>Ga0209080_1001058_pt1 | contig 14888 bp, 13 predicted proteins | sample JNZ110809AmetaG_FD_184123 | JGI IMG/M metagenome (GOLD analysis project Ga0209080, IMG submission 184123) | Hot spring microbial communities from Jinze hot spring, China to study Microbial Dark Matter (Phase II) - JNZ 110809A (SPAdes) (version 3) ...
CCGTTTGTGTAAGTTATCTTATTCACAATTGAATTATACCATATCTCTTTTTCATGGGTCAACGAGCAGTAGGTAAACAAGGAATGGTGTTTGACATTCTCAGAGCCCGAGTTCAAAAGTCGTGAGGATAACCTTAAACCTACCCGGCTGGCGATAAGAGGTTTCCACGACAAGAAAGTAGTTGCAAATTCTCATAGGACTTGAACAATCGATACACCAACCAGTTTTCGTACAGGGAGTTTCCAGGTTCAATCTCTTGCAGTTCATTGGAGAAATGTATCGAATACGTTCTCGAGCCTCTTGAACACTTAGAACGACTTTATTGACGCTTGCAACGATGATTATGGTCCTTGGACCAAAGGATAAAGCAGCAACCCTGTTACCGTTGCCGTCGAGAAAGACAAGTTTTCCATCCTCAGTAATTGCGTTAGCACTGCACAGGAAATAATCTGCACTAAACGATTTTAACTCTATTTCGCGCCTTTCCTCAGCATTTTTTGCTCTGTATCTGTCAAGGAAATTATACTTCCCACTTCTCAAAAGTTCCAAAATACCTGTCTCCTGAAGGGATACAGAACCACCAACTGCGACCGTTGAATTCGGGGTTATCAATTCATCTACCGTTTTCAACAATTCTTCCTTGCTTTTAACGACCCACGTTTCAAAACCTCGCTTCTTGAGTTCCTGAGATACCTTTTCAGCTAACTTCTCGTATTTCCAAGCGTAAAGCTGCTCTCGCATAGTCGTTTTACCCCCCGGATACGTACTTTCTCAAAAAACTATCTTGCGATTAGAATTACCGTACTATGCGGCTGCGCAAGGTAGTGCCCATCAACAGGTTCTGGTGTGTCAAGAAAATCCAGTGGGTAAGGTTTCGACGTATCCACAACACGGTACCATTTTTTCCCGTGGATAGGTGGGAGTACGAAGTTTAAAGGCTCTTTCCACTGGTTCAAAATAACGTAAATGTCATCATCTATCGTTTCGCCCTTAACTGGATCAAAACCCGATATCATGAAGGCTATAGAATGTGAGAAATAGCTAAGATCAGGCTCAAAGGGATTTACTCCATGCCAGGTAATGTCAGTTATGAGATTTCCAAACTTATCGTATCTCTGATAAAAACATTCTCTCTTCAATGCAGGATGTGATTTCCTAAAATGAATCATCTTTTTAACAAAATCGAATATATCCCTGTGTTTCTCTTTAAGTGTCCAGTCGAGCCAAGTTGTTTCGTTATCCTGACAGTACGCATTGTTGTTACCATATTGGGTTCTGAACATTTCATCGCCCATGAGAATCATGGGTGTTCCGTGCGAAACTAGTAATATTGCGAAGAAGTTCTTCACCTGCTGTTTTCTGATACGGATTATTTCAGGGTCATCTGTGTCACCTTCAACGCCCCAGTTATAGCTGAAATTCTCATCTGTCCCATCTCTATTCCCTTCACCGTTTGCCTCGTTGTGCTTTTGGTTGTAAGAGACCAGATCCCTCATTGTGAAACCATCGTGACACGTTATAAAATTTATACTCGCATGAGGCTTTCGGTTGTAATATAGGTCCGGACTACCTGCTATTCTGAGCATCAACTCCTGGATAACTCCGTTGTCTCCCCTTATAAATCTCCTAACGCAATCTCTATATTTTCCATTCCATTCCGCCCAGCCTTCCGGGAATTGACCGAGGTGGTATCCACCTGCTGCATCCCATCCCTCGGCTATAAGTTTCAACTTTCCGACGATCGGATCCTCAGCAATGTCTTTAAGGAGCGACAAGTCACCGATCCAGCGCCCATCGGGTGTCCGCCCCAGGACCGAGGCAAGATCAAACCTAAAACCGTCTACGTGCATTTCGGTTGCCCAATAACGCAGGCTGTCTATTATCATCTCTTTCACAACCGGATGGTTGCAGTTGAGCGTATTACCACAACCCGAGTAGTTCAAATAATATCTCTTGTTCGTTGGATTGAGCATGTAATATATCTCGTTGTCTATACCCTTAAAGCACAGGGTTGGACCTTTCTCACTACCCTCTCCTGTGTGATTGTACACAACGTCAAGGATCACTTCAAAACCGTGTCTATGAAGTTCCTTGACAAAGTCCTTGAACAAGAAGACCTGTTCACCAAGCTTTAGCCCTACAGAGTAGTTTCCCGTTACTGCAAAGAAGTTCAAAGGATTGTAGCCCCAAACGTCTTTAAGTCTTTCACCGGTAAATGGGTTAACATTTGGGTTGGAATTTAGGTTGAACTCAAATATCGGCATCAACTCTATCGTGGTTACTCCAAGTTCTTTTAGATGGTCAAGTTTTTCTATGATGCCCAGGAAAGTACCTGGAAATTTTACCTTCGACGTTGGACTTATCGTAAATAGGCGCACATGCATTTCGTAAATAATTGTTTCATTCCAGGGGATATGCAACTGTCGATCGTCACCCCAATCGTACTTTGAATCGTCGATGACTATGGACTTTATCATGCTCGTGGCTGAATCAAGTGTAGAGAACGATAGATCCTGCATTGGAGAACTCGGATCGTAACCGTAAACTGCAGGATCATCCCAGTCGAAGAATGTGGTGATAGCTTTCGCGTAGGGGTCAATCAAGAGCTTATTCTTATTAAACCTCTTCCCGTTTATTGGGTCGTACGGGCCATCGAGACGCCAGCCATAATACTGGCCGTGACCTACACCGTAAACGTAGATGTGCCAGATATCGCCAGTTTTATTTTTCACAGGGTCCAGGATGAACCGATGTGATGGTGTTACATCATAGTAATTTTGATAGAGCTCGAGAACGACGCTGGTTGCGTTCCTTGAAAATATCGCAAAGTTTGTTCCTGTTTCATCCGGTGTTGCTCCGAGTCTTGGATATCCACGCTTTGTCCTCAATCTTACTTCAGGACCAGGATTTTTGTATTGAGCCGGGTAATCGGGCATAATTATCCCCCCGCTTAGATTTCAGCTATCCTTTTCACAAGGTCCCGCACCTTTTCTTTGTATTCCCTTGCCAACTCCAGTTGGTCGAGTAGGTTAAGTCCTTCCTCGATCATTAGCTCAATTTCTTTTTGAATCTTCTGCAAAGCTCCCGACTCACGTATGTATTTTATTATTCGGTCGACTTCTTCGGGAAGTTTCTTTTTCTTATTTATCAGCTCAATAATTTCCGCACGGCCTTCGGGTAAGGATTTTAACGCTATTTGCAGAAGTGCTGTAAACTTTCCTTCTTGGATGTCGTTTATAGACTTCCGCTCCCCGCCAAAAACACCGTAGATGTCGTCTCTGTACTGGAAGGCTATTCCAATCTTTTCGCCAAACTCAATTATTTTGGACTCCTCCTTCGAATCTCTTCCGCCGGCTAATAGGTATCCGAAGACCATAGGGTAAGAAAAAGTGTAATAAGCTGTTTTTAAACGACAGATTTCCTTAGGAATCTCGCTGTTTATTACCTCTTCGTGAACATGTCCAGAGTAGATGATATCGAGTAATTGTCCGAAACCTGTGAGGGAGTAACACTTTGAGAAAGCGCTGATTAGGTTTCTAAAGGTGGAAGCGTCAACTGAAAGTGAATTGAGGTAACGCATGCAATGGAAGAAGAGAATGTCACCTACAACTATTGCAATATCTTTCCCGAGTTTTTCATCCCTTAACATGTTTCCAATTGCCATATGTACTGTTGGCTTTCCTCTTCTAAGAACCGATTCGTCGATGACATCATCGTGGATAAGTAAAAAATTATGCATGATCTCAACTATTGCAGCTAGGGTTATCGCATCCTCCATCTTTTCTCCACCGTATCCAAGGTACGAATAAAGCAGTACTGTAGGACGCAAACGCTTTCCTGAGTTCATCACGAATTCCTTAGATACTTGGAGATAATCCCTCAGCTGCTCTGGAGCTTCCGAAATTAATTCCTTCATTATTTTTTCAATGCGTTGCTCAAACTGAAAAGCAAACGAGTTTTTTGACTCCAACATTGGTCAACCTCCGTTTCAACACATTCATGTTATCGACAAACGAAATTATAGCACATGGGCTTGCAGAAGGCACCTATCGAAACTATCCTTCAAATTGTTACTGTAGTGTGGTATAATAAAAAAGCCGAAATTTTCAAGAAATTTCGAGGTGAGAGATTGACTAACCTTCAGGAACGTCTCAAAAGCTTTTTGGAGCCAGGAAAATCCTACGGACTGGTTGTTCACAACATTGGTTACGCCAAAAAAATCATAAGTAGTTTATCGGAATGGTTAGGTCTTAACGATCCAGAGCGTTCCATTATCGTTCATCCACATAACAACATTGGTATTGACGAGGTAAGAAGTGTCATAGATTTTCTGGAATTCAGGTCATTCCGGGGTTTTAAAACTGTAATAGTTTACGAAGCTGACAAGTTCACAGAAGAAGCGGCTAACGCCTTTTTGAAAACTCTTGAAGAACCACCCGAGTACGCAATAATCGTACTTGTTACGTCGCGATGGTACACACTCATTCCAACGATAAGAAGTAGATTGGCGTTACTAAGATTACCACTTCATCTTGAGGATAAACTAAACGATGAATTCGAATCACTAATTGCTTTTTGGAATTATGAACACTTGGAACGGCTTAAAAAAGGTGACTTCAGAATACTGAAAGATGTTCGTGAAATTGCCAAGTCTGATGATGAACTCGATAGAATCATGAGTATCAAAAAGCTACTTGAGGAAAAGCTTGAGGACCGGAAGGCGATTATTCAATTAGCCAATGAACTCTCCACCTTCTCGGATTTTCAATTAATGAAGATATTCTCAAAGGTTTTGGCGTGGTTCTATTATTCCCGCAAAGACTTTGACGATGAGATAAAACTCAAGTATCTAAAGATTTGCGATAACATCCAGAAAAGCAAGCTTGCCAATTTCAACTATGCGCTTACTTACCATACACTACTCCTCGGGCTCATTGCGGAACATAAACAAGTCAGGCAAACGGAGGAAGGATTCGATGAAGCACGAGAGGAACTGGAAGGGACTAGTAACACATAGTGTCCTTTACCGAATTATTCAAAAGGTAACCTGAAAGAGGTGATCAAATGAGCCTACAGGCAACGGTTTATGGTATAGAGTTGATGCCTCTTGGAAAAATCATCTACTATGCTGATAACGGAGAACAGTTCAGTTATGGTGATTACGCAATTGTCCTTAGCGAATTTGGTGTGGATTACGGAAAAGTACTTATCGGTCCGAAGGATATCAGCATCGACGACGTAGACTATGAGATTAAGTCGATAGTTAGAAAAGCAACTCCGGAAGATCTTGAAATCATCGAAGAAAACGAACAGATTGCTAAAAGGGCGCGGGAAGTTACAATAGAGCTAGTGAAAAAACATCAGTTACCAATGAAGATACTTCAGTCAAAGTATATTTTCGATCGTACAAAGTTGGTTATCTACTTCAGTTCGAAGACACGTGTGGACTTCCGGGAACTTGTAAAAGACATTGCGAAAGAATTCAGAACCCGTATCGAACTGAGGCAAGTTGGTGCACGTGACGAGATGAAGTTCATCAAAGGACTTGGGCTATGCGGACGAAAGAGTTGCTGTTCTTATTTTCTGAGAGAGTTTGAAAGTATAACACTCAAACACGCCAAGAAACAACAAATGATGATAAACACAGCGAAAATCACTGGCCCGTGCGGTAGATTGCTTTGTTGCCTCATGTTCGAACACGACTTTTACATTGAGGCACTTAAAAATATCCCGGACGAAGGTTCAACGATTTTCTACGACGGAAAAATCGCGAAAGTTATAACGGTGAACGTTTTTCTATCCAGAGTGACTCTCCAAACTGAAGATGGCGAAATGGTTGCACTACCATTCTCCTACTTTAAGGAGGGAGAACATGCAGGAAGTTGGAAGGTTATTGATCGTGTTCGGCGTGATGATGATAATAGCTGGCTTGATGATGTACCTGATCCCGAGATTGAGTAACATTAAATGGTTGCCAGGCGATGTTGTAATTCGCCGAAAGAATTTTGTGTTCATATTTCCAATAACTACGATGATAATTATAAGTGTTGTACTCACAGTAATTTTGAATATTATTTCAAGATTGCTGAAATAAACTTTCACGTTTGGATGGAAGTTGAACCTACTCAACATCTCTGAGGTCTAATATTTTAGGAGGCCTGTGCGGTTTAAGAATACTTTCGACCAATAAAATTGGGTGGTGATGGTATGAAAAGGGCAAGCGTGAATCAACTTGCTTTATTAATTCTTTTAGTTTCCCTAGCGACGTCGCTTGCGCAAGACATTGAGTTTGTGTTGGTACGGCAAATAATGCCGACGCTTCCTGAAGCACTCTATAAGTCCGTTGGTTCGAAAATGTTTAGCGTTCAGTACATTCTGCTCTTTCTTGAACAGGATTACAAGGCTTACATTGTGAAGGCATGGAGTTTCAAACCAACCGGACCAACCTTTACTTATAATATAAAGCTCATCAATCCCACGAACAAAAAAGAGTACGTTTACCAGTTCCAAGGCACGAGAAGCACTTCTTATATTCGCTTAGCCCCAATTCTTGTAGTCTGTCCACAGAGCTTTCGAATATTTGTAAACGAACAAGAACTACCGTATGAAACTTACAACTCACAGCAACAAGGTGTAGAAAAACCCCTTGTTGGTGACTTTGGAGGCGCAACAATGCGTGTACTTCGGAGAACTGAAAAAGCATTTGAAGAGGTTTCTGAAGGTGTAAGTGTTTCAAAACAAGATGAGATATTCATTCAGATAGTGGCTGGTACGTTCCCCACAGGAGGCTATTCTATAGAAGTTCAAGAACCCGATATCGTCTACCCGGTCAGTGGAAAAAGGGGGCGAATTACAATCGTTGGAAGGTTCATTAGGCCTGGCAAGGGGGACATTGTGACGCAAGCGTTCACAACACCAATTAAAACTGTTCAAATTGGTAGACTTCCTGCTGGTGAATACGATATTGTCGTAAAAATAGCTGACCTCGGAGAGTTCTTCAGAACATTAACTGTTAAGTAAGAGCGAACATCTTCAAACTTAGGTGGTGAACGGATGAAAGTTGGGTATTCAAATCAATTTCTTCGTATTTCACATGAAGTTGTTGATGGTTTGGATAGAAGATTACCAGTGGTAGCTCTCGAAACCACAGTTTTGGCCCACGGGTTACCTTATCCGCAAAACCTGGAACTTGCCAAAGAAATCGACCAAATATGTCGTTCTTACGGAGTTGTACCCGCCACAATAGGAATCATCCGAGGAGAGATTATCGTCGGAATGAATTTCGAAGAAATCAATACTTTGATTTCTGATGAACCGTTGAAGATCGGTACACGGGAAATACCTTATGCGGTGGCCCTGAAAAAAACTGCCGCAACGACTGTTAGTGCAACAGTCAGGATTGCCAGAATCGTAGGAATAGATGTCTTCGCAACTGGCGGGATAGGAGGAGTACATCCAGGAGATTGGGATGTATCGCAGGACATTACTGAACTGTGTAAAAACACTTGCGTCGTTGTCAGTTCCGGATGTAAGTCGATCCTTGATGTGAGAAAAACTATCGAATTTCTTGAAACCTTCCAAGTTACTGTGGTAGGATACAGAACAACCAAGTTTCCTATATTCTACGAAGGTATCTCCGACTACGATTTGGAATACGTTGTCGAGCACCCAAAAGAAATTGCAACCATCTACACTGTTAAAAAGGAACTGGGAATCGAAGGTTCCGTACTCGTTGCAAACCCGATCCCAGCAGAATACGCAGTTTCCGAATCTGAGGTCCAGACGTACATAAAAACAGCACTCAACGAATGCTTTGAGAAAGGTATAACTGGAAAGACAGTGACACCATACCTTCTCTCGAGAATAGCCGAGCTAAGTGGTGGCAAAACTGTGAGGGCGAATGCTGAACTGATTAAGAATAACGTCAAATTGGCCTGTGAAATAGCAAGGGAGTTGGCGATGGGACAAACTTAATACGAGCTCTGAAAGGAATTGCAGAAATGGCGTCTGAAAAGCGAAATTTGAGAGTGCAAGCTCCAAAAATAGAGCAAAAGCTGACGCTTTCAAAAACAGAGCAATTCTATCTGAGGGTGCTTGAAGCACCTTTTTCTTTATTGAAGGAGCGCTTCGGAGTAGCCTTTGAACTAAGTGAGGACGTTTTACCGAGTAGTGAGGATCTACACTCCACTATTTCAAAGATGCTACCTATTTTGAATCTTTCTGACGAAGAGGAGAAGATTGCAGAGTTTGTGGTGTACAACATAGACAGCAAAGGGAAGTTGAGAATCACCGCGCATGAACTTTCGGAAATTTATGGCATTGAAGAGGCAAGAGCTAAATACATTATTGACTTAGTCTTAGAAACTTTCGCCGAAGAAATTCAGTCACTCCCCTATTCTGGAACTTACAATGATTACATTCAACCTGATGTTTTCATATATTTAGAGAGGGTAGAAGTTCGTCAAATCGAGGTAAGGGACCCCATTCTCCAAAGGGCCCTTGAATTTAGAAATGAAACACTGTTCAAAATAGCCGAACTTGTAAGAAAAGTAAACGAATACTTCCTAAAGGGATTAAGAAAGTATCCACAATTTATCACGATGAGTTATGCGGCTAAGACCTTAGGATTGAGTGTTTCAACAATAAGTCGAGCTGTACGGAATAAATTTGCAAGTACACCGCGTGGTACCCTGCCTTTGCGAATATTCTTCGGTAGAGGAGCGAACAAGGGATTTATTATGAACGAGGTTCGAGATATCTTGAAGAAATACCCTAACCTAACAGATCGCGAAATAGCTGTACTACTTCGCTCAATTGGGCTCAACGTCTCCAGAAGGACGGTAAACAAGTACCGGAACATGGTTGAAAAAGCGGAAACCTTAGACGAGAAGTCCTTTGATAACTAGGTCCGTAGCTTCGTCTTCCGTCAGCCCCTTAGCCATTAACGTTTCTAGCTGCTTCTGATTTACACGTCCTATAGAAGCTTCGTGTGTTAATTCAGCTAAATCGTTTGTTATCTTAAGAATTGGAGTTGTAGAAACAACTACTTCGCTACCCTTCGTTATCTCCTCACATGAGATGTGTGCCCTTGAATGAGGAGCGTTTCCGTAGGCTTCATTAACTACATTTACCCTTGCACGATCAAGTCCCACAACAACTGTCTTGGCTAATCCCCGCGCAGCTTCGCCATTGAGGTGTACAACCTCGTTTATACTAACCTCGTCATCCTTGCTTGCTCTAACTTTTGAAACTAACTCTCCAACAGAATAATCCTCTAATGTCAAGAACATTCTCACGTCCAGTTTCCCAACTCGCGTTTTGGTTAGGTGGAATTCATTTTTGTAGACTCCGTTCTTTCTTACCGTAGCGTTCGTTGTTGTTTTCAGGATAATTGTTCCTGCATCACTGTGGTAATGTTCATCGCTGTACTCCATATAAGCGCCTTCTTCTAATAAAACATTTGAAATAGCCTCGTGGGTGAATTCCTCAACCTGTGGGAAGACGCAGTGTGCTACAAATTTTACTTTTGCCCTTTTACCAACGTGGATGTTGAAAATTATACGCTGATATCCTTTCTTTTCTACGTACCCTGTACAAACATGCACCGGCAGTGGGATTTCCGCACCGTCGTCGATCTCAATATCCACCTTCACACCATGCTCGATTGGTTCATGTATCAACCTAAGCCCCGGAACGTTGTTCAAACCAATAACTCTATTACCACTTATTACAATCGACGCGAATCTTTTATCCAAAAACCTCGAAGCATCTGTTCCAAGTTGTTCTGCAGCTTTAACTATCGTTTCAAATTCCTTCCTCACATCCATCATTTCAACTCCCCATTTACAGGAAGGTTTGGATGTTTACAAACTTCGCACGTTCCTCTGAAATCGGCTATAACGTCTTGAGTCTTCCCGGACTTTAAAATCATCCCAGCACAAATCAAGTAGCCATACTCGGTGTTGTAGGCCATTTCTTCGCGATGGGTAATCACAATCGGTGTCCCACCGTACTGAGCTATGTAATTTATGACATTGTTTATCATATCTAGACTCATCAAGTCTATTCCGGAATCTGGTTCATCAAGAATTGCGTACCGAGGTTTGAGCAAAAGCAAGGAAGCTAACTCGACCCTTTTCCGCTCACCACCACTCAACGTTTTGTCCACCATCCGATTTAAATAGAGCGCTGGATCCAATCCGACAAATTCGAGAGCTTCTTGAACCTCAGACTTACTGACACCTAAACGTCCACCAAGGGTTAAATAAGTCTCAACCGTAATACCGTCAAAACGTGCAGGTTCTTGCCACATCAGCGTTATTCCGAGCTTAGCCCTCTCGGTTACACTTAAGTCTGTAATATCTCGGCCATCGAGAAAAATTCGGCCCTCAGAAGGCTTATAACCTTCAAGGCCCATAATTACGTAGCCGATGGTACTCTTTCCAGCACCGTTGGTACCTAAAATGACGTATTTTGTACCGGGGAGGAACTCCATGTTTAAAGTTTTCAGAATTTCCTTGTTCAAGGTTCGGTATGTCACATCTTTGAGGATTAGCATCAATAACCTCTCCTTAAAAAATTTCTTAGTCTCTTACGCTCTTAAGTTGGCACATCCAAATTATATCATCCTAAGTGAAGAGAGAAAAGTGCAAAAATGTTAAGAGACCTTATACTTTGGACCTTCAACTGTGTATTTACCCCTGAAGGTTTCCTCCTTAAGCATCAAAGGACTATCGAGATCATAAAAATCAAAAGCTCCGGTTCCAAGCGCAAAGTGTACACTTTGATTCACTCCCAAACTCGATTCGGCCATACAACCTATCATCAGCCTCAAATTGGCTGATCTTGCCATCTCCACAATCGCCAACGCATCACTAATCCCCGACTTCATGAGCTTTATGTTCACATAATCAACTGCCTCCTCTTTAATCAACCTAAGTACATCGAATTTCGTTCGTGCACTCTCGTCCGCGGCAACTGGAAACGGTGAATTCCACCTCACGTACTTTAAACCTTCAATGTCAAACATCCACACTGGTTGCTCGAAAACTGCAATGTCAACCCCCGCTCTGTAAAGTTCCGTGACGAACTTCACCGCCTGCTTTGGTGTGTATCCCATGTTCGCATCAACAATGTATTTACAACCCTTAGAAACCTCACTAATGGCGATAACCGCTTGGATATCCTCTTCGAGATTTTCTCCCACCTTTATCTTTATCACCGAGTGCCCTCTGGCCACAATTTCTTTGGCTTCCCGCAACCTTTCATCCAGAGTGCCAATACTGATCGTGTAATCTGTCTCAAGTTCCCTCTTCGCTCCTCCGAAAAGCTGATAAACCGGAACGCCAATCTCTTCTGAAAACGCATCAAGCACAGCGTACTGAACCGCTGCTTTAATGCTGGGTGCTGCTTTTAGCTTGTCAGTCTCGTCAAAAATTTTCCTGTACTCCCTTACATCCATTCCAACAATCATTTCGTTTATCACAGGTTCGAGAGCCAGTAGCACTTGTACCTTCTCGCCATTCACCCTGAAAGACGGAGAGGCTTCCCCGTATCCGACGATGCCGTTGTCCAATTCAACGACTACTTCAATATTTTCTGTGTCATATGAAATACTGTTGGTTATGTGGAACGGTTTAACATACTCAAAACGGTTTAGCTTGAACTTTACGAAATTAACGCGCCCCATCTTCATTCCCCTCCTTACTTGAGTTCTTCAAAACTCAAAACTTTCATATCGTGCTCTAGGTCAATAACTGTTTCTTTGAAATCGTCAATGTACTCCATTTCGCCCGTTTGGTTATCGTACGGATCCAGCCTGAACTTGCGTTTTGGCGGATCAAAATCAACTTGAAAATCGATATTGGAAAACATTCTGTATCCGTCAAGGTTCGTGAAGTAGAACAACCTTAGGTTTTCGTCATCCCTTCTTGCTCCACCGAAAGAGAGGTCTACTGGCACCCAACCGTACTCCTCGGTGAATATCAGCGCCCAATCGTGTGGGGACGCGCTCCAAGGAAGCACAAACCAACCGGATTGCCACCTTGCAGGAATGCCAACCATCCTACACAGGGTTATAAATAACAATGCCTGAAAACCGCAATCGCCAGTGAGTGTGGTTGCAACATATTCCGGAATGTTATCGTACAGTGCATACGGAAGCACGTAAGAATACTTCACATTTAGTGTAATGTAATCGTAAATGATTCTCGCCCGTTCCAGAGGCGGAAGTTGTCGAAAATCCTTTCCTGAGAATATCAAGTCCAGTAGGTTCCAGAGAAAGTCAGAAAAAACAACATGTGGAGGTTTTGGCTTAAGATCTGAATCTAGAGGTCTTTCGCTTTTTCCAAGCTTTTGTTTGCTACCTAACCATTCTGTTATCTTGTACTCAAACTCCACCCAGAACTCATCCAAATCCAAGCCTTCCATGTACACAGTTCTCTGCAGCTGTTCATTAGAGGCTATTATCGGTGGATGGCTTGAAGCCATTAATTTCACATCAGACTGCTGAAATCCTTCTTTCGGGAACGGCAGCCAGACACGGACTTTTTCTCCAATTCCATTTTTCTTCCTCAATGTTATCCGAGCAACTATCTTGTAAGATTTCGGTTTCTTGGTTTTCAGTAAGCGTGAAATTGTTTTATTAACCATTTTCATTCTGCGGATCCTTTCCTTGTCCGGTTTCATCCTTTTGGTATACTCCTTGTATTTAAAAGCCAAGTTGATATCAAATCTCTTTTCGAACCTCCTTTCGTTTTCTATCCATCTCCAATCGATCATACCAGAAGCTACAAGCCTCTGAAACTCGCCTTTAGTCGCGTCTTTGAACTTTTTTCTAAACAGTGCGAACGCTTCCTTCTCAGTCAACGGATAAGTTTCCATGAGCAGACTAATTCTAAGAAGTTCGAATTCCAATCGACGCCGGTATGCTTCCGGCAGTCTTCGGTTGGCAAGATCATTCCGTATAAGTTCGCGGGCCTGCGAAAGCATCCCTAAATACTCGAGCTTCCTAATGTCCTCTCTTAAAGGTTGAAGAAGGAAATCCACAGTTATCCCCCCGCATGAGGAATTAATTAATGGAACCCAAGTAATCATTCATAAATCATTATACACCCATCAAACCAAAATTTTGCACGCGTTATTGAATGTCTTTTACTTTGGTACGGAAAAGATTAAAGTGATATAATCTTAAATGAGCCGTTTTCAAACCTATGCTGCATTTCCTTAAGGGGTGGGCGTGTATGAAAAAGGTGTTAAAAGAGTTTTCCGACTTCCTCAAGCAGTATAACGTTATCGGACTTGCAGTCGCGATTATCATCGGCGGTAAGCTCAACCAATTCGTAACTTCGTTGGTCAACGACCTACTCATGCCAGCCATCTTCCAACCGGTACTAACAAGGCTGAAGTTGAAATCCATCGAAGAGATAGCTTGGCGAGGAATTTTCTGGGGCAAAGTTATATCGGCAGCTTTAGATTTCCTGATAGTTGCGTTCCTGGTGTTCTTGCTTGTGAGAGCAATGAACAAGGCAGCTGAGAAAGCGAGGGAAACTCTCGAAAAGATTGAGAGGGCAACAAAAGATCGGTGAAGACCTGAACGTTTCAAAAAGTTCTGGCATTTTCATTTGTGGACACCAAAAGGTGTGAGATTTTAAACCCCTCGCACACGCACCACAAAGAAAGATGGGCAAAAGTGGCAGGATACCCCCCATCGTTTATTCACTTGTTAATAAAGGTTATTTCTCAGAGTCCGGTTCATATTGTGTGACAGATACGATAATATCATCGAACAAAGCACGTGTTCTCTTACATTTGAACCTTTACCAAGATCGCAGTCTTTCGTGCTACCACAGGGAACTTTTGTCCTCGCTTTCGGTATAACGAATATTATGTTAATTCTGCTGGCGAAGAAAAACGACCAAATGAGGCTGAAAACAGATAGGAAGCATCCGAGAAAGAAAATGACAGCGAAGAAATCAATATTGAAAAAGTTAAGAAATTGAAGAATTCTAAGTAAATTGCAAGCATCACTCTAAAATTCGAAAATTAACATAGATCAGTGTACCATTCGAAATGAACTCGCAGCCTTACAAAAAGGGCAATTCACACGTTTTCCTGCGAATCTCTTTTGAACACGGTTAACTTCATAATTTTCAGAAAACGATTCCAAGTGACTTGCGCTTTTAGAGAGCGTGGACTGTGTACGATTTTGTAACTCTCAGTGGCACGTATTCTTACGTATAATCCTATCCGCTCTACAGTAAAGCTCCCGATTATGTTCCGGTTACGTCCACCAACAAAACTGACAATTTGATTTGATATTTCTAACCCCTGTAATTCATCACGGTTGCTGAAGGTCTGAGTATTTGTACAAAGATAATCGCGTTGTTTTTTGCCTTTCCAGAGCGCACCCATGATTTGATGCAGATACTAAACCATTTCGAGTACATTAAACCATTATGTCACAAACGACTTTTACTATGACGGTAAAATATCTAGATAATCGTTGAAGTGCAAACGGTAATGTTTGGTGGAATTTTGCCGTTGTTTAAGGTAATGCGGTGAAGAGCGCAACTCCTGGTAAGCCTTGAACCTGTTGTGAATTAGACGATTGCCCGTACGTGTATAAGGAAATATGTGAACATTTACCGCGAAACTGACAAGGTAAAAGTGACACGGGTATAAGGACGACTGTTTGATACCGGTACTTAATGCATTTTCGAAAGAAATTAACATTCCAGCCTCGCAATTACTCGTCTAAGTTGAGGAAGGTATCCGAAAAGCAGGCGGTGAAGTTCGTCACGGAACTTTACAGAGCGGGGGTTGACATTGCAGTTTTCGAGCAACCAGTGTGGATGTTTGACATTGAAGGTTTAAAGTACGTGAGGTGG
>Ga0209080_1001060_pt1 | contig 14868 bp, 6 predicted proteins | sample JNZ110809AmetaG_FD_184123 | JGI IMG/M metagenome (GOLD analysis project Ga0209080, IMG submission 184123) | Hot spring microbial communities from Jinze hot spring, China to study Microbial Dark Matter (Phase II) - JNZ 110809A (SPAdes) (version 3) ...
GAGAGGATGCTGTGGGTGAACGCTACGAACAGAGTTGTCCCCGGGTTGTAGTAGAGGTTTGGAGGCCACCCGTACATGTGCCAAGGGTCGTAGCCGATGGGGTGTCCATCCGCCATGAAGAAGAAGTAGGTGAGGTACGCGTTAGTGTAGTGGAAGGAGTGGTCCCAGCCAGCCACCTCCCCACCTACAAGGACCGTCCTAACCGACGCCAAGGCTAGGGCAGTGATGGCTAGCACTACCAAGCCGCACGCGCGCCTCAACCGCTGCGGCGAGGAAACCCTACTCATAAGCCTTCCCGGCATTTTTCTTCTAAAAAATTGAGCGGCTTAAACGATGAAAGAATGACTGGGTGCTAAAGTATTCCTTTTAGAAGGGCAGCAGCCACTGGGCTCGAGCTAGGATTATCATCAACACTCTGAGCATCTCCATTACTGCATCCCCCAGGAAGATGCCCGTCACGATGAGGTACGAGTACATGCCCCACTTCTCCCCCAGCATCTTGCCGAGAGCCCTCCTTCCGATCAAAGAGCCTAGCATCTGGGAGAAGGCCCACGGGATTCCCATACCTGCACCGGTTAGAGCGACGATCAGTAGGTAGGGCGCTCTAAGGACGAAGTTCGAGACTGCAAAAAGGGCCGCGCCCACGGCGAAGCCCAATGCGATCCACGTGTGCCTGAAGAGGTAGCCGGTCCAGATCCACACTTGTATTCGCGCCCAGTTAACGGCATCTACAGGCCAGCCGGTGATGGTGTACGGGTAGGCGCTAGAGGGGATCGGAGATATACTCCAGAAGATGTTTGCGAAAATGAAACTGCTAACGAGGTTTACTACGATGAGCAGCATGTACGTGGTCACAAAATCCGAGTGCTTAACTCCCACGACGTCGGCCTGCAGTAGAGCCTGCGCAATCGATGAGCCGCCTAGAGGTGAGGACAGCGTGGCTGCTGCTGTACCGAGAGGAGCGCTAGACAGTAGTGCTGGCATAGGGACGAACCAGATATCCCTCTTATCGTAACCGGACACGTATATCATTAGTTCCCTCAGGTAGGGAACGCTTGTCCCGAAGACTGTAACTCCCGCCGAGGCTGTAGCGATGTAGGTCGCGAAGAACGATCCTCCGACGAAGAGGATGAGGAGTATGTAGACCGGGAACCTGAACCCCGTTAGGTACCAGGCGAGAAGGCTAGCGGCGACCGATGAGCCGAAAAACAGCGCTAACAGAAGGTTTGCTGAAACGCCCCCTCTTGCGCTCATCGCTCTGAGCGACCTGAAAGCGCGTGCCAGCGGTTTTGGATTCATTGCCAGGGGGATCACCATCGCTGCTAGGCTCAGGCCAATGAGCAGGGAGACGTAGAAGTACAGCATGCTCCTGAACTGTAGTGTCCAGTAGCCCCAACCAGTCACCCACTTGCTCTCGGGCGGCCAGAGATCGAATCGCGTTATCAGGTGTGTACCCACGAAGTAGAGGGTGAAGCTTGCGATGAACTGTGTGACAGCGACTACCGGTGGTATCAATAAGCCGCTCACATACGCTAGTGGGTCAGTTACGATTAGGAAGGCTGCTCCGGGTAGGACGTAATCCAGATACCCGGTGAAATCGTAGCCGTAGAATGGTATTCCACCCACTACGAATGTTCCACCGAGAAGGAATACTGAGAGCATGAAAGGCAGGAATTTTAAGACGAGATTCAGGATTATACCGGCAGCTGTCGCGGCGAAGAGCGTCCTCAATGTGGTCGGCTCTCTGTTAGCCAGTGTCGTCACCATCGCAACGGTAGCGCGTGCAAAGGGGAACTCCAATCGCTCCTCAACAACGAACAGCATGTAGCTCAAGTAGCCGAGCGATAGATCTATCATGATGGTTAGCGCTATGAAAACCAGTGCAAGAGCGATTGGTTGCAGCCACGCTCGATCAAGGAACACCCACTTCTCCTCGTAAAATGATGCTACTATGTGCTCAGACGGTACCCACCAACTGGGCACATGCTGCGCTATGCCGAAGTACTTTGAAGGCTCGCTGTAGGCGAAGTACATGTTACGTATGAAGTTTATGAAGAAGAGGGAGTATGAGAAGGCTACCGGTTGGAAGATTAGGAGCATGAAGAGCTCTTTACTGGTAAAATCCGCTCTAGCCAAGCTAGCAATTTCAGCAAAGAGGAGGATGGGAATCCAGTAAGAGAATGCGTAAAAGCTGTTCGTTAGCAGAAAGTAGTATATAACGAGTGGCTGCAGTATAAGTGCCGTAAATAGGAACATTAGGATAATTTTCGGTGTGAGCGCCTTACCTTCGCTCTTCACGATCATCGCCTACACCCTAGCGTATTTTTCTCTTTCTTCAGGGCTGAGGCTTCGCCAAACAATCGCCTGCCTCCTGATGTCGCCTGCTACAGTGATCGCAGACGTTCGCCAAGCCTGCCTGTAACCTTCGAGTCTCTTGATCACTAAGTCGAAGTTGTAAACGGGTGAATCACCCTTCTTGAACGCTCTGAGGATTACATCGCTCTTGATACCTAGGTCATAGGGTGCGAACCTGCAACTTGCCATCATGTGCAGCTCGTGCCCCTCCTTACTCTCCCTCTCAGTGATCTCGACTTTTTCGGCATAGTAGGCGGACTCTCTGATGGCTAGAGACTCCAGATAGCCTTTAACGAAGTTGAAGAACGCTATTACTTCTCTAGCTGTTGTTAATACGAGTGGGTAGGACAACCTCCACTCATCCCCCGTTGGTCCTTTCTCGGCCTCAATCCACTTTCTAACGCGTGACGGTATGGCTATCTTCCCGGCTAGAGTGGAGGGGTAGTAGGCGGCCACTAGTACGATCGCTATTATAAGGAGGACGACCATTAAGATCGACATCGATGTGTAATTTGGATACAAACCTTCTGGGAAGGCACCGGCAGTCAGCATTAAGTTGGTGGCTAGGACACCAGCCACGTAACCCAGGAACACGGCGGGAAGAACATAGGTTAACGCTTCGGTGAGGAAGGCGAGAGTTACGTGAGAGGGCGCCATTCCAACAGAGATGAAAATGTGAATTTCCCTTTTCCTCTCGTAAATGTTGGCGAGCATCATGTCTAATACGGCTGCGCTAGCTATGATCGCGGGTATAAGGATGAATTCAAACCCTATCGCGCTGATCCACTGCCTAGCGATCCAAGCTGACACTGAACCCCCGAATGATGAGTAGATTGGGTAGTTGATGACGTATGGGAGTGTACTTTTTAAGTGGTTTGCTACCTCCACGTTCAGCGGCCTGATACCGATGTTTGTTACAGCGTAGGTGGGTGCCAGCTTCTGGTACAGCTTGAAGGGGATGATCATGGTGTTCCGAGCGAATATGTGCTGTGGCAGCGCAATCGGTGATTGAGGATCTAAGGGTGTTATGGGTTCAGCGTCTGGATTCGCGAATCTCTCAACCTCATCCTTGATTATTCCAACCACTCTAACGTTGATGCTCCATAGGTTAAGCGTTGAATTCACTCCGATCTGCCTGCCCAGCTCCTGAGAAAGGCTGTTTGCAACACTTTGGGTCAATATGACGGCATACACGTCGTCGTCGGTGAACCATCGCCCCTCCACGAGCAGTTTGTCTATGTTTGACACGTACGCTTCCTCGGGAGCTAACGCCAGTAAAGAATAGACTTGCGTCTTAAGCTGCGGGCTGAACGCAATGTACGTGAGCCCCGTAGCTAACCCCGGCATGGCAACCATCAGCGATGGGGGGTACATGAAAGCTCGAGGAGATACATAGCACGATCCCTCGAGGTAGGAAGCAAGCATGTTGTAAGCATAGGGGTTGATGGGGGACCACGGGTAAGCCCTCACTAAAAGACCCTCGAAGCTCGGCATGTAAGTCACGTTAATGGGTTGTGGTAGTAAGACAGGAGCTGTAGTCACCGAGGCTAGCGACATCGTGGAGAACGCGATCACTGTGACAGCGCCAAGTATCAGGATTGATCGCAATTTGCGCTTCCTCATGTTCTCTACAGCTATCACCATGCTTTCAAGGAAAAGCCCCGTACGGCTGATCTCTAGGTAGTGCTTACCTAGTGCAGCTTCTCTCGTGGCCTTCGCCATCGTGTAGGCGTTCATGAAGGCTATGAAGAGGAGCACGATGTTAAGAGATACTGCTGACACAGCTAGAAGCAGGATTACCCAGTTGCTGGCGACGTGGTAGGCCGGATGCAGGATGTAGAGCGCAAAGTTGGCCATGGTAATTAATGCCAGCAGGCTGATTAACCTCCGCAACCCCTCGGATCTTACAGTCAACCTTTCAAACAGTATCGAGAAGAGAATTGAAATGGCAAAGAAGGCTGCAACGGACGTAATAACTTGATACAGTGAAGTCATTAGAGAATTATACCAGTTCAGGAGAGCTGCCCACGCGTACAGGCAAGCACCGAACGCGTTTGAATACCTTAGAGTCTGTAGATTGTCCGCCATCTGCCTTTTAACCTGCTTCACAAGGTCAGCGTAATACTCGAGGACGGGGATTATAACGTTCCTCGATCTTAAACTCTCGTACCGACTGTTGACTACAGCGTAAAGGTTCTCGAGAACGTGGAATTGTGAGAGTATGATCTGCTCCCCCTTTGCTAGCCTGTATCCAAAGCCCTCCGGTCGATTGGTAGAAGCGTTATTCAGTACAACGCTCGGCAACCCTGTCCCCACGCTAAGCATAATCTCGGCGGGAATCCCCGGCTGAACAAACGCCATCGCAAAGATGTCCGCCTGCAAGCTGTTCTGCCTGATCATTGGGCTGTGGGCTCTCGCATCATTTATCCCGGTAAACCATACTGTTCTAAAGTCGGTCGGCTGCATCGTTAGAAACACGAAGATCGACGCGCACTCGAATATCGACACCATTTTCACGTAGGGGTATGAGGTGGGAGTGAACCACTTACCACCGGGCGCCTGCCAGACGCCCATGTCGGTTGTCCAAAATATCCTACCGTGCTCATCGATTGCAAACACATCTACGCTCCCGCCCATGTAGGGTTTGAGGCCGTGGATTGTGACTGTACCGGTGTCCTCAACCTTTTGCACAAACTTCAAGCCGCCATACGTAATGTAAGTTAGGAGCCTACCCCTCAGCTCAGGATACTGGGTGAAGTTAACTATGTCCCAGTACGATGTAAGCATGTTGTACGTTGTCACTTTAACGCTAACAGTCACGTAGCCCCAGTCGTCGCTAAGCCTCCTTTTCGAAGTCGGCAGGTTGATCTCCTCATTTAGCATCGCCCAAAGCGTGCAGTGAATGAAATGCACTTGAGGCCACACGTTATCGAAATTGATGTTGGATACCGTATCTGCAGGAGAGCCCTGGTATTTCCGAAAAGCGTTAGTTGTGTAAAATGTGAATCCACCACCGTACATCGCGAGCGTAAAGGGCTCTGAGTCGAAGATCGCGTACTGTGTCCGTAGGTACCATGCATGTGCACCGAAAACCGCGGAGGGGGCAAAGTAGCCGTATAGATGCGGGTCGTAGGGGACTGCCGACCTCAAGTAGGGGGGATGGCTTCCGAGGATACCGTCTACAAAGTTTTCGCCGTAGTGGCTTCCTAAAACCATCCTCATCTCGGCTAGCCAGGGTCCGAAAACCCTGCTAACCAGCCAAGTGTACCTGCGAACCAGTATGTCAAGGTACCTGTAAGAGTAAGCGGAACCCACAGCGTAGATACCAACCTGATCGCTGTCACTCGCGAGCTTCATCGAAGCAAACGCGATAATCTGAGATTCGAGTTCATTGAAGTGCCGTTCAACAAACTCTCTGGCGCCCCAAAGACCTTGGTAATGGCCGGCTAGCGCTACAACTATAACGGAGTAGCTTGGAGGGTTCTTCGCTAGAAATCTTGCGAAATGCAGAAGCGTAACCACGCCGAGAGCATCGGTAGCGCCGTACGCCAGTGAGGGGATCACGCAGAAGGAGTCGTAGTACGCGGCCACCACTACTATTTTCTGAGATTTTGCCGGGTCTGTACCCTTCACAAAGCCAACCACGTTTGGAACTCTAACGTTTCCCCACTCCACTACAGAGCGGATTTTGACTCTGATTCCACGGGACCCCGATCTCCTGCACAACTCTAACAGTTCCAGGCCTTTCTCGTCCGGCGGCAGGTACAGTTTAGGAAAGTTTACGGGAAGAAGAGTAAGTTTCAGCTCGGACTCCGGCCTATCCACCGATGATGAGTCTTCAGGTATGAAGATCACGCCCTTCGCCCCTAGCATGAGCGCGTTGTAGTAGTTCCACCCAGATCCATAATCCATTAGAACGAATTTATCTTTCACATCCTTTCCATCAAAATCCTTTAGATCGCCTTTACCCACATACACTAAGATATCCCAATCATCACTAACGTACTGGCTGGGGTTAACCAAGTTCGGGTAAAACGGGAGTAGGGTAATGTTCCTACCATTTTCAGTTATAAGCCAAGCTTGCTTAACGATTGGAACAGTTACGTTAAACCACTCGAAGTAATCTTGCCCATACGGGGGTATACCGTTTTCCCTGAAAACCTGTGCGATGTAGTTTGCCGCTTTGAAGAAACCTGGATACCCTGTAAACCTGGATTCCTTGGAGAGCAGCTCAACCTCTTGCTGGAATAGCGTTTTATCAAGGGAGGCAATCACCTCATTGAACCTGCGGGGAGTGACTACCACGGGTTGCGCGCTTATTAAAGGAACCTGTAAGATCGAAGCCTGTAAGGTTACTACAATTAAAAGCGCTAGTATCACGCTAACGTGCAGCTTCTTTGCGCTCACGAAGACCAGGTACCTATACTGTTTTAAAAGATTGCGAGCAGAAACTATTTATACCTAAGGTTTTCAACGTTCACTGATGGCGACTACCTCAAAAGTCGAGGAAGTTCGCCCGCTAACAACTAAAGATTGGATCTCCCTGATCGTCTACCTCGCAATTTTGACAGTCATATCAACAACGGCTACACTCTTCCTACCAGCCGCCTGGGGTACAGGCGGCATAAACTACGGGCCCTCGGGTGGCTTACTAGTTGCTATGCCACTACCCTGGGTCTTTGCAATGATAATGCTGTTCCTCATGGAAAGGAACCTGGTTAAGCTCGACGCTCAGCGTTTATGCCTCTACTTCATCGCAACAATGATAACAACCTGGTACACAGTGTTTAAAGGTTTCTACACAACACCAGCCGCGCTATTCAACATTAGGGTTGCTACGGCTGAAACGCATGGTTACGCTCTGCCCATGATATGGATGCCCTCCGCTGATGCTGTACGAGGAATGTTCTACCGCGGCTCGCTGCACAACCTCTTCGCGGTGTACGCGAACGAGTGGGCACCGGTTATCGCGACTTACGTATACTGGTACATTGTTGCAGCTCTATTCTTCCTAGGCTGGTCTGCGATCCTTAGGAGGCTGTGGATCGAAATAGAGGTGCTTCCCTTCCCACACGCGCAGGGGTGGCTTGTAGCTGAAGCCGCAATGGGTAAGACGTCCGACAGGTTCAAACGCATACTGAAGATCTCTTTCCTGGTAGGCCTCCTGTTCTACGTCCCCTACATGATTTACTCTGCGTACCCGGGTCTCCCCGATTTCTACGGTTGGTTAACGAACCCCAACTACCTCAGCTGGTCAACCGGCCAGTTCCAGCTAACTATAGCGTACCCGGCTGTATCCCAGGGGCTCGCAGCCCCAGTGGTTGTTGCAACTGATCCGTTAAGACACGCTTTCCTCTTCCTGGTTCCGCTCGACGCTCTACTCTCAATGTGGGTAGCACACCTCGGCTTTGCCGTCATACTGCCACAAGTTCTAACCTACTTTGGCTATTACACAGGCATATACGCAGCGGGCATATGGAGCAAGTGGTGGGCGATCTGGCACACGGAGCCCCTATACTTGGAGACTGTTAGTGCTGGCATGGCTCTCGGCATCCTCGTCTTCATGATTCTCGTTAACTGGAAGTACATTTGGGGTACGATAAAGTCGGCGATCTCCGGTGGAGGTCCCGGTGTTGCTCCCGGTGAAGTATCCTACAGACTAGCCTACCTAATGCTGGTTATAGGCGCGATCGGTTTGATAATACTATTCGCGGCCAGCAATGTTGAACCTCAGGATGCCGTCATCGGGCTACTGATCATTACGCTGCAGGTGGTTGTCTTAACAAGAGCTAGAGCCTATGCGGCCAACATTACCTTCCTCAGGGGTGCGCACTTCTGGAAGCCGTTTGCTGGCGATACTATGCCAGCGGCACCGCAGTACCCCGCCGGCAAGCTATTCATCATCTCTCACACATGCAGATGGGGAACAGGTTGCGATACTTTCGGTCCCTACTACTCGACAATGATGGGCGCCATGGATAGCTTCAAGGTAGCCCAGATGGCTGGAGTGAAGCCAGATACCGTCTACAAGCTACTCACGATCGGTGCCATACTCACCGCTGTGATAGCTATACCGTTAACGTTCATCGAGCTGCACGCCTGGGGCTTTATGGAGCTGCCCGTGGCTAAGGAGTGGGACTACTTCTGGGATGGTGATGCCGGATTCTACAACCCGAGGCTCAGCATCGCTTCCATCCCCGGTTTAGTAGGCTTCCTCCTAACCGGTGCTCTAATCTTCTTGAGGATGAGGTTCCCATGGTGGCCACTAGAACCCTTAGGATTCATGCTGGGGCTGCACGACTTCCATACATGGCATATCGGCACGTTCACTCCGTTAATCGTCTGGGCGGTTAAATATGCGTTGATCAAGGTTGGGGGCAGGAGAGCCTACGAAGAGGTCGGTGTTCCTGCAGCAGTCGGCATCATCACGGGTGAGATCGCAGGCATACTGCTGGTCAGCTTGATAAACATCATAAGGTTCATGGTGTTCAGAGCTTACTAAAAAGAGAGGATTGGGCAGTAATCAACTCACAATTCTTTTTAATTCCTTTTTTCAGTAATCTTTTTAAGAGAGGGGTAGATGGCATTGATGATGAAGTCTGAAGTGAAACTCGCAGTATTGCTGTTCTCCATGATTATGGCGATTGCCCACCTGCTCGCCTACCCAGCAGCATGGGCTCAACCGGTGCAACACGTGTATTACGGATATGTACCGCCATCAACGGATTTACCCAGCCTAGACGAACTCGTTGAGGGTATAAAAGTAAACTTTACTCCCCCAGGGGGGCATGCACTGTTAGACGTTGTCGCTTACCATGATGGGACGAGAGTCGAGCTTTACGATGTGGTATCAGGCTTGCTTCTAAATTCAACGCTTCTCAATGCTATGGAGAAAGCAACCTTTTACGTGCCTTACGGGACATACTTCAAGCTAGTTGCTTCAGCAAGGGTAGGAGTTTTACTCACGGGTGGATCGTCAGCTTATGATCCAGGTTACTTTTCCGGCGTAGCTACTTTCTACCCGAGCGTCGAAGGCGGGTTCAGAGGTAAGAACTTCTTGTTTATGCCCGCGCCCGCGACCCACCAGTACGGGTATACCATGGATCTTGTTCACCGCAATCTATACGTCTTCGCTCTGGAGGGAACAGACGTTAATCTAGTCGATAGGGTTGGTCGATTCTCAGCTTCAGAATCACTCAAGCCTCGAGATGTTTTTGGGGCTGTTCTACAATCCAGAGTTAATCAAGGTGGCGTCAGTGCGGCGGTTGGGTACGATGCGGTGTTTAAGTTAACCACTACGGGAGAGGTTATGGTGAGTAGCGTTGCGCTGGGGGCTCTCATCTATGTACCAGCCCTTACGGGTGGTTACGTTGGAAGGAGCTTCTGGGCTCCAAACCATGCGACATACCGACAGACGGGAAGGAGCGCTGTCTTGGTGATAGTTCCGTTAGAGCCTGGTAAAGTTACAGTTTATAGGAGAGATGATATGAGCGTCATAGCTGAGCACGAGTTTACAGAGAGCGATGTCGCCGAAAGGAGGTACTGGTACCTCAGCTTAGGCATCGGTAGGTTCGACACGCTGATTCAGAGCACCGGCGACATTAGCGTGCTGATTGCCCAGACGCTACAGGAAGACTCGCCCGACTTCATCGGTGATGGTATCACCTTCCTCGGCTCAAGGCCAAACCAAGAAGTGAGGTTCTTTACACCATCCATGGCCGTCGTGTTCGCACCTGAAGATCAGACTGCTTGGATCAACGGTCAGCAGAAAGAGCTGAAACGCGACCAGTTTATCGTTCTGGGAAGCGGTGTGCACTCCGTCAAAGGAACAGGCCACTTAATAATCCAGGTTATAGCCCCCGGTGCTCAAGGCTTCCAGAAGTGGGGGCACTATTTAATCGAGCCCGCGGATGTTGACGCGAGCTACCCCGACGTTCCAGAGCTCTTCCAGAAAGGGATCCCTATCCTACTTTACGCGGGCATAGGTGGACTAATAGTTATTGCCGCAGCTGTTGCGTTTATCCTCTTAAGAAGGCGTAAGAAGTGAGTAGCCTACACTAGTAGTTTTGCTAACTATTTTACTAAACTTACCTCTTTTCTTATTGTGGCATTAATTATTTATAGAGTAATCGTTTCATCGAGTAGGCAATGCAGCTTGTGGATCCTCGCTTCATGAGGGATAACTACTTGCGCGCTATCGAGTTTCGCTCGCCCACTTATATCCCGTGCTTTGTTTCGATACCGCTCCCAACCTGGAGGAGGCACGGTGAGAAACTCATAAGAATAGTGAAGAAGCATCGCTTGCTTTTCCCATGGTTCGATGAAAATCAGCTTCGTTCACAGAAGCCAGCGGGCAAACCTCCAGTGTTTAGGGATGAATGGGGGTGCGTGTGGAAGTTTACTGTTGATGGTCTCCAGGGTATCGTTGTCAAACACCCTCTCAGTGACTGGAGCAGAATGAAGGATTTCAAACCACCCGATCCGGAGGCTGGGTTGCCGCGGGAGGGTGAACCCCCCATACCCTGGAGCGAGGTAGAGGCTTTTGTCGAGGGCTTCAGGGGGATGGGAGGTCTCGTGGTGGGTTTCATGCCTCACGGCTTTTTCTTCCTCCGCCTCACGTACTTGCGTGGGTACTTAAACTTCCTTAAGGATCTAGTTCTGGAGCCACCAGAGCTAGAGAAGCTTGTTGAACTCGTCGTAGAGTATAACGTTGAGGTTGTTAAACGCCTTGTGAGATTGGGCGTCGATATCGTCAGCTTCGGGGACGATTTAGGCACGCAGAGGGGTTTACCCTTCTCTCCTGCTAGTTTCAGAAAGCACCTTCTCCCCGGCTACAAGAAGATATTCTCAACGGTCAGGAAGGGTGGAGCGAAAGTACGGTTACATAGCGACGGATACGTTATGGACATCGCTGACGACCTTGTATCCGCTGGAGTTCATGTTCTCAATGTACAGGATCTTGTAAACGGCTTAAACCGTTTAGCCAAGCTGAAAGGGAAGGTAGCGATAGAGGTGGATATCGACCGCCAGTACCTACTCCCCTTCGGGAGCCCCGATGATATTAGGAGCCACATGAAGAAGGTCGTGGATGTCCTCGGATCAAAACGCGGGGGGCTTCTAGTAACCGCTGAGGTTCTCCACGACGTCCCGCTCAACAATATCGAAGCACTACTTGAAGCTCTCGAGAGGCTGATGATGGCGCATCACGAACTACAGTAGAGTGAAATTAACTATAGAAAAAAAGTTTATTTAAGATAACTCGCCAGCTTTCACGAATAAGAATGAAAGTCGTTAAGCCCACTTTGCGAGCAGCACTAGGACTTATGACCGTAATCTCTGTACTTCTCCTCCCGAGCGTATGTGCTTACTCGGATGGTTTTACCAGTAATTCCATGACCGCTGAGGTTTCCCAGAGTGTAATCGTCTTGAACTTTCAGCGGCCGATTGAGGGCTTCATGGTCATCAATACGACGGTAATGAGAAGCCTTCCCACCAGAGTACCGGGAGCGCGCCGCTACATCGAAGTGCCAGTGTACATCCCTTACAAAGTTTCAGGCAGCCAAGCTTTCCTACCCGTTCCCGCAGGAGTTAAACGCTTCTCAATCCTAGGTCCCTTCTCCAGGGGAGAACCCCTCACTCCCTTTATCATGGTTATTGATGAGAAAACCCTAGCTAATTCTACAGCACTCACCCTCGAGTGGCCCATAGTGGAAGGGTTCGCTGTAACTGTGAATGTGCTACCTCTCCTGGATGGGAGGTACCCAGATATCTCAGTTGAAGTTCAAATGCTAGAGTCGGAGCAACTTTCCTACAAGCTGCAGTGGTTAACGCCCAACTACCAGATGCTGCTAGGGCGCTCCGTTCCTGAGTTGTCCTCTTACGCATCAAGGTTCATCCTCCCCCCATTGGGCCAGGTAGAGGTTTCAGTACGAGTACTGCTCAAGGGGCATGCAGAGTTGCTCAAGTGGGTTCTTGACGCGAAACCCAACGGATCCTTGACTATAGAAGATGTCGCTAATCTAGTTTTGCTAACCAACAGGGGGGAGCTGAGCGAACTGCGAGCTAACGTGAGTAACCTCCTCAACTCTCTCGAGTCCAGCGGGTACTACTTGGGCAGCAGTAAACGACTGTTATCAATCACTGAGAGCGTAGCAGTTGAGGACGGAAGCCTGCAGGAGGCGTTCGGGCAGAGGCTTGCGTACAGCCTCTTATCGAAACTTGAGACATACCTGGTTCGACTTGAAGCTGGGCCTAGCATTACTTACGCACTGCTACTCACCGGGGCTGAGATGCTCCTCTGCCTCCTGGTAGGTTTGAGGTTGTCCCAAAAGTGGGCTTTAAAGGTGGTTTTCAGCCTCGCTCTATTCGCTGTTGCCTGGGTTCTCACTTTTCAACTGCTGCCAAAAGCTAGAATGGATGCGATCATGCTGTCTTCGGCGGCAGCCGTCATAGGTGCCTTTCTGGGGTTAAGGGTGTTATTGAAGCAAAAACCTGTTCAAGCCATATCTACTGCGAGCGGTGCAACTCTCGAAGGCCTGATATCCTCAACGATCAACTTCTCTGTAAGCTTCCTAGCGCGGCGAAGGTTGAGAGCCATCTTGCTCTTCATTACTACCGCTTTGATGGCTTTTGGTACCACGTGCTTAACATCGTTTACCATGCATACTGCCGTCAGCCACCAAATCTCGGAATTTGTACCAGAGACCATTGACGGCCCGTATCTCATCGCCCGCGGCTACGGGTTAGCAGCTTTCGGGGGGATCACCCCGGTCAACGTTGCCGGGTTAGCGTTCCTCGCCAGCCGAAACGAGGTGCAAAGCATCTCTCCGAGCGCCATAGCGGTGTTCCCAATGAATCCCTACGATACGGTGAGAGGACTACCTATCTCAGGCGTGTTTGGGATAACCCAAAACTCTCCAATCGCAACACTTTTAGAACATTGCTGCATGGTGGAGGGGAGCGCTCTAGGGATTCACAGTGGTGCAATCATCATCAGCGACGCCCTGGCCAAAGCAGCCAGTATAAGGGTTGGCGACGTTATCGAAATTGGGGAATCCAGTTACACGGTAGTCGGCGTTTTCGATAGTAAGGCTCTGACAAAAGTCAAGGACTTAGATGGGGATGATTTGCTGCCCACTATCATGGTTGGAACTTCGAGCTACAAACCGCCGGCTGAGAGCGTTGTGTTCCTCTACTACGGAGACGCTGTCCTCGTTGGAGCGGTCACAAACAAGGTTTACGTGAAACTAACCCCGGAATCGGATAGCGCTACGTTAGCGAGAGTCCTCAGCCTGCTGGGCAATGTTAACGTCTACGTCGCTGAAGCTGGTAAACCCACCGAAATTTACTACCCGGGCTTTCGGATTGAAGTAGTGGGGGTGGAACTCCTTATCCCCAGCCTCATAGCACTGCTCATAGTCTACATGTCGTTTCTCGGCTTCGTATACGAGGTAAGGAGGGACATCTTCACGCTTTCCACACTGGGAGCAACCCCCGACCAAGTCTTCCTCGTATTCGTGATGATGGCCAGCGTTATCGGCTTCGCCGGCGGTGTTTTGGGGTATCTAGCCGGCTTAACGGCATTCAGAGGATTCAGCGCAACCCGTGCAGAGATACCCGTGGATGCGAAACTGGATACTACCTCTTTCCTCTTATCCATAGTTCTTCCAACGGTTCTAGCGCTGCTGGGAGCTCTATCACCTGCCACTAAGGCTGTTGTAGCAGCAGTACCATCTCTGAGGAGGAGGTGGAGGGTTGAGGCTGAAGAATCATCAAGAGACGATGTTGAACGCGAAGTCACCCTCGTCACACCGATACCGGTCGTAGTAAGGAGTAAGGAGAAAGCAAGGGAGCTTGCTGAATTCCTCGAATCGAAGCTGAGTGAGATGGCGGGAAACAAGGTGAGCGTATACAGCGTCTCGGGGTGGGTAGAAGGTGACGAAGAACGACCGGTCTTCGTGGTCTACTTCGAATACCTCCAAGTGGAGGGACGCGCCTTTAAATCCTACAACAAAGTTAGAATCAGAAGGGTGAACGGCGAGTACGCTGTAGAGTTAGAGTCGAAAATCGTAACCATCTACACAATTTTCGCTAAAGAGTGCTTAAGGGATGTAGCTTTGCTTATCAGAAGACTGACACTTGAGTGGAGAGCTGAAGGAGGTAAAAGGTAAAGGATTATTCCTGAAACTCGACTAAAGAAACAAGAAACTCTAAATACTGTTCCTCACCATGGCCAGATCCATGCTGCTCGAGCCACGAGGATTAAACTTATGCTTATACCCACGAAGACGCCTGCGCCAGTTAGGATCCCAGCCGCTAAAGGACCTTTCATCTCGTTCCATCTTTCATCTCCTACGTAACGCTTTATGATCCGTCCGAGCATCGAGCCCACGAAGATCGATATTGCGTAAGGGGGTATGATGAAGCACCCCGAGAGGAAGGGCACCGGGAGGAGAAACCTTGAGATAAATGGTGTCGATAGCGTTAGGGTCATCGCTAAGAGCATCGAGATAC
>Ga0209080_1001061_pt1 | contig 14862 bp, 19 predicted proteins | sample JNZ110809AmetaG_FD_184123 | JGI IMG/M metagenome (GOLD analysis project Ga0209080, IMG submission 184123) | Hot spring microbial communities from Jinze hot spring, China to study Microbial Dark Matter (Phase II) - JNZ 110809A (SPAdes) (version 3) ...
GTGCTCGAACCCGTTGAAGACGGATACGCCTTAACGAGGGAGGCCGAGGAGGCCTTGAGGAGGTTGAGGGAAGGCCTTAAAGGTTTAAGTCCCGCCCTCAGCGGGGAGGCGGCTAGGGTGGCGGAGTTCCTGCTTAAGAGGCGCAGGATCGCCTTAAGGCTCTTGAGGCTCGGGCCTTCAAGGCTTAGCAGGCGCGAGCTTGAAGAGCTGGTTAAAGCGGGCGTCGTGAAGTTTGAGGAGGGGGCGCCGAGGCTTACGTGGGCCGCTGAGAGGGCGCTTAAAGCCTTAAAGGAGGAGGCCTGATGTCGGGCAGGGCTACGCATACCCTTATCGGCTTGGCCCTCGCCCTAGCCTTAACCTTAAGCCCCGAGCAGGTTCAAGGAGGAGTAACGAACAGCTTGGCGAGCATGCTGCTAACCTACGCCATCGTTTCAGCGGCGGGCGGAGGCCTTGAAGGCTTACCAGCGGGCGTAGCGGGAGCCGGGCTTGTATGGCTGTGCTCAGCGTACAGCCCAGCCCCTTGGCTAACCGAAGCGCTTAAACGCTTCAAGACCGGGGGCGAAGCCCTCCTAATACTGACGGTCACGGCCTGCTGGACCGGTTCAAGGCTTCCGGACGCCGACCTACACTCAAACCATAGGGTTAGGCTCCACAACCTAGCCGCCGCGGCCTCCACCCCGCTGCTCTTCCTAGCCCTCCTAGTGGGCTTAAACACTTACATCGGTTTAACGCGGGGCTCGCCTTCAAGCTTTCAGAGGCGCTACTGTTAAGCTACTGCTCTCACCTAGCGGTTGACATGCTTACGCCTACAGGCGTAGCGCTACTACATCCCTTAAGCGGTGAAAGGTTTAAGATACATGTTCGAGGCTTAAGCAAGCTCGTCGGCTTAGCGGCCTTCACCGCCGCGCTCCTCCTAGCCTACAACCACTGGTACACCTCGCCCATAGTTAGGAGGCTGTTCAGGCTACTGGTTGAGTACGCGCGGCTTTAAAGCCACTTAACCATTAACGGGGTTGGGCTTGCGAGGCTTAAAGGTGAGGGTCGAGCAAAGGGTTAAGGCGTACAGGAGGGCTAGGGAGATGCTCCTCGAAGCCTTGGAGGAGCTTAAAGCAGTATGTTCAAAAGAGTCGTGCGACGGCGACTACTTCAAGGACTGCGTTAAGTGCTGGGTGTATAAATGCGAGAGGATGGTTAGGGATGAGCTGGGCGAGCTTAAAGGGCTTTAACGCTGGAGGACGCTACCCGAACATGAACCCCTACGCGAGGCACGTGGAGGCCTACCTCGAAGCATTGAGCAAGCTTATGAGGGATGCGAATCCCAGCAGGGCCGAGGCGGTTAACGCCGTTAAGTCGGCCTTGGAGGCGCGCGGCGTAGGCCCCATAGCCCCCATGAGGACTAGGGAGGCCTACAAGGCTGAGCTATGCTCGTTATATGCTGTAGTGAAGCACGGTTTAGGCCTAAGCCTCAACGACTACCCTAAGCTTAAAGAACTCTTCGGTAAGGAGGAGGCTTGCGAGGAGGCTTACCTTAAGCTTTGTGAAGGCTTGAAGGGTGAAAAAGCGCGCGGCGCCTTAAGGATGGGTTTAAGGCTTACGGCCCTAGGCTTCGAGAAGGAGGGGCGCTTCCTCAAGGATTTGAACGAATAATGGTATAAATCCATCAATTCTAACGCGCGCGTTCGTGGTCGATTTGCTAATGAAGAATTGAATTCGATATTTTTGTTCTCCTCTCAATCTTCAAACGAAGCTTAAAACAGGCTAAATAGAAGGAGGGCGCGCGCAGAATTGACCGCGCTTATTGACAAATATTTTACGAAGAAGCTTATTTACATGTCGAAAGAGAAATTGGGTGCTAAATTCGATGGAATAATTAGATCGTTTGAAGTAATTCGAGGGCTCTTCTTAATTATTTCGTAGATAAGCTTATGAAGTTCTCCAAGCCCTTCCAGAAAATACTTTCTCTTAATATTCCTAACCTCCTCATATCCTTCCTCCACATCCTCTTTAGTAATCCTTGCCCTACTCACCTTCCCAGCAACATACGCTGAATTCCTCAAAGTCTGGATCGCAATCCTCGCGTCTCCGCAAGCTAAATCGGTTATTTTTTTCAAAACTTCCTTCGACTAAGTATTTGGATACGACGCCTTACAATATAAATACAGTTAGGAAATAAAAGAAAAGGAGGGTTCAAGTTTATTCTTATGGGTAGGTGTAAGTTGACGGTATCTCTCCAGGAGATAGGTTCGGTAAATCAAATCCATCGCTGTAATATATGTATAGTAAAGCATTGATGTCTAAATCTGATGGAGAAATGTCATAACTAATTGCTGAGGCATCATATGTTGGATACATCAAGTCATTAGGATCATCTGCGTGTCCAAGCCCCAGCGCATGTCCAATTTCATGTCTTACAACATTCCTGAAGTCCGCAGGATCAAGCCCAAGCCCAGCCTTGACTATTATCTTCACCTTGTCGATATATCCATCCCCGTTCTTATCATAAACTAGCGTCATACCCAAAACGCCTGCTGCCGCCCCCTTCTCCACAGTTATAACTATGTCAGCCCCTTTACTTGAGCTCACAACTACGAAGTCAAAAATTCCATCAGGAGTGCCTTCTCCTAACTCGCTATTATCAATAGGATTTTCACTCACCCCCTCCAAAGCCTTAGACCAATCATTAAGCGCTGTCAGGACGTGGGGAACTAGATCTGAAGGAGCCTTTATGTAGACTTTTAAGGGATCGTGGTTCCACTCTTTACCTATGAGTTCGATCGTGGCCGGAGAAGCCTTTACTATTGATATTGTCGATGCTGAGAGCAGAAGCAAAATCGCTATCGTTCCTGCTAGAAGACCCTTTTTCATTTTTTTTACCTTAACATTAAGGTAAGTGCCCACTAATTTAAACATTGCCCCTCTTTCAACGGACGTGGCAACTTAGGTTTCCTATCATCATTAGAATATATCAAAGCCTGTAGATTATTGTTCCACGCTTCTTTACACCATACTTAGCGAGCTCTGAGCCTCCCGTGCATTCCCCGCACTTTGGGCAATAGCCTATCGTGCTAACCCTCCCATTCGCTAAGTCCGCTTCTATTCTCAAGAAAGAGTATGCATCCTTCACGAAGCTTCTACCCCTCCACGCCCTGAACAGCGTGTTAAGGTTTTACGCGGCGTTAAAGGTGGCCGAGGAACTCGTAAAGAACAAGGTTAAAACGAGGGAGGAGTTAACGGCGCTTAGACACGCCCAGCCCGTTAAAATGGGTAGGGACGGGAGGGTGACGCCGAGCGAAGCCTTAACGCTAGCGGTGGCTGAAAACGTCTTCGGCTTAAAGCTAAACCCGTCACGCGGCGGGTTAACCGCGGGCTAAGCCCTCTTTTAACGCTTCTTTAAGCTAGAGGGGCTTAAGGCTTGCACCCCTTAGTTAAGGTGCTCATATTCTTCGCCGTCATGGCGGCTGTAGCGGTAACGCTTTCAAGCTACGCCGCCCTCAGCAGGCAGGCCGGTAAGCAGCCACCGGTCCCAGAGGCCTACACCAAGGTTCAGGAGGTCGTGAAGGCCGCCGCTTCGGGCGGGCGCGGCGAGGCTAGGCTTACGGGGAGCGTAACGTTAAGCGTTTTAACCTTGGGCTCTAAAAGGGTCGAGGTAAGGACGGCGGGTCAAACATTAACCTACTCCTGGAGCAGGACGGCCGTAACGGTTAGGCCCGGCCCCTCGAGCCCGTTAAGCGTAACCGTACCAGCCTACACCGAGGACCCGACGCGGACGCTAACGGCCTACGGAGGGCCCGAGGAGGTAAGGGTTGAACCCATATTATTATACGTTAAGGCCTCGCACCCCGAGGCTGGCGGTACGCGGTACGTTTTAAGCTTCTCCTACGCTGTGCTTTCAGCTCAGCCGAGCCCCACCTGGACGGGCCCCTTAGGGCTTTACGCTTACAGGCTTGGAGACCGTAAAGTCGTTAAGCACGGCTTAAGCTTCAACACTCAAACGCTCGTACGGGTTTACGTTGACGCCCAGCTCATCGACTCCTTTTCAGCGAGGGACTTAGACGTTGAGTTTCAAACCGATCAGGTAGCGCTGTACACGGTTAAGGAGGGTTAAGGGTTGGAGAGGGCCATGGTTGAAGTAATTATAGCCGCAACGCTCATAGCCTTAACGGCTTTAAGCGTACCCCTCTTCGCGGCCTTCCAGCAGCGGAGCATGTACGCGTGCGACGAGGCGAAGGCGCTCCAGGCGGCGGGCCTACTGGCCTCAGCCGCTTCGGAGGCTAGGCGCAGCGGTACGAGTATACGCGTCGAGCTCGGCTTCACGGCTGGCTTCACGGCCTCGGGGACGACGGTAACGGTTAACGTCGGCAGGGCCTCGGCAAGCGTAAACGCGGGCGTACCTGTTTCGGGCAGCGGCGCCTCCTCGAGCTTCACTGTTGAGCCCACCGGTGTTATAAGGCCGGGGTGAAAGGCTTTGGAGAGCGCCGTTGAAGCCGTGATAGCCTTAAGCTTCGTAATGCTCGCCGTGGCCTCAAGCATGCTCCTGTACGGCTCAGCCGCGGCTGGCTACGCAAACAGCGTTCAAGCAGGAGTGTTAACCTCGCTGGCCAGCCTCGAGGCCGAGGACCTGTTAAGGGAGGTTAAAGCGTTAAGCTACGCCGCCAGCTACGGCTCACCTCCATGGGGAAATACTCCGAGGTTCCCGGACGCGGGCGCGAAGTGGATATGGATGGAGCCGAACCTTCAAACCGCGGCTCCACCCAAGGACTACATGGTTTGCAGGGCCTTCCACGCCCCTCGAAGCGGATCCTACACGATTAGCGTAACCGTTGACGACTACTACGAGCTGTACCTCGACGGCTCGAGGATAGGCTCAGACGGCAACTGGGCGACCACGGAGACCTACACCGTTACGCTTCAAGCGGGCTGGCACCTACTAACCTTGAAGGTTGGAAACGCCGGTTCAAGGCCCAACCCGGCCGGGCTCCTCTTAAGCGTTAAAGACCCGAGCGGAACAGTACTCTTCAACACCCAGCCCGACGGGAGCTGGGTCGCCTACGCGCCGGGAACTCTTCCGACACGGAGCAGCAGGAGGCCCCTGGTTTCGCTGTACGTGGAGGCAACGGTAACGGATCCGACCCTTCAAAAAGCGTTCTTAACCAAGGCCGGAAGCGTGCCTCCGGCTGAGGCTAAAACGCCGAAGGCAGAGGCATTAAGGGTCTTAAACCTTCAAAACGGCTGCGCGCTAAGGCTCAAGGTGTTAGCATACGGAGGCGTATAGGGTGAAGATTAAGGTGAAGGTAGGTAGGCGCGGTCAGGCTAGGATCGTTGAGGGCCTCATAGCCATAACCATCATACTCGTCGGGGCCACCTCAGCGGTTTACAGCGTAGCCTTGAAGGAGGGGTACGCGGGCCTACCGAGGGGCTTGGACGAGCTCGCGAGCTCAACCCTTTCAACCATGCTTAGGTCAGGCGTACTGGCGGACGCTGTTTACAGGCTCGACGCCTCCACGCTTAAAGCTAGGCTTGAAGCCCTGCTACCGGCGGGGGTGGGCTACGACTTATCGGTTTACGACGCGAACTGGAACCTGATGACCAGGGTTGAACACGGCTACAAGCCCACAGCTCAAACAGGCTCAGCCGTATTAATACTTGTAAGCAACGAGGGCCAGCCCGTAAGCCCTAGGATCGTGGTTTTAAACCTCGCGAGGTGAAAAAGGTGGACCGCAAGGCTCAAGCCCTACCGGTCTTCGCGCTCCTCTTCGCCCTAACCCTTATAACCGTGAGCGCGGCGCTCCCAGCCTTAAACGTAAGGGTCTACGCTCCCAAGCCGTACAGCGTAGGGCTTCAAAGCATGTACGAGCACGCCCTCCTAAACGCCTTAGCCTACGCCACGCAGCAGTACACGCCTCAAAGGACTGGCTTCACCCAGCCCTCAAGCCCGAGCCTCGTAACTGCCGCCTCAACCTATTGGCAGAGCGAGGTTCAAGCCGTTAACGCCGTACCGCGGCACGAGAAGCACTTAAACCTAACCGGAACGGTTAGCTTCGCGTTTTCAAGGCTCGGAGGCCTAGTGAAGCGGGGCGAGGCGGTTGAGGCTTCGTCGAGCTTTACGCCCGAGTTAAGCTGGCAGCCGAGCGCGAGCTATAAGGCCACATTAAAGCTTGAGGGCGCCTCGTACGCTTCGGGGATCGTAAGGTTAACGGTTAGGCTTACGCATGAATACGCCTTCAAGGCCTACCCGGACGCCTCGCTTAAAGCCTACCTTAAGCGGGGAACCGCGTGGGTTGAGGTGCCTTTAAGCGTTGAGAGGCGCGATCAAGGACTGTACGCGGTCGAGGTAAACGTTGGAACGGTTCAACAGCCCGACGTAATACTGTTAAGCCTCGACGAGCACGGACTAGCCCTATGGTTCAGGACCAACCCGGCCTCCTGGTAGCCTCTTTAAAGCCCCTCCCACTACTGTGGGTGTAAGCGTGGATAAACGCTTGCTGGCCGTATGCTTAACGGTGCTCTTCGCCGTTTCGCTGCTAACGGTGCTTACAACGGTTAAGGCAAACCCGCCCAACGTAACCCCGCCGGGCAAGGAGTTTAACGTCGGCATCTTCTACCTAACGGCCGAGGGAACAGCGACCAGGATGGGCGCGCCCGGTGAAGGGTTTAAGGTAAGCGTGGAGGCCTTCGGAAGCGTCGGCGCCCCCGTCGTCCTCCCCGCCTCGAAGGGCTTTGAGAGGGGTAGCGTCGAGTACGCATGTGTAACGGTGGACGGCAAGGATTACGAGTTTGAAGCCGGCAGCTTCCTAGCGGGTAAGCGCTTCTTCCTCCTAATATGCAGGACTTACGGCTTCAAGCCGTTAACGGAGGCGGGTGAAAGAAACGCGTCCAAGGCGATGCTACCGCCGTTCATGGTTAAGCTCCTCCTCTTCGGGAGGTTCGGGGGCGAGGAAGGCGAGGAGGGCCGGAGGTTCACGTGCACCGGGATACTCGTAGCCGTGAAGAGGGGAGAGCGAAGCGAGGCCTACAGGCTTAAGCTTAAGGGAAGCGTGGTGATGGAGGCCGCGGAGGAGGCTCCACGGCCACCGGAGCAAACCGAGGTTCAGAGGGTTGAGGGGGCCTTAAAGGTTGCCGTTGAGAAGTGGAGGGCGCCGAGCGGGTACGAGCTGAGGGTGACGGTGAAGAACACGGGTGAGGAGGAGGTTACCTTCCCCAACGCGGTTCTCGGGGCGTGCGTTAAGAGGATGGTTAACGGCGAGTGGCAGGACTTCCACACTCCGGTATCGGTGCAGGTCAAGGTGAAGCTTAAACCCGGCGAGGAGAGGGCGGTAAGCATCCAGTTAAGCAACCCTCCCGAGGGAAGCTACAAGGTCATGGTTCAAGGCTGGGTTAAACCAGGGCAAACGGTAACGGGCGAAGCGGACTTCACCATACCCTGAAGAACCACCCCCCTTCTTTTTTTCTCCTTTCTTTTTCCCTTCTTTTTACGCCTCCGCCCTACTAGTGGGGGTCTATGTTTAAGGGTAGGAAAGCCTTTGGAAGCGTACTGGCGGCAGTGCTGATCACGGCGGCCGTCATAGCGTGCGTCGTGGTGGCGAGCGGAGCGGCCTTCAAGGTTTTAACGCTGGGTACGCGTCAGCCCACAGCGTCGCTCGAAGCCTTAAAGGCTGTTCACGCCGCGGTCGAGGAAGTAGCGTTTAAGCCCGGTGCAACCGCGACCGTTAAAATAGTTACGGACGAGCCAATAACCATCGGGCCCGACGCAATAAGGCTTAACACGCCGTTAACGGAGCCTCCGAGCCTACCGGATCCTAAAGGCATTGTTAAAAGCGTTGACAGGTACGGTTTAACCTACGAGAACGTCAGGTTCACCGAGAACAGGGGCTTCTACGGACTGGCTACCTTAACGCTCATATGCCTAAAGGTTGAGCAGGGTACGGCGGTCATAGGCTACGAGCCAACAGGAACCGTTACCGCTCAGCTCAACGCCTTGAGGATAGCCGTTACAACCATAGGGCCGGGTGAAGGAGGAACCACGAGCCCCCAGCCGGGCACCTACTTCTACGCGGCTGGCAGCGTAAAGGTGAACGTCGAAGCGTACGCTAACCAGGGGTACAGGTTTAAGCACTGGCTCCTGGACGGGAGCGTAGCCGGAACAGCGTCCAGCATAACTGTAACGGTTGACGGAGACCACGTCCTCGAAGCGGTGTTCGTTAAGCTTTGGACGCTTAGCATAAGCGTTCAGCCTGAAGGGTGGGGAACCACTAACCCCGCTCCGGGCACCTACACCTACGAGCACGGCTCGCAGGTAGCGGTTACGGCCATACCCTACGCCACGTACTACTTTAAGGAGTGGATCCTCGACGGGGCCAGCTCCGGCTCACAGAACCCGATAAGCGTAACCATGGATGGGGACCACAGCTTAACCGCGGTCTTCGTTAAGCGGTACGCGTTAACGGTAACGGCGGGTCAAGGCGGAAGCGTAGTGGTCGAAGGCACGAGGGTGACGGGGACTCAAACGCTGCTATTCGACGCCGGGAGGCAGGTAACGCTCACGGCCCACCCCGATCAGGGGTACAGGCTGCTTAAATGGGTTGTTGACGGATCCGAGGCAGGAAGCGACACGAGCATAACCGTAACCATGGATAAGGACCACGCGGTTCAAGCCGTTTTCATAAGGCAGTACAGGCTCACGATACGCGCGGGCGGAGGAGGACATACGGATCCCAGCCCGGGCACCTACACTTACGACGCTGGGACGACGGTAACGGTTACGGCTACGCCTAACGCCGGCTACCGCCTCAAGCACTGGAAGCTCGACGGAAGCGTGAGGAACGAGAACCCGATAAGCGTAAGGATGGATAGGGACCACGACCTTGAAGCCTTCTTCGTAAGGGTTTGGACGCTGACGGTGGAGGCGAGCAACGGAGGTACGACCGACCCGGCGCCGGGGACGTACACCTACGACGACGGGTCAACCGCGACCGTTAAGGCCATACCGAGCCAAGGGTGGGGCTTCGTGAACTGGATACTCGACGGCAGCCAGGACGGCTCACAGAACCCGATAAGCATAAGGATGGACAGGGATCATACGCTTAAACCAGTCTTCAGGAGCGCGTGCACGCTGACAATAACCGTTACGGGCTACGGCACCACCAACCCCGCCCCCGGCACCTACCAGTACCAGCTTGGAAGCATAGTCGTAGTTAAGGCCAACAGCAACCCGGACCGCTGGGTACTTGACGGAAACCCCTACAGCACGCACCTGGTCGAAGTTAAATGGTACGAGTGGTACGGGTGGGCGGTAAGCTCCTTAAGCATTACCGGGGCCAGCTTCGACCCGGGGCAGCCCTACTGGAGCGTTGAATGGTACGAGGTAACTAGCAGTGGTGGAAGCTTCGGCAGGAAGCTTGGAGAGTCGAAGTGGAACTCGTTAAACTACGACTACAGGTGGTACTCGGGCCAGGTGTACGGGGGCCGGAGCGATAGGATAGGGTACGCGGCCAAGGCCCTGGTGAGGTTTAACCAGCCCAGCGTAACGGTGACCATAACCACCGACGACGGGATGGAGGTGTGGATAGACGGGCAGCAGGTCTTCGGGAACTCGTGGAGGCTTCAAAGCCCAACGACCTACCAGAAGGGCGTAAGCCCGACGAGCGTAGCGGTGTTAATGGACGCAGACCACGCGTTAAAGGTGGTCTTCCCCGAAGAAGACCAGCGGGCAAAGGCAAAGCTCTACAGCCTCCTAGGAAGCGGGGCCAACCAAATACTTAGAAGCTACGCCGTAGTAGGCTACGAGGAGGGAAGCGTAAACGTCCCGAGCCTATACGCCTATGCGTACGTCCCCCACTACGACTACACAAAAGACCGCTTCTACCCTGCGTACGCTGAGGTACGCACGCCCGATGGAACCTTTACGCAAACCGCTACCTACTGGTCCACCGACTACGTCTTCTACGAGCATGCAGAAGTAAGTAGGAGGGGCGTCGTTAATAGGGGCCCGCTCAGCGTTGGTTGGAGCGCTTCCGCATCGGCTTACAAGCTCTTTTACCCGGACTGGCCGTACTACGACGTTTACCAAGGGGAGACGGCATCCGTCGGCGTATCCGTCAAGTTTAAGCCCTCAAGCCAAGGCACATACATACTGGTCATACCTAAGAGCCAAGCGGATAGGTTCGGAGGCGTGCAGGGCGCGCAGGTAATAAACGGGTACTACGTGCTTCAAGCGGCGGGCGATAAAACCATAATCGACCGCAACTTATCCTCGACGCAGAGCGCGGCGTATAGCTGTTGGGGCGGGACAATGGTAAAGGAACCCGTATCAGTCAGCATACCGAGCGGACCGTTAAACGTGTACGCCTTCAAGGTTGTACCCCGCTAACCACCCAACCTTCTTTCTTTTTTCTTTCACGGCTTTTTAGCCCCGGCTTAAAGCTTGGGGGTTGGGCTTGAAGTGGTGGTGTCGCTGGTTCCTCGTCTTCGCGTGCTTCACCGCCTCGACCTTCATGTCCGGCTTCTTCACGGCCCTAATGGATAGGCTGCGCAACGACGCAGCGCTGTTCGGCGTAGGCGCGGCGGTTTACGAGGCGCCCCTCATAGGGTTGAGGTTTACGCTCGGTCAGGCCTGGGACGCCGCCATGACATCCATGGCCGTAACCACCATCCTAGCATTGCTCCTAGCCGCGCTGCTGGTCAAGGAAACGCTTGAAAAGCGCGAGGGATGAGCCTGAATGGGCTTCGAGGAGGAGTGGGAGCGCGAGCTTAAGAGGCTTCAAGCGGAGAGGCCTGAGCTAAGCGGAGAGGTAAGCGAAGCTTTAAGGCGGGGCTTAAACGCCTTGAAGGCGGCCGAGAAAGGCGAGTACAGAGAGCTGCACGAAAACCAGCTACAGGTGCTCAACGCTTTAAGCAGGCTGCCCGAGGCGCGGTACGCCTACAACAACCTCCTAAACGAGCTCGTAGACAGGGTCAGGAGGAGCCGGGCCCGCTAAAAAGGGAAAGGGTCATCGTATCATACCGCGCCGGCGCGGAATGGTGTGATGAGCCTGCTTCTTTTTAGCGGTCCCCTAACCTTCGGGGCTTATGGATAGGGACCTCTTAACCCTGCTCTTAATCATCGCGGCCGGCTTGGCGACGCTTACCTCTTCAAGGAGCTTCCCCGAGCTCCTGGGAGGCTTGATCGCCTTCTTCGCGGTCGCCTCCATATGCTTCGTGCTTTACAGGTACGCTTCGAGGTGAAGCCTTTACGATCGGGCGACTATCTGAGCTTAGGGCTGAGCACGCCTTAATCCTAATGGCCTTAATAAGCCTATGCACTGTCTTCGCGGCCCAGCTAGTCGCGGCCGCGCCGCTCCTAGCCTCCCTGGCGGCCTCGGCGGCCTTAGCCTTCATAATGTTTTCGGCCTCGAGGCTTGCGCCCTCAGCCGCCTTCGGCCTACTGAACGGTTCAAGCTTCAAGGCAGGCGAGTACGCCTGGACAGTCCTGGGCGGGAACGTTTACGCCAATAAGGGCGAATACATATTATGCGTGATCCCCTCAAACCCTCCGAGGCTTATAGGGAAGGCCGTGTTAGCCGTCGAGGACGTTCCGTCAACCTACGTTGATTTAGGCGTGGACGAGTACAGGCGTAGGGCCAAGGCCTTCAGCGACCTGCTCGTGGGCGGATGCAAGCTTTTACTGGTTAAGGAGCCGTTGGACGTTGAGGGCTTAATGCTTGAAGTGGAGTCAAGCATGGCCGAGCACGACCCAGCCCTACTCGACCAGATGAGGGAGGCCTTAAGCGCAAACCCATACACCTACAGGTTCTACGTTGAGGTAAGCGAGGAGGAGGTCGGAGGGGCTGGTGAAGCGGCTGACGAGGCTAGGCTTAAAGCCAGGCTGGCGGCAAAGGTCGAATCGCTACGCGCAAGGCTTAACGAGCTCGGATTAGTGTGCAGGCTACTATCAGGCGGGGAGCTCGAAGGAGTTTACGCTTCCAAGCTCGCTTCTTCAAGCGGTGTTAAGCTTGAAAAGCCTAAGTGCGCCCTCGAAGCATTAAAGCACCTACAGTTAAGCCTAGCCTTAAGCCTAGCCTCCCTAGCCTTCAGCCTATACGCCTTAACCGTTAGCCCCTTAGCGGTTCTTCCCTCCGCGGCTTTATCAGGCGGGCTATGCGCTTACGTATACGCCCTGCTTAAGGAGGTCGCCTCGCGCTTCCTTAAGAGCCTTAAGGGCGCCAAGTCCCTCATAGGCCCGGAGGCTGAAGAAGCGTACGCTTCATGGGTCTCCAAGACCCTTGCGCCTAGCTACAGGCTCGCCAGGCTTAAGGGCTTGGACGCGGTCGTCGAGGAGTCCTCAAGCCTAACCGGCTACGCTTACGTAAGCGCTTCAAGGATACCGTTCACTGAGCTACCCTACAGCGACGAAGACCTTAAAGCCCGCACGAACGAGTTCGCGAAGCTACTGACGGGCGAGAGGGCAAGCTTCAGCTTCATGCTCGTCAAGCCCGAAAAAGACCTAACGGAGTACGTGGTCAGGGTTAGGCGAAGGCGTGAACGCGCCTACAGGCGATACGTGAGCGGAGACAGCCTAGCGGAGCGAGACAAGGCCGGTAAGCTCGACGCGTTCGTCGAAAGGATTGAAGGCGTTATGCAGGAGAAGCCACAATTAGCCATAATACTCTTCGAGGTCAGGGCCGAGGCCAAGGACCTTAAGGGGCTTGAAAACGCCTTGAGGGCGACGTGCAACGGCATAGCGAAGAGGCTGCGCTACATGGGCCTCGAACCAGCCCAGCTTAAAGGGATGGACACCTTAAAGGCGTACGCCACCTTCAGGGGGGCTTAAAGCGCGCCCCGCTAAAAAGAGAAAGAGTCATCGTATCATAAGGCACCAGCGCCTGATGGTGTGATGACCCTTCCTCTTTTTAGCGGCCCCCTAAACCTTCGGGTGTGCCGGATGGCTTCGGAGGTGTACGTGGGTAGGAAGCCTACATCGACCTACGTGGTGGCCGGCATGCACGCCTTCAACGCGAGCGGGCGCGTGGTCTTGAAGGCTAGGGGGCGTACGATAAGCAAGGCCGTTGACGTGGCCGAAATACTCAGGAACAAAACGCTCCCAAACGTTAAGCTGACGAGCGTAAGGATAGGCAGCGAGGACTTCGAGGCTCAAGGTAAGAAGAGGAAGGTCTCCTTCATAGAGTTAACGCTTGAAAGGGCGGAAGCGAAGTGAGGGTTGAAGCCTACAGGGAAGGGGTAAAGGTTTGGGAGGTTAAGGGAGGCTTAAGCGAGGCCGTTGAGGAGGCGGTCGAGCGCATCAGCGAGGCCCCCTTACCCGACGAGCTACGCGTGGCGAGGCGGGAGCTAGCGGAAAAGCTTAGAGAAGCACTACTGGAAAAGGAGCTACCGCTACCGCCGATTTTTATCGGGCGCTTCAAGCATACGCCCCCACCCTTAAGCGATAAGCTTCTAAGCGATGAAGCCAGAAGGCTTCTAAGCGAGGCCAACACCGTCAGGCAGCGGCACGGCTACATGAAGCTCGCCTTCAACGACGCCGAGACCCTCAGGGCCTGGGTCTTGAGGCTTTTCTCGCCCACTAAGCCGATAATACGGAGGTACGAGCTCGCCGAGGACGCATGGATAGTTACGGACAGCGTTTCACGCATGAGGACGAGGGACCACTACGTGGTCTTCAAGAACCTCAACCCGGTTACGCCCAACGCTAGGTGGCTCGCCTACCTACACGTTGCGTGTGATTGCCCCTGGAGCCTTAGGTGGCGCGGATGCTGGCAAACCGAGCTAGTCTGTACGCACGCCTCGGTGTGCCTCATGGAGTCGGCGCCATTCCTCTTCAAGCCTTTAAGCAGGCGGCAGGTTCTGGAGGCGGTCGTGGCCGGCGATAAACCATTCCTTAGAAGGATGAACCCCCAGCTACGAGTAGCCCTGCTCAGGGCGCTACCGATTAAGGTGAGGGTTAAACGGTGAGGGATAGGCGTTGAAGAGGACAAAGAGGACGGTTAAAAATAAGGGTTCAAGGATTGACGAGCTTGAAGGAAAGCTGGACAGGCTTCACGCCCTACTCTACCACAGGATCGACTTAGACTCGTGGGAGGCCGCCAAGGCCGTGCGCGAGCGGGACTACGAAGCCTTCAGGAGGTCTTTGAAGGCGCTTAAAGGAGACTTGAAGGAGGCTGAGGAGCTCGGAGAAGCCTTAAAGGAGGCGGCTAGGCTTGAAGTGGGAGGGAGAAGTGGAGTTAAGGCTTAGGTGGTTGGCGTCGGCTTTAACCCTGCTCCTCGTAGCGGTAGGGCTCTTCAGCCTCGAGCTCGACCCTCCCCTCAAGTTCGCCTCGACCTACGCCGCCATCCTGCTCAGCATGGTCGGCGCCTCAGGCGTACCGTTAAGCCTAACGTGGACGGTGAGGGGGAAGCTGAAGAGGGTCGGGGGAGGGGAAGCCTTAGACCTTAACGCTTTAATAAATGAGGCCGCCAAGAACGTGGGGTTGCGCTGGAGGCCAGAGGTAGGCCTGATTAAGTCTAGGGCAGTTGACGCTGGCGCAACCATTATGCCCTACAGGGTCACGGTGTTAAGCGGCCTACTCGAGGCGTTAAGCCCGAGCGAAATAGAGGCGGTCTTCGAGCACGAGTGCAACCACCTTAAACGCATGCACCACTTAAAGATCATGGCCGCCCACGCCCTCCCAACGGCGGCGCTAACGCTAATACTCCCGCCGCAGCTCGTTCCCCTGGCCCTAACGCCCTTCGTCATACTCACGGCGCAACTAATGGTTAAACGCTTGGAGCGCGAGGCGGACATGAGCGTTAAGAACAAGGAAGCGCTGGCCTCGGCGCTGCTAAAGATACAGGCCTACAACAGGTCGCCGGGTAGAGGCGTACATCATAGGCTAC
>Ga0209080_1001064_pt1 | contig 14816 bp, 15 predicted proteins | sample JNZ110809AmetaG_FD_184123 | JGI IMG/M metagenome (GOLD analysis project Ga0209080, IMG submission 184123) | Hot spring microbial communities from Jinze hot spring, China to study Microbial Dark Matter (Phase II) - JNZ 110809A (SPAdes) (version 3) ...
GGCACCCGGCCCCGCCCTCGTGGGCCCACCCCTTGGGGACAGATCCCATCGGACGCGACATCCTCTCTCAGCTCCTGTGGTCCACGCGCTCGGAGTTCGCCCTTGGGGTGACCTCCGCCCTCATCACTGTGATCATCGGCACCTTCATCGGCGCGATCTGCGCCTATTTCGGGGGCATTGTGGACACGATCTTCATGCGTATTGCGGATTTGGTCATGCTCTTCCCGTTCATCGCCCTCCTCATGGTCCTGCGCAGCGTGATCCACTTGGATCTTTTGCGCCTGGCCTTGGTGATGGGGATCCTTTCGGGGTTCGGGGGCATCACCATCACCCTTAAGGCCCAGGCCCTCACGGTGAAGGTCAAGCCCTACATTGAGGCCGCGAAGGTCGCGGGCGGCAGCGCCTTCCACATCATCCGCCGCCACATCATCCCCAACATCATGCCTCTTTCCTTCCTGTACATGATGTTCAACGTGACCGGTGCGGTCTTCACCGAGGCTGTGCTCTCCTATTTTGGCCTTTTGGACATCCGCATGAGCTGGGGCATCATGATCCACACCGCGGAGTCCGCAGGGTACTTAGGGGCCTTCAGCCAGTACTGGTGGCTTTGGGCCCCGCCGGGCGCGGCCATCACCCTCCTTTGCTTCGCCTTCTACCTTGTGGGCCGGGGTCTCGACACCGTGGTCAACCCCCGGCTGCGAAAGAGGTGAGTCATGCCCCTTTTGGACGTACGCAACCTCACCATGCACTACGTGACGAAGATGGGGGACGTCCACGCCGTGGACGACGTCACGTTCGCCATCGAGCATGGGGAGGCCATTGGGCTTGTGGGCGAATCCGGCTGCGGAAAGACCTCCATCGCCCTCACCCTCCTCCGGCTTCTCCCGGACAACGCCAAGTTCTTGGGCGGCCAGGTGCTGTTTGAAGGCGTGGACCTCACCCGTCTTCCCGAAGGCGAGATGCGCCGGATCCGTTGGCGGGGGATTTCCATGATCTTCCAAGCGGCCATGAACTCCCTGAACCCTGTGTATCGTGTGGGCGACCAGATCATCGAAGCCATGCAGACCCACATGAACGTGAGCTATGCCCAGGCCCGCAGGCGCGTGGCGGAGCTCTTCGACCTCGTGGGCCTTGCGCCCGAGCTCATGGATCGCTACCCCCACGAGTATTCCGGCGGGATGAAGCAGAGGGCGGTGATCGCCATGGCCCTGGCCTGCGACCCCAAGCTCGTCATCGCCGATGAACCCACCACCGCCCTCGATGTGATTGTGCAGGACCGCATCCTCCGCCGAATTGACGAGGTAAGAAAACAGCTGAACATGGCCATGATGTACATCTCCCACGACATCGCCGTGATCGCCGAGGTGGCCCAACGCATCGGCGTCATGTACGCCGGGAACCTCGTGGAATTCGGGGACACCCTGACCATCTTCCAGCGCCCGGCCCATCCGTACACGATCGCCCTCATGTCCGCGTTTCCCTCCTTGAAGGGGGAGAAACGGAAGCTCCAAGGACTTCCGGGGGAACCCCCGGATCTTTTACGGCCTCCTTCGGGTTGCCGTTTCCACCCCCGTTGCGCCTTCGCCACCCAGGTCTGCACCGCTCAGATGCCCCCCTATGAGGAGATAGAGCCCGACCATTTCGTGGCCTGCTGGCATCCCCAACCGAGGAGGTCCTGATGTCCCCTCTTGTCTCAGTTGAAAGCCTGACCAAGCTCTTCCCGGTGAAGCGGCGGGTGTTCGCCCTGCGGGTGCGGCAGTACGTTCACGCTGTGGACGGCGTCTCCTTCTCCGTGGAGGAGGGGGAGATCTTCGGGCTGGCCGGGGAGTCCGGCTGCGGAAAGACCACAACCGGAAAACTCCTGGTGAAGCTTCTGGAGCCTACTGCAGGTCGAATTGCCCTTGAGGGTCAGGACATCACCAGCATTCGTCGGGGCGAGGCCATGCGCACCTTCCGGCGCAAGGTTCAGATGATCTTTCAGGACCCCTACGAGTCCCTGAACCCCCGGTTCACCGTGTTCGACACCATCGCCGAGCCCCTTTTGATCCAGGGGGTGCGGTCGCTGGCGGAGCGGGAGGCCCTGGTGGCGGAGATCCTGGCCCAGGTGGGCCTCACCCCGCCGGAAACCTTCATGTTCCGCTACCCCCATGAGCTTTCCGGCGGGCAGCGCCAGCGCGTGGCCATCGCCCGGGCCATGGTCATCCGCCCGAAGTTCGTGGTGGCCGACGAACCCACCTCCATGCTCGACGTCTCCATCCGTGCCGGGGTCATGGACCTCCTCCTGGGATTGCGGCAGGAACTCGGGGTGAGCTATCTTTACATCACCCATGACCTCGCGGTGGCTCGGTACATGTGCGACCGCTTGGCCGTGATGTACTTGGGAAAGATCGTGGAGGTCGGTCCCACGGAGGAAGTGCTGCAGAATCCTCTTCATCCCTATACCCAGGCCCTCATCGCCGCGGTTCCCGTGCCCGACCCCACGTACAAGCGGGAGCCCCCGGAGATCAAGGGGGACGTGGTGGCCCCCATCAACCCTCCACCCCAATGCCGGTTCCTTCCGCGCTGTCCGAAAGCTCAAGAAATCTGCCAAAGGTCGCCCCATCCTCCCCTTGTGGACCGCCAGGGCCATTGGGTAGCCTGTTACCTGGCGTGAACATGGCCGAACGCTACCGCGTGGGCGACCTGGTCTGGGCTAAGGTCCTGGAGATCTTGCCCAACGGTGCCCTCCTCTACCTTGATGGGGAGACCCAGGGCTTTTTGCACCTCTCGGAGATCGCCGAGGAGCCGGTGAACCGGGTGGAGGAGCGTCTGCAAGAGGGGATGGAGGTTTTGGTGAAGGTGATCGGCTACGATCGGCTGGGGAGGCCCACGGTTTCCCTGCGCCGGGTGACCGAGCTGGACCGGGAGATGGCGGAGTTCCATCGGGAGGCCGTGGAGTTCCGGGCCCTCCTTTCCCAGCGCGTGGTGAGCCTGCCCGAGCCCCAACGGAGCGAGGAGCGCCTGGAGTGGCGGCTTGGCCGGTGGCTGGCGGAGGCCGAGGCCGCCCTGAGCAACATCCGCCGCCGGCGCAACGAACGCCTCTCCCGCGCCCTAGGAGAGTGAGATGCCCAAAGGGATGGTGGTGATCGACAAAGACCGGTGTAAAGGCTGTGGGCTGTGCGTGGAGACCTGCCCCTTCGGCGTCCTCGTGATCTCTCCGGAATTCAACCGCTACGGCTACAACGTGGCCACCATGGGTGCCCCCGAAAAATGCACGGGCTGCGGCATGTGCGCCCAGATGTGTCCGGACGCGGCCATCGACGTTTACCGCGCGGTGAAGGAGGGGGTATGAAGGTCCTCCTGCGGGGGAACGAGGCCATGGCGGAGGCGGCCATCCGCGCCGGTTGCCGCTGCTACTTCTGCTACCCCATCACCCCCCAAGGGGAGCTCGTGGAGTACATGGCCCGGCACCTCCCTCGGCATGGCGGCGTCTTTCTTCAGGCGGAAAGCGAGGTGGCCGCCATCAACATGGTGTATGGAGCCGCGGCCGCCGGCGTGCGCACCATGACCTCCTCCTCCTCCCCAGGGATCTCCCTCAAGATGGAGGGGATCTCCTACCTTGCGGGGGCACGGCTCCCCGCGGTGATCGTGAACGTCATGCGCGCCGGCCCGGGACTCGGGAACATCGCGCCCGCTCAAGGTGATTATTTCCAGGCCACCAAAGGCGGCGGGCACGGCGACTACCGCCTCATCGTCCTTGCCCCCTCCACCGTCCAGGAAGCGGCGGAACTCGTGATGCTCGCCTTCGATCTTTCGGATCGCTACCGTGTTCCCGCCATGATCCTTGCCGACGGCATGCTGGGGCAAATGATGGAGCCCGTGGAGCTTCCCGAGCCGATCCCGCCGGAGAGGATCCCGCCCAAGCCCTGGGCCCTCACCGGGGCCAAGGATCGCGCCCCAAACGTCGTCTCCAGCTTCGACCTCGACCCTTACCGATTCCGGGAGATCCTGCGCGCCCTCTGGGCCGTTTACCGGGAGATCGAGCGCAACGAGGTACGGTGGGAGGAGTACGCGACGGAGGACGCGGAGCTCGTTCTTGTGGCCTACGGAACGATGGGGCGGATCTGCCGCACGGTGGTGCGGCGGGCGAGGAAGGAAGGGCTGCGGGTGGGCCTCTTTCGCCCCATCAGTCTTTGGCCCTTCCCCTCTGCGCCTCTGCGCCGGCTTGCCGAGCGCGTTCCTGTCTTCCTCACCGTGGAGCTCTCCGCGGGCCAGATGTGGGAGGACGTGCGCCTGGCCGTGGAGGGGCGGGCCAAGACCCCGTTCTATGGGGAGCTTGGGGGCGTTGTGCCCACCCCGGAGGAGATCCTGAGCGAGGTGAAAAAGCATGTCCGTGGTTGAGACCAAAGTGCCGGCCGGTTTCGTTCCGGTTTACACCCGGCCCAAATCCCTCTCGGACAAACGCTTCACGTACTGCCCCGGTTGCCATCATGGGATCATCACCCGCCTTGTGGCCGAAGCCATCGATGAGCTGGGGATTCAGGAGCGCACGGTGGGGGTGGCCCCCGTGGGCTGCGCTGTTTTCCTCTACGAGTTCTTCCGCTGCGATTTCGCCCAGGCCGCCCATGGCCGGGCCTGTGCGGTGGCCACGGGGATCAAGCGGGCTAACCCTGAGCTCATCGTGTTCACTTACCAGGGCGACGGGGACCTCGCGGCCATCGGCGCCGCGGAGACCATCCACGCCGCCAACCGCGGGGAGAACATCACCGTGATCTTCGTGAACAACCAGATCTACGGGATGACCGGAGGGGAGATGGCGCCCACCACCCTTCCTGGGATGCGCACGGTCACTACGCCCGAGGGCCGGGATGTCCGCACCACCGGCTACCCCCTTAGGATCTCGGAGATGCTGGCCCAGCTCGATGGCCCGGCCTACATCACCCGTCAGGCCGTGTTCGACGTGCGCCACGTACAGATGGCCCGGAAGGCCATCCTCAAGGCCTTCCGGAACCAACTGGAGGGGAAGGGGTTCTCCCTCGTGGAGGTGGTGGCGGCTTGCCCCACCAACCTCCGGATCCCGCCCACGGAGGGGAACCGGTGGGTGAAGGAACAGGCCCTCAAGTACTTCCCCTTGGGCGATCTCAAGGTGCGGGATTAGGGGGAGGCCATGGAGATCGGGGTGATCTTCGCGGGTTTTGGGGGGCAAGGGATTCTTCTGGCGGGGAAGGTGCTGGCCCAGGCCGCGATGGAACGGGGCTTCGAGGTGACTTGGCTCCCGAGTTACGGCCCGGAGATGCGCGGCGGCACAGCCAACTGTACCGTGGTCATCGCCGATGAGCCCGTGGGCTCGCCCATCGTGGACCGGCCGCAGATCCTCGTGGCCATGAACGGCCCCTCCCTCGAGCGGTTTGGTCCCCGCGTGGCCCCGGGGGGCACGATCATCCTCAACTCCTCCTTGGTGAAGGAGCCATTGGTCCAAGGGAATGCTCGCCTATTGCCCATCCCCATGAACGACATCGCGCAAGAGCTTGGGGAGGTGCGGGTGGCCAACATGGTGGCCCTAGGCGCGGTGGTCAAGGTGCTAGGCCTTTTCCCCTTGGAGGCTGCGGCGGAGGCCCTGGCCAAGGAGCTGGGGGCCCGCGGCCGGGAAAAGCTCCTTGAGGTCAATCGCCAAGCCCTTTGGCGCGGGTTCGCTTTGGCCTAGAAGAGCTTCGCCTCTTGGTCCTTCGGGCATAGGTCGCGCATGCGATCGTCAAAGAAAAGCGATCCCTTGACAGCAACCCTGTTTTCTTGCTAAAATGAAAATTACCAGGAGGTGGTCATGCGGGGTAAACTGCTTGGGGCCCTACTCTTGGGCCTGCTCGTCGGGGTAGTCGCCTTGGGGAAGGTGGAAGCGCTCATCCCCGAGGTGGGCTACGAGGTGAAGCCCGGCGCCCCAGGGTACCTGCTCCTTGTGATCCCCAACACCTACGGGGTGTCCCTGAACAAGTTTGGGATCTCCCTGGCGGTGGAGGGGACGGTGACGGGGGCGTTGGCCCTGCAGGGCACGGGACCGGCGGTCATTGAGGGCGGCCCCATGTACTGGGTGGTGACCCTTCCCGGCGCGGGCCTCGCGCCCAAGGGCATCCTCCTTGTGAGCGTGAAGGTCCCGGCAGGGACGGACCTCAAGGCCGCCGTGGGGAAGATCGTGGGGTACAAGGTGAGCTAGGAGGTGGAGCGGGAGCTAGGAAACGCGCTTCTTCCTACTAAATCCCTAAAGCCCCAAGGGAGGGTGGATATGCGGAAGTGGTGGGTTTTCCTGTTCGCAAGCGTGCTGGCTTTGGGTGCCTGGGCTCAGGTGCGCACCGGGGCCTGGGTGGACGAGGTGGTGTTTGCCGAGGAACCCAGCTCGGGCAAGGGTGTGGACATGGTCCGCACCGGCGCCATTGACCTCTATTGCTACGCCATTTCCGATCCCAAACTGATCAAGACCATTGTGACTGAGCTTGGCTATGAGATTTCCTACGGTTCCTACAACGAGCTCACGTTCAACCCTTACGGGCCGGAGTTCACCGACGGTCGCCTCAACCCCTTCGCTATCCCGGCCATCCGCGAGGCCGTGAACTGGCTCATCGACCGCGATTACATCGTGGCTGAGTTCTTTGGTGGCGTGGCCGGTGTGCCTCGGTACTTCGCGATCACCCCGAGCTTCCCCGACTATGCCCGCCTTGCCGACGTTTGCCGCGCTTTGGAGCTCAAATACGCCCATAACCCCGAGAAGGCCAAGGCCATCATCTTCGCGGAGATGGAGAAGCTCGGCGCCGAGCTCAAAGATGGCAAGTGGTACTACAAGGGCCAGCCCGTGGTCCTGAAGTTCCTCATCCGGCCGGAGGACGAGCGCAAGCTGATCGGCGACTACGTGGCCACCCTGTTTGAGGAGCTGGGGTTCGAGGTGGAGCGGATGTACAAGCGGGCCGCGGAGGCCTCGCCCATTTGGCTTTCCGGCGATCCTAGCAAGGGCGAGTGGCACGTGTACACGGGCGGTTGGGTGACCACGGCCATCTCCCGCGATCAGGGCGCGAACTTCAACTACTTCTATACTCCGCGCGGCCGGCCCGATGCCCTCTGGCAGGCGTATAAGCCGGATCCCGAGTTCGATACGGTTTCCGACCGCCTGGCCCGCCGCGACTTCACCTCCATGGAGGAGCGCCGCGAGCTCTTCGCCAAGGCTTTGGAGCTCTCCATGAAGGACTCCGTGCGCGTGTGGGTGAACAACCGGGTGAGCTACACGCCGCGGGCCAAGAACCTGAAGGTGGCCGCGGACCTCGCGGGCGGCGTGTACGGGGCCTGGCTCTGGAGCCGCACCATCCGCTTCGAGGACCAGGTGGGCGGCACGGTGCGCATCGCCCAGCCCTCCATGCTCACGGAGCCCTGGAACGCCATCGCCGGTACGAACTGGATCTACGACATGATGATCATCCGCGGCGTCTCCGACTACGCCTACCTCCCCGACCCCTACACGGGCTTGTACTACCCGCAGCTCATGGAGAAGGCCGATGTGTACGTCCTTGAAGGCCTGCCCGTGGGCAAGACCCTCGACTGGGTGAACCTCTACTTCGTGCCCGAGATCAAGGTGCCCGAGGATGCTTGGTACGATTGGGACCCGGTGGCCCAGCGGTTCATCACCGTGGGCGAGGCGAAACCCGAGGGGCTCACGGCGCGCACCAAGACGGTGGTGTACTTCCCCGCGGACCTCTACGAGCGTACCTGGCACGATGGCTCCAAGTACTCCTTCGTGGACGGGCTCATCGGCTTCATCCTTGGCTTCGAGCGGGCCAAGCCCGAGAGCCCCATCTACGACGAGGCCGCGGTGCCCGCCTACAACACGTTCCGCGCCCACTTCAAGGGCCTGAAGATCCTTTCCGTGAAGCCGCTCGTGTTCGAGGTCTATAGCGACCTCATTTACCTCGACGCCGAGTGGATCGCCGCGGCGCGCGCGGACTACCTCATGCCGGTGTACTCCCAGGGCACGGCGCCTTGGCACAGCCTGGCCTTGGGCATCAAGGCCGAGGCGGCCAAGGAGGCGGTGTTCTCCTCGGCCAAGGCCCGCAAGCTGGGCGTGGAGTGGATGAACTACCTGGGCGGGCCGTCCCTCGCCATCCTCCTCAAGTACCTGGACGAGTGCATTGCCACGGGCTACATCCCGTTTGAGAGCGTGCTGGGCCAGTTCGTGACCAAGGACGAGGCCATTGCCCGCTACCAGAACCTGAAGAGCTGGTACGAGGCGCACGGGCACCTCTGGATCGGCATGGGGCCGCTCTACGTGGATCAGGTGAAGCTTGTGGAGAAGGTCATCGTGCTCAAGCGCTACGAGGCCTTCCCTGATCCCGCGGACAAGTGGGCCCGCTTTGCCGAGCCTAGGATCGCTGCGGTCGAGGTCACCTCACCCGCTCCCGTTCTCAAGATCGGCGCTCCTTGGGACTTCCTCGTGGAGATCACCTTCAAGGACGAGCCCTATCCCGTGAAGGATGTGGACTTCGTGACCTTCCTCCTCTTCGACGCCGAGGGGAACCTCGTCCTCTCCGGGCGGGCTGAGCCCGTGAAGGACGGCCTCTTCGTGGTCTCGGTACCCGCCTCCGAGACGGCTAAGCTCCCCATGGGGTCCATCCGCATCGAGGTGGCGGTGGCCTCCAAGGTCGTGGCCATCCCGTCCTTCGCCAGCGCGACCTTCACCGCGGTGAAGTAAACCTCAAGCATGTAGGAAGCGGAAGGGGCGCCGACGGAGTAATCGGCGCCCCTTTTTTGTTATACTCCAAGTTGGAGGTCGGCCGTGTTGGACAACCTCAAGCGAGTAGGCTCATTTTTCGCGGTGCGGAGCACCCTTCTTCTCATCACGGTGGTCGTCGCTGTCTATCTCGTCATCCTCATCGCCAACATGGGGGGCCACATGGACAAGATTCGGGAGGCCCAGATCCGCGAGCAAGTGGGGGCTGCCTTGCAGAGCCCGGACTTCCAGCAACTGCCCGAAGCCCAGCGGCGCCAGATCTACGAGCAGATGGTGGCCGTGCGCATGCGCGAGGAGGGCCTCGATAAACCCTTCTTCCAGCGCAGCATCAAGTACTTGGTGATGGGCATCACCCTGAACCTTGGACGGTCCCAGCGCATCGTGAGCGATACCGGAAGCAACCAAGTACGCCTCATCCTCTTGGAGCGGCTGCCCCACACCCTGCTCCTTTGGGGGACCGCCCAGCTCCTCCTTTTCTTCACCTCGGTCTTCCTGGCCTTGTATTTGTCCCGAAGGTATGGGTCTGTGCTGGACCGGGTGGTGGTGGCTTTGGCTCCGACCTCCTCGCCGCCCGCCTGGTTCTACGGGATCATCCTCATTTTGATCTTCGCCTCTCTTTTGCGCGTGTTGCCCTATGGGGGTTTCGTGGATGCCCCTCCGCCCAAGGACACCCTCTCCTATGCCCTCAGCGTCCTCAAGCACATGGTGCTTCCTGTCCTTTCGGTGCTCGTCGGTGGTATCTTTGCCAGCATTTACAACTGGCGCACGTTTTTCCTCATCTACTCCAGCGAGGATTACGTGGAGCTGGCCAAAGCCAAGGGACTTCCCTCGCGTCTGATTGAGCGGCGCTATGTGCTGCGGCCGACCATCCCCCCCATCCTCACCTCCTTCACGCTTATGCTCATCGGGGTTTGGATGGGGGGCATTATCACGGAAACCGTGTTCTCGTGGCCAGGTTTGGGGCGCCTTCTCTACCAGGGGATTCAAAACGCGGATACACCGGTCATGGTGGGTTCCAGTGTGGTGTACGGTTATCTCCTGGCCATGAGCGTGTTGTTCCTGGACCTGGCCTACGCCATCTTCGATCCGCGCGTGCGTCTCGGCGCGGCAAGGAGGTAGGGGACCATGACCTTCTGGATGCGCCTTAAGGAGGTTCGCCGCTATCCCTCCGCGGTAGCGGCCATCGTCATCATCGGGCTTCTTATTTTGATGTCCCTTTACGCGGTCATTCGCATCCCTTACTCCGAGGCCATAAGGCTATGGCGCGCTGGCGAAGCGATCTGGCTGGAGAACCCAAGGAACGCCGCTCCCAAATGGATCAACTGGTTTGGTGCCAATCAGCCGGAGACGATCAAGCTCACAGCGGACAAAGCTCAAATCACCACGGAGTCGCTGGGCGGGGGGGCTAGGCGCGTGACGTACCGGTTCACGTTCGACTTCTTCTACGACCACTTCCCTCAGGAGATCGCGGCCTTCTTCACCGCCTCCTATCAAAAAACGCCTCCTCAAGTGGTGCTCACCTGGCTCACCCCGGATGGGCGAGAATTTCAACTGGGCAGCCGTACAGTCCGGGCCAACGACCGCTACATCATCACGGGCGATCCTGCCTTGGCCCGGCGCCTTGGACCGGCCATTGAAGAAGCCCTGTTCCTTCGCCCCACCGTTTCTGGAGAGACCGCAGCGCGTAAAAAACCGCTCAAGGGACGTTATACCGTCATCCTTGAGGCCTACCTTTTCGAGGAGGACGCGCGCCTCGACCCCAAGCTCATCGTTTATGGCCGTGTGCATGGCTGGGCTGGGACGGATCACCTGCGGCGCGACCTCACGGTGGCCCTGCTTTGGGGAGCCCCTATCGCCATGATCTTCGGCATCCTTGCCGCGGTGGGCATCAGCCTTGCCCACTTCGTTATCTCTGGAGTGGGCGCTTGGTTTGGGGGCGCCGTAGATCTTTTGGTGGATCGGCTGACGGAGCTGCGCATGATCCTGCCCCTTCTTCCCATCCTCATCATGGTGGGTACCCTATGGAGCCGGAGCCTCTGGACTATTTTGTGGGTTCTTCTGGCCTTCAACCTCATCGGAGGAACGAAGACCTTCCGGGCCATGTTCCTGCAGGCGCGTGAGGCCCCGTATATCGAGGCAGCGCGGGCTTACGGGGCGGGCAACTTCCGCATCATCTTCCGGTACCTCCTTCCCCGGATGATCCCCGTGCTCGTGCCCGGTTTCGTTTTGGCCATCCCGAACTACGTCTTCCTGGAAGCCTCCTTGTCCATTCTGGGCCTGGGGGACCCTCTCCTTCCCACCTGGGGCAAGGTCATACAGGAGGCCTATAGCAACGATGCTCTGTACAAAGGGATGTACTATTGGCTTTTGGAACCAGCCTTCCTCCTCATGCTCACAGGCCTGGGGTTCTCCATGCTGGGCTTCACCCTGGACCGCATTTTCAACCCGCGGCTGCGGAGCCTCTAGGAGGACATCATGGCGGACCGTGTGTCTTTGGAAACGAGTGCCCGCATGTCCACGAATTCGTCCACGCCCCTGCTTCAGGTGCGGGACCTAAAGCTTTACTTCCGCACAACCAAAGGCGTGGTGCAAGCGGTGGACAACGTGACGTTCCGCTTGGACGCGCGCCGCTCGTTGACCATTTTGGGGGAGTCCGGCTGCGGAAAGACCTCCCTCGCCCGGGCCCTCCTGCGGCTTTTGCCCCGCAACGTGCACACCTTCAGCGGCGAGATCGTCCTTGAGGGCGTGGACCTCATGAAGATGAACGACGAATGGTTCCGCAAGGAGATCCGCTGGCGCAAGATCTCCTATGTGCCCCAGGCTTCCATGAACGCCCTAAACCCCGTTCTGCGCGTAGGTTTTCAGATCGCCGAGCCTTTGATCCTCCATCACGGCGTTTCCAAGGACGAGGCCTTAAAACGAGCGGAGGAGGTGGCGCGGGTCGTAGGCCTTCCCGTGGACTTTCTCAACCGCTACGCTTTCGAGCTCTCGGGCGGGATGCGCCAGCGGGCCGTCATCGCCATGGCCCTCATCACCAACCCAAAACTCGTCCTCCTCGATGAGCCCACCTCGGCCTTGGACGTGCTCACCCAGGCCAACATCATGAACTCCCTCAAGCGGATCAAGCAGGAGTTCGACGTGACTTATATCCTCATCACTCACGACATCGCCACTTCCAGCGAGCTTGCGGACGAAGTACTGGTGATGTACGCCGGACACCTGGTGGAGCACAGTCCGGCGGAGGTTTTTTACAAAAATCCCACGCATCCCTATGCGCAAAAGCTCATGGCCAGCGTGCCCACCCTGCGGGAGGACAAGGCCTTGGAGTTCATCCCCGGTCGGCCGCCCAGCCTCATCAACCCGCCCAAGGGTTGCCGCTTCGCTCCCCGCTGCCCCAAGCGCTTTGAGATGTGCGACCAAGAACCTCCTTTGTTCTCTTTGGACGGCGGTCGTGTGGTGAAGTGCTGGCTTGTGAGGTGAGAGCATGTCCGAGAACAACCTGCTCCTTTCCATCAAGGACCTGCACACGTGGTATGAGCTTCGTAAGTGGGGCGTGGTCCGCGTGGGTTATGTGCGCGCCCTGGATGGAGTGACCTTTGATCTTCGCTACGGCGAGGCCCTCACCATCGTAGGGGAAAGCGGCTCGGGCAAAACCACGCTGCTCAAGACTATTCTGGGTTTGGTTCCTCCCACCAAGGGGGTTTTGGAGTTCGCGGGGAAGCGGGTCGATGCACAGAACCTGAGTTGGCTGCGCCGTCAGGTGGGGTATGTTCAGCAAGACCCCTACGGCGCTTTGCCTCCGTTCATGAATGTACGGCGCATCCTCCTTGAGCCCTTGCTCATCAACAAAGTAGGAACACCCCTGAAGCGAGAGGAACGCATCGTGGAGGTCTTGGAGGAGGTGCGCCTCACCCCCGTGGAGGACTTCCTTCCCAAGTTCCCCCATATGCTCTCCGGAGGGCAACAGCAACGCTTGGTCATTGCCCGTGCTCTGGTCCTGCGCCCCAAGCTGATCGTGGCCGATGAGCCGGTCTCCATGCTCGATGCCTCGGTGCGCGTGGAAATTTTGGACCTCATGCGGCGGGTGCAGCAGGCCCATAACCTCGGGGTCATCTACATCACCCACGACCTCTCCACCGTGCGTTACTTTTCCGAGCGAGTGTTCATCATGTATGCCGCCAAGGTGATCGAGAAGGCGGGTGTGCGGGAGATCGTGCACAACCCCTTGCACCCCTATGCGCGGGCGTTGCTCGCGGCCATTCCTGATCCTGACCACGAGAACGCGCTCAAGTTCAAAGACGTCCCTCCCGGCGAGCCCCCAAGCCTGGTGAACCCTCCGCCTGGATGCCGCTTCCATCCCCGTTGTACCCAGATGATCAAGGGCCTCTGCGACCAGAAGGAGCCCCCGGAGTTTGAGCCTGTCCCGGGGCATCTTGTCGCCTGCTGGCTCTACCAATGAGGGATCGCCCGCTCATCTTCATCCTGCTTGGGTCCTTGGGGCTCGTGGTGGGGGTGGTGTTGCCCTTCCTTATGGTGCTGAGGATCTTGGCCTCCACCTTTGCCCTGAACTTTTTGGCGTTCGCTTCGTCCGTGGGCGGGCTCTTTTTAGGAATGCTGGGTCTCGCGGAATATGTGCGCCCCGGCCGACGCGGACCGGACTGAAGTCCTCTTTTCTGGACGATTGTTCCGCGTCCTTCAACGCCGGACCCCCCAAGGGACACGGGAGGTCGTGGACCATCCCGGAGCGGTGGCCGTCCTCGTCACCGACGAAGATGGCCGTGTGCTCTTGGTGCGTCAGCACCGGGAGGGAGCGGGACGCGCGCTTTGGGAAATCCCTGCAGGCACCCTCGAGCCTGGGGAAAAGCCCTATGCCTGCGCCCAACGCGAGCTCCAAGAGGAAGTAGGCCTGTCCGGAAAACTTCGGTTTCTAGGGGTCATTTACCCCACGCCCGGCTACTCCACGGAGCGCCTCTTCCTCTTCGGGTTGACCGAACCAAAGGCAAGGCCGAAGGCTCAGGGTGAGGTTGAGGAAGCGCGCTTTTTCACTGCCGAAGAAATCGCGGAACTTGCGCGGAGAGGTAGCGGGGACGGCAAAACCTTGGCCGCTTTGGCCCTCCTTTTTCTCGCCCGCGCCACCAAGCGCCCTGCCCGCTAATCCTCGAGTTTAGGGATGCGAATGCCTCGCTCTTTGGCCACGCGGATGGCCTTTTCGTAGCCGGCGTCGGCGTGACGGGCCACACCCAGGCCGGGATCCACGGTGAGGACGCGCTCCAAACGCCGATCCGCGGCCCTGGTTCCATCGGCCACAATGACCATCCCCGCGTGGATGCTCTTCCCAATCCCTACCCCGCCGCCGTGGTGCACAGCTACCCAGGTGGCCCCACACACGGCGTTGAGAAGGGCGTTGAGGATGGGCCAATCCGCGATAGCATCGGAGCCATCCAGCATCCCCTCCGTCTCCCGGTAAGGAGAGGCCACGGAACCCGAGTCCAGGTGATCCCGGCCGATCACGATGGGCGCCTTCACCTCGCCCTTGCGCACCAGTTCATTGAAGAGGAGCCCGGCCTCGGCGCGCTCGCCGTACCCCAGCCAACAGATGCGCGCGGGAAGCCCCTGGAACCGCACTTTCTTCTCGGCCTTTTCGATCCAGCGACGCAGGGACTCGTCCTTGGGGAAGAGCTCCACCACCGCCCGGTCCGTGCGGTAGATGTCCTCGGGGTCGCCGGAGAGGGCCACCCAGCGGAACGGACCCTTCCCCTCGCAGAACATGGGGCGGATGTACGCTTGGACAAACCCGGGGAAGGAGAAGGCGATCTGGTGGGGGAGGCCACCTTTTTCCGCCTGGGCGCGGATGGCGTTCCCGTAGTCGAACACCACGGCTCCCGCTTCCTTCATCTCCGCCATGGCCCGCACATGCCGCACCATGGACCCGTAGGAAAGCTCAATGTAGCGCTGGGGATCCTCGCGCCGAAGCTTTAGAGCTTCTTGGTACGTCATCCCACCGGGGACGTAGCCGTTGAGCTCGTCGTGGGCAGCGGTCTGGTCGGTGACGACGTCGGGGATGATCCCGCGC
>Ga0209080_1001069_pt1 | contig 14781 bp, 17 predicted proteins | sample JNZ110809AmetaG_FD_184123 | JGI IMG/M metagenome (GOLD analysis project Ga0209080, IMG submission 184123) | Hot spring microbial communities from Jinze hot spring, China to study Microbial Dark Matter (Phase II) - JNZ 110809A (SPAdes) (version 3) ...
GGCTAAGGTGTCAAGCCTCTTGAGTATCTCAGATAGCCCTAGGTAGCCTGCTACAGCATAGCGGAACTCCAAGTCCTTATCCAGTAGTTCTAGGAACTCCCTCTTTAAAGACTCCATTGCCTAGTTCACTTTTCGTTAACATGTTTAGTATGAGTTTTGGGGTATTTAAGGGTTAACGCCTAGCGGGAATGCTGCCGAGAAGAACAGAAATAAATAATTTTCCAAAAATAAAAAAGAGGGGTGTTAGGGGCTCGACTTCGCCCCTATTGATTATTTATTGATAGCTGGGCTTACAGGGCTCTGGGCAGACGAAATATAGTTTATTGTTGTTTAGCCAGTCGAGTATGTTCTTCCAGTACTCCTGCTCGGCTCTATACCCGTTCGATAGCGCCGTAATAGCCCTACTAATTATTTCTTCAATTGTTATGAAGCCACTTGGCACATATTTTGACGGTCCAACGTAGACTATTGTTGAGCCGTTTAGGTATCCGTGGCGGACGTTTAGCACTGTTGCGATTAGTTGTGCTGAGAGCATCCATTTCATGTCCTTTGCATTTGCGCTTAGCAGATAGTTTCTGATCTGACTTCTCGCTGTCAGAAGGCCATTATTGGCGGCGAATGGCGGATAACTCCATCCGCTTGGTTTATAGAGGTTTTAGGCCGTTAAGGTAGTTTACATCGTCGCTTGTGATTAGTTTGTTTCCTGTGTAAGCCCTACTAATATTAGCGACCTTAGAGATACTAATAGCTGGATGGAGAATGTCAACAGTCCATTAGTCGTAGGTTGTGACCTCTTTACCAAGGGCGTCTTTTCCAGAAGCAGTAATAGTATTAGTTATGTCCTCTGAAGGCTTGCCCAGAGAAGGCTTGCGAAGACGAAAAGCGGGCAACCGCGAAGACTAGTGATCAAACCCATAAACCCTATTAAACACCAATCAATAAGCCAATATTTGAGCGCGAAAGCAATAAACCAGCTAAAAATTCTCCTAGCAGCAGCCCTATACGCTATGCGCATTATGCGCATCGCTCTCGCTTCTAATCTTCCTCGCAGCCCACAATAATAAAAGTCACTAGAATAACCACGCATAAAACATGGCTCCTAAACGGCACAATAGAAACAGCCGCGAAAGAAGACGCTGTCTGGATTACACCATACCAGCTTCTCTCCGGCGGAGGATTCTCCTAATGAAATAGCGCAACCTAGCCGCCTAGATCAACTTAAATACTGGTCTACCAGTATAGTTCTTTAGTGACACCTATGAGAAAAATCAGCCTATACATAGACGAGGATTTATGGGCTAAATTTAAGGAGGTCGTTCTAAGGAAGCATAGAACATTAAGGAAGCTCAGTGATGAAGTTGAAAACCTATTGAAAGAATCCCTAGTCGACGAAGGAATTAGGCAAGCCCTTAAGAAAATTAGTGCTGATATTAAAATCCCAAAGTCTCCAGAAGAAATAAAGCGGGAAAGACCTATGCTGAGAGGCCCAGCCGCCGAGCTCCTCATCAGAGAGATGAGGGGAAACTCCATTGCTAAAGGTTTATCTTGACAGCAGTGCGATAGTTAAAAGATATATATCAGAACCCTGAACCTCTGCCGCAGATAAGATATTTGATAAATGCTGGGAAGGAGAACTGCTTATAGCAACATCTATCTGGAACATCGGCGAGGTGCTAGGGGTCTTTGATGTTAGAAGAAGGAGAAAGTGGCTTAATGAAGACGAATTCAATAAAACTCTTATGGGGTTCTTAAGCGAAATTACAGGGCTACTCCGCTTAAAGAGCATGGAAATAATTCCGGTTTTAACATCTGTGCTCGTAGAGGGCTGGCCTTTAATCCTAGAGGAGCATATCTACGAAGCCGATGCTCTCCAAATCCAAACCTGCATATATTCCGAAAGTAAATTGCTTCTAAGCGCTGACGAAGATCTCATCAACACCGCCCTAAAAAAGGGAGTAAGAGCCATAAACATTAAAGACGAGAGTAAGGTTGAAGCTTCATTAAGAACAGCGATGAAAAATAGCAGCCAAGGGCATAGCTGAACGAGAAGGATGGAGCCACCATTTTATATCTTGATGTGGAGGATTACGAATAGTCCCATGGTCATTATGCAGAACCAAAACGCCAAATCCACCGCTAATAGCGCTAAATCAACCCTCCAAACATCAACTGGGCCGTGAATCGTATTCAATGTATGAGTGCACCAAACCAGCGGAAAACCATAGTCCACATGGACATAATCCGGCCAATCAAACTCGAAACCCCATGTTACCGCTAAAACCGTTACCGCAGCCATTACAACTGTGAAAACCAACGCGATTACCCTTTTAACCATACCTAAACCACTTTAATAAACAATAATAGTTTCGCCAATAATCTTTTCTAGGCATCAGCCTCCCCCCTGAAGAATCTCCTCAACTATCGCGCCCCATATCGCTCGTCGCTGTCCCACATAAATCATACATTTTAGCCTTCCCCTCACTTAAAACCTTCTCAACAGCATTCTCTATGCGCCTAGCCGCCTCATACTCGCCGAGCCACTCAAGCATCATATTAGTAGCCAGAATAGTTGCGACCAGATTAGCCCTATTTTACCAGCAATATTGATAAGCCTTAGGTGCGGAAAACGATACCGGGCATGTGGAAGAAGCCCATTGAAGATATTGGAGGGGCTGGCGCTGACTAATGATTATGGCTAGTGGAGCCAGCTTGCCTATTTAATATCGCCAATATTAAGAGTGATGATGCTTGCGTTAGGGCTATGTATCCTATCGCTATTGGCGCTGAAGATTGTAGTAGTAGGGTTAGTATGAAGCCCCCGATGCTCCATGATACCCCATAAAGCATCCCGAAGATTCCATAGGCTACTGCCAGCCCATCTCCATCAGATATATCTGCTATAGAAGCCCTCATAATTGTCTCTGAGGCGCCCATCGTGAGCCCCCAGAAAACCGCCATTAAATACGCTAGAGCCGTGACCCTAGACGCCAGTAACAGCGTTATCATCAGCGTTGTAGCCGGGATCATGTAGAGACTCTTAAATTTCATCACATCATACATGTAGCCTATTGGGAAGGCTATGAGGGCATCTACGCCCATAGCGATCGCGTATAATATTGCTATATCAGCGTCCCCTAAGATCCCCCAATACTTTAGGAAGTAGGATGCTATAGCCCAGTGCAAGAAGCCTAGGGACTGCAGGGTCATTGATAGCGCATATAGCCAAAATCTTCTGCCTAAACCCCTAAACGAGACCCTCCTCCGCGAGGACCCAACGCTCTTGATCTTTGGGTAAAGGGACCACGCTGTGAATACGAATATCATAGCCAATGCGCCTGGAATTAAGAGTGTTAGAAATGCTCTGGAATAGTTGAAGTGTATGAGCATGTATGCGAAGAGTAGTGGACCTGCTAGGGCGCCAGCTTGATCCATAACCTCGTGGAGGCCGAAGCCCTTCCCCCTACCAACTCCCTCCGTAGCCTCGGCTAGAATCACGTCCCTTATAGGGGTCCTTAAGCCCTTCCCAACCCTCTCTAAGAGGTATAGTGATGTTGCAATCCACCAGAATCCCGTGAAGGCGAGAAGGGGCAGAACCATGACGTTCATGGCGTAGCCCAATGCTACAAAGCCCCAGAAAGCAGCCGAAGACCCAAAGTAAGATGCTAAAACACCACTTACAAACCTAAGAACATACCCTATGAATTCGCCTACACCGATAATGGATGAGGCTATGGGTGGAGCGCCCAGATACTCTAAATATGCCCCGCTGGCGGATCTAGCCCCCTCATAAACCATGTCAGCGGCTAAGGAGATAAGCCCAAGCAATACAAATACTACAAAGATTCTTTTATTCATACATAGATCTCCGCTACATTAAATCTAAGAATGGGAGGATATACTTAAGAGTGCTTGTTTAGGTGGTGTGGACGTATATACGCTTTTCTCCCAAAGAAAAATATTATGGGGAAAGGTCGTCGCCTATAGGTCACGTTCTTTACAACTAATTCCCGGCCAGCATGGGGAGAACATGTTTTCCATAGTCTCATATTGCTGAGTGAGGTGCCTTAGGAAGAAAAATAGAGGGGTTAAGGGTTGATCTCCTTGGATCCTTCCATTACTCCTCTGGTTTAATTTCTAGTATCCATCCCTCTCCGCATGGATCTTCGTTTATTAATTGTGGTTCTGTCTTTAGCGCCTCGTTTACTTTAACTATCTTTCCTGCTACTGGCGAGTATATGTCGAATATGAACATCCATGTTTCGACCATGCCTATCGGCTCCATTTTCTTGACTTCTCTTCCAACTGGCTCCGTTATTACGCTGGCTATTCCCTTCAGGTGTCTTGCCGCGTAGTCCGTCAGCCCAATACGTATATTACCCTCAGGGGTAACCTGAACCCAAATATGCTGTGGGGTAACCTCGATTATTTTTCCAGCTAGCTCCCGTTCTTGTTTCACATATACTGATTTATATCCAATCACATATACCACCTCCATACGTTTTCTTCATGATATATAGCACATTTAAATTATATATAGATGATGAAAATACAATATTTTTTGATATTTATTGTAAAAACTTGTGAAGAATGGTAAGTAGAAATTTTAGAAGTATAATTCATTTCTTAATTAGGTTTTCAGGGTAGATAAGTATAATACTGGGTAAGCATAATAATCAATAATTATCCTTTAGCCTAGAGGTAATGTTGAAGATATGAGGGAGATTGAGAGGCTGAGGGAGCTCTCCTTTGAGATGGGGCCGATTAGGCCCCCCTCTGAGGGTGGGAGCTTCTCGCTTCTCATAAGGGTTACCCGTAACTGCCCGTGGAGTAGGTGTAAGTTCTGTTATGGAATACTTTATAATCGTGAGAGGTTTCAGGTCAGGAGTCTTGAAGAGATAAAGAGGGATATCGATGCGGCTAAGGAGATAAGCGATATCCTAGCTGCCTTGGCTAGGAAGTTTGGGGGATTTAGCCGGGTAGCCAGCTTGATTGATCCATATCTATTATATGGGAAGAACTTAGCGGAGTTGGATGAGAGCGAACTTAAGAATTTTCAGAGCATTGTGAATGTGTTTAATTGGGTTATTTCGGGCGGAAGAACAGTTTTCCTTCAGGACGCTGATAGCCTAATCCTGCCAACAGAAAAGCTGGTTGAGGTGTTAGTTTATCTTAGGCAGGCTTTTCCGGGCTTGAGGAGGATAACATCTTATGCTAGGGCGAAGTCTCTTGCGCGGAGGACGCTGGAGGAGCTGAGGGAGCTGCGGGCTGCCGGCCTCTCTAGGCTTCATGTTGGCTTAGAGTCTGGTGATGATGAAGTGCTGAAATATGTTGATAAGGGTGTGACAAGCCAGGAGATTATTTTGGCTGGAAGAAGGGCTAAGGACGCTGGCTTTGAGCTCTCATTATATTGGATGCCTGGGCTGGGTGGGAGAGCCATGACGAGGCAGCATGCAGTAAACACCGCTAAGGTTCTAAATGAGGTAAACCCGGACTTTGTTAGGACGAGGAGGTTTATTCCCCGCAGGGGGACGCCGCTATATGAGGAGTGGAAGAGCGGGGCCTTTCAGCTGCTCTCCCCACATGAGGAGCTAAGGGAGATCAGGATGATGATAGAGAACCTAGAGATAACTGGGAGGGTCTGCTTCGACCACTACATTAACCCTGCCTATAAGACAGGGTATGGTTATAGCTGGCTATTTAAGCAGGATTATGAAGGATATAAGTTTCCTGATGAGAAACCAAAGGTTCTGGAGATAATTGATTATGGTTTGAGGCTAGATGAGGCGCTATACGTCCGCGCTGAAGACTTGATTGACAAGCCGCTCTGATCCATATTTCTTAAGGAACATTTATCATCAACTGTCTTTCATTTTTATGGAGGGTGTGGGCATGGGTTTTCGGGTGAGCGAGGTAGTCGTATTCGCGTTAATTGGGTTATTTTTGTGTGTAAGCGCTTGCCTATACCCTTGGATGCCTGAGGTGGTTGCCAGCCACTGGAATATTAGGGGTGAGGTTGACGCTTACCTCCCGAAGTTCCGGGGTTTATTTCTTCTCCCCCTGATTTTCACTGGTGTTGCCTTACTCCTTATTGCGGTTCCGAGGATAGATCCACTAAAGGAGAATATTATGGCGTTTAGAAAATATTATGATTGGTTCATCATACTCTTCTCAGCATTCCTCTTCTCTATACATATACAGGTGATCCTCTGGAACCTTGGGGTGAGGGTGAGCCCGGCTGTCACGGTTCCAGTGGGCGTTGGGCTCCTCTTCTTTTATATTGGGATTCTATGCGAGAACTCTAGGAGGAACTGGTTTATTGGGATAAGGACTCCGTGGACTTTGAGCAGCGATAGGGTTTGGGAGAAGACCCATAGGCTTGGGGGAAAGCTCTTTAAGGCCGCTGGGGTAATCGCTATCCTCGGAGCGCTTTTTTGGGAGTATGCGCTCATTCTAATCCTAGCCCCAATATTATTTGCGGCAGCCTACACAATAGTCTACTCATACTATGAATATCAGAGGGAGATTGAGGGGAAAGGGTAGCCCTCGGAAAAGGTTGGGGGACGTAAGCCAGAAAAATTATCGCCGCATTCAAAAATTTCTTGAAAAGCGTTATTCTGGGACTTTTAAAAGTCCTTAAGGTCTGGATACTTCGCTCTAACCTCTTCTATGGCTTTTTGGTACCATGTTGGCAGCCTGATTTCATCTATTCTTCTTGAGGGGGTGTATGGCTTTATATCTAGTACTGGCGTCCCGTCGAAGAGGTCTAGGTGCCTAACTCTAAGGAGCCTCCCCCTCCTCTCAATGAACTCAACTATCGATAATGCCAGTGGATTCGGCCTATGGGGCGAGTCTGTGCAGAAGACCCCTACCTCCGGGAGCCTATCTAAGTCTATTCCTAGGAGCCTTAGGCGCTTTGGTCTAACCTTGAGAACCCTTCTCTGCTCCTCCGAGATTTTATGCATATATGCTATGATTATTAGGTGGGAGAAGCCGTCTATGCCCTCAAGGCCCTGGGCGTACTCCTCATAAACCTCTATTACGCCCTCAACCCCTTCTGGCCAATTAGCCTTAACCTCCTCATCGTTCATGTTCACGTGAACGATTCCTATGGGCCTGATGTGAAAGTGCATCTTTATCCCAGCTTAAAGGAGGAGCAAGATTGTGGTGGGCCTAAATCCGCTATTCTCTCTTCTCTACCCGGCCCCTTAGGGTTTCTAGGCGCCTTTTAACCTTTTCGAGCTCCCTTTCCAGGGCTCCCTTATACTCCTCAAGCACTTTAATTTCTTCTTCAACCTCCATTATTGGCCATAGGTGATGTAATAGGTGATGTATATGTTTTGGCCTATGGTGGAAATGGTGCTCCATAATCCAATGGTGACAACACCCGCACATGTTGTATATACCCCCTAAAATAAATTTCGTATTAGATTCTTATAAAAATATCAATTATTATTAGATGATCTTGTGCAGCATTGTGTTGAGAGACACTTTAATGTTGTTGCTTTCCTCTTATTTAATATATTAGGAGACTTTCATCCCACATCTTTATCAGCCTTTCGCATCTTTTTTTGACTTCATCGTCCCGACTTATCTCCATCAGCTTTTTTAGGAACTCTATGCGTTTCTCAAAGGCCTTGAGTTCCATTATGCCCTCATGGGACTTCTCACCCTCAGCCTGCATCTTCATATAATATGCTTCCTGAATGAACCTTCCAGCCGCGTCCACTGGATCCTCAACAGCATATTTGTTGGCCCATATTGTTGCCTCTGAGACCCTCAGCTGGGTTAGGCCATTAATCTCCTTTATACAGCGTATATGTTCTCTTAGGATCTCATAGTAGCCTGCGGCCCTAATAAGGTTGAGGGCTTCTTGAACCTTCTCCCTGAACTCTCCGCGGCCCTCGATCACCAGATCTATTTGAGATTCGTTTGGAGCGGACATGCATCAGCCTCTCCATGTAGGTTTTAGGGGCTCATCCACCCATCTTTATTCAGGCTAGATTTATATTTAGTTCTGGGTTTATTATAGTGGTGTCTAATATGCTTAATTTGAGGGCTCACCATTTACTTTGCCTAGTGATTCCAAGCGAAGACGAGTTTAAGAGGGTTGCGCCGGTGATGTTTAGGAGGAAGGGTTACACCAATGATTATATAGGTGCGTATATGGGGGCCTTTGATACCGCCAGAAGTAGTCCTGATGTGGAGATAAGGGTTTTAGATGGTCCGAAAGAGGATGATACGTGTATCCACTGCGGCAATTATGGTGGCAATGTCTGCTTATCCCCGCAGGCCAGCGTCTTCGCTGAGTGGGATCGGGAGCTGCTAGTCCTCTTTGGGCTGAGGGCTGGCGGGGTGATAAGGGTTAGGGATCTATATAGGCTTGTGAGAGAGAAGATTAATCCGAAAGATATGCCAGGGGTCTGCCGGGGCTGCCTATTCGATATCCTCGATAAGTGTCGCGAGAATCTATACAGGCTAAGATAGATAGCGGCAATAATTAAGGTTTTGGACTGTCGAAAAATTAAGCTTGCCTTTAGTGCAAGTACAAACGTTATACGACAAACCTTTTTATTCGTGTGCATAAATCAATATTGTGGGTGGAAATCCTATGGCAATAGGGGCTGCAGAAGCATTAACGAGACGGGCAAGGGAAGTTTACATTAGAGGTTTAGACGTTAAGACTTTAGCCCAACTTTCATTGCAGCTCATACTTACCAGAGTTATAATTATGGAAAGTCTGCAGAAAGAAGAATCAGAGGAGGGGAAGGAGCGCCTTAAAGAAGAGCTTGCGCGCCTCGAAAAATTAGAGAGATGGATAGCTCTGGCCTACAGATCTTTGCAGGCTAGAAGCGGAATAAGAGTAACCCGCACATACCCAATACGTGTATTTCCTGAAGGTGGAAAAGCATGGCTTCCTCTCTATTGAGCATCAAAGATCTTAAAAAGCTCTTTGATAAATGCCTAAAAGAATTGAAACAAGAACCCGTTGAAAATGAGACCCTTTACGATTTCGCAGGACTTTTGACCTCTTATCTGACACTACAGGAAAACTCGTATGGAGCGCAGTCAGACCATTTATGGCATTGTTAGCTAATGAAATATCGGAGTTAAACCGTGTGCTTTTACCTACATATGGATTAATAGACGAAAGCTTTAGAAAGAAGGTATTGGAAGAGTCTAAAGAATTAATTAACGATATCGCTTCAGTTATAGATGAAATTGGAAAGGAACTATGCAAAGAAGGCGAGTATGATTCCTTAAAAATCATAGAGCTGCTCGGGAAACTGGACAAAAATTATTTGAAGCTAATTCGCAAAAGACTAGCGTTTGAGCGAATTATCAGTATAATTCGACCGATTCCGCCCCCACCAGAATAAAATTAAAGGTAGAGTCTGAGCAATGTTAAAACTTGAAAGCGTTTACCTTTATTGTTAAGTCTCTTCTTCCCAACTTGATTGCCGTTAGGGCTATTAATAGCATCGTCATTAACGAGATTGCCGCGTGAAACACAACCCTTTACTGCTCTCTAACCTTAACCATCTTGAGGCGTAGCTCCTTCTTCAGCCTTGAGAAGATCCTCTCAACAGCTCCTCTCATCCTATAAATCCTTTATGGATGACAATTAAGAAGCCTAAGGGGCTTCTTAGTTATCATCCCAAAGGAGGCGCAGAGAGAATGGGGCTTAAGGGCGGCGAAGAAGGTTAATGTCCACGTGAATGAAGACAACAGAAGGCTCATACACGGGGTACTACTATACTGAACAAATTTTTCGACAGTCTAAGGTTTAATAAAAGCTAAAATCGGGTTACTTTAAAAAAATATAGAGGTTGGGATTATATTTTTTGTTACCCACTTATTTTACGATTTTCCTGTATGTTAGGATTATTGCGATTATCGCTATTATTATTGCGACTATTGCGAGCGCGTATAGGATTGGTAGCTGTGCTATTGGGCCTGAGAGTCCTCCTACAGCCGTCTTTAGGTCGTCTACTGAGGATCTTAGGTCTCTAACAGCTGACTGTATGTCTGTTATGACCCTAACCTGGGTCTTCAGTGCCTCTAGGTCGCTCTTTAGTGCACTTAGGTCTTTACTTAGGGAATCTGTTTTGGTCTTGAGGTCTGAGACATCTTTGCTTAGGGCATCTACATTCTTACTCAGGGGAGCCAGCTGTGTCTTGAGCGCTGATATGTCTGCTGCCGCACCGCTAAGGCTCCTCTCCAGGTCGCTTATTTTCTTCTCTAGCTCGGCTATCTTGTCTTCATAGCTTACCAGGGTTATTGTTCCAAGGTTGTTTGTTCCTATGGCTGCTGCCACGGTTCCTGTGTATGAGTAGTATCCTGCCTTGGATATCTTTACTGTGTATGTTCCCTCAGCCGGTAGGCCTATGGTGAATATTCCGTCTGAGAGTGTTTTTCCGCTTGCTGGCCCGATTATCACGTCTGCATCTGGTATTGGTACTCCAGCCTTATCCACAACCTTTCCAACAACTGTTACTGCCAATCTTATCTCTATCGTCTTCGTCGCTACTTGTCCAGCCATGTAGGCCTTAACAAGGTATGTTCCATATGTCCACAGTCCTGTTGGTATCTTTTCCGGTATCTTGAAGGATAGCGTGTATTTTCCGTCCGCTTCAGCCCTTATCACGTCAATGTCTACTAGCTGTAGGGCTGGGTTGAATATCTGGACTGTCACATCAGAGTTTGGAACCGCTGTTCCTGAGACCTTTATTGTTTCTCCAGGCCCATAAACATCCTTGTCTGTTGTTACTGTTAGGACCTGTGCGTATGCTGGGACTATTAATGCTAGGCAGAGTATTAATGAGAAAAAGATGGGGGTTAAGATTTTAGACCTCATTTTCTTTCATCCTCCTAGGCGGTTACGGTTAATGGTGTTGTCATCTTGTCTGAGTATGGTGTTGGCTCAGCTAAGCTCTTGATTACCAGCACCTCTATTGTGTAGTCTCCCTTAATTGTTGGCACCCATGTTATTCCTGGAGCGAACTCTTGGCCTGGAGCCAGTGTTGCTGTTGCTGTTCCTATGTAGATTGTTGCTCCGGCGGCATCCTTAACTTTAATCACGACTGTGCATGTTTTCTCCACGACGTCAACGTTCTTTACTGTTGCCTGCAGTAGTATCATTTCTCCAACCTTTCCAGCAGCCTTCTCAGCGCCTGTTATTGGGTCTGCGAACTTAACTGCTCTCGCTGGGACAGGTCTCTCAATTGGAACGCCGACAACAACAGTTTTGGAGAACAGCTTCTCCGTTCCGTCTGCTGCGATTGGGTCTACGTATTCAATGGTTAGTGTGTCACCTAGTTTGGCAGGTATTTCTGGAGCGCCCACAACCCAATCTTTTAGAGAGACTGGCGTCACCTTGACTTGGTAAATCCCTGGTTCAACCTCAGTAACGTAGAATGTAATGCCAACCGGGTATGTTGTAGACCTCACAACTATCCTTCTAAATTCAGCTTTCGGATTACCAGCTATATCAAGGTTCTTAACGGTTATAACGAGAGTTTCGCCGAGATTTACGGCATCCTTATCTGTGAGGACTTCTGCGTCAACAGCCCTTATCGTTAATATGGCGATGTTTATCTTTTTAGAGCCTGTTTCGTCTGCCTCGTCCTCATAAACCATCGTTATCCTCTTACCTATGTACCCTTTCTCTCTAATCTCTTCTGCTGGTATAGTATCTTCTACGATGCTTGTCTTCCACCAACCTAAGCTGAACTTGCCCTCAAAGACGCCAGTGTTAACTCCTGTCTCCTTAAGCGTTAAAGTCTTTGTTTCAGCCGTGCCCTCAAGGGTTATTTTGACGCTAGCTTCTTCAGCCCGCGTTATATCTAGGTTGAGGTCTGGATCCTTAACACTTATCACCATTATTTCGTATGGTCCAATCCAGTCCTTTGGAGTCACGAGAGTGCCTGTATAGCTTGCAACCTTAACTGTTACTGACACCTTTATCGAAGTTCCAAATTCTGCGGCTGTTGGATCCCTGATTGGGGTCTTGTCCTCATACTCAAACTTTATTGTTGAGGCTGGCGACACATCAGGTATATCTTTTGCTGGAGAGACAGTATACGTGAACTTGCCAGTATTGGCTCCCGTTTCTTTAAGAGTCCACATAACAGTTTTCTTAACACCGTCCACGTAGACATTAACAGATACATCATCTTCCGCCTTTGAATCAACGTTTGCGTCTGGGTCATAGACTGTTAACACTATTGTTCCATTTATTGGAACGAGGGTCTTATCTACTGAGAGGTCTCCTGGGGACACTTGGTAGACTTCAAATCTTCCTTCGGCCTTAAAGCCCGGTTCACCAACCCTATACACAGTTATTTTGGCGCCTATCCATGCGGGCTTCATGGCGTTCTTGCTTATCTCTATTGTCGCTGTGAAGACTCCAGTGTTGGGCCCTGTCTCAGTTAGCGTGCCTACATCATACTCCACTTTAGTATCACTGAGTGCACCCGTGGCTGTTATATACTTGCCTGTTGTCGGGTTGTATATGTAATATTTCAAGACGCCAGAGGGCTTGCTATCTATTTCGGTGGGTTTCTCGTTGAGTCTATCATCGTAGAGGGTTACGTGAACTTTAATGTCCTTGTCAAGGTTTATTGGATACACGTTTCTGTCAAGTTCTACCTTGATCTCGGCTATTGTTACAGTAAGAGTTTTCATATATTCTGGCCCAGTATAATCTACTAATTTAATTATATAGCTTTTACCAGCCTCGAATAACACCTTATCTGCGCCAGCTTGTGTATAGGTTGCCGGTAGAGAGACCTGGAATATGTTGCTATTTAGTCCCGTCTCGAAGAACGATGGGCTATAAGTAATTCCAGCTCCCTTCAATAGCACAGTGCCAGCTGAGTCCATTATGGTTACCTTATATAGGGTAACTCCACCTTTCTTGAAGGAGATCTCGCCAGTGGCTGTATTTAGCTCTGCGGTTAATGATTCAAGTTCAGTTGCGTCGTTGTTGAGGTCTTGGTCATCAACGTTTAGCACAACGCGTTTAGCAGTAGCCCTCTCCACACTTATTGCTGGCTCAACTGGAGAATACTTCTTAGAGGTAGATATGTCTAAGTATGTGGCTTTAACTTCGAATGAAGATTTGCCCGTCTTAATCTTTATAATGTTATTCGTTACATCTATGGCGGTTGTAGTATCCCACTTAACGCTAAGAGTATATGTAAATATCCCAGTATTAGCGCCCGTCTCCGCAAACTTTGACCCTGAAATTAGGTCACTCCAGGCTATTACACCATCTTCATATACTGTTACGGCCACGTCTCTCGCAAGATTATTTTTAACACCCGTCTTTACATTGTCGTCCGGCGAATTAATAGTTATTTTGACAGCCTGGTTTGTGAAGTCCACTGATACCTCTGGGTAAGTGTAGACCACGTCAATATTCTTGCTATCACTGAGTGTATAGTCGTTACCCCAGTTCGTTGGGATGTTGCTGGCAACCTCTATTATGAGTAGGTCGCCCTTATCAAACTTCTTCTTATTACCAGTGAAGCTGCCATCCGCAGCCTCTATTAAGTCAAGAATATCACTAGGCGTTAAAGTAAGTTTAAATACTCCAGAGTTAGCGCTCGTCTCCTTAGCCGATAAGCCTGCAAAGGCGCCTGCGGGCACCACGCCGCCGAAGGTTTCTCCAGTAGTCTCCTTCTTAATCAACTTGACATACATATATAGCTTTTCAAAATCTAAGTTATCCATATCTGTTGGATCATAATTTAAGTCTTGATCAGTAATGCTCAATGTAACCTCATAGAGACCCCACAGCTCCGGCCTGGAAGGAATCTTTGTTCTATCTAGGGTGAGGGCTGCAGCCACAGGCTTGAATGGAATATCAATTATTACGTCATATCCAAGAACCTCAACAGTTAATGTAGCGGTCGTGGCAGGATTAACATCCTCATCGATAAGTCTGTAAGAATACTTATTCAAATCCACCTTTGGATACTCGGGATTATGAGCATTGTGCCCTATTAGGTAGGCAATATATCTGCCGGTCGCCAGCTTACCCGCCTTAAAGTCTTTTATGACAGCACCATATAGCCTTAAAGTAACCTCCTCAACATCTACGCCCGGCAGCCTTATGTCGAGCTCAATCGCCTTATATGGGTTTAGGTTCGGAGATGACAATACTATTGTGCCCTGCGCCCTCGCTACACCGCCGATCAAAAGCATTGGAGCGACAACCGATGCCAAAATCACTGCCGCAGCCAAGATGGATAATAGGCTTCTAGACCTCATATAACTCACCTACATCTTCCCTCCCAAACATGCAAACTAAAAATCTACCAAGAAAAGTATTTAACAGTTATGTACACAGAACATTAAAAAATCTAAGGATTGTACACAAACATAACATGCCAAAATATATATAGCTAAAGCATGTATCACGTATCACAGCACCAAACTCAGCATTCAAGCCCTAAAAAATACTTATTGATAGTGAGGAAGTGGGAGGGGCTCTCATCAGAAAAACATGTAGAACATTTGTATTACAGTGATACAAAATTTAGGTCTTCTGAAGGAGGAGCGCAGCCTCCCTGAAAAGAAGTAACCAAACATAAAAATTAGACATAAACATGCCTCATGCATTACAGTCAAGGATTCTGCTGCTAAATCGTAAATAGTATGTGTATGTGATTGAGTTTTGTATTTATTATGTGTTGTTTATGTTTTATGTGCTGTGTATGTTAAGTAAATAAGTGAATTAAGTGAAAGTAAAAGTAAAGTACTAAGTAAACTATGTTA
>Ga0209080_1001071_pt1 | contig 14755 bp, 15 predicted proteins | sample JNZ110809AmetaG_FD_184123 | JGI IMG/M metagenome (GOLD analysis project Ga0209080, IMG submission 184123) | Hot spring microbial communities from Jinze hot spring, China to study Microbial Dark Matter (Phase II) - JNZ 110809A (SPAdes) (version 3) ...
AGGCAAAACGCGCCCGAGACCCCCACAAGTATGCAGAGAAGAACCACGAGCGGGAGCTTCCATTTACTAAAGCTTACCGCCAAATCGCGCATTATCTGCACCATAACAACGGAACAGCGCACCTAAATATCTTGTCTCCCGTTTCAGCTTAATGAGCCAACCCGTTTTCCGGCGGGTCGCGCTGCCTAACATCAGCCCTCAATTAGCGTTGAGCGGCGTATTCTTTCACCTTGCTCCTCGATGAGGCTTCTCACCCTCTCAGCCGTAACACCGGGCGTAGTTCCTATTTTCTCCACGCAAGCAGCTCCAGCGGCTTGACCAAACAATAATAGCTCGAGAATATCCTCCAAGGAGATTTCCTCAAACCTCTTTCTGGGAAGTGTTTCCGAAAGCTTGAAAATAATCCCAGCGCATAGCGCGTCGCCAGCCCCGGACGGATCAACCACGCTCACCTTGAATGCTGGTTGCCTCACGATCTTATCCCCGCATAGCGAGATAACTCCCTTCTCACCATTACTGACTACCGGGAGCTTAACTCCCATATCGATAAGCCATTTAAGCCCCTCTTCAACGCTTGCCAACCCGCTCAGCCCCTTCAGCTCAAGCACGTTGCAGTGCATGATATCGGCGAACCTCAAAGCGGGATGGATATAACTCCAACTCTTTCCAACAGGCTTAACGAGATCAAGCACGGTGACTATGCCTCTCTCCTTGCAATACCTCAGTAGCTCCCAAACCTTAAAATCAAAATCCCCGAGAATTCCGGATGCGATATAGAAGATCTCGGGCTTGAATTTCTCTAGAGCGCCGAGAACATGGCTGAAGCTCAGATACTGATTCGCCCCGGGATCATTTATGAAACGGCGATCCTCACCCTCAACTATAAGCGTCAGAGTCTTCGAGGTCTCCTCGCCCTCAACCTCTTGGAGGAAAACGACAATCCCCTTCTCCTCTAGGACCCTAACCGCGAAATCCCTGAGGACATCATCTCCAACCGCGCAAGCTAACCCGACATCACCGCGCCCGGCACCCAGCTGCATCAAATCAACAGAAACATTAGCAGGGTGCCCACCAATTCTAAGCTTAATCCCAGCCGGAGCATAAACAATCTCGCCGGGCCCCGGAATAGCCGGCAGCTGGGCGGCAATAAAATCGACGCAGAGAAAGCCGGCATTGAGAACTTTTGCCATGAAAAACCTCAAGAACCCCCACCTAAAAACTATAGTCCCTTATACTCCAGCTAGGATGCGGGAAGGTTCATCACCAGATCATGACCCAACCTGCTACTCTTCCTAAACCTGACGAGCTACGCGTAAAGCTGTTAAAACAGGGTGCCAGGCGCGTGAAGCTGACCGGAGGAAGATGGTACTGGAATCTCATGCCAAGCCATGGGCAAGGTGAGAAAATTGCAGCTACTTAAAATCAATCGTCAAATCATATCTAAGGCAGGCGAGAGCGAGGCTTAAAGATGCCAAATTTAAAAATTCTTTAACCTAAGTCCCTTTACTGCGAGCTATTTGGTGGACCTAATCCTATGGCTGCAAACTTTATCCTCTCGAACTCTTTAGGATCGTATAATCTTCTGCAATCAAGCAGTGCTGGATTCTTCATAAGTTTCTCTAACATCTCTTGCTTTAACACTTTATACTCTGACCACTCGGTTGCCAATATGCAGAGGTCGGTGCCGCTTAAGCACTCTTCAATGCTTGAAGCGTAAGAGACCTTTTCCCTTAAGATTTCTCTAGCCTTTTCTAAAGCCCTGGGATCGTGGACCCTTACTTTTGCTCCGTATTCTAAGAGTTTTTCAACAAGCTTTATGGACCTAGATTCTCTCACATCATCTGTTCCGGGCTTAAAGGCTAAACCCAATACGGCGATATTCTTTCCACGCAGATCCCCTACCAGTTTCTCGGCCAATTTTATAGCACCAATTATTTGAGCCTCATTAACTTCTATAGTAGCCTCAATTAGAGGTAGCTTAACTCCTATACTCTCTCCGAATCTGAGCAGCCCCATAACATCTTTGGGGAAACATGATCCTCCCCAGCCAAGTCCAGCATTTAGAAACTCCCTACCAATTCTCCTATCCATCCCTATGCCATTCGCGACAACTTTCACATCTGCTCCAGGAAGGTTTTGGCAGAGCTGCGAGATCATGTTTATGAAGCTTATCTTCATAGCTAGGAAGGCATTGTTAGCATACTTGATAAGCTCGGCATTAGTTGGCGTGGTCACTAAAACTGGAGGCATACTATCACCATGAAAGCTTCTATAGAAATTGAGTAAAGCTTCTCCAGAAGTCTCATCTAAGCAGCCGATAATTATTCTATCTGGGTTAAAGATGTCTTGAAGAGCTTCACCCTCCCTCAGGAACTCTGGATTAAAGCATAGACCATAATCGCCCAAGCTCTTTCCAGACTCTTCCTCAATAATCCTTTTGACAACGTTAATAGTCGTTCCAGGAGGTACGGTACTTCTAATCACCACTAAATAATATCCTCTTCTATTTCTCAAGCTTCTACCAATCATTCTTGAGGCATCCTCCACATAGCTCAGATCAACAGAGCCATCTGGTTTCGAAGGCGTGCCAACGCAGATGAAACATAAATTAGATCTTTCTACCGCCTCCTCATAATCATATATGAGTTTTAAACTTCCATCATCCAAGGATTTTCTCAAAAGCTTATCCAGCCCCTCTTCATATATTGGCGTCAAACCTCTCTTGATCATCATAACCTTCTCATAATCCTTATCTAAACCAACCACTTCAAAGCCTCTAGAGGCAAGGGCGCATGCTAGGGAGAGACCCACATATCCAAGCCCGACTACAGCAACCTTACTTAAATGCAACTATACTCCCTCCGTCAGGAAGCTCGAATTGCTTCAAAAATATTTTATGTCGATGCCGCTTTAAAGGTTTGCACCTCCACTGGTCAAGAAGATTAAAACATATAGCCCTTGACCCGTTGAAAAGGCGTCTCGACCTATTTCATATATCAGACTTGCAAGCTAGGCTGTAAGAGATCTTCAATGCCTCCCATAAGGTTTTCGGATTTCCCAAATCTAACCTTGGAATGTCATTTTGCAATTTAACTGCCGCTACCCTTCTGCCACGCTTAATCAACTCAGCTATACCATCCGTAAGTTGTATCTCTCCACCCTTACCTGGAGTAATACCTGAAAGGCAATCAAGAATCTCTGGCTCAAAGATGTATACTGGAAGTATGGCAATATTGGACCACGGCTCTTCTGGCTTCTCTTCAACCCTATTAACGATCCATACATCCTCCTCAACAATTCTTCCAGCTATGACTCCATACGGCCTAGGATCTTCAACTTGCATAACCAATAAAGTAGCGGAGCAATCATACTTTAGATGGACCTCAATAAGTCTTTTGAGATGCTCTAGATTCTTTGAAGCTATATAGGTATCTCCGGCATGAACCAAGAATGTCTCACTTATCAATCCCTTAGTCTTCAATACCGCGTCCCCAAAACCTCTGGGCTCAGGCTGATTCAAGAACACTATAATGCTATCATATATCATCCTGTAAAACTTTTCCATCTCATGAGCATAATTATCCTTCCCCTTACTTCTCAAAAGTTGCACAAATTCTAAATCCGGCGTGAAATAATCCTCTATAGCCCTTTTACCTCTACCGACGATTATGAAAAATTCTCTGATGTTAATGGAGTATAGTTGCTCGAATATGATTTGCATAAGAGGCTTCAGCAATAATTCACCATGAAAACCTTTCACGAATATAGGAAGCATCTCTTTAGGAACCTCTTTAGTAAGGGGTAAAAGCCTGGTACCCAGCCCACCTGCAGTAATAACCGCCTTCCTAATTTTAGCCATTTGTAAGTAATTAATCTGAGAGGAAGAATATTAAATATTTTTCTATCGAAACTCGATGGAATAATGATTTCGGCGAATACTGCTCAATACTTTCTAGCCATAATAGCTGAAATAACATCATATTCTCTGATCGTCATCATATGCTTGAGCACAGCATCGTCTGAAACTCTTCTGAGGTTTTGGATAATCCTGCGTTTAGTAATTATCTTCTTAAAGTTTCGCAGATTCCACAAGATTGCCGACATGTATATTTTAAAAATCATTACATCTCTTCTAAGGATGAGTCTTTTTAGGGAGTATACGATGTACAATATGCACAGGGGAGGCACGTATTTGAGAATATTCTTAAACGAGTAATTTTTTAACAGCATCATCAACTGATTTCTTCTTCTTAAATAGGTGATGTATGGTGTCGGGCCTCCGGTTGTACCACCTCCTAGATGATATACCTTAGAATTTGGAACTGTTACAATGCGGTATCCTAGAAGCCGGATCCTCCAACACAGGTCCGTCTCTTCATAATAGATGAAGTAATCTTCATCAAATCCTTGTAACCGTCTGAAAATCTCGGACCTAATGACGATTGCTGCTCCTCTGGCGTAGAATGTTTCAAAAGGCCTTGTGATATTTTCTTTGTCCCTTAAACCATGAAATAGGTCATATGCTCTTCCAAGCTTGTCTATCTTTCCTCCTAAAGAATCTATTATTTCTTTATTTCTTAGCTGGAGTATTTTTGGCTGAGCGGCAGCGATGCTTGGATTTTTTTCCATGATTTCTATTATTTTTCCTAACCAATCTTCCTCAACCTCGATATCATTGTTGATGAATACTACATATTTTGATCCGAGACCATGCGCCTTGAAGCCTAAATTATTTCCACCAGCATATCCCAAGTTAGTTGAGGATTTTATTATCTTAACATTAGTCAGATGACCAAATCTTTTTTCAATTTCCTCAATACTTCCATCTGTTGAGCCATTGTCCACGATCACTATGTCAAGGTTGTCATATCTCGTCATCATAATGCTTTCGAGAAATTTGTAAGTTTCTTCTCCAAGCTTTTCTGATGAATTATGATTAAGTATCACCATCAACACTTTCGGCTTTGTGGACAACTTAATCCGCTCGAGTTTTTAATCAATTGATTTTAAACTTTTTCTTTTCAATTTTGCTATGTTATTTTACACTTTTAGGCAAGTTCTATATTTTCTAAATTTTCTAAAAAAGAATTAATAGGGCCGGTGACGTTAGTTTTTACCGTATACTATGGAAGCACATGAATTCCCGGACATTTTAGTAGCTATTCTCTATCATAGTAAGTTGGAAGGGGATTTTCTTAGAATGCTTAAATCTCTATCCAATGTAGGGCCTCAGAATCATATTATACTACTCTTTATTGACAATTACTCAAAGGATGGTGCTCATGAATTATGTAAATCTTGGGTGGAGGAACATAAGGATAGATATAAAGGTATAATCCATGTTAGGGCGCGGGGCAATCCTGTAAGGTTGAGAAATGTAGCCTTTAAGATAGGATATGAAATTGGTGTTAAGTATCTCTCCTTTATCGAATCCGACGTTATTGTTGATGAGAACTTCATTATCCGCGAATATGAATTATTGGAGGAGTATCATAAGAAAGGAAGAAATGTGATTTCTGTTAGTGCGGTGCGATATAGTCCTTATGAGAATTTGGATTTCATTGAGAGATGCGTTACTAAATGGTTGAAGAAAAGACGCATGAAGGATGTTGAGGTATTTGAGGGGGAAGCATTTAATTCCGGAAATTGTATTATAGACTTAACTAAAGCGTTTGATGTTGGATATTTTGATGAAGACATAGTTTTCATAGAGGACTTGGATTGGGGGCGGCGGGCCGTTAAAAAGGGATTTATTTGTCTTTTCGATGGACGTGTACAGCTTCTTCACATGAAAAAGTACTCTGTTAGAGATTTGAGAAAATACTTTTTTAGAGGCGCCCTTTCCGAGGCTAAGCTCTTTCTAAAGAATGGGCTAATGACGGCTGCTTTAAGGAGGGTTGGTTACTGGTGCGGGTTACTGCTTAGCGCATTTATAATCGGCTTTACCCCTATTCCATTCTTAATCCTTTTAGGCATTGGCTATGGTGCTTATGCTTGGAGAACCATCGGCTTAGGGAGGCTTCTACTATATCCAATATTAATGCCCGTGAATGTTGCCAAGTCAGTAGCTTTAGGATTAGCGATCCTCTATTGGCTTTTCAGAGGCGATTATTCTACCGAGAAGGTTACTGTTTTAGATTCCGAGGATTGGGAAATAGAATACATCAAATAGATCTTACGTATTATTTCATTGCCTTTCGATCTTGGCTCTCGAAGAAAACAGTATACCTGCTATGAGGCCCGCGGCTCTTACCACTCTATATGCTGGAGCATAAATAATCTTTAATGCTAATTTTTCTAAGTTGGAGCTGACGTTTACTAGCCGTGAGCGGAGAGTCATGGCCGTGAATAACGCGAAAGGCATTATTAAGATTATATCAAATATATCGACGCCGTCCAAGATTCTTAGAATCCCGTAAAGAAAGGAGGGAATCGCCGCCAAGTCGATTATTCTTAATAGAATTATCTTGCATACCTCAATCAATCCTTTCCAACCTCTCTCTATGAGTGATACCGCTATCAACGTTCTACCAATCCAGAAGTTTCGCCTAAATATCTCACGCGGGCTATCAGGATTATTGTGATAACAATAAGTATTTTCAACTACTAATGCTCTAAGACCAGTCTTATAATGAAAGGTCCTATCATCATGATATCTCAAGGAGGGATCAAAGCCCCCATGCTCAAGAAAATAATTTTTCATTATCGCTCTAAAAACTTCTCCACTTCTAGCGATATCGGTTATTCTTTTGTATTGACCCTGAACTTTAACCCATGGATTATCAACATTTGCTACATACTCGTCAGAATAGACTGTCGCCGTCGCCATTCCTCTTTTCAAAGGCTCAATGAGTTTTTTTAGAAAGTCGGATGGAAAAATCATATCAGCATCAAGGAATACTAATATTTCTCCCCTCGCTATTTTTGCTCCGAGGTTTCGGGCTCCTCCTGGGCCTAAATTTTTATCGGAACGTACTAAGAATATTTTGCCTGGATATTTATCAACATAGCCAGAGACTATTTCAGCGGTTTTGTCTTTTGATGCGTTATCAATAACAATCACCTCCACATCATCTGAAATTTCTTGTTTTAAAAGGCTCTTAAGACAGCTATCGATATTCTTTTCCTCATTATAAGCCGGTATAATAATACTTACTAGCATCGCTTTCATTAAATATTTAAGCCGCTATTTCAGGATTTTAACAGATCCAGAACTATGAAGATAGCTTTCATTCACCCTCATGTTGTAGAAGATCTGATTAAGTTCGGCATAAGTAATGAGGAGTATGCACGGCATGTAGGATTTGAGCATAGATATGCAAAGCTCGTCAAGGAAGGTGGTGATGAAGCTGATGTAATAATTTTTTCAAGATCCATTAAGAAACCCGCGATTAGAAAGCATATATGGGGTCATCATATATTATTTATCCCGATTACGGGTGTTAAAATCCTCAGAGTAGTAAGGCTTATTGCCACTTTATCACGTGTATTAAAGGATCTTAATTACGACCTTGTCCATTGCTTCAGTTATTATAGTAACATATATGATGCCGTTGCTTTGGCCTGTAAAATTACAGGAATTCCCTTGGTAGCTCAGGCACAAGGCATTTATCCGAAAATCCCCACATTACAATCTTTAAGAAAATTTTTCACCCTTAGATTATCATCTTGTCTTATGCCCTTAAATAATAGTGAGGCTGTTTTTCTTCGCAGGAAATTTAAAATCAGGAACAATTGTATAAGAATTGTTCGTAATTTTATAGATCCAAGTAGTTATCTCCCAAAAGCTTCCAAAGAAAAATGCAGAGCTATTCTGGGGCTTCCGCAAGATTCTTTCATAATCTTGAGCGTTTGTAGGCTTGTTCCTCAGAAGGGTGTTCAGACGATTCTGCGGGCGGTTTCTCTTCTAAAGAATGAGATTCCGGAAGTTCTTCTAGTGATTGTGGGTGAAGGTCCTTATCGAAATGTCTTAGAGCGCATGGTCAAGAAGCTCGATATTCAGGACTATGTCAGGTTCGTTGGTTACGTCCATAATCTTGACATAGGTAAGTATTATTCTTCTGCAGATTGTTTTGTACTTGCATCCTTTGAGGAAGGGTTTGGTATCGCTATAATAGAAGCCATGTATTACGGTCTCCCCGTATTAGCTGCCAGCAACTGGGGATCGATCGATCTCATTGATCATGGTGTGGATGGAATGCTCTTTAAGCCTGGCGACTATGAGTCTTTAGCGCGTCTCATTTTGCAGGTCTACAGGAATCCTCAATTGTGTAGAATACTTGGTGAAAGGGCGAGGCAAAAGGTCCTAACATTCTATACGTCTCAGAATACATATGCTCTACTCAAGGAAATTTATACTCATACGTTAAGATGAAAAGGGTCTCTGACAACTCTTAGAATCCACATAACCATCATTAAGTGCGCTATGTGTGATCGTGATGAAATGAAAATTATCCATCCATTATGAAGAAAAGAAAATAGATGCTTCATTGCTTCTATTGATACGTTTATCTCCTCGATTTATAGAACTGGATGTCATAATGCTTAATCAATATATTTACCTCAATAAACATTTAAAAACTCTTAATTTCAATTTTCTAATGCAGTGGATGTGTAATGGATGTTTGGGGGTCAATAGTGATACCAACAACAATAAATGAGGGTCCCATTCCTACTTTAAATTATCTTTCTGAATGCGAATTAAGATGTAATGGTGTCGAGGTGATAGTTGTGAGGGATAGATGGGGTAATGCTAATATCGCCAGAAACATTGGTATAGCAGCTGCTCACGGTCAAGTTATTTGCGTGATTGACGATGATGTTAAGTTGTCCCAAGAAAAGCTCTTAAAATTAATGAGAGAAGTCCTAGCCAATGATGGGCTATTCTACCTTTCATTAGAGCCGCACGTCATAATTGTGAAGTCTGATGATATTATTAAGGCAGGCGGTTACGATGAGAGATATAAGCCAGCTTATGGCGAGGATGTCGAGTTGATGAATAAGTTAACTCGGAATGGATTGAGGAAGATCTTTATTTCACAAGACATGCTGGATTTGACGCATCTCTGCTTTCCAAGAAATCGAAGTAAGAGATATCTCTGGAATCAGAAGCATCTTACATGGAACTACATTCGATATGGCGGCGTGCCATTGCATAAATTGGTGCTTAGAAAAAATCCTTTGGAGGTTGCTAGAAGAATAAAGTGGATTCTCGAGTGGATATTTTACCAAAGATGGAAAAGGAGGAGTATTTTTTGTTAAAGAGCATTTTTGATGAGACTCGAGGTCTAAAGCGCGCATTCAGGGCTTGGGTATTTTTGTGGTTTTTATGGTATGTCCTCCTCAGGGTCATTCTTCGTTTATTGATTGGTAAGGCAAGGAGACAGTATGTGCAAGATTTACTGGGACTCCATTACAGTAGAGGTTTCAATGTCGTGTATGGGGACCTACTAGGATTACTTTATGAGCCGCATGTCAGAAGAATAATTAAACAATGCCTGAAAGATGGTGGCGTATTCATAGACGTTGGGGCTTACGTTGGTGTTTTCTCGGAATATGCTTATCGATTAATACGCAAAAAGACGGGTCTCGTCGTTGCTGTAGAGCCTGACCCCGATAACTATTCTGTTTTACGAGCTTTAATTCCAGAAGAAGTTAAGCTAGTTAATGCTGCAATCTGGATAGAGAACGGATTCGTGAAGCTCAGAAAAGGGGCTCCACGCCACATCCGTAGATATCCGTTTTCCAAGAAAGTTTCAGATAGTAGCACTTTGGTGCCGCAGCCCTTTCATGAAGAAAGGGGGCTCTTATCGAATGAATTTATAGATGTGCGTAGCATCAGGCTTGATACATTAATTAGACAGCTTAATTTAACTCAAGTAGATTTGATAAAAATGGATATTGAGGGAGCCGAGCTCTACATATTAACCGACCCAAACCTAGATTTAACACTAGTTAAAGCGATGATCATCGAAGTTCATTATCCCTTCGCCTCACCTCAAAGCATGGCCATAGCTTCCTCATTAAGAGGCAAAAGCTTCCAGCTATATCCGATCTTCGGATTGGATAAGCTTCGTTATCATCTATACGCGGTAAAAACTAATAAAAGCCAGCAGTAGAAGCATAAACCGGGGTTAAACCTGCATGGCTGAACAACTTTCAAATGATGTTAAGATATCGATAATTATTCCAACAATTGGTAATCCGATGACTGTTCAATACATTAATTCTGAAAAATTAAAGGAAAATAATATTGAGCTGATAATTGTGGAGGATAAGGGTTGGAGGAATGCCTCGAGAACTAGGAATATCGGCGCGGCAATAGCTAAAGGAGATATCCTATGCTTCATAGACGATGATGTAGAATTTGATTTTGACGAATTTCTTAATATAATTCGTGAGACCGAAAAAGAAATTGATAATGCATTTTACTGTACAGTCAATCCACACATATTAATTGTTAAGCGTGACATTTTCTTAAAAATAGGTGGATACGATGAAAGATATCCGATTTACGGCGCCGAGGATGTAGAGATAAGGGAGAGATTAAAGAAATATGGTTTACAATTTAGAACTGTAGACATTAAACTAAGACATTTTTGGGATAATAAACGTAGACTAATAGCAAACAAATGCTTTACATGGACCTATGTAACATATGGAACGTATCCCTTGAGAAAAATATTATTCAGGAAGAATCCGATCGAGTTTGCACGTCGAATAATCTGGTTAATGGAATGGATGCTTATTAAACGTTGGCAAAAGCGAAGCATATTCTATAACTAAAGTTAATATATGAATTGATGAGAAAATAATGATGCCTTTGATGAGGAATCTCCGTGATCATGTAGTGATCACGATATATGCCCTTATCTGTAGCATTTTCTATTTTGGCGTGGCTTATCCAGATAGCAGATTCTATATTCCAACTACTAGATATTTTCTGGGGATTGCTGATAGACCTCATCCAATAGGATTCGCTATCAGACCACTCGTGCCGATCATAGTCTCTCCGCTGAATCTCATACTTGACGTACGGACATCTTATGGAATAATTAATTCGCTCTTCGGATTACTATCTGCTAACCTGATTTATCTTACCACTAAGGAATTGTTGGGTTCTAGGAGATCAGGCCTATATTCTTCGTTGCTGCTATCCGGCAGCTTACCTTTTATACTCTTCTTTCCATCAATAATGACAGAATCGGGAGGCTGCTTCTTCAGCATCTTAACAATATACATTTGGATAAAACTATCAAAGGGAGATGCTAATCTAATGAAGTGGCTGGCGGCTTTTACACTACTAGGAGTCGGCGCTCTTTCAAGGGAAATTGTTTACCCAGCGGCTCTTTCAGCATTACTGCTGACGCTTGTCGAGAAAAAGTCTTTAAGGAAATCTCTAGCTTGCTTTTCAATCTTAATAGTACCGATTATTTGGAACATCTTCGCAACAATCCTAGTTAATTACAACTACGTATCTCATTATCTTCTAGCCATGGAATGGTTTGGAAAACCAGTCGAGTCTAATCCTATAGATGTTATTAAAGCTTTCATTCTTGGACACTTTCCATACGCAATCCTTGGATTAACAATTGGCTTCTTGCTTGAAAAAGACCGTTTGACGAATCTTCGATTTTACTGTCTTCTCTTTCCGGCAATCACAGCTTTTTTGGTCTGGCCCTACAGAGACCTAAGAATAGCAGCAGCATCATTTTATGCAACAATGATTGTGTCCGGCCATGGCATGTGGTTGATAACGGAATCATTAACTCAAAAGCCTATATTGAATAGAATCGGAAGGCGCGCTATCGATATAATCATCTTCTCTACACAGGTAATAATATCGGTGATGTACGGATATAATGCTCTAGGCTTCATGTCACCTCCATGGTCTCCTCACGATTTTTCTCCATCAACGCTCCTCGAAGGGTTAAAGTAATGACAAAGTAATGACTTTGAAAGGTATCAAATAATAATTAAGATTTCGAATAAAAGAGGATATATTTATTGAATGATGCTGAAGCCGGAGCTAAGCGGTATTGCTATCCATTTTTTAGTTAATGACCTTAAGAATCCAAGCCAAACTGCTAAAGATTTAAGAAACCTGTATGCTGGAGCATAAAATAATCTTAACAATAGCATCTCTCTGAAGTTTGATGCTGGCAAGATCCTGGACTTGAGAGTGGCAATCATGAAAGAACTTATGAGTAATAGTCCCACAATAATGAAAAAATTTCCAAATAAAATTAGGGGAATTCCAACTATCGGAGAAAAATCAAATGCTCTTTTTTAAAAGGATTTTAAATAATTCCATCTTATTCCGCGAAAACCTCACTCTTAATGATAAACCTATCCAAAAACTTTTTCTAAAAATTTCTCCTGCATCTGAAGGATTATAATGATATGCGTATAAGCTATTAATAACACGACTGTTTATACTCGTCCTTTCATGAAATGTCGCATCATCAAAATATCCATATCTCGCATCATATCCGCCATTTTGGATGAATATCTGCTTCTTAATGGCGCGGATCGCCCACGTGAAATCAGCACCTAAAAATCCTCTAATCTTTTGTCCCTGAACCTTTACCCAAGGATTCTCGATGTTTGCGATGACCTCATACTCATAACATGTTGCGATACATGAACCATCAAGAATAGGTGATACTAATTTGCTTATGAAATCTCTAGGAAAACTCATGTCCGCGTCTAGAAAAAACTATGACCTCACCATTTGCATTTAATGCACCAATATTTCTCGCATTTCCTGAACCAAGATTTTTCGGAAATACAATTAATCGAATCTTATTAGGTTCATTTGAACATATCTTCTAATAATATCTGGAGTCCTATCTGTCGATCCATCATCGATCACTAAGACCTCCATATCACCAAAATCCTGATCTAAGAGAGATTCAAGACATCTCCCAATGTATTTTTCCTCATTAAATGCCGTAACTATAACTGTTACTGTGGCTCGCGACACCCAATGCGTTGTCGCTCAGCTCCTCCCTTAAATATCTTCATGCCGCTAGTAGGCGCTAAATAAGATCCCCCTCACATCACTCGCATAAGAGACTACCTGAAAATTCCACGTTATTCATCAGTCTCCTCGTAGAAAAATATAAATCATAATAGAGGAAATTAAATTCATAAAATTGTATGGGTGAATTTCGATGAAAGGTCATGCGATCGTAACCGGTGGGGCTGGATTTATAGGAAGTCATGTGGTTGATTTATTGTTGGATGAAGGCTATACGGTAACCGTTATAGACGACTTATCAACCGGAAGGGCATCAAATCTAAGAGACGATGTAGAATTCATTCGCAAAGACGTTAGGGAGATTACCGGTGATGAGGTTAAGGAGGCTGATATCATAATACATTGCGCTGCGCAGGTCTCAACATTCAAATCAGTAGATTACCCAAGTGAAGATTTTTCCAGGAATGCTGAAGCAACATTCAAACTACTGGAGATTATAAGAAAGCATAATCCCAATGCGCTCTTCATATACACGAGCAGTAGGAGTGTTCATGGAAACATCCCCCCACCGCACATCGCCGATGAAAACTGGCCATACACTCCTTCCACATTCTATAATGTTCATAAAATTTATGGAGAAATGCTTTGCAAAATATACAGTGAGTTGTATGGACTGAGATACGTGATCTTGAGACCGAGTAATGTTTATGGCCCAAGACAACCGTATTGGGTAGGAGGATGGTATAACTTCATAGCATACTGGTTCGAGTTAGCAATAAAAGAAAAACCAATACCAATTTATGGAACAGGAGAACAGATAAGAGATTATACTTACGTAAAAGATACTGCCAGAGCTTACATACTCGCCATAGAGAACAGTGACGCGGAAAGACAGGCATTTCTATTACCGACAGGAATAGGAACTACGCTTAACGAGCTTGCAAACAAAATAATTGAAATAACAGGAAGTAAAGCAGGAAAGGAATATCATCCTCCAAGGAAGGGGGACATACAACGATTTGTTGGAAGCTATAAGAAAGCATATGAAATACTTGGCTGGCGCCCTGAAAAGACATTAGAAGAAGGACTTAAAGAAGAATATATATGGATCAAAAAGGAAATTCAAAGTGATGAAAAATAATTACGCATTATATGTAACTTCATTTCCCCCAGAAAAATACAGAAGACCCATTTTCGCTTCAAGAGCATTACGAACAATAGGTCTTAATACGAAAATATTATTAGGTTGGGACGCTGTAAGGAAACTGCGATTAAACCGTGTTCTTAAGGGCACAAATTTTCTTCCAAAACCGTTAAACTGGCTGACTAGGGACTTAATATACGAAAACTCCCTTTTTACAACTATTCCCCGAGATAATAATTTAGTTTGCTGTATAAACTTAAACATTCTTGGAGTAGTTTCTGAAAGAATAGCTCTCAGATGCAATACCCCCTTAATAATTGATTGTCAAGACGTAACTCTACAAGATGATGCATCCCTTCCACTTTATGATAGAGAAATGATCAGAATGGCTGATGCTGTGATTTTTACAAGTAAAGTATTGAAAGCATTGATAGAAAAGCAATATCCCAAAATCCTGAAAAGATCAACATATGTACCCTTTGGTATAGATCTTGCAAAATTTGATGAGGTTTATAAAAATGTGAAAGCTGAGTATTTTCTTAACGAGTATTCCATTAAAAACAATGTAATTCTCACATATTCAGGCGCCGCATATTTTTGGGGGGAAAGGGAAGGGCAGGGCTTACAAC
>Ga0209080_1001073_pt1 | contig 14745 bp, 14 predicted proteins | sample JNZ110809AmetaG_FD_184123 | JGI IMG/M metagenome (GOLD analysis project Ga0209080, IMG submission 184123) | Hot spring microbial communities from Jinze hot spring, China to study Microbial Dark Matter (Phase II) - JNZ 110809A (SPAdes) (version 3) ...
ATCGGGGATTATCCTCAGTTTCCCGAGGTTATCCCCGTCCCTAGGGTAGGTTGACGGCGTGTTACTGAGCCGTGCGCAGGGCCACCCCCTTGCGGAGGCGCCCACTACTCGCATGGCTTAGTCGGATCCCCATAGCAGTGGCCTCCGGCACGATCAACCGGTGTTGGCCTGCAAGGCTTCCCTTCTCTCTCCCCTACCTTCTACCGCAGAGTCAAGCCGGCTGGCCGGACCGACTTGTTTTCTGCAGTAGGCATTTTGTCGGAGGGAGTGGAGTCTCCCCCCAAACTAATAATTCTGACTTTTCTGGTTTATATATTTTTTTATTGATGCAACCGTGCATCGCCTCGCCATCAAACTATTTATTGGCAGAAGAAAAACAAAAGTTATGATGGTAAGGCTATTTGCGATATGTGAAAGAGACGACATAGCGCCTATCCCTGTAGAGCAGATAAATGAACTCACTGCTGGCGGTTTGATTATAGTGAGAGAAGAAAAAGCGCCGCCTATGCCTCAAACCACCCTTTTTATGGCTACATAAGAGCATCGTTAAAAGAGGTTAAAAAATATTTTTTGGAGCCCCGCGCCGACGGACCAAAAAAATTTAATTTAAAAAAGAAAGCGATGTTGCATCGCTCCCCACAGAAACCCTAAAAACAATTATTTAATGGGAAAACGCTATTTTTCCAAGGGATGAAATGGAGAAAAAGTGGTGGTATTTAACACTTGAAGGTGGAAGCTGTGGTGAAGATTGGGTTTCAGCAACCGAAGAAGAAATCAGAGAAGTAGCAGAGCGATGGGCAAAAGAAGGAGAATGGAACGATTATTGCGGATATGTTCGAGTACAAATTTATGGTGCATATGATAAACCCGACGACGAACTCATGGATTACGACCTATACGACGAGATCATGGTCTGGGTTCGGGGAAATGATTATGATGATAGAGAGGAACTGGAAAAGATGGACATCCCAGAACTTTTGGACGAGTTCCGCAGAGGAAGGAAGGATACGGTGCGGACAGACAGAATATTGCAGTTACTGGAACAAAAATATCGAGAAAAATATGAGGGTAAAGAATGTCCGAGATGCTATGGTGGAGTTTTAGAAACATATACTCCGGGACTTGGCAGTTTGTTTGACTTTCACGAGTGGCAAAAAGTAGAACCAAATGGAGCATTGGCTTGGTGCCGGTGTAGTGCGTGTGGATACATGTGCCATGTTCTATGATAGCAAGGATTTTCATTATGTCCCAACTGTGGCAAATCATGGGAAAAAATAGTATTCGAAACTTCACAAGGCGTTGGAATCGTGTATACTTGTCCTGAATGCAAAGCGATGGAAGAAAGACATTACATCGGAAAGCTCGACAAGGTCATCATCGGGACTGGAGACAATATATACGAGGGGTTCCTTGAAGGCATGAAGGTGTGGGTGAGGAGTACTACCCCCGAAGAAGCGATGTGGAGCATTTGCGTAAGTGGGCGTGGGAATCCGGAGAGATAGCGGACATTTTGTAACCATCACTATTTTTGCGAGCGATGAGGAAATAATAATTTATGAGCACTTGTTAGAGGGTTGTCCAGCCTGTGGCGGATCATGGATGATCCGGTGATAGTGATCGTGACAGCAAAGGGCATTTTATTTAAGGAATGGATTTATAAGTGGTGCGACCTTCCTGGCTGTTAGCATGTCAATTTGGCAGTCCGAGACCGAAAGCATTATATAGCAAGAGAACGAAATGTAGATGAGTGCAAATGGGAATAAAAACAGTTTATAAATTCGAGGGGGCTTTACCCGGCGAAGTAGACCTTGATAAAAAGGAAATCCGTGTTTGTTTGCCTGTGCTGTGGCGCATAGCGGGGAGCGGAGATTTTGAAAGTTTTGTTGATGCTTTTGTCCGTAACTGGGTGCACGAATACTTGCACATTGTTCTCTCGGAGGAGTCGGAGGAGCTAGGATTCAGCGAAAAAACAGTGATGACTTTGGAAGAGTGGCTGATCGGGGAGGAGCCTGAGGAAAAAATGGATGAAGAGGAAAAATATTCCCTCCTTCTCAAGTATCTTGAAGAGCTAGGAGGTTCCGGCGCCCCTGCAAAGGTTGTCGCCTGCATACTCTCTTGTGGTCCCTCAAAGCGAAAGGTAGCAAAAATAACTGGTTTAAGTAAGAAAGAAATCGATGTTTGCTGGGAAAGGCTTGTGAGGAACGGATATATAAAAAGAACGAAAGAAGGGTTGAAAATAGAAATAGAAGATTTCGACTTCGTAAGTCTTTGTTTAATGGTGCTTGTAGCCGAGGGGTTTGTGTTGAGAGAGTCTTCAGAATCTTAGTTTTCCGTCCAACACATCGCCGAGTTTTGTTATTTTTCCAGATTTATCTACAAAATATGCTACCTGCTCCCTGATTTTTTTCTTGTTTATTTTCAACGCCACGACCACCGAAGCACCGCCCGCCACTTTAAAAAATATCCAAACCCGCTGTGGTTCTATTTTTTTCATAATCCACCTAGTCGCACCCTTTATCCTGTCTCTCTCTATGTTCGCCATTATGTATATATCGCCGTCCTTTTCTGCCACGATGCATGGTTGCCTGTATTGTTTTGCTAGGCCTAGGACATGTTTTAGGCGCCACAAAAGACATCCCTCATTATTTCTTTAAAATCGCTGATGTCGTAAAACGGTATGTTCTTCAAATCAATGCAGTAAACCTTCTTTCCGCCATATGGCGTGTGACTGTCTATTACTTTTTCCGGGGGCCAGCCCGCCTCAAAAATGAAAAATTTCTTGTTTAGGAGGTCAAAACCAATAATCAAGCACCTACTTTTCTTCATCTCTTCGTATTTTTCGTGTCTTATGTGCAGCCGCCCCTCCCGCAACCAGTAGCCTGTGAAATCAACAACAATCTCGATGGGCGTGTATTCGTTGTCGGCGGTCTGCACAATGAGATCTGGTTTGGTGTTTGTTCTCTGTAAGAAAACTCTCTCCCTGTCCGCCGAACACCTGACAATCCTCGTATAACTCGATAAAACCAGCACAACGGCGTCTTCTATTGCCCAACCAAGTATTAGATCGCAGGCATATTCCTCAGCCGTCCTGCTGTCTCTCAGATACCTCAGTGACTCTATCAGCTTCAAAAGGCTCTCATCATCGATGGTTCCTGTTTTTATTATTTTAACATATTCTTCCGCGGCGGGCCACCCCCTGCTCACTATGAAATCGTTCAAACCCTCTCCCACGAGTGTTCTTACAAAATCATCTGTTAGAACCACCTTCTTTTTGTATTGTTCACCGAGCATACTTCCCATAGGCATAAATGCTTTTTTCACCTTAAATATTTTCCGCCGAGCAAGGGTTTCAAGATATATAAACCCTGGTGGCAAAGTAATTTAACAGAGAAATATGGTAGAGAAGAAAAGGGTTTTCGAGGGGATATCAGGAATAGGGCCAGAGAGCGAGAAAAAATTATTGGAAGCAGGAATAACAAGGATCGATAAGTTAGCATCGATGTCCGTCGAGGAACTCAATGATTTGCTGAAATGTGGTGAAGGGAAAGCAAGAGAAATCATAAGACAGGCGCTAGAAAGGGACATTGCCTTCTTCGCCCCCGCAACAAAGTTCAAGTCAGAGGTTTACGACAAGATGCAACGGATCACCAGCGGTTCTAAAGCGATAGACGAGTTAATGGGCGGCGGCTTTCCGACAATGAACATCGTGACAGTTTCGGGCGAGTTCGGGTCGGGGAAAACACAACTTGCAATGCAGCTCGCTGTAAATGTCCAACTACCACCTGAAAAGGGCGGATTAAGTGGAAAAGCGGTTTATATAGACACAGAAAACAGTTTTTCGCCAGCGAGGATTATGAAGATGGCTGAAGCGGTCGGGCTAGACCCGCAGAAGGCTTTGGAAAACATATTGCTTGTGAAGGCAACGAATACGGACCACATCGAAATTGCAGTAGACAAACTAGAAGACCTTTTGGAGAATGGCGCAAAGATAAGATTGTTAGTGGTTGATAGTTTCATCAGCCAGTTCAGAGCAGAATATTCGACACTTGATGTGCTGGTAACGAGGCAAAGGAAAATGTTGAAATTGCTGGACAGACTTAAGAAAATCGCTTGGAGATACAACATATTAATCTACTTGACTAACCAGGTTGTTGTTGACTTTTCCTCGATCCCAGGTGTTTCGACTATGAGGCCCGCTGGCGGTTTTGTTATGGGACACTGGGGAGGAATACAAATTTATCTGCGACGGGGTAAGAAGAGGATCTTTGCAATCAGAGACTCTCCAGAACAGCCAGAAAGGGAGACTGTATTTGAAATAACAGAAGAAGGAATAAAGGATGTTGAGTAACTATTTATACCCTAGAAAACACCTCTTTTTTGGTGAAAAAAATGGCGGATGAAAAGGTCGTAAAAGTAGAAGGTGTTGTGAAGAGCATTGTCCCGCCGTCGGCACCGGGGCGACCGCTAAAAATAACAATAGAAACCAGCGAAGGAGAAAAGGATGTGGCAGTATGGGATGATGTGAAATGCGATGCAAGAGTTGGGGACGGAGTACAAATTTCGGGTGTTGAGAAAGAATATGGAGGAAAGAAATACATTTCAGTCGGACGGGGTGGGAGGATAGAGGTTATACCAGCACCCCCATCTGCGCAGACAGAAAAACCCGCTGTTGACAAAGACAGAGTGATAGCAAGGGAATCCCTCATCAGCAGCCTGTGCACACTGTACTCAGGAGCCAGCGTTGATTTGGATGTGGAAGAAATCGTGAGAAGGGCAAAGCGCCTAGAACAGTATGTGTATCACGGCACATAATCCTGTTCGCTCGTCTCTGCCTCGGCTCTGTATTCTCCAGTGACGGATAGCACTATCCTTTTTGCTTTTTCTTCTCCTATTCCCTCCACTTTCTTCAGATCTTCCTCGCTGGCGTTCACTATATTCCTTATTGTTTTGAATTCTTCCAATAATTTCTCCGCGAGAGCAGGACCAACGCCTTCGGCGAGGCTCTCTACTATCATCTTTTGTCTCTGGGCAAGCGTCAACCCTGCTTTTTTAGCCTTCTGAATCCTGAGTGGTCTTTTTTCACCTATCTGCTCCTGCCAAGCGATCCTGTATATGAGTTGGGCTGCCTCGTTTTCGTTGCTTGTTCTTATTACCGAGACGCCTTGCCTCGCAATTGTTGCAATCGCTCCCAGTATGCTCGCAGGATGTCTATGCAGGTCCTTCTTCGCATAAAACTCTTTCCCCTCTTTTGTAACCTTTCTGTATGCGAATGACTTGCCCTGCCGGAAGTCAAAGGACATGACACCGTTTATTATCAACACAGGTCTTTCGTATGCTTCCTTCAATCTCTCAATTTCATCAAATATGTGCGGCTTCGCGGTCGAGCCTTTGCTCAAACTTGTGCAAAAATCGAAGGGGGTAGCCTTCAGGCTTATTGCGCAACGATCTGAGACAACATAATCTCCAGCTTCGAGGGTGTTCACTTGTAGCAGAACATTTTCGTTTTTCTCAAGGAGCGCCCTAACCCTGCTCCTTTCTCTGAAGTCGGCAACAATTGATACTTTTTCGCTCGCTGTCACGATACCAACCCCTCCACGATGCGAAGGACTTCCTTAGTCATCTTCTTGGACAGGCTTTCTATATACCTCTCACTGTATTTTTTATATCTCAACCTGAGGCCGAGCCTTGCCAGTTTGGCAAGCGGATCTTCCTTCTTTTCCAGAATTTCCAGCAAACCAACCAAAGAGCTCTCCGTATAACCGTATTTCTTCCACGCGACGCCCCGCAGGGCTTTCAAAATTGCTTTTGAAAGGGCTTTTTTAGCTTTTTCATAATCGCCCACCCTTATGTAATGTTGGGCGTTCGCCAAGTGCGTGCGGGGGGCAGTCTTAATCCAAAAATCAATCATATCTGGAGAGTATTTCACATTTATGGCGCTTCTTATGTCATCACCCCAAATATGTCTAGAGTGCGCCAGATTGAAAAGTGTAAAATCTTTTACTGTGGCGCTGCCACTGATGGCACTCGCAGGGATCATTACCACATCATACTCGCTTTCGTAAGGGTATTTTTGAATTTCTTTCCTATAGATTTCCTCCATAGTCGTGCGAACATTGAAAAGATAAATCCACTCAGCCCTTCCAAGATCTGGGCAGTCATAGAGAATGACTAAATCTATATCCAATGCCAAGTCCTGTTCCCGCCCGTCCCCAAAGAAGAAGCTACCCCAACCATATAGCGATTTTGCACAGTCGCAAGACATCAGGCACGCCGCTATGAAGTCCCTTGCTTTGCTGTAGTATGGAGGAATATCACACTCGATTATCTTTTTTTTCTTGTATTCCAGTGTTTCGCTGTTGTATATTGCTTGCTCTATTACGAGCGGATTATTTTTAACCACCCTGCTTGCGAAGACGGTGTCGACGCCTGCCAGGATAACATCTTTCCTATGCTCTGGGTAGGCATCGATGAAGGGTACAAGTGACAACCTTTCGATTGGGCAATTTAAAAAATCGCCGGTGGTGCACGCTATTAAATTATCCAACTGCTTCAATAAAAGAGGGTTTTTAACTGATTTTCTGTATTCGTTAGCGGTTTCGGTTATTATTTTTATGAGTTGCTCAGCGTCGGCCTTTATTTTCTTGTATAGCGCAGCTACCCCGTACTGCGCCATTGCAGCACCTAAATATCTTTGCTTCACGGATTTTATAAGCGTCTACCTTGCGAGCAAGTAGCCGACTATTACACCAACAAAGAAAGATGGTGTCGTAATCGGGAGCGCTTGCAGTATGCTTTTCACACCTAGTATGCTTTTTATTATATCGAGGATACTACCAAACCCGCTTACTATTGATCCCAGTGAACCCATTACAAATAAAAGCCCAACAAGGAGAATCACTGCGAAAATCGCTTTGACGGTAGTTTTTAGGATATATCCCACCAAGAGGCCAGCAAGAAGGGGGAATAGCATGCTCTGTATGCTTATCATTTTGCTCCCAAGGAATTGTATACAACGAGGGGTATAAATAAAAAAGCCTCAAAAAGGTTTTCTTCTTTTTCTTTCCGCAGCCGCCGCCTCGCAAAAAATGCCGCAAGGAACAAAACCACTGCTGCCACGGCAACGATCATTATGAGATTTCTCGGCTTGCCTTCTTCTTCATAAGGTATTTTTGCAAGGATTGCCTCATCGTGGATTGTGCCAGCAACAGCTGTATAATACACAAGAGCGCCATACAAATCATTTTCTCCCTCACATACCTTCCCGATTGACATCCAGACCTTCAACCGTCCGAGCTCCTTTGTGCCCGCATATCTTAAGAGCGCAGCGTTCGCCTTTGTCTCCATGTTTCTCAAGTGTGCAGCATATGTTTTGTAGTGTATCATTATATTCTCGCTCGCCACGGCTATCGCTTGCCCCCAATCCTCCGATGCGACATTTTCATAATACCTAAACCAGAGAATAATATTATCGGGATCTGTATTATCCAGCGCCCGCATCTTTCTTATGATTTCCAGTGCCTGCTCCACAATTGATTTCACTGCAGCCTCATTTTTTCTGTCTTTGTTGAGGGCTATTTCATCGTATGGGATTATGAGCAACGGTTTTGCTATATTTTCCGCTAGATCGAAGTCTTTCTTTTCAACACTGTGCGGCAGCCCCTTTTCCAGCGCTTTCACATAACCAGTGATTTTTGTTGCGTGGTTTTTCATCCACGATTCAATCCTGTCCAAATCCCTGCCTATTTTTAAGATATGCTCCATCGCGGCGGACAAAACCCTTTCCTTTACATTTAGGAACCTTTTTATCATTTCAGCCCACCAAGCGACCCTTTCTGTTATGTTGTCCCTAGGTGGCGGTAAAAGACTCTCCCTAAACGACCTTAACAGCATCTCCAACTCCAAACCAACTTGTCCGCCTGTTTCCTTTATCAGATTTATTATGAGTTCAAACTTTGTTATCATATTATCAGCATACACGATCCATTTGTTGCATAGTTCATCGATGTTTTGGATAGTTCTCGCAAGCGTTGTATAAAGTGTATCGTATGCCTGCTTGATTGTGAGAAATGCCATTCTGTACTCTCCTGCGCCTGCAAATCCGCCAGCATTTTCAATGTATTTGTCGGCTTCAGCCAACGCCTCTTTTATCGCAGACACCGTTTCAAGCGCGTAATTTTCCTTTTTTAGGATGTCAGATACATTTTCTAGCACGCTGTATAGTTTCTTTGTTTTTTCCAGCAAATTCAAGTAAGCTGAGCGCCAGGCATCTCCAACCATATTTTCGATCTGTTCAAGTATGTCAAGGCAACCGTTTATTGCTATTATAAAACCGATTAGGTCTGTGCGAGCCCGCGCCTCATCAGCCTGCTTTAGCAAAGAATCTAGGTCTGCAAGCAACCTCCTGATGTTCTCGGCCAGCGCGTTTTCGAGCAAACCTAACAAATCATAGTATTCCGACATCCTCCGCAATATTTCTTCCCTCATACCGTTGCAGTAGGGCCACAGAATCCCTTCAATGTTGTCAACTAAGCGGTATGTATTTTCGACCAAGCTCCTGAGGATCAAAATACAGTTATCGAGTGTCCGAGCGTTTCTCGAATAATCTAATGCTAGATTGTATAGGTTCTCCAAGTTGTCGAGATATCTCCTGATGATCAACCTAACATCGCTCTGGACTGGTCTGTTCTCATTCAAAAATGACAGGAGGTCGCCCAAATGATCTCTGTATCTTTCCATATTGAGCTTCAGCAAATCTATCTCCCTGAGTTTTCCAATCACACCGCCGATGTAGAGGTCTATGAGGCTCATCCTGTTTTCGATCAGCAAAAGAATGTTTAGTATGTTCTCAATGTTTTCCCACCGCCCGATGAGCCCGCCCACCAAATTGAGCAAGTTGTCTATAAGTGCGAGGTTTTCTTTCAGAATATCGCGAAGTTGTATGTCTATGAGGTCGATTGAATTATCCAGCTCCGCACGCCTGATTTGGAGTGAGTAGTAGTAGAATAAAATAGTCCCTTCGCTGATAAGGTATCTTGCACGGTAGGGACTTTCGCTAAACTTCGGGAGCCTGCGCAAAATCAAGAGAGGCGGTGCGCCGGCGGAATCAGAATATATTGAAGCAGTCCCACCAAGAATTTCCGTTGTGTTGTCCCTGCATGCTGGAATGTTGAAAGGTGCAAAAAGCACATTTTCCATATCGCTATCAGTGTTGTTTGTAACCTTGCCGTAAACAGTTATCCTGAAGATGTTTTCATTATCATCCGCCACCCGCTCCGCTCCAATACCCAAGAAATAAACAAATGGCGGAGCTTCGGTATACAGTATGTCAAAATTATCTGTCCTGCTTCCTTTTCTTATAAACTCTGCGACCAGCGCGGATCGTGTAACAGTCAGGCTTCCTTCTGTTGTTCTATAATTGTAAGCAGTCCTCGACGGTATGTTATCTATTACGGTAACTCGCACAAAGTTTTCCAAGAGAACGCCGCCTGTGTAAGTCAAGATATATTTACCTCTGTAATTTGGCTGGGTGCCCAAGCTCGCATTCACTATATTTTCCTCCTGCCTGTAACCAGTTTTGTCGACCTTCGCTATGAGGCAAGGACACTCTACCACAACATATAGCGTGCTCCTTCCACCGACGAGTATATTTTCGACAATAATTTTGTTTCCTGAAATGCTGAAATCAAGATTTGTCCTTCCCAAGGGTGTTATTGTATATACAAAAACTCTTTTGTTGTCGGCAGCTTCGGGCAGGGCAACCTCAAGTTTTGCGCTCTTTTGTATTGGCACGGCGTTTACAATGGTTATTGTTTTGTTTACAAGCTGATAATTGTTTGCGATTATTTTGTCCTCGGAGAGCCAAGGTCCTTCGATTATTTTCACTCCTACACTACGCATGTAATCCAGCACGCGGTCCTTGAGTATTATGAGCCTTTCATAAACCGAAAGCAAAAGGTCAACCGATCTTTCTTCCTCAGCTTTAACTATATCCGTCCAGCAAAGATTTAACTCCTGCAGGAAGCTGTCCTGATCTTCGGGCGGGAGCTGTCTTATCATGTTTTCTGTTTCATACCACAGCGCCTTAACCATTCCCAACAGGGTCTCGAAGGGATCTTCTATGTTTTCTATTCTTATCCTATACAAGCAAGCTTCGCCGGCATCCATATGATCTATCCTGATCAACAGGTTGTCATTCTCAACAACAACTTGCCCTTTAGGAGCCTGCTTTAATATTAATTTCGCGGTTCCGGGCACCCGCAGCCCTGTCCTGCACACGATGCGGACATGGGGTAAATTGCCTGTGTTTGCGACAAGCACCGTGGCTTCCAGAGCGTTTTCCTCAACAGAAGCATTTGTAATAGAAAATCTAACTATGCCATCGTCGGCGGTCATTGTTACGGTCTCGCTAGCGCCGGCTATCTTGAATGTTACCTCAGGAGTTCCATACATTGTATTAACTGTCGCGGGGCCTCTTGTTGTCTCTGCTTTAAGTGTTTCGGGGTAGCTGGTCGGAACAGGCACGACAAGCACGAAATCCCAGTTGTTGTCAAAAGACCTTATTCTCGCATCTTTTTCAAGTGTCACAGCCTTTGAAAACCTGACACGCTCGCCGGCAACGGCATCTCCTACCTGTGTCCAGCCGGTTCTTTGTGTTACGCGTGCGACCGTGTTATCATACTTTATCTTAAGGGTGTTTGACCGATTTACATATATGCTTGCCACTATTTTATATATTAGCCCCCCCGGCGGGTTTTCTCTTGTCTCAACAACAGTAACTGGCGCACCATTCACATATATGCTAACCCCTTCAGGTCCAACGATGTTATCTATTACGACATCTTTCAGATAACTCAATCTCGGCAGGCTGATGGATATTTCTATTGTGCCGTTCGCCAACAAGACTCCTTTTATTTCATTTTCCCTGTTCTCATACAGGACGAGCGAGGTCAAAGAAACAAAATTTTCGATCGCCACTGTTAAATACTTCTTAGTGATTATCTCAAAAACTGCCCCGCGCACTTCTTCAAGCTTGTTTTTCGCCAGGGAAAGATAGTTTTTTATCAAAACGAGGTTGTCTCTTATTGTTATCCGTCCCTCCCTGTTTTCCATCCCCTCGACTTCCGCCCTCTCCACCAGCTTAAAAACTTCCGACAGTTCATTAAACAGATTTTCTACATTTTCACCCTTCCCATACAAAATCTGCAAAATATCTCCCAGCTGTTCGATCCCTTGCTTTATGTTCAACCTCATTTCTTCGAGCTCGTCCGCCGCCGCCGACAACTTAGGAATCAGTAAAGACAAGACGGTGTAGTAGTTGCTTGCCGCGGTTGCAACATACCTAGCAATATCCTCCGCCTCATTCTCGCTTATGTTATTATCTTCCAGAGCGCTTGAGAGCAACTGCCTCGCTATTTCGCAGCAGGTATCCGCGTTGTCTAAAATGTTTTCTATATTCCTGTCCTCGCTTTCCGTCAAAAGATCCAAACCTCTCGCCGTTTGTAGCAATATATGGCATGTTCTGCTGAGATTATCCAACTGGTCCAGCAGGAGTAATATGCCCATGTTGTCTGGGTTTGTTAGCCAGAGCGCCAGCGATAAGTAGAATAATGCCCAAGACCCATAATAAACCTCTTCACCGAGGGGCACACCACTATTTTGAGCGCTTATAGGTGGTATCGTCCCAACTAGAATAACTATGATAGACATCAGAGCAACAACTTTCTTTATCATCAATTAAATAAGTCCTGACAATGGTTATTTATAAGTTTTTTCCAGCCGCCCGCCGCCAAAAAAAATTTATATAAACCCCAGAAAGCGATTTTAGGGTTGATGGAGAAGTTAGTGGAGCAAGCAGTGGAATGGATAAAAAAAGCGGAAAAGCCACTAGTAGTAACACATGTAGACGCTGACGGTATTGTCTGTGGGGCGCTCTGCACAATCACAATGGAAAGGCTCCTTAAGAGATTTGTCCTTGCTTGGTGCGATGTCTTCACAAAAAAAATTGCCGACAACATAGCAAAATACAATCCTGACCTTGTTTGGATTGCTGACATGGGGTCAGCCGATTTTGAGCTAATCGAACCGCTCATTACAAAAGGCATTAAAGTTTTAGTCACTGACCACCACCAGCAAAAATCTAAGTGGCCCGAACACGAAAGCATCATTAACCTGAACTGCAATTTGTATGGTATAGATGGAGGAACGGAAGCTTGCGGCGCGGCGGTCACATACTTGATTGCAAAACAGTTCTGTGATCCTGCTACCCTATCACCAATGGTGGTAATTGCAGCGATAGGTGATAAGCAAGCGCACAGGGGTTTGATAGGGCTAAACAGGAGCATAGCGAAAGTGGGGATGGATGCGGGATTGATACAGCAGCATACTGGCCTTATGCTTTTCGGAAGAAACACGCTGGGTTTACCAAGCGCTTTGGCGGGCCTCGGAATTCCGCAGATAAACACAGTAGAGGACGCTATAAACTTTCTTGGCAGGATCGGATTGGTTGCGAGGCGGCAGGATGGAAGCTGGAAGACATTTTCGGAGCTATCAAACGAGGAGGCGGCGCTTTTGAGGCGAGAAATCGTGCTTGCTATGTATGGCGCGGGGCTGACGCAGGATCAAATATCGCACTATTTCTGCGAGTATTACACCCTCCCCTACGAGGAACAATACCTCAAATATGCTGACGAGTTTGCATATGTCCTGAACGCCTGCGGTAATTATGACAGGGTAGATGTTGGGATAGGCGTCCTACTGGGCAATAAGAACATGTATCAAGCAGCGATGAATCTGTTAAAGAATTATAGACAGGATTTGAAGAATATTTTTGAGATTGCAACGGCGGGGGGTGTGAAATATATGGATCATGTCGCATATTTTGTGCTACCCGAGGGTGTACCCCCTTCATTTACCGGCGGCGTTTCTACAAAACTTCTCACTCACCCTGTTTCTAAGGGTCTTCCTATTGTAGTCTGTGCCAAAGACAGCAAAGCGGGGTTGTATAAATACTCAGTGCGCCTGCTGGAGAAACACGGTGTAACTATTCAGGATATAGCGAGAGAACTTTGTGTTAGGGTGGAGGGGATAACTGGCGGAGGGCACAAATTGGCGGGCGGATTTCAAGCAACGATTGAGACGCCGGTAGAAAAGGTTATTTCCGCTATAAACGAGGTACTAAAGGAAAAAGCCCTTGTTGCCTGATACTTGTTTTTTATTCTATGGGCACAGCCTTTTTGCCTTCTACGGTTTCTACGAGTTTGTATCTTGGCAGTTTGCTATGGTATTCGTTTGCGCATTTGTCGCAAAGTGCACCCCATGGCCGAAGATCAAGCACAAGTAGCCAAGGTTCAGAGGGCAAGTAAGCATTGCAACCATCGCACACCGGCCCGCACATGCTACCAGGAATTTTAAGCAGGATGTCCCTTCTGGTGTCCACTAATACTTCTTCTTCGATGCAGGTAACGCCGGGAGCTAGCAACGGAATCTTTATTCTGTATTGCCTCTTCTTCTTCTCCTTCAACCTTATTCACCCTACAAAAAAAACAATTATTGCCTTTAAATAGCCAGCCATCGGCGACCTGGCGGTGGGCCCCGAACCAGCTCACAAGTGCACCATCCGGTGCACACATAGCTGACTCGGGTCTTACCCACCATATTTATCATACCTATGTTTACCTATAAATAAAAGAAGCTTTTATATTGATGATGTGAGAATCGTGAAAAAAGCGATAATAATCCCTGCCGTCCTTCTGCTACTTGCAGTGGTAGCTGTAATAAGGCTACCTGCACCAGCATTAGCGCAGAGCGGAGAAAATTTGGAAATCAGGGGGCCGATTGTCATAAACGGCGACAATGAATTTACTCCCGCCAACGGGGTGAGGAGCGGATCTGGGACGGAAAACGACCCATACATAATCGAAAACTGGATCATCAATGGCGGAAAATCGGCGGTTTGTATTACTATAATAAACACACGGGCGCATTTCGTGATCAGGAATTGTATCTTGGAGAACGGCTACCGGTACTGCGCTTACTTCGGAGATGTTTCTAATGGCAGGGTCGAAAATTGTATTATAAGATACGGGCGTGATGATTGTCTGTGCCTTGAAGCTAGCGAAAACAATATTATCGAAAACAACATTATCGCAAATGCTGATTACAATAGTTGTATTCATGTCGCGGGTTCACGCAGCACAAATAACAAAATAATCTCAAATACGATTGAAAATGCTAGAGCGAGAGGAATCGAGTTTTATGGCAGCGAATACAATCTTGCAGAAAACAACCTGATCAGAAATTGCTTAATAGGAATCGACGCTAGTTGGAACAGTGGTAACAAAATATCTGCAAACAAAATAGTAAATTGCTTTACAGGTATTTTTGCGGAAATCTCAATTGACCATGTTATCGAGGGCAACCTGATCGAAAATTGCCAGCGGTGTGGCATAAGGTTTAACCGTAGCACTCATACACATGTTGGCAAATACGCAGTTTCTTCGAACATCATAAGAAATTGTGGCTACGGAATTTGGATAGATAATTATGTATACAGCAGCTCCTTTGAAAACAACTTTATAGAAAACTGCGATATCGGGGTGGCAATTACTGGCTCTCGCGACCGGTATCCTGCTAACAACAGGCTGTCTTTTAATATCGTAAGGGGTTGCCAGACGGGCGTCGTTTTAAGTCGTGCTGAGGGGAGCCGGCTTGAGAACATAACAATAGAAAACTGTCAGAGGTGCCTAA
>Ga0209080_1001076_pt1 | contig 14712 bp, 15 predicted proteins | sample JNZ110809AmetaG_FD_184123 | JGI IMG/M metagenome (GOLD analysis project Ga0209080, IMG submission 184123) | Hot spring microbial communities from Jinze hot spring, China to study Microbial Dark Matter (Phase II) - JNZ 110809A (SPAdes) (version 3) ...
CTAACCTATGTAGAGATACTTATGAACGTTTCCGCTAGACCGCGGAAAAGAGGTTTACGCATTAATCGTAGGAGGAATAGCACCAACCGATATGAACCGATAAGAAACACAAACAGTTGCGAGAGGCCCGGACTCTTGTTAATCGATATGTGCGGTAGCGGTTGATTTAAGTACTCTTTTTCTTATTCTGGTACAGTTCAGCGAGCTCTTTTTCTTATAACACCGTCCTTACTCGGTGTTTAAGTGTGGCTGGAAAACTACCGCCTAGGATGCTGTTGAAGTACGTTATTAGTAGAGTCGGTGTTAGGGATCCTTCCGTCCTCGTCGGTCCCTCAATTGGTGAAGACGCCGCTATCGTTGACATCGGTGGTGGGCGGGTTTTAGTAACACACGTAGACCCTATTACAGGAGCTGTTGAGTTCCTTGGCTGGCTAGCTGTTCATATTTCCTGCAATGATATCGCGGTAAGGGGAGTAAAGCCTCGATGGCTTCTCTCTGTTCTCTACTTGCCTGAGAATACTACTGAGGAGTTAGTAGACGAGATAACTAGCCAGATAGACAAAGCAGCTAAGGAAGTCGGTGTAGCTATTATCGGAGGGCACTCAGAGGTTACACCAGGCCTCTCTAGACCCCTGATATCGATGACTGCTATAGGAATAGCTGAGAAGGGTAGATACGTAACTACTGGAGGCGCTAGAGTAGGTGACGCTATAATCATGACTAAGACAGCTGCTATCGAAGGTACTGCCATACTATCTTCAGACTTTCGAGAGGTCCTCCTAGATTTAGGTGTTCCTAGAAGCGTTATTCAGCGAGGTATCGAGTTCATTAGGAGAGTGAGTGTTGTTAGAGAAGCTCTACTTCTTGCTGAAGCCGGACTAGTTACCTCAATGCACGATCCAACTGAAGGTGGATTACTCGGTGGGCTTGCTGAGATAGCTTACGCATCTGGTAAGACCCTGTACGTTCAAGAGGAGAAAGTGAGTGTAGGGGAAGAAACTCTGGCTATAGTGTCGGCCCTGAGGCTCGATCCGATGAAGCTCATAAGTTCTGGGACACTCATAGCTACAGTCCCGCCTCAAGCAGCTGAAGAAGCAGTTGAAATATTGAAAAAAGCTGGTATAGAAGCTAGTGTAATAGGCTACGTAGGAGATAGATCTGAGAGCCTAGTTGTAGTGAATAGAGAGAACGGGTTCATAGAAAAACTCGGCGACGTATACGTTGAAGACGAGCTCTATAGAGCGTGGAGAACTTGGGAAAAGAAGCTTATGGGGTATAAAGGAAAGTAGAGACTTTACTCAACCCTCAGTAACTTCATAATGCCGACAGCCCTTGGTAGCTCTTTGAAGTAAAACATCTATGCGCGATTCCGTAAACTTTAGAGACTCAATGCGTCTAAAGGAGTTAAGAACACCGCTTGAGCACGTATAGCTTTAACGACTTGCCTACCAGAGTGGAACCGAGATTGTTGCTTAAGTATAATAGCTAAAATAGATTAATTGGGAGAGCCTCAGGATGCTTACTGAGAGACCTTTAGGACCAGCCTCAAGCGTATTACGTGCTCACACCGCATACAGGACTCTCAGGTTGATAAGTGCTGGGAAATACGCCGAGGAGCTTGCGGATAAATCTGTAGCATGTTTAGTAGAACTGGTCCTAGAGTACATGTAAGTATCGGGTGAGAATTCTTCGTGAATTTCCGGAGATTAAAGTATGTCTTTGGACCTGTCCGCTCTAGGAGATTAGGCATTAGCTTAGGAGTAAACAACGTTCCCTATAAGACCTGCAGCTATTCCTGTATATACTGCCAGCTGGGGAGGACTACAGACCTAACTATAGAGAGAAGACCCTTCTTCGAGGTAAGGCACGTCGTTAACGAAGTACGCACGTTTATCGATAGATTCACTAATGAAGTAGACTACGTTACCTTCGTTCCGGACGGAGAGCCACTGCTCGATATGCGTATTGGGGAGATTATCGGTGGAATAAAGGAAGTAACTAGTAAGCCTGTAGCAGTAATTACGAACTCGTCCCTGCTCCATCTAGAGGAAGCCAGAGTGGATATAGCTTATGCGGACTTGGTGTCAATCAAGATTGACAGTGTACTCTGTAGAACCTGGAGAGTAGTGAACAGGCCGCATCCTAATTTAAAGCTAGAGAACGTTCTGGCTGGAATAGAGGAGTTCGCGAAGAGCTTTAAGGGGAGGCTTGTGACTGAGACTATGCTCATAGAGGGATTTAACACGAACGCGGAAGAGCTAGAGCAAGTCTCGAGTTACATTAAGAAGATCAACCCTGTAAAGGCCTACATAGCGGTACCAGTGAGACCTCCCGCCGAGGATTACGCTAGACCTCCACAACTGAATAAGATAGTAGAGGCATATGAGATATTTACTAAAACACTCGGTGAGGATAGGGTGGAACTACTAAATCTCCCAGAGCCCTCCGGGTACAGAGTTTACGGAGACCCTGAGATGTGGCTGTTAAACCTTGTCTCAGTACATCCATTAAGACTTAGTTACGCAGTTAAAGCTTTAGAGAGAACCGTTGAGAACCCGCTGGCATTAATAGAAAAGCTGAGAAAAGAGGGAGAAATCCGCATAGTTACTTACGGAAACGAAGATTTTATCATCAGGGACTTCCACAACTAGCTCTACTTAAAACTTCAGCGAATCACGAAAAGTAGAGACAAGTTAAACCTCTATAGACCGTTTTAGTGTGACGCAGTTATAAAGTAAGCTTTGATTTCGAAGTCTGTAGTCTGTAATTCGTGCTCATACATTCTTTACATGTAGAATTTAAGTGACATTGCTCTAGATAACTTTACTCGGACTTCTAGACTACTTCACACTACGGCAGGATTTTTAAAAGAGATAGTGGTCTATGGTGCTGTATAGCGAGTTCCCACCCTTACAGCCTCAACTTAAAGTAGTTGCTAACGTAAATGACTGCTAGGGGATTGTGTCCTGTTACTATATCCTTAACTGCTAGGTATGTTACTGGTGCTTTTGAGTACTTTATGAACAGCGTGTCGTGACCTACGCAAAGCCCTAGGACTATGTTCAGCTCTGTACCTACAAAGTTTAGAATTTCTGCTTGAACTACTGGGTTACACATGGACTCGTGTGACCCGGGAGTTAGCTTATCTTCTTCCCTCAACTCCATCCACGTCTTGTCCACACCACCGCATTTACAGCAAACTGAGTATACCTTGAATCCTCTACTCTCGAGGTAGTTAACAACGTACTCGGCTTCACTACTTAACCCGATACAGAACGCCACCCCGAGCCTCTCTACGTCAAGCTTGCGGGCAAACTCCACGACCTCGCGGAGCCGTGGCCAAACACAGTAGCCCTCTCTTTCTACTAGAGAAGCAGCTCTATGGACTCTCCTCACTTCATCACTATACATACTCATACTACGCTCAACTAGACCCCGATAACGTATCATAGGACAAAAACTCGGTTTAGGTGTCTCAGGGTTCTTGTAGCAGGACTTAAGTCTACATCTAGCGCAGTTAGGTGCCTCAATGCCCTCATTCAACCCCGATATCAAAAACTTACTAGTAAAGCACTGTAATAAGGAGTTAAGCTCAAGCTCTACCCTCCTCCGAAGGTCTGAGTCACAGTTAGAGAAAGTATGAGCTCAACTTTCGTACTAAGCTCTTCCGGGGCTCTGCGAGGAGTTATCTGCTACTTTAATGGTGGCGTAAGCCTCTAGAACGCACTTCTCTAGCTCGTTTAACGATACGATGTGTGGGTCCCCGCCCTTACTCCAAAGGTATACAGTCAGCACCGGCTTACCGTTCAAAACTTCGTAGTCAAGCTTCATAACGATATCAGCCATGCTCGACTCTAATCTGTAGGTAGTTTCATCTATGTAGCTTATTAACCTCGCGACGAGTATGCCCCTATTCTTTAAGTAATTAGTCTCGTTGAACAGTTCTCTCACGTACGTATTTAAATCAGATGCTGCTCTCGCTATCTCAGGTCCATGAAATATTACTACATCAGGACTCTCACTGTTTATTAATTCCATCTCCTTGATAGCGAGCTGGCTAGTGCTATAGCTAAACGGATTAATGCTTACTACTTTAACATACTTTCTAAGTAAGTTTCTTATATTGTCTGTACTCACTCCACGACTAATAAGGGATGCGAGAAGGGTGTCCTCGAGGGTTTGCGGTGAATACCTGTAGCTAATGACTAACGTTTTGAGCCTAGAGATCAGAGCTGGTAGAAGTATTGGGAAAGCCATGGCAGGGTGTCTACAGTCCGGGGGATAGAATATGTTGATAACTTGCCCTTTCCTAATGTTCCCCCACGCTTTCCTTAAAAGGTCGCACACTAGCTCTACTGGCTCTCTTTCTGGAGATACCTCACTTAGTACCGGAGGGACCCAGACACGGATACCCTCACCCGCATTAATCGAGAACGGTACTTCTGCTAGAGATATACTTGACCCCCTGGCTTTCCTGATCTCCATAAATCTAACTAAGAACCTATCCTCGATTTTCTGCTTCAACACCACGATGGCATCAGTTATAAATTCGAGTACCCCAGACGCCGTCGTCTCAGAACCGTGAGGAAGCTCGCTTACTAGTATCAGAAATCCTTGAATAGTTTGCGCTATGTTGTAGAAGAAGTTAGTGAGCCAGGCCCTACCGCTTTGAGGTCCAAAACTCTCGAGTAGTGGATTAATCGAGTCGATCACTATAACATCGTATCGCTCCTCCGACAACAACGAAGTAAAGACCTCAATGAAAGCATCGATACTTGATGGGATCGAAAGCCTAGTAAACCTCAGTAACCCTTTGGATTCCGCATCTGCGAGGTCCAGACCTAGGTTCGACATGTACTTAAATAACTTCTCTTTCTGTTCATAGAATGTTATATAGAGACACCTTTTACCGGATAGAGCGTTTTTATAGCAAATCGTGGAAGCAAGCGTTGTCTTCCCGGCACCGGGGTTGCCGGCAACAAGCAAGACATAAGGACTTTCGACTACTCCGATGAGCTCACTTAGTCCCTCAACACCAAGTGTAATACCCTTAGTGGTCACTAAGCGTACCCTCTTCATCTTAGTACTTGCTAATAATAAGCACATTAGCTGTTTACGGGAGTAAAGCGGGGACGCGAACACTACTTGTTACCACATACTATCATAAGGTTTAGCTAGCGAAGTTCTAGGTGCGGCATGAAACGCGTTGACCAGGACTTCACTGGAACCTCTCAAAGACTTAAGTAAATACGTGGACTTTTACAAACCCCCATGTAACTCAACTGAATTCATTGAAAGCTCGTAAGTGCTTGAATTACTACATAACTGATACCTCCAGAAAAGGTAAGGTTCTCAGGAACTTGTAGCTTTAAACCTTACTACGCGACTTCTTTGGATTTCCCTATGTATGGGTGGAGGTGTAGGATAGGGCTCATAGTCCCGTCGTTTAACACCACGATGGAGCCGAGTTCTGGAGGATGGCTCCTGAGGGAGTCAGTGTTCACGCGTTGAGAGTTAAGTTAATCGAGGTGGCCACGAGTGCCCTCAGGTATTTGGCTTCTGAAGCTGTTAGAGCCGCCGAAGAGCTTACTACTGCTGAAGTCAGCGTAATAGTTTATGACTGTACTTAGGGGTCTTTCCTAGAATGAGTTGAGTGGGAGGAGAAGTTGCGGAGGGAAGGAGGAGCAGGATAGGCGTAGAAACATTGACGACAAAGCAAGCAGTAATTGTAGCATTCAACGTTCCTGGGGTAAGGAAGGTAGCTGCTCCATACATAGAGGAAATAAATGTCGAAGAGAAGACGTTTCTTGAGAGCGGCGGGTTTGTTGTGGTTAAAATTCGGGACTCGGGATAGTAAGAACACGAAGATAGGGAGGCAGCCTGCTTGGGTATCGTATAGGCTAGCCAGAGAAGTCGCTAGAGAAGCTGGACCAACAGTAGATGGAGTCTTCAACAACTGTACGAACTTTAGAACCCTAGAAGTAATCGAAGTACTAGAGAGAACTACAGATCCCAGTAGTACCCAGCAATGCGGTGTCTATATGGCTAAGCCTTAGAACTTTGGGTATTAGAGATAGGTTAAGCTTTGGTCGCCTCCTCATAGAGCACTAAAGCTACTTGCTTCAGCAACCGCTATCTACTGTAAGCTGAGAGATTTAACTGCTAGAGACGTATTTACCTATCGGTTACACTTAGTCAAGAGAAAAGACATCTCACGCACTTAGTGAGTTCTAGACACATTCACAACTATTTTTCTAACAACTTGGTTTACTACTCGTGCTTGCGACACTTGCCCTAGGTTAAGTAATGGTGAATCATGCTTGTTGCTGATGTAGAGAAGGCTTCCACATGAGACCTACTATACCTCCGACTACAGAGAGCAATAGACCTGCGAGAAGTAGTCGGGGATATATACCTGTACCTCTCATTACTAAGAGGCTCAACGTGCCGAATACTAATCCTAATGTCGCTCCTGCTTTTACTCTACTTAGTTCACTGCTGTTTGCCACGACTGCTCCTACTATAACCAAAGCCCCGAATGACACAGGTAGTACTCCGAATGTGAGAGTAACTAATTGATGCATTACTCCGGCCCCGTTCCCTAAAATACCGAGCTCTATACTCACTAATAACCCGATAGCTCCCGCTAAAACTATAAGTGTTCCCCCAACAAGCAGGAGAACTAAAGCCACAGTAGGTTTCTCGGACATACGTCTACGCCAGCCTGTAATTCCACGTACGCATAAAAGCTTTCTCGACTCCCAAGACAGATCTCTAACTTTTTCTATCATTAATGATGGGTGTCTCCACATATCCATAACCAAGACTTTCTTAAACCTCATTTCCATTACAGTAGGTTCCCTACTTATATAGATTACTCCGATAGGAGAGTGCGAGCTGGGATCGATGAGAGGGGTTCAGCTCTGATATAGGTTTGTATTTGTTGGTTTCATTGCCTCATCTCTTTTCCCCTGCATCAGTCTTGGGTCTGCACCACCCTTAGGGGCGTTCGGGGAAACCCCTGGCACCCCACATCTTGAGTATCTCGGGGAGAGCCCCTAGGGAGCTCTCAACCCCTCATCGAACTATCCCCACACACTACTACACATAGAGTACTTACAAGCTCCCCATCCACATAAACAAATATGAAGAGATGTGAAACCCGAAACAGTTGCTTTAGGCATATATTACACAATATTACATAGAAAAGGTATCTTGAGGCGATCTAATGTGTTGATAGATGCCGAAGATTTCAGCGGTCTCATCTATATCCTCAAACTTGTAAGAGGGACTAAATTAGCTCCTTAATAGACCATAGCTACTAGAAGGTTAATTTAGTGGTATAACACTGAGACAGACTTCGATGGTACGTGAATACAGACATGTGTTGCGACTCAATTAGTGGCTTTAACGTGTATACTTATGCCTTTTCTACAATTATAGTTTTGGTGGAGTGTTTTGTATAGGTGGTCCTCTAAGTTCTGGTTTGTTAGCCCACTTAACTTCGATGAAGAGGTTAGGAGGAGATTCGAGCTACCCGAAAAAGTGGTTATACACGATACCACGCTGCGAGACGGCGAGCAGCAGGCGGGTGTAGTGTTTAGAAGAGATGAGAAAGTCAAGATAGCCGTAGCTCTCGACGAGGCAGGTGTGGACAGGATCGAGGCTGGAATGCCCATGGTTTCGCAAGACGATTTCGAGGCCATTAAGGAGATCGCTAAGCTGGGACTCAGAGCGAGAGTAATGGCTTTCTCAAGGTGTTTAAAGCAAGACGTAGACCTAGTGATTAAGGCTGAAGCACCTGGGGTCGTGATGGAGCTTCCTTCTAGTAAGCACATCATAGAGTATGGATACAGTATTCCGGAGGACAAAGCTATCAGAATGGTTATTGAGGCAGCTGAGTACGCCAAGAAACACGGACTCTTCGTTACTCTCCTCGCAATAGACTCGACGAGAGCTGACTACGGGTTCCTAAAGAAGGTGATAGACTCGGTGCAGGACTTCATGGATTCTCTCACTATCGCGGATACCTTCGGAGTAGCCAGCCCGTTCGCTATGGAGTACTTGACTAAGCAGGTGAAGTCCCTCACGAAGAAGCCTATAGAAGTCCACCCACACAACGACTTCGGTCTAGCTGTAGCTAATGCACTAGCTGCTGTAGCCTCAGGTGCGTCAGCCGTTCACGTAACCGTCAACGGTATCGGTGAGAGAGCTGGTAATGCTGCCCTCGAGGAGACTGTACTAGCATTAGAGCTACTACTGGGAGTAAGAACTAACGTGAAACTCGGTAAGCTGTACGAACTATCTAAGCTAGTCGAGCAATTCTCAAGCATTAAGCTACCCCCCCATAAACCCGTAGTTGGGGAGTCTCCCTTCAAGGTCGAATCCGGAATGATCGCTGACTGGTGGATTCAAGCTAGAGAAGTAAGACCAACTGAGGTATTCCCAATACTACCCGAACTCGTAGGTAGAAAGGGAGGAATAGAGATAGTACTAGGGAAGAAGTCGGGTAAGTCCAACGTAGTCGAGGTTCTAAAGGAGATCGGGGTCGACCCAAGCAGGATGAGTGTAGAGGACTTAGTAAAGATCTTACTAGAAACAAAGTTCTACTCTACGCTAAAAAAAGGTCTAGTCACAAGAGAAGAATTCAGTATGATAGTTAAGAAATTCATTAGCACCTAAGCTGGCATTCTATCCTGGTTGAGCTCGTGGCTTAGTATCTGTTTTACTCTCCTTTAATTTTGCGTTCGGTTAACTCATTAGTAGTAGATGTAGAGAGAGTTGAAGAATGTTTTAAATGTTCCGTGTGTTTGTGCTCTGAAGATAGGCCTGTACGAGTAGGCTACTGCTTTTCCTTTCCCTACCTCTGCTTCTAGTAGGGCTGGCTTTCTGCTCAATACGTTTTCCCCTATTAGCCACCCGCTCTGCAGTACATCTCTCTCGGGATACCTCGCTACAACCTTGAACTTCTCGTTCATGTGTGACGGCACTATCTCGAGAACCGGTCTGTCTACGAACACCACTAGAGCCTGCCTAGGCATTCCAAAGCCCAGTGGGTGTGCTATGTCGACTTGCACCTTGAGTGTAGAGCCGGGACAGAAGAACTGTCTCGGGTCCTTTATGTCCTCGCTCACGTCTCTCAGTGGGAGGTTGAAGCCTTTAGTGAGTAGCTCTACCGAGTCCCCCATAGTCACGACTATACCACCGCTCTCCACGAAGCTTTTTAGCTTCTCTACACCCTCCTTTCCGAATCCGCTCTTGTATTCTAGTGGATAAGGTGGGAGTTTAACAGGTCTACCCCACCTCTTCGCTAGCTCTTCCTCGATGTTCTCACCAGTTAGGAATGGTAGGGGGTCTGATGGAAATACGACTACGTCAACCACTTCCTGTAGCTTTCCAGACTTTATAGGCTCGTCTCTTAGCTCGACGTACGGAAAGCCGTACGTGTCTAAGACGTACTTAACCCAGCCTCCCTCCATGTTACCTCCGTAGTATCTCTCGTAAACACCTATTCTTCCGATCTTTACTCTAAGTAACCTAACCTGAGGTAGGTCGTCGAGCCCATATACAGGCACTCCCCTCGCGCTAGCAGCTTCAAGAAGTACATTAGCGGCACCGCCCGTAAACACTACGAAAGCCCCAGGAGGTAAGCGTAGGCTACCTAGCTCAATAGCCTCGAAGGCCCTATACACCTCTCCACCACTACTCAGAACTCTATTTACGGCGTAGTACGAGTCGTTAAGCCTTGGGTCGAGTAGGTAGTACCTGTACTCTCCTAGACTCGGTGCTGTTCTAGCTACTTCTCTAACTGGCTTTAAGTCAGCAAAGACGGGTTCATCCACTCTCACAGCCGACACACCCATGAACTCGACTAGAGTGTCTGTAGCTGTATCGTACGGCTTGAGGGGCTTACCCTCTCGATCACGCGTTGTCTCATCGTCAGGGTAGAGGAACTTATCAACAAGCTTCCTAACTAGGGCTCTCCTGGGTTGAGCCAGCGGAATAACGTAAGTCCCCACCGGATAGGTTACTGCCCCCACTTTAATAGGGCTGGATGATTCATAAACTTTCACGCCAAGTTTCAGTAGTATATCAATAAACTTGAGCGCAGTGAGGTAATCGTGCTGTTCTCTCGGAATGAGGAACGCGTGGGGAGGTTCCGCCGTACCTCTCTCGACGCTTCTCTTAGCTTTAACGTACATGTTCCTCAAGAACTCGCGCCTATACTTAGCTACAGCAGAAAGTATGGCCATAGAGGCGATAAGCTGTTGTCTGACTATGTCTGACAGCCTCCACCAGCCTCCCCTCCACGGATTAGGGTAGTTCATGTAGGGCTTATCTGACATTCTACCCCTTCCGTAGCCCCTCAGCTGGTGCGGATCTACGAAGATCGGAGTTGCGATCTTTGCTGAAGCAGACTCGGTGAGTATACCGACAATGTTCATAGTATACGCTAGAGTCTGGAACGCAGATATGAAGTCGGGCGTGAAAGGTGCGCCAGTCTCGACACCGCTAACTCCCTCCCTCTCGAGCCTCATGGCTGCGAGCATCCCTAGGAACTGAGTCTCCCTCCAAACTAGCGGGTCTACCTCCGGGTAGATCGGGTCCATCTCAGGTGAGAGGAAGAATCTAGCACCGTAGGGACCCATTTGGTGGTGGTCTAAGTAGACCTGCGGACACCACTCTCTGTACACTATTTTAGCCATGTACTGGCTCTCAAGTAGGTTTAGCGCATATGCGTCTCTGTTATTGTCGTGACCGCAGTACTTGTGATAGAGCCAGGGAAGGCTGGTGCCCTCATACTCTGTCCCAAGAGTCTTGGCGTACCAATCTACTACAGCTATCTGACCGTCCGGGTTTTGAGACGGTATCAGTATTATGACGACCTCCCTCAAGATCTCTAGTACCTCTGAGTCATCCGAAGAAGCCAACTTGTAGAGTAGCTCAATAGACATCTGAGTACCTCCAACCTCCGTCGAATGCATGCTGTTGGTTACTACGACAACTGCCCTCCCCGATTCGACGAGATTCTCGACTTCATCAGAGCTCGGTAGTGAGTCCGGATTTGCGAGAGCACACGATATTCTGCGTAGCTCTTCAAGCCTAGCCAGGTTCTCTGGAGACGATACGTAAGCCACTATAAAGGAGTTGCCTTCAGTCGTCTTACCGATTTCTTCTACTTTAACCCTACTCGACTCAGACGCAACGAGCTTGAAGTACTCTACGATCTTATCCCAGCGAGCTAGCTTTCTGTCATCCCCTATCTTAAACCCAAAGAATTCCTCCGGGGGTGTAACCCGCACCACTTAGAACACCTCCTCAATTACATGCTCAACAAAATAAGCATATTGATTACTAAAAAACTCCTAATTCAGAGAAAAACGCTATCGCGAGTAAGCAGTAAATCTAGGTAAAATTAGATAAAGTTTTTATCAACTTAACGTGGGAGGCTAGGTGCTGATTAGAGCGTCTATAGGGACTCTGATAGCTGCTGGTGAATTAGATGCTAAGACGTTAGTTAGACCTGGGGTTGCCTACCTTCTTCAGTACAGTGACGGTGGCTGTTCTGGTGGGTGCTTATTTTGTGCTCAATCCTCTCGGTCAGTAGCAAGCAAGGAATTTCTCTCGAGAGTGGTTTGGCCTGCGATGAGTTTAGAGGATATAGCACCAAAAATAGCTAGAGTCTTTAGAAGAGCCTGCGTGCAGTCCATCATTAAGCCGAACTTCGTAGAGGAGCTCCATGAGGTAGTAAAAACCCTCTCTCAGTATGGTCTCAAAGTGTCCCTCTCTACTTCACCTATGCCTGATGAGGACTTAAAGCTCTTTAAACGAGAAGGAGTCGATTACTTAGGTATAGGTCTCGATGCGGCAACTCCGAGTGTAGCTACTAAAGTAAACAAGCCCTACCCTTACAGTGTCTATTTGGACTTCATTGATAGAGCTATCAGTGTTTTTGGTCGAGGTAAGGTAGTGGTGCACTTAATTATAGGAATCGGTGAGACTCTCATGGATGCTCTAGAAACCATCAAGCAAGTCTATAGCATGGGTGGTAGAGTGTCCCTCTTTGCGTTTACGCCCGTGAAAGGTACTCCAGCCGAGAGTTGGTCTAGACCCTCCTTAAGATACTATAGAATGGTTCAAGTAATCAACTACATGATCTCTAACGGCCTACCAGTCGAGGAACTCGTAGACCTAAATAGAGTGTGTGTTTATGTGGATAAGCTGAGCGGCCTGGGCGAGATTTCTAAGGCTCTATTAACTAGTGGATGCCCAGAGTGCAATAGGCCCTACTATACTGAGTCCCCCAGGGAAGAACCCTATAACTTCCCAGCGGCTGACTTACTTCCAATCGGTCAGGAGTTGCTAAGAAAACTCTCCTGCGATGTTAGCTAGGCAGATCTTTACACACTCGTTAACACAGTCGAAGAAGCTGTCACCAGTGCCAGAACACGCCGACCTGCACTGTTCTTCGCACTTCATGAACTTACTCAGCACTTACACCAAGTATGCAAAGTTAAGATAATACTTTTATACTCTCAGTAAACAACGTCTACTCTAGGATCGAGTGGTCGAGGCCTATCTATACCTTAGGGGGAGGCTTCTCCCATATAGGTCTTCCCTGAGTAGTGGGGGGAGCTAGCCAGTCAACTAGCTCATCTATTTTATCAGAGACCACTAGAACGCGTATAGGACCTAGAGGAGACTCTTCATCATACGTCACTAGGGATATACGACCTGCGAAAGCTGCTTGCTTATGTAGCTTGAGCTCGAGGCTGTTACCCTTGCGGTTCTTAAGCATATAGGCTCTGGCTGAGTCCAGTATCCTATGCTGCCTAAGGGCTTGGTGGAGCTTTCTAAGAGACTCAAGACTGTTTGACTCACCAACTAAGAGCCTGTAGCCCTCGGAGAGCTCTACTTCTACGAGCTCGACGTCAAGCACGTTCTTGATGGCCTTGGAGACTTTATCTAAGCTCTCCGTAGGCCTTACTTCAGTTTCTACTCTAAGTATGAACACTCCCCAAAACCTCTCGAACTCTTCTAAGAGCCTCTAAACAGACTTCGCGAGCATCTCTATTCTCGTTGACTACCATGACGTCTGCGAGAGCTATAACGGACCCTAGACCCAGATCAAGCTCTTTAGAATCTCTCTCCAAAAACTTACTGAACTCTTTGGGGTCGTCCTCTCTACTTCTTCTTCTTAACCTCTCATACCTTGTCTTAGGTGAAGCGTGGACAGCGACTACAATAGTGGAAGCAATGCTAGAGAAGAACCTTACTTCATCAAGACTCCTAACACCGTCTATGACTACAACATCGCTTGAAGTCGGAAAGCTCTTCACGGCTTCCCTAGCGACGGCATCCATCCCGAGAGACTTCCTGAGCTCTACTGCGAGCTTCATCAGGTTATCTGATGTTGGCTCAATGCCTAGCTCAGCTGCCCTAGACCTAACTATGTCCCCCATGTTTATGTAAGCACCTAAGCTATTCGAGAGGAATCTAGCTACTAGAGTCTTTCCAGATCCGGGCATCCCTGTAACGCAAACTATGGCTCTAACCAATAGCCTTACCTCCTAAGTAATTTAAACTTAATTACTTTAACCTCAGTAGAGTCAGTGAACTTTCTTCCATAGATGTTCTTCAGTTCTCTAACTAACTCATCCCTACTTCTAAAACCGTCGAGCCTAGCATCGTCGTCTGTAAGCTGGGAGGCCTTCTTCACTTCTACCCCAGTTATTACCGCACTACCCAAGTAGCTCCTGCCAGCAAAGACCTCTACAACCTCACCTACTCTCAAACTACTATTTAGTCTAACCGTAGCTACCTTAACTCCTAGAGTGATACTGTCACCATACGCCTCCTTGAATACCAGCCTCTTCCTCTTAGTCATCAAGTAGTTGTATCCCCCGAGAAAAATAAGCTCGTATCCTAAACTGCTACGTCACAAGCTAGTTAACTTTCGACCTAGCTGTACGAAGGAAGCCTTAATTACCTCTAGACCTTAAGCACCGACTCGCGCTATTGGTTCCTAGGAAAGCTCGTGTATTTCGATTACAACTTTAACGTTTAAAAAGCTTAAATTCAACTCTATTGGGGTGATACGCTGAAAGCCCCTATTAAGATAGTTACATTTCTACTGGCAGTAGCTATAGTTTTAGGCTTAATGCAGTCAGCAAGTGCTACAGGCCTCCCACCCCCACCGCCCGACGAGGCTCACCTAGGGGATTACTGGTTTAGGTATGGTCCACACGTAGACAAGCTGGCGATGCCCTTGATGAAGGACTATACTATGAGGTTGCTAGCATTCGAAGCAGGAGAGATTTCTATTACTGGTGTTACTGCTGCTGACTTAGATAGAGTTAGGCGAAATAGACCGGATGCTCACATAATTTTCACTGCCGGAACGACGTCTAGTGGACATCTAAGGTTTAACACCCAACTCTGGCCAGTAAAGTACCTTGAACTGAGGCAGGCTCTCGCGCACTTGTGGGACAGAAACAGAATGATTTCTGAGTCCCCACTAAGGGGGATAGCGATTAAGTGCACAACCCTCGTTCCCCCAACGCACGGGCGCTTTATGAACCCGAACGCAGACTTCGAGAAGCTGTATCCATACGACCCCGAGAAAGCGAAGGAGCTACTAGCAAAGGTGTTTGTCCCGTGTACGGCACCTGACGGCAAACCCGCTTGGTGCGACCCACGCGAGGGTAACAG
>Ga0209080_1001078_pt1 | contig 14684 bp, 16 predicted proteins | sample JNZ110809AmetaG_FD_184123 | JGI IMG/M metagenome (GOLD analysis project Ga0209080, IMG submission 184123) | Hot spring microbial communities from Jinze hot spring, China to study Microbial Dark Matter (Phase II) - JNZ 110809A (SPAdes) (version 3) ...
CGCTTTGCCAACGCTTCGGCAACGGCAAGCCCCGAAACCCCCATGCCCAAAACAGCAACAACTTTTGGCAAATTCATACTCCATCACCGCTTACCAAGTTTATAGCCAGAAAGGTCAAAAGGGCTATCAGTCAAACTCATACCTGTGTCCGCTAATTCCCCGACAACTATTTTAGGGATTTACCTGACAGCAAAAAAAAAATTGTGTTACGCTAAAAGCAGGACGGAATGAGAGCAGAGGTGTGTTGAAATGGCACAGGAATTGGCAACCGAGCGAATTCTGACAGTAGAGCAAGGTTTTGAGGAAAAGTTGAAGAGGTTGGATGAGATCCTACAAACTCTCTCCGACGACGAGATGCGAAGGTTCGCTTTACTTCTTGAGCGCCAACTTGAATTTCATAAACGCTCCCTACTTGTTGAAATGGAACTCATCATTACTTACCGTTGCAACCTCGCTTGTGACTATTGTTTCATGGGAAAGCAAAACCTTAGCATGGACAGAGATACAGCACTTCAAGCCATTGACTTTCTTCTCGTTTATTCTAAAGACCATCCCTTCGTCAATGTCACTTTCTTTGGTGGAGAGCCTTTGCTATACTTGGGGCTGATGGAGGAAGTGGCTGGTTATGTGATGGAGCAAGTAAGAGATGGACGAAGAAATTCGTTTCGCCTGCACAACTACCTCCTAAGGGAGGGAGGATAGTATGGCTAACGGAAATGGGCAGGCATTTGTTTTTGGTTTTAGTCCAAAAGCGCTAGAGGCTCGCTTTGTTTTAAATCCCGAAGTTATCCTAAGAGATGAATCCCGATATCACCCAGACTTATACCTCGTAAGGCTTGTGCGGCAAGGGGTATTTTATTGTGTTGATAAGATTGCATTTGACTGCCTTGTTTATCTTTTTCAACCACGACGGTTGCAAGATGTCATTAACTACTACCTTCGGGTCGGCGGTTATGATGTGAACAAGGAAACCATTCAAAATTTCAAGGCTTTGATGGCTAAGTTGGTTATGGATGAAGTGGTTTGGCATTTGCCTAAAGGGACATCATACACACCTCCTTCGCGTCCGATTTACCTTCAGGTTCCTAAGGATTTTCAGTATCCCAGCGTTTATGAGCCCTTTTCTTTCCCCTTCAATGTGACTTTCGTTCCTACCGCCTACTGCAACCTTAAGTGTCTCCACTGTATGGCGTCTCAATTGCCTCGCGGCAAAGGCGAACTCTCTCTTGAAGAAATATTTGGACTTTTAACTTCTTTGGACGAGGCGGGCACATGGTCGTTAAAAATTAGCGGCGGCGAACCAATGACTCACCCTCAAATTGAGGACATTCTCCTTTATGCAGCAAGGTGCAGATTTAGTGTGGCTTTTCTGACAAATGCTACTTTAATCAATGAGCAAAATATTACTACTTTTGCTACTGTTGCTCAGATGAAGGGAAAAAATGGTTTTGCTTTAGGTATCTCCTTAGATGGGGCTAGTGCTGAAACCCATGAATGGCTTCGTAGGGTTCCTGGGAGTTTTTGGAAAACTTTACATGCACTGGAATTGTTAAAACAAGCAAATATCCCATTTAATATTAATTCTATCATTCATCGTAAAAATCTCCACGAATTGGAAAAAATGATAGAACTAGCTTTTGATAAAGGAGCTACAAGTATTGCGTTCGTTATCCCCTGCCCTTTGGGGAGGGCGTCAGGAAATAAGGAACTGGCTTTCTTATCAGAAGAAGTTAGAGCTATAGGTGAAAAGTTTGCTCGGCTTCAGGAGAAGTATCTGAATGTCTCCTTTGAGCACAGACATATGGTCTTTCCTAAACAATTTCACCCACTACCGTGGGTAAAATCTAAGAATAGATCCACCGATACAGAGTTCATCACACCTCCCCCAGGAACATGCCCGGCAGGGATGACTCACATGGCGATAAGTTCTTATGGTATAGTCTACCCCTGTATTGACGCCTTAGGTGTTGACGACATGGCGATGGGTAACATTCGTGAGGAAGATGTTGTGCAAATCTGGCGCAAGAATTCATGGAATTTGTTCAGGGGTGGTTTCACCTTTGACCAATTATGGGTGTGCAACACTTGCTCCTCTCGGGAATATTGTGGGGTTATGCATTGTCGGGCATATCCTTGGGCGTCTCTCGGAGATCCTTACGGTCCAAAGCCTGAATGTCTGCGCAATTTTAAAGGCTTGGGTATCCCTCCCGAGATTGTTCGTCGGTTTAAGGATAAATTGGTGCCTTTATTTGACGGTGAGATATAAGCCGCCACAGGAAAAGGGCGGTCAGTAATAAAGAAACGATGGAGTAAAAGGGGGCGAAAAAACATGGTGAAAAATAAAAAGGTCAAGTTAGCAGTTCAAAGGACTGAAGAGTGTTCCCTTTCATCACGAAGGGAGTTCTTGGAGAAGGGGAAAATGGTCGCCTTGGCTTTGTTAGGGGTTGCTGTTGGTGCAAAAAGCGCTGAAGGGCAAACAGACAAGAGCAAACACTTCCGCAATGTTGAAATTCCTGGCGTTGCTGAACCCATAATATATCAGTGTGCAGGAGGAAACTGTACTGACCAGTGCGTTAATCTCTGCCCTTGCCAATCGCAATGCACTAACTCAGGCTGTACTCCCACCTGCTAATCGTTTAAAGGATGCATCTTTAATTGTTATAACTTTAGATGTTTGCTAATTGCAAGTATATCATTTATAGTTTGGAAAGATTTACCTATTGCTGAAATGCAAATAAAGCGCTTTAAGGTAGAAAAGAAGAAATAAAAAGTTTTGTTGATAGAGTAATAAACTAAAGGAGTTGGTTCTATGAAAGGATATAGCATCATTGAATATCTCTCCCACCGGCAGGATAATGCTGATGAAAAAAGTCATAGCAATTTCCACCTGTTTCGTGCCTTTGATGGTAAATCTTTCCTTTTTGAAGCGGATTCTGGATTGTTTTTTGAATTGAGTGAGTTAGGGTATGCATTTATGCGCTTACTACTGCTTCCTGATAAGCAAGTTCAGGAAGAGGCAAAGTCTGTTGCCAAGAAATTTCCCGTTTCCGATATCACAGCATGCGCAAATGAAGCCGACAGGGTTTTGACCCTTCTGCACCGATGCACCTTGCCACCACCTCCAAAGCAACGCCCTATCCCATCTCCTTACACCCTTTCTCTGCACTCATCTTTGAAGTGCAATCTTGCTTGCCCTTACTGCTTTGCTGCCTCAGCACGAAAGCTCGCTTGGTCACAGACTATGTCTCACTCCGTTGCACAACGCGCTTTGGATTGGTTTGCTGATTTACTCGTTGAGAAGGGAGTCCTATGGGGTGTCATTGGCTTTAACCTTGCCGCTGAACCGTTGTTAAATTGGGATATGTTGTTGTTTGTGGACGATTATCGTAAGCACTTGCAACACAAAAGGCAAATCTCTTTCCTTCTTGGGACAGTGACTAATGGCACATTACTAACCGAGGAGAAGGCGCGCCGTTTGAAGGAACTTGACATTCACATTTCTACTGTGAGCGTGGATGGTCCACCTGACATTCACGATGCCTTACGCATCTTCCCAAACGGGCGAGGTAGTTACCGAGCGATGATCCGAAATCTTCCTCACACGCTACAACTGTTTCCCCATTTAAGCGGTGCTGCTGTTCTCACAGGCTTATATCCTCACCCCAAGCGCATCGCTGAGCACCTTCTGAATCTCGGGTTTGCCAACATCCTCATCAAGCCAGTGCGGGCTTCGCATAATAACCCCTTTGCCATCACTTGGGAGAAGTTAGAGGCAGTGAAACAGGGTTACTGGGAATATGCATGTTGGCTCGTGGAGTTGTTGAGTGAGAGCGACGAACGGACTTTATTGGTCTTTGCGAATTACTACGATTTCTTCTGGCGTTTCGTGCTAAGGCTTTTGGGGCGGAGCAAATTGGGCTATCGCTGTCCCGTTGGAGATGGAATTTTTGCTGTAGGACCCGATGGAAGCATTTACCCGTGTGACAGTTTCGTAGGCATGGAGGAATTCCGCATTGGAGATGTGTGGACAGGGTTGAATAGCCAAAGGGATGTGCTATTTGACGAAAAGAAGTTACATGTAGACGAGAAGGAAAGTTGCCGTCGCTGTTGGGCGCGATATTTGTGTGGCGGTGGCTGTTACTATTGTGCTTACTTGGTTAACAATGACCATATGCAGCCTGACCCAGTGAAGTGCGATTTAGTGCGTTATCTGATTGAATTAGCGATATGGTTTTGCACTACTTTAGCAAAACGCTGTCCGGAGGCGATTAAGCGGCTTGTGGAACGGTGCCGAAATTACGACCTCTCTGCCACGACGACTTTACCACCTTCTCAACCAATGGATAATAGGGAGTGAGGAAGTTGGCTTTCCCTGTCTTTCTCCATCCTACAGGGAAAGGTGTGGCGAATTATTGCAAGTTGCGATAGATTTACAGCATGGCTGCTCCCTCCTTTGTCGGGATGGTTTTGCCCCTTCTATCTTGCCTTTAGGGCAGCCTTTTAGAACTGATTATTCGCCGGAGGGTAATTAGGCTTTTGAAGGGGCGAGGTGGGAGGAATGGAAGGTGAATGCACTTCTTGGAAGTGGTTTCGTTACCTCTCTTTCTTTTGGCTCTTGGTGATGATGAATGGGAGAGTATTGTAGGAAAGAACCATCCCTTGAGCGTCCTATCATTCCAACCATTAAGATTAATGAGCCACCTAAGGTTGACCCGAGGAAGCCGAAAGCGTTTTGCGTTTGGTTTTCCAGAAGTGTCCCGTCGCCGAGACTTGAATATAGCACTTTCCCTTACCGAAGGGGACAAGCCATCGGCAACACTGCCGAATGGGGTCCATTAGACTTGCCGAAATTCAAATCCCCATTGCTGTTCATGTCATCCACAAGTTTGGTTTTGGGCGGCGATGAGGACAAAGGGTTCGCAGCGGTTTGGACATCAAGCAACACTTGCCTAATGGCTCGCAATGGCAAACAACCTTTAACTCTGACTCCCGCAATGTTGAAGATGTTGTTAAGACAATTGACTTCACCTATGTTCCACGCTTCTTACCTGACCACTGCCCCTTCTTCGCTAAGGTGACCCGAACGCAAGGCACACCCAATTCAAATTGCTCGCTAAAGTCATTCAGGTGTTTTGATATGCCCCTAAACAATTGGGCACATTGATGAAGGTCTCAAATTGCCAAAGGCGTTAAAGGCAGGTGAACGAGCGCGACAAAAATTGTTGCAACCTCAATGGACATATGTTCAGGCGGTTGCCTTTTCAGAAGTTGCGAAGCAATCGTTCCATGTCGCTGGGCAAAGGTGCTTCAACGGTGATGGGTTTTTCAGTTCGTGGATGCAAAAATGTCAACTCCCAAGCGTGTAGGGCTTGACCGTTGAGGGAGTGAAGGGCATAAAGTAAATCGCTGCGCTTAAGTTCACGGGCAACTTTGATCGCCTTTAAACGACCGTTGTAAGTTTCGTCTCCAACAACTGGCAAACCCAAATGTTGCAAATGAACGCGAATTTGATGGGTTCGTCCGGTTATCGGCTTAACTTCAAGCAATGCAAAACCTTTGAAACGCTCACGCACCCAAACTTCTGTCACAGCATCAACCGCTTGCGATGAGCGCAAATTTCTGCCCGCAGCGACCGTGAATTTTTCCGGGTCTTCTGGATGCTTCATCAAAGGTGCAGCAACAATTTTGTGCTCAAAATTTGGTTCGCCAACGACAATCGCTAAATACCGCTTGTCAATTTTGTGCTCAGCAAATTGGCGGGCAAGGTGCAAGTGAGCGAAATTAGTTTTTGCGACAACCATGACCCCTGATGTGCCTTTGTCAAGCCTATGGACGATGCCGAGCCTTTCAGGTCCCGCTATGTCAGAAAGCGGGATGCCCATCGCCAACAAAGCATTGACAAGTGTCCCGCTCTTGACGCCAGCGCCGGGATGGACAACCATCCCGCGAGGTTTGTCAATAATCAGCAGGTCATCGTCTTCGTAAAGGACGGTTATCGGAATGTGTTCAGGTTGTAAATGGGCAGGCTCAGGCTCAGGGATTTGGACATCAACTCGTTCGCCACCGTGTAGGGTGAATCCCGGCTTAGTCACAACGGCTCCGTTTACCTTCACCAGACCTTCCCGCACCATTTGCTGGCACTTTGAGCGGGACAAGTCTGGAAACCGCTTAACCAAAAAACTGTCAAGCCTTGTGCCGGAAAGTTCGTGAGGAACCTCAAATGTCACGGTGCGAGCCGTGTCCATGTTATCCACCTTCGTCGGAGATTTCGCCCAACACTTTCAAAATCAAATCGGGAAAATCCGAAGCGATTGCATCAACACCCATCGCTATCATGCGCTTTGCAGTTTCCATGTCATTAACCGTCCATGTCCCTACAAAAATGCACCGCTGATGGCAGTAGCGTATGCGTTCCGGCGTCAAACCCGCATAGTTGACGGTGACGGAATTTGCGCCACACGCAAGTGCTTCCTTAATGAATGCGGCGAAAGTTTCGTCATTTGTTCCAACCTTCGCGCTGCCAATGAGCGAACTTGAAATTTCCGGTGCCAATTTTTTCGCTGCAGCAATAGCCTGTGAATGAAAACTGCCAATTTTCACCCAAGAAAAAGCGCCAAGTTGCCGGAGCGTTTCAATGACTTGCCCTGCAGTGTCGGGTTCCTTGATTTCCAGAAACACGACCTTTTGTCCACCGATAAGTTCCAGCGCTTCTTCCAACCTCGGAATTCGTTCACCTGCAAATTCGCTGCCTTTCCACAAACCTGCATCCAACTTCCGGATTTCGTCCCAAGTCAAATCGCGAACTCGTCCTTTCCCGTTCGTCGTGCGGTCAATAGTTTCATCGTGGATGACGACCAAAACGCCGTCTTTGGTTCGCCTGACATCAAGTTCAATAGCGTCAACGGGTAACTTCAAAGCCTCACGAAACGACCTGAGCGTGTTTTCGGGGTAACGACCTGAAAAGCCCCTGTGTGCGATCACCATCGGTCTCGTTCGCATTTGAAAAGTCATCTCCTCGCCTGTGTATTTTCAACGACCGTCACCTACAAAGCAACCCTTCGGAGTCGGCTGGGCTGGAACCCAAACTTCCGAAGAACCGTGTAATTTGCACTACGGTTTTTGCTGGCTCCAGCGGAGCAAAGTCAGCAGTGCACAAATGGTTGATTCGGCTCCGCAGTGTTCGTTTGCTCCGTGTGGCTCCAACCCGTCGTGGCACGCTCCCGTTTCAGGGTCGTAAAGTTGAGCATTGACAATGTTGCGCCCAAAGAACCAATCCGAACTCGCTTGCGCCATCTCGCGAAACTCCTCGTCGTTTGTAATTTGCCATGCTGTCAAGTTCGCCCAACAAAGCCACATAGCATCAATAGGCTGCTGGGCGAATGTCGCTTTCATTCCGCCTTTGCGATACCAACCTCGGTTTCCGACTAAACTCACGCAATTTCTCTCGTCATCCCAGCAAACTTCGTTCAGGAACCGAAGTGCCTCCAAACCGATGACCAAGTAGCGTCGTTCGTTCGTCAGCAAAAATGCCCTCAGCAAACCGTCGCATAGGACGCCGTTTGCGTAAGTCATCACTTCTTCAAACCAACGCCAATTTCGGTCTGAGTGCTCAATGTAAAGGTTGCACAAGTCGTCTGCCAACTGACGAGCCAAACCGACCAATGATGGGCAATTTCCACCTAACGCCTTTGCTGCTTCGTGAATGCCAACGAGTGAGTAGGCTTTCGGGCGAATGTGGTGCAATTTCGTTGCATTAGGCAAACTTCGTTCCCACATTGCCAAAGCGGCTTTTTTCATCGGTTCGGGCAATTCGCTGTTGAGCACAGTTCCCAATGCCCACAGGCTTCGCCCAAAGCAATCCTCGCTGCCAATTTCGTCAAGGAGGTCGCGGTTATAGCCAACCAAATTGTGAAACCAGCCGTCGTCCCGTTGAACATAGCGCAAAAAAGCGAGGTAGCGCTGTGCCAATTCCAATGAATCTTCATCGCCGGTCAGCGTGTAATGTATTGCAGCGACAATTAAAGCCCTTGCGTTGTCGTCGGTTGTGTAACCCGATTTTGGGTCGGGCACGCCGAAGAAAGTGAATTGCAAAACGCCTGTGTCGTCGCTGATTGCTCGCAAATGGCTCAAGTTGACAGTTGCTATGTCAACGAGCGTCACAGTTCCATCACCTCACACCCAGAAAACCTTTTGCGGTTCATCACGATGGGAAACGGCAATGCGCAAGCCTTGTTCTGTCTTAACAGTTTTGAGCACAATCGGAACCGTTTCCAACTCAATTGCCTGCGGCGATATTGCTTCCAAAACCATCTGTCCGCCTTTGTTGCGGAAGAGTTCAACCTTTCGGGTATCACGGTGGATTACCAAAACTTCCTTGACACCTTGCTTGGCATACCATTGCAGTTTCTCGTAAGTTTCGTCGTCAGGCGAATGAATTTCAACCACAAGGTCTGGACCACCAGCAATGTAGTTGCGTTCAATCTTCGCTTGGCTTTCGGGCAACACGACACATAGGTCAGGCACGCGATAGTCATCCATGCCTTTCACTGGGTCAGCGACATTGACTTGGTGGAAAACTTCGCCAATACCAGATTGATGAATGAGCACATAAAAGGCAAACAACAAATCTCGCTCTTCTCGTTGATGCTCAATGGAAGGCATTGGGCTCATATGCACCACTCCGTCCCAAACTTCATCCCAGCGAGCAGCGCCGGTTCGTTGCCGTTCTGCCAGCAACTCTTGCACCAACTTTTCGTCAGTGATGATTGCGGGCATTTTGTTTTCACCTCGTCACAAATTTTGCTGCTGCGGTCCAAAAGTGAGCGGATGATTTAGCGAAAAAGCAAAGAAGGCATCGGGACAAACCCGATGCCTTGCTTTATCTGGCTCAATTGGTTGAGACGAGATCCATAGCACCTGTGGTCGGGCGAATTTGCGGTCGCAAAGTTGAAGGGATGAAAATCCTGACAGGTCGGAATTCTTCAGCGACAGCGACGAACAATTTAGCGTATTGCTTGCCAACTGCTTGCCAAGTCATTTGCCGTCCGTAGGCGTAAGCGTTCCACTCCATCTCCATCCGCAAGTCCGGATTATCCAGCAGCAACAGCAACGCATCAGCAATTGACTGTGGGTCGCGGAAGTTGACCAAAATCCCTCGCCCTTCTGCACAGAGCGCTTTTGCATACAAGTATGGTGTTGACACGATGACCTTGCCGCACGCCATTGCATACGCTAAGGTTCCACTGACGATTTGGTTGGGGTTCAAGTAAGGCGTCAGGTAAATGTCGGTCGCTTGCAGGTAACGGATGAGTTCCGCTTTTGTCAAGTAGCGGTTGACAAATTGGACATGCTTCTCCAAGCCCAGATCCCGCACGAGTGCTTGCAATTCTTCGCGGTAACTCTCACCCTCGTGTCTTCGGACATTCGGGTGCGTCTCGCCCAAAATCAGGTAGAGCACTTCAGGGTGCCTTTCAACGACTGGAGGCAACGCTTGAATGGCATACTCCAATCCCTTGCCTCGGCTGATAAGCCCAAATGTGCTGATCACGAACCGTCCCGACAAGCCAAGTTCTCGCTTTGCCTCTTCGCGTTTTCCGAAAGGCACATCGGGAGCGCCGTGATGGATGAGCACAACTTTACGAGTGTCAAGATTGTAATCGCGCTCCAGTAAACCAAGCGCAAGCGGGTTCATCACGATGACCCGTGCAGAGCGGGCGACCAAGTGACGAGTGATTTCGCGGAAGTTAGGTTTAGGGTTCGGCATGATGGTGTGCAGAGTTGTGACTAAAGGTTTACGCAACAAATCTGCAGTGGCGCAAATGAACTCGCCATCGCGACCACCGAAAATGCCAAACTCATGTTGCAAGTTCACAACAGCGACAGGCATTTCGTTGAAGAAGGTAGCCATCCGAATATGGTCGCCGAAACTCGTTTCGCGGGCGAAAAAGCGAACAGGGTAGCAGTATCTGCTCAAATCCTCATCAGGCTTCACCATTGCGGCAACATAAGGCTCGCCGACGAACGGGTAAGCGTGAACGGATTTAACGACATCAGCAGTGAAGGTGGCAATACCGCACTCGCGTGGGACATATGTGCCGATATAGCCGACATTGGGTGCAACCCGAGTCGCCGTTACCTCTCGCTTGACGGTCCCGACGACCATCGCGATCACCTCCGTCCGACAGGTTTTTGCAACAACCCCCGCCGCACTTCGGCGACCGCCTGAAACCCGACCTGCCCTCACACAGCAACGCTCGCAGTTATCTTCTCACCGCAGCCGTAAGCGCGGTCAGGTTCAACGCATGTTCCATCTTCAACTTCGCATCGTGAACCCAAGACGCACCGCTCAACAATTGCGCCGTTGCCAACGATACACTCGTCCCACAAAACTGCCTCACGGACGACAGCGTGCTCCTTGACAACCACTCGGTCACCCAGAATTGCAAAAGGACCGACTGTCGCTCCGTCCTCAATCACGCAACCGTCACCCAGCAAAACAGGTGGCTCAACTTTCGCTGTCGGAGCAATTTGGGCGTTGCCTTTGACCCAAATGCCTTCCCGAATTTCATCGCCCACAATGGGCAAAGGCGCTTTCCTATTTAAGACATCAAAGTTGGCTTGCATGTAATGCTCAACCTTGCCAATGTCAAGCCAGTAATCGTTCGGGAAAGCGACAGCGTAAAACGGAACGCCGAGTTCCAGTAATTTTGGGTAAAGCCCACGCTCAACCGAGTAGGGTTGACCTGCAGGGATATGTTTGAGCACTTCGCGCTCGTAAAGGTAGATGCCTGCGTTAATCAAATTGCTCGGAGCAGTTTCCTTCGGTGGTTTTTCAATGAACGCTTGAACGCGCCCGTCGTTGTCAGTGACGACGACGCCGTAACGGCTCGGGTCATCAACGGGCGTTAAAGCGATTGTCACCAAAGCGTCTTTTTGCTCGTGAACGCGCAAAATTTCTTGCAGCGGAATAGTTGTCAATATGTCGCCATTGAAGACGAAGAAGCGTTCGCCAAGCAAAGGTTCGGCGTTTTTAATTGCGCCGCCTGTATCCAACGGTTGTTCTTCCACGACGAAGTCATATTTGGCTTTACCGTTGCGGTTTGCAAGGAGGTTGGCAATGGGGTCAGGTAAGTAACCCATCGCAAAGACAATGTGTGTGATGCCGTTGGCTTCAAGGTAATCAACGAACCGCTCAATGAACGGGACATTTGCGATTGGCACTACCGCTTTGGGCACATGGTAAGTGAGCGGTCGCAAACGAGTTCCGAATCCACCAACGAGAACCAACGCCTGCATCTCCGCCATCACCTCCCCTGCAACAGGTTTCGGTAGATGGGCAAATGGACAATTGGGCAGATAGTCAAAGGGATTTTATGGAATGCGACCGTATTTGTCCTCGTAGCGAACGATGTCGTCTTCGTCAAAGTAGCCAAACGAGATTTCCAGCACACGGTAAGATTTGTCTTCGCCGATAAGCCGATGTTTTGCCCCGACAGGGATAAACACGGGTTCTAACGGTTTTGGTCGGATGATTTGGTCATCAATTTGGATGCAAGCGCCTTCGTCTAAAGGAACCCAAAGTTCGCTGCGGTGATTGTGGGCTTGAAGGCTTAATTGTTCGCCCGCTTTGACTTCAAGGATTTTCACCGTCACTTGCTCGTTGAGCACATATTGAATGAACCGCCCCCAAGGCTTTTCAACGATAAGCGGTTCAGGCGGTTCCTTTCGCGGCTCAGGAAAAGTTGTAAGCGTTTCTTGCTTCACTTCCGTCACTTCGGTTCACCTCCGTTTCACAACCCTAAGGCTAATCGCAAACGACTGTCAACTTCTTTCATGTCCCTGTCACTCAAACGCCCTGTGCGAAATTGAACCAGCGACGCGCTTAAAGTAGCCAACTTCGCCCTAACGATAGAAGGTCTCAACAAGCCCGCTGCTTGCCAGTCTTGAAGTGGGTAATCGGTAGGCAAATTTCTTTGCTTGCCGGTAATTTGCGCAACGATTATGTCTCCTGTCTGCTGCTCATATTCTGCGGTGCTTACCACGACCGCTGGACGCACTCGTCGTGCCGACAGATCTGTAAACGGGAAGGGGACAAGCACTACATCACCTCGCTGAAACGCCATAGTGCTCCCTCCAGTTGTCGTAGATGCTATCCTCTTCACTTTCCCAATCCTCCGCAAACGATTGATGGGACATCATTGTCCACTCGGCATCTTCAGAGACCATGATGTCAACGATTGTGCCGTCAGGCAACGCGAATTCACCTATAGGCACGATGATCCCATTGCGGACAACGCCTTTGTAGCGTGTATCTGCCATCTTCGGTTCACCTCCATTCACGCCACTTTCAGCCACTCCTCCAATTGCACCTCAGGATACGGCTTGAGTGCATCGGTAACGAGTTGATGTAGGCGTTTCAGCGCTTCGGGTGTTTTGCCTTCGGCTCGCAAAATCAACGCAGGTTCAGTGTTGGAAGCGCGAACGAGTGCCCAGCCTTCATCGGTGACGACGCGGGCACCGTCAACATCAATGACCTCAAATCCGCTCCGCTTGAAATGCTCAACAACTTTTGCGACGACATCAAACTTGACAGTATCGTCACAGTGAACGCGAACCTCAGGAGTCGCAAAATACCTCGGGACATCGGCGAGCAATTCGGAAAGAGATTTTTCAGTTTGCGACAAAATGCGGAGCAATCGGCAAGCAGCGTAAAGGGCATCATCGTAGCCGAAATATTCGTCAGCGAAGAACAAGTGACCGCTCATTTCGCCAGCAAGTAGCGCTTTTTCCTCGTGCATTTTCGCTTTAATGAACGAGTGTCCCGTTCGCCACAGAATCGGGATGCCACCGTGCTTTGCGACATCCTCAATAACCGCTTGAGAGCATTTGACTTCAACGATGATTTTCGCGCCCGGGTTCTTTTGCAAAACTTCGCGGCTGAACAAAATCATCAGTTGGTCGCCCCAAAGAATGTTGCCTTGTTCATCCACGACACCCAGCCTGTCACCGTCACCGTCAAAGCCTAAGCCTACATCGGCACCGACCTCGCGAACTTTCGCAATCAAATCTTGCAAGTTTTCGGGCTTAACAGGGTCGGGTAAGTGGTTTGGGAAAGTTGGGTCAGATTCGCAGTAGAGTTCAACGACCTCACAACCAAGTTCGCGTAAAAGTTTTGGTGCAAAATGACTTGCTGTCCCATTACCGCAATCAACGACGACTTTCAACTTGCGCTCGCCCAATTTGATGTGTTCGGTAATCCAAGCGAGATAATCGGCAAAAGCATCACGCTTCGTCACTGAACCCTTGCCCTTTTCAAAATCGCCCGCTTCAATCATCTCCCGCAACTGCTGGATTTGTTCGCCAAAAAGCGTTCCATGTCCCCAAACCAATTTGAAGCCGTTGTATTGTGGTGGGTTGTGGCTTGCGGTCACCATTACACCACCATCAATTTGCCAAAAGCGACAGGCGAAGTAAAGCAAAGGGGTGACAACTTCGCCAATGTCTACGACATCGCAACCCGTTGATGTCAAACCATCAATCAAGGCTGTGTGCAATTCAGGCGAACTTTTTCGGTTATCGTGTCCAACGACGACTTGATTGATTCCGTTACGGCGGCAAAGTGTTCCGTATGCGAGACCTATCAAACGGGCGACTTCGGGGTTTATATCATTCCCGACGATTCCTCGGATGTCATACTGGCGGAAGATCAGTGGGCTCACCACTGACATTTCCCAACCCTCCTTGACAGAGTTTTTAGTGGAACAGCGGCAAAGAAAACCGTTACGCCATCGCGAACCTCGTTGACAGACATGAGAAGACGGCAAGATGGTCACACAGCGGGCGATATTAATTTTAGCCAATCGGCAATGAGTCGTCAAGACTTTGAAACCTCCATAGCGGAGCGGCTGTATTGCTTTCTGGAGGGCGTAAAGCATGGATGAGATAGTGCTCGTTCAAAAATGCTTGGAAGGTGAAGGTTGGGCGTTTGATGAACTGGTGCGCCGTTACCGTGACCGAGTTTACGGGATGGCATTGCATTTGCTTGGTGACCGAGACTTAGCGGAAGACTTGGCTCAAGAAGCGTTTTTGAGGGCTTTTCAAAGGTTGGCTATGTTTGACCCGAACAAAGGTTCGTTCTCAACTTGGCTCATGACATTGACAACTCGTTTGTGCCTGAACGCCCTAAAAAAGCGAACTGCCGAGCAGCAGTGGCTTTTGGAACAAGTGGACGAAACTTTTGAACTTGCTGAAATGAGCGATGAGTTTACGCCCGAAGAAGAATGGTGGGCTACGGAAAGGAGAGCCATTATCCGCCAACTTTTGTCAACTTTGCACCCAATGCAAAGGGCAGTTTTGCTGCTCCGTTACGGAGAAGAAATGAGCATCCACGAAATCGCTCAAACGCTGCAAGTTCCTGTCGGGACAGTTAAGGCTTGGCTCTTTCGCGGTCGCGAAGCATTGCGACGGAAACTGAAGGAGGTCGGTTTGTTGTGACTGAAGAGTGCCGTAAGTTTTTACCGCAACTCAACGATTGGTTTGAAGGTTGCGCCGATGAAGAAACGAAGTTACTGGTTCAATGGCATTTGCGCAACTGTACACACTGTCAACGCTTGGTTTCGGAATGGCGATTGGTAGCAGATGAGGTCGGAGCATCTTTGTCAATATCCGCTCCAGAAGGCTTCAAT
>Ga0209080_1001083_pt1 | contig 14638 bp, 12 predicted proteins | sample JNZ110809AmetaG_FD_184123 | JGI IMG/M metagenome (GOLD analysis project Ga0209080, IMG submission 184123) | Hot spring microbial communities from Jinze hot spring, China to study Microbial Dark Matter (Phase II) - JNZ 110809A (SPAdes) (version 3) ...
TTTCTACACTTTCCTCAGTGCGTTAATTTCATCTTTTTATGTTTTAAGTTATGTAGGGTTACATATCCTTTCTATTTTGGATCATATCAGAAAACTAAGAATTGATCAGAGCAATAGGGGATCGCGGTATGAAAATTGGGATAATCTCGTCGCTATGGAGAAGAGTGCCTCCTAAAAAGTATGGAGGAACAGAATATGTAGTAAGTCTAATAACATCAGAACTTGTAAAGAGAAATCATGAAGTCTACTTATTTGCCTCTGGAGATAGTGAAACACCTGCGCATTTAATTCCTATCATTGACAGAAATTTATATGATTTATTAGGAGAATATCAATGGAATAACATAAATTATGATTTATACCAGATGAAAATTGTAAGTAAATATGCTGATGATATAGAAATATTTCACAATCATAATGGTTTTGTTCCACTTTATTTTAAAGAGGCTCTTAAAAAACCAATAATTACTACGCTTCATAGTAGTCTACCCTTTTCACAAGAGTTAGCTCTTTATGTTAAAGATGAACCATATGTATCAATTAGTAATGCCCAGAGAAAATTAGGTCCCAATCTAAACTTTGTAGCAACAATTTATCATGGCATACCTGTTGAATTATTTCCATTCCAGAAAGAAAAGAAGGATTATATAGTTTTTTTAGGAACTATATCACCATATAAAGGAACTGATAGAGCAATAAAGATAGCCTTGAAAAGTGGTATAAAACTTATTATAGCTGGAGAACTGAGAAAGGAGTTTAAGACTTTCTTTGATAACAAAGTAAAGCCCTATATTGATGGTAAAAATATTGAATTTGTTGGAGAACTCAGTTTTCATGAAAAAATTGATATCTTAAAAGAAGCAAAGGCATTATTGTTACCAGTGAGATGGGAAGAGGCTTTTGGTTTAGTGATGATAGAATCTATGGCCTGCGGAACTCCAGTAATAGCTTTCCATAAGGGAGCTGTTCCAGAAATAATTAAAGATAAAGAAACTGGCTTTATCGTTAAAAACACTAATGAAGCAGTTAAGGCATTACAAAAAGTAGAGAGTATTAATCCAATGACATGCAGGCTTTGGGTTGAAGAAAATTTTAATGTTAAAAAAATGGTTGATGAATATGAGAAACTATATAAAGCTATCCTAAAGCAAAACTAAAACTGAAGTAAGAAGAAACATGAGAGTAGCACAAGTAGCTCCTCTTATATATGATATACCACCAGAGAAATATGGAGGTGTTGAATTAGTTGTTTATAATTTGACAGAAGAACTCAAAAAAAGGGGACATGAAATAACTCTTTTTACCACAAAAGGATCAAAAATAGAAATTAAAAAATATGAAATAACAGAAAAATTAGTTGGGAAAGATCAAAAAATTATAAAAAAATACGAATTTATTGAAGCAATAGAAGTCTTAAAAAAAGAACAAGAATTTGACATTATTCATATTCATTATTATCCATTCTCTCCAAACTGGCTATTTACTGTAGGCCTTTTTGAGACTCCTTTTGTTTTTACTATACATTCAAAACTGGACATACCAGGACTGAAAAAAATCTTCAAGATGTTCCCACATCTCTACAGGGTACCTTTGATTTCCATTAGCAACGCTCAGAGAAAACCCTTACCTGGGGCAAATTTTATAGCTACTGTATATAATGGTATAGATGTATATAAATATCCATTTGAAAAAAACAAGGAGGATTTTTTAGTCTTTCTTGGAAGGTTAGGCTTTGAAAAAGGCCTTGCAGAAGCTATTAAGATAAGTAAAAAGCTTGGGAAAAGGCTTTATATTCTTGCCAAGTGTTCTGATCCACATGAAGTAGAATATTTTCATAAATACATCAGAGATGAAATAGATGGTAAAAACATAATCTATGTTGGAGAAGTAGATTTTTCTGAAAAAGTAGAATATTTAAAGAAGGCTTGTGCCTTCATTTTTCCTATACAGTGGAATGAACCTTTTGGCCTTGTAATAATTGAAGCAATGGCCTGTGGAACTCCTGTCTTTGCGCCTAAAAGAGGAGCTGCACCTGAAATAATAGTAAATGGGAAAACAGGAGCCTTAGTGCCTGCAAGAAAAATTCCTAAGTTTATGGATGAAAATTTAATTGAAAATCTGGTAAAAGCTTTTAAAAAATATATAGATAAAATTAATCCGGAAGATTGTAGAAAACATGTAGAAAATAATTTTACTCATACTATAATGACAAATAACTATTTAAAAGCATACCAAATTATAATCGATAAATGGAAAGAATTAAAGCTGTCTTTTGATCCAGTTAAAATTGAAAACTATCTTTTTACATCTAAATTATAAAAAATCACCCGTTTATTCCAAACTTGACCCTCTCAGCCAGGGCAATCGATATCTTCTGTAGTTATTTCACAGTAAAGTCACAGTTATATGAACAGTATAACAGCGCTTTCTATGATCATCCAGACTTATCCTTAGGAAGAAATTAAGGCTTTAAAGAAGTGCTTCAAGCTCCTATTTTACCTCTCCAAAGGTTTCTGCCTTTATTACTGGCCTAAGCAATCTCTCCAAAAGCTCCCTATCTTCTGTCTTTTTTATCCTCTCCTTTGTCTCTTCTGAGACCTCACCAAACTTTACCTCAAAGGCATCTATCAAAAGCTCCTTAGCTTTATAAAATAAACCACTTTGAATTCCCTGTTGAATACCTCTTAGATACAAGGGATCCTTTTTTATGTCAATCACTATGGGTATATCTCCCACCTCCTGCAACTTAATGTTTCATTACACTTACATTCTAATTATAATTCATATCACTGACAACATAATGTCAGATAAAGAGAATTGGGGGGTAACCACTTGTTTTTTCCTAAAAGTTCATTATATTCATTTCTGTGCTTGGGGAGTGGGTAAGCCCTCCCCAGGCTTAAAATAAATTATAATAGGAGGTTTTGCTATGCCTTTAGATCCAGAGGTTAAAGCTAAAATCATTTCCCACTTTCAAAGACATGCCCAAGATACTGGGTCTCCAGAGGTGCAAGTTGCCCTTTTAACTGCAAGGATTAAACAATTAGAAGAGCATCTCAAAACCCATCGTAAAGACTTTCACTCCAGAAGAGGCCTTATGAAACTTATTGGCAAAAGAAGAGCCCTTCTTGAATATCTCAAAAGGACTGATTTCCTAAGATATCAAGCCCTGTTGCGTGAACTTGGTTTAAAAAAATAACCCCTATAAAAATTTAAAATAACAGAAAGGGCAGGGATCTCCCTGCCCTTTTTTTTGTTAGTTATACCCAACCCATCTCTTCGTATACCACTCTTCCTGTTCCAGCTGGAATAAGTCTGCCAATGATTACATTCTCCTTGAGGCCTTTAAGATAATCCACCTTTCCAGCTAAAGAGGCTTCTGTTAAGACCCTTGTGGTCTCCTGGAAGGAAGCTGCTGAAAGCCAAGAGTCCGTAAGCAAAGCTGCCTTGGTAATACCCAAAAGCACAGGCTCAGCAACTGCAGGTTTTCCTCCCTGGGCTAATACCCTCTCATTCTCTTCCTCAAAACGAACTCTATCCACATACTCGCCAATCATAAATGAAGTATCACCTACCTCTTTGATCTTGACTTTCTTCAGCATCTGGCGGATAATGACCTCAAAGTGCTTATCATTAATCTTTACTCCCTGAAGCCTATAAACCTCTTGAATCTCTTCAATGAGAAAACGGGCAACTCCCTTAATTCCCGTGACCTTCAAGATATCGTGAGGATTAGGAGACCCCTCAATAAGAGGCTCACCAGGTTTTATAAGATCACCCTCTCTAACCACAATGTATTTCCCTTTAGGTAACATGTATTCTTTTGCCTCTCCCACTTCAGGCTGCACAACTATTCTTTTCCTTCCACGCACATCCTTTTCAAAGAAAATCTGTCCCTCAATCTCACTAATAATAGCACTCTCCTTGGGTTTCCTTGCCTCAAAGAGATCAGTTACCTTGGGTAAACCACCAGTTATATCCTTAGCTTTAAGTGTTTCCTTCGGGATTCTGGCAATAATGTCTCCTGCTTCTACCATTTCCCCTTCATGCACGCTAATAATAGCCCCCACAGGAAGCTCATAACGGGCATCTCCCCTTCCATCAGGTAGCCTAATAGTTCTACCCTTCTCATCCTTGATGGAGATTCTGGGACGATAATCAGTCAACTTATAGTCCCTCACTACAATGGTAATTCTACCTGTGGTGGGATCAATCCTTTCATCTACCGTCACCCCATCAATAATATCCCCAAACTTCACCCTACCAGAGACCTCAGTAATAATTGGCATGGTATAGGGATCCCATTCCACAAGTAGAGTTCCTGGTTTAACTATTTCTCCTTCTTCAACTTTGATTTTGGCTCCATAGACTACTGGATACTTTTCCAAGATTCTCCCATCAGGCCCCTCTATGGCAATCTCTCCCTGTCTGTTTAATGCTACCAGAGTTCCGTCAGTTCTTCTTACCACTCGCAAGTTTATATATTTCACTTTACCTTGAGACTGGGCAAGATGCTGGCTCTGCTCAAGAGCCTTACCTACAGCACCTCCGATGTGGAAGGTCCTCATGGTGAGCTGAGTTCCTGGTTCTCCAATAGATTGAGCTGCAATTATACCTACCGCTTCGCCAATTTCTACCAACTTCCCCCGAGCAAGATCTCTGCCATAACATCTTCTACAGACACCAAAGGGAGCCTCACAGGTTATAACTGAACGTATTACTACCTTTTCTATCCCTGCCTCCTTTAATTTGGCTGCTTTTGCCTCGTCTATTTCCTCATTAGCCTTTACTAAGACCTCACCTGTAAGGGGATCTACCACATCTTCAAGGGCAACCCTTCCCAAAACCCTATCCCATACAGGCTCAATTATCTCTCCACCCTCCACTAAATGCCCAATTTCAATACCATCAATGGTGCCACAGTCCTCCATGGTTACCATACAATCTTGGGCCACATCTATAAGTTTTCTGGTCAAATAACCAGCATTAGCGGTCTTTAAGGCAGTATCAGCAAGTCCCTTCCTTGCTCCATGAGTAGAAACAAAGTATTCAAGCACTGACAACCCCTCACGAAAGTTACTCTTAATCGGGGTTTCAATGATTTCTCCAGATGGTTTTGCCATGAGACCTCTCATACCTGCAAGCTGTCTAATCTGATCTTTAGACCCGCGCGCACCAGAAAAAGCCATTATGTAAACAGGATTAAAACTTGGGCCAAGGACTTTCTCCCCATTAGGCCCAATATACTCCTTAGTCTCCATCCTTTTGATCATCTCCTCTGTTACTCGCTCTGTAGTGGTAGACCAAATATCTACGGCCTTATTATACCTTTCAGACTCAGTAATCAGACCTTCCTGATATTGCTCCCAAAGTTCTTTGATCTTTTTCTCTGCTTCTCTTAATATCTCTGCCTTGTTCTCAGGAATAGTTAAGTAGTCAATTGAGATAGAAAGCCCAGCACGAGTGGCCATAGCAAAACCGAGGTCCTTAATCTTATCAGCAAAAATAACTGTCTTTTTTAGGCCAGCTCTTCTATATGATAAATTGATTAATTCCTGTAGCTCCTTTTTCCTAAGCGGTTTATTATATTCTTCAAAGTTGATCTCCTTGGGAACAATGGCAGAAAAAATAACCCTTCCTACCGTGGTCTCCACAAGCTTACCATCCATTCTCACCTTTATCTTAGCCTGCAAATGGGCTTCCCCTGTGAGATAGGCCAAAAAGACCTCTTCAGCATCCCTAAAAACCTTTCCTTCTCCTTTAGCAAAGGGTCTTTCCATAGTCATATAAAAGATACCTAAAACCATATCCTGAGTAGGATAAACAATGGGAATACCATTAGCTGGCAGTAAAATATTGTTTGTAGAAAGAATAAGCACTCTGTTCTCAATTTGGGCTTCCACAGAGAGGGGAACATGCACTGCCATTTGGTCTCCATCAAAATCTGCATTATAAGCAACACAGACAAGGGGATGAAGCTGAATTGCCTTAGTATCTATGAGCACTGGCTCAAAGGCCTGAATTCCTAAGCGATGTAAGGTAGGAGCACGATTGAGCATTATAGGATACTCCTTAACAATCTCTTCAAGGGCATCCCAAACAGCCATGTGTTCCTCTTCCACCAATTTCTTAGCTGTCCTTATATTGGTAGCATAACCATTTTTCTCAAGCCAACTATAAATATATGGCTTAAAAAGCTCTAAAGCCATCTTTTTGGGAAGACCACATTGATGCATTCTAAGCTCAGGTCCAGCAACGATAACCGATCTTCCAGAAAAATCTACCCTCTTGCCCAATAGATTTTGCCTAAAACGTCCTTGTTTTCCCTTAAGAATATCAGACAAACTCTTCAAAGGCCTTCTATTAGGCCCTGTTACAGGTCTACCCCTCCTTCCATTGTCAAAAAGGGCATCCACCGCCTCTTGAAGCATTCTTTTTTCATTTTTAAGAATTATATCTGGAGCATCTAAATCAATTAACTTCTTTAACCTCACATTTCTATTTATTACCCTCCTATAAAGATCATTTAAATCAGAAGTAGCAAACCTCCCACCCTCAAGAGGAACGAGCGGTCTTAATTCGGGGGGTATTACGGGAATTACACTAAGGATCATCCACTCAGGTTTATTACCTGATTCTAAAAAGCTACGAATTAGCTGAAGCCTCTTCCCCAACTTTTTTCTCCTTGCCTCACTCAGAGTCTTGGTCATCTCAATCTGAATATCCTTAGCCAGACCTTCCAAATCAAGTCCCCTTAAGAGCTCAGCAATAGCCTCAGCGCCAGTCCCTACCTTTATTTTATCACCATAGGTTTCCTGGACATAGTAATATTTATCCTCAGTAAGTAGTGTCCCTACGGGATATTCTTCGATCTCGCTCTTTATAACTACATATTTTTCCAAATAAAGAATGGACTCCACTTCCTTTAAAGTTTTATCAAGAAGCAGACCAATTTTACTGGGGATACTCCTTAAATACCAAATATGAGCAACAGGGGCCGCAAGCTCTATATGCCCCATTCTCTCTCTTCTTACCTTACTCTGAATAACCTCTACTCCACACTTTTCACAAATTACCCCCCTATGTTTGATACCCTTATATCTTCCACAAAGGCACTCATAATCCCTAACTGGGCCAAAAATCTTAGCACAAAATAGACCATCTCTCTCAGGTTTCAAAGTCCTATAATTAATAGTTTCTGGCTTTTTAACCTCACCATAACTCCACTCCCTAATTTTCTCGGGACTTGCCAGAGCAATCTTTACAGCCCTAATCCTATTTATGTCCTTAGGCTTTTCTAAAATACTTAAGAGATCCCTCATATAATTCCCTCCTAAGGTTTAAAACTTTTATTCAATTAAATCAACTTCTAAAGCAAGACCCTGCAGTTCCTTAGTTAAGACACGAAAACTCTCAGGCAGGCCTGCCTCAAGAAAATTCTTTCCCTTCACTAACTTTTCATACATCCTGGTTCGTCCTTCCACATCATCACTCTTCACCGTGAGAAATTCCTGTAAAGTATAAGCTGCTCCGTATGCCTCAATAGCCCAAACCTCCATCTCCCCAAGCCTCTGTCCACCAAACTGTGACTTTCCTCCCAAAGGCTGTTGGGTTATTAAAGAATAGGGCCCTGTAGAACGGGCATGAATCTTATCATCCACTAAGTGATGTAACTTCAGCATATGCATATAACCAACTGTAACTTTCTCCATAAAGGGTTCTCCAGACATTCCATCATAAAGAATAGTAGTTCCACTCTCATCCACTCCAGCAAGCTTTAACCATTTCTTTATCTCTTCCTCTTTAGCTCCAGCAAAGACAGGAGTAGCCACTGGGATTCCATCTTCAAAGGCTTTGGCCAATTCTAAAATCTCTTCATCGCTTTTGCCTTCAACCAATCTCTGATATTCATCTTCATAAAAGATCTCCTTTAAAAGCGCCTTCACTGCCTCAATTTGATACTCTTTAGCTAAACGGGCAAGCTTTGCCCCTAATTCTTTACAGGCCCATCCTAATTGGGTTTCCAAGAGCTGTCCAATATTCATACGTGAAGGAACCCCTAAAGGAGATAAAATCACATCTACAGGTCTTCCATCAGGTAAAAAGGGCATATCCTCCACTGGAACAATTTTTGATACTACACCCTTATTCCCATGGCGACCAGCCATTTTATCACCAGGTTGAAGTTTCCTCTTCATAGCAACATAAACTTTTACTATCTTTAGAACTCCAGGAGGAAGCTCTTCACCTTGTTTTATCTTGTTAATCTTAGCCTCAGACTCCTCAATTATTTCCTTCCTCTTTTTCTCAAACCTCTTTAGTAACTCTTGAACAATAGCCTTTTTTTCTTGAGGCACTATGTCCTTTAGTTTGGGTAATAGAGCTGTAGGTAACTGGGAGAGGACCTCTTTAGTAAAGGGGTCTCCCTGTTTGATAAATACCTCCTCTTCCCAAACAAGATCTCCCTGCGCCTTGGCTGTCTCTAAAACCGTTGTTAAATTGTGTAAAAGGCTTCTCTTTAAGATCTCCAAAAGGTCTGCCTGATTGCGTAAAATTTTAGCTATGGCCTCATCTTCCTTAACTTTGGCCCTGCTATCCTTCTCTACTCCCTTTCTGGTAAGCACTTTAGTATCAATAACAATTCCTTCAATTCCTGCAGGGACCCTCAAAGAGGTATCCTTAACATCTTTGGCCTTTTCCCCAAAGATGGCCCTAAGTAAACGCTCCTCCGAAGTCAAGGTGGTTTCCCCTTTTGGGGTCACTTTACCTACTAAAATATCTCCAGGTCTCACATAGCTTCCAATCTGCACGATACCACTTTTATCGAGATGTAGTAAGGCTTCTTCACTAATGTTGGGAAGATCTCTGGTTATTTCTTCTTTACCAAGTTTGGTTTCCCTGGCTACGCACTCAAATTCCTCTATGTGAATAGAAGTAAAGACATCATCTCTAACAAGCCTCTCTGAGATAATAATAGAATCCTCAAAATTATATCCCCTCCAAGGCATAAAAGCTACAAGAACATCCTTTCCTAAAGCAAGTTCCCCTAAATCCATAGATGGACCATCAGCAAGAATATCCCCCTTCTTTACCCTCTGCCCAGGCCTTACTACAGGCTTTTGTGTAAATGTGGTATTTTGATTGGACTTCACCCATTTAATAAGATTATAAACCTTTACCTCAGGAGAGCCATCCTTCTCATTATCATACCGCACTACAATTCTGTTACTGTCTACCTTTTCCACTACACCATCCTTTTCAGCTACGATAATAAATCCCGAATTAAGGGCAACACTCCTTTCCATCCCTGAACCTACTAAAGGCGCTTTAGTTCTTATTAGTGGAACTGCTTGCCTTTGCATGTTAGAACCCATAAGAGCACGGTTAGCATCATCGTGCTCCAAAAAGGGAATCAATGAGGTAGATACGCTCACAATTTGGGCAGGAAAGAGGTCCACAAGATCTACCTCTTCTCTTCGAGCCATAATAAATTCACCATTTTTTCTGGCAGGTACAACCTCATCTAAAATATTACCTTCCGCATCCAAAGGAATAGTTGACTGAGCAATCACCATATCTTTCTCTTCAGCAGCATTTAAGTAGATAACCTGATTGGTCACCTTGCCATCTTTTACTAACCTATAAGGAGTTTCCAGAAAACCATAGGGATTGGTTCGAGCATAGGTCGTTGGGGAGACTATAAGACCTATATTCGGCCCCTCTGGTGTCTCAATAGGACAAATTCTTCCATAATGACTGGGATGCACATCTCTCACTTCAAACCCTGCCCTCTCGCGGGTAAGACCACCAGGCCCTAAAGCAGAAAGCCTTCTCTTATGAGTAAGCATGGAAAGCACATTAGTCTGATCCATAAATTGGGAAAGTTGTCCTTGAGCAAAAAATTCCTTAACAGCAGCAAGGACCGGTTTGCTATTGATTAAATCTCCTGGCGTTAAATTTTCTACCTCCTGAAGTTGTAACTTTTCTTTTATCAACCTTTCCATTCTCATAAGCCCAATAAGAAACTGATTTTCCACCAGTTCCCCAACAGCTCTAACCCTCCTGTTAGATAGGCTATCTATATCATCTCCTTCTTCCTCACTCTCTTTAAGTCTTATAAGTTCCTTAAGTATGGCAATTATATCATCTAAAGTTAACGTTCGTTGTGTAACTGGTATATCCAACCCTAAACGAAGATTAATTTTGTATCTACCTATTTCCGAAAGATCATAAGTCTGCAGATCAAAGAAGAGCGAATTGAAGTAAGCCGTAGCTACCTCAAGGGTAGCAGGGCTTGTAGGCCGCATTTTTCTATAAATCTCTAAAAGGGCTTGTTCCCTATTTTTTGCCTTGTCATTCTTGAGAGAATCTCTTAAAGCTAAACTATAGCGATGGATGTCAGTAAAGAGAACATCAACAGTTCTAATCCCTTTTTCTCTCAATAACTTAAGAATATCCTCCGTAATCTCTGTGTTCAAGGGTAGAAGTACTTCACCAGTTTCAGTATCTACGATCTCCCTTGCTGAGATCTTCCCAAGAAGGAGTTTGTCCTCCCCTTTAATCCTCTGAATACCAAGTTCCTTAAATTTTCTGATAACACCACTACTAATTACCTTTCCCTTCTTAATCAGCACTTCCCCAGTCTCTGGATGGAGAAAGTCAGCTTCTGCTTTTTGTCCCTGAAGTATTTCAAAGTCAAGCTCTCTCTCCACCCCATCGTCTAAGAGATAATATCTCTCACGGGGATAAAAGAGATTCAGTATAGCCTCTTCAGAAAGCCCCATGGCCTTGAGAAATACTGTAGCTGAAATATTTTTTCTTTTGTCAATGCGCACATAAAACCTTCCTCTATAATCGTATATAAAGTCTATCCAAGAACCCTTAACAGGGATCACTCTTGCTATATAAGTAAGCTTTCCAGCCTTAGCCTGAGTTTTGTCCTTTTCAAAAATAACCCCTGGAGACCTCTGAATCTGATTAACTACCACTCTCTCAGTTCCATTAATGATAAACCTTCCATCCTCGGTCATTTGAGGAATGGTTCCAAAATAAAGTTCCTGCTCCTTAATATCTCTTATACTCTTAACCCCAGTATCAGGATCTACATCGTAACTTACAAGCCTTACCCTCACCTTCATTGTGGCCTCATAGCTCTGCCCCTTGTCTTTGGCCTCTGCTGGCTCATATTCTGGAGGTAAAATTTTATAATCAAGATACTCCAAAACAGCAGTCTCAGAATAATCCTTAATAGGGAAAATCGTTTTAAAACATCTATGAATACCTACATCCTGCCTAAGCTCCGAAGGAATTCCTGCCTGTAAGAACTGCTCATATGATCTCTTAGGAATGGCTATCAAGTCAGGTAAGTCCATTATCTGTTTTACTTTAGCAAAATTTTTTCTCAACCTCAAACCCTGGTTTGACTTGGACATTCCTGAATTCCCTCCTTTTGATGAGAATAAAAAGACAATAAGGGTGCTCCCTTTAAAAGGGAGTACCCTTAAGATAAGATATCTTGATTTTAATCTTTGTCAAGGCTACTTAATTTCTACCTTAGCTCCAACTTCTTCTAATTTCTTCTTAATCTCCTCAGCCTCTGCTTTGGAAATACCAGTTTTTACAGGCTTTGGTGCAGACTCAACTAAGTCTTTAGCTTCCTTGAGACCAAGGCCAGTAATCTCCCTCACCACCTTGATCACATTAATCTTATTAGCCCCAGCCTCAGCAAGAATTACATCAAACTCCGTTTTCTCCTCAGCAGGAGCTGCTTCAGCTGCAGCAGCCATTCCTGGCATAGCAGCCACAGCTGCCACAGGAGCTGCTGCCGTAACCCCAAACCTCTCCTCAAGCTCCTTAATAAACTGGGAAAGCTCAAGAACAGTCATGTTGGAAATAAATTCAATCACCTCTTCCTTTGTTACAGCCATCTCTTAACCCTCCTTTTTATTTTCATTTGCTCTTAGGCTTCACCCTTTTGCTTCTTCTCTTCAATGGCCTTTAATACATAGAGGAAATTCCTCAATATGGCAGAAAGCACCCCAACAAAGTTGGCTACTGGAGCCTGGATAGTCCCTAAAAGCTGGGCTATCAAAATTTCCTTAGGAGGTAACTTTACAAGCTCTTCAATAGTCTGACTGCCATAACCTTTCCCCTTAATCACAAGACCTCTGAGCTGTAAATTGGGATGGTTCTTTATAAATTCCTTAAGAACTTTGGCAACCTCAACAGGATCTTTGTAAGAAAAAATTAAAGCCGTTGGCCCCTCAACATAATCCATAACTGCTTTATAAGGGGTTTCACTACTACCTATCCTGATTAAAGTGTTCTTATAAACTCGGTATTCTCCATCTTTTTCCCTAACAAGCTTTCGTATCTCATTCACTTCAGAAACTTTCAACCCCTTAAATGTAGCTACAAATACAGCCTCTGAACGTTGCAATTTTTCCCTTAATGACTTTAATAATTCTGCCTTCCTCTCTTTAGTAATCAAGGCTTACCTCCTATATAAAATCTCTTCCCTGAAATTACCCCTTTGCCTAAAGTAGGCCTCGCCTTTGGGCGAGAATTAAGCCTTGCAGCACCTACTTATCTTCGGCCTAAAAGGGGCTCCACACTTGAGAGCACCTTCTGGCCTGATATATTACTAATCTCCAGAGTAATTAGCTAATAAGTTTCTAACATCATTTATATCAACTTTTAAACCAGGCCCCATCGTGGTAGAAATAGTAATACTCCTAATATATTGCCCTCTGACTGCAGCAGGTTTTGCCTTAAGAAGGGCTTCAAAAAAGGCAGCTAAGTTTTCCAAAATCTTCTTTTCCCCAAAAGAGACCTTTCCAACAGGTGCATGAACAACTCCTGCCCTATCAACCTTAAAGTCAACCTTCCCAGCCTTAATGTCCCTAACAGCCTTGGCCACATCAAAGGTCACTGTGCCAGTTTTAGTGCTGGGCATAAGCCCCCTTGGTCCAAGGATCTTTCCAAGCCTACTTACCTGACCCATCATGTCAGGAGTTGCTATCACCTTGTCAAAGTCAAGCCAATTTTCCTCTTGAATCTTCTTGATTAAATCCTCATCACCTACATAGTCGGCCCCAGCCTCAAGTGCCTCTTTAGCCTTTTCACCCTTAGCAAAAACAAGAACTCTCGCCACCTTTCCTGTTCCATGAGGTAGAACTACAGAACCTCTCACCATCTGATCAGCATGCCTTGGATCTACACCTAAAACTACAGCTACCTCCACTGTTTCGTCAAATTTAGCATAAGCATTTTCAAGGGCAAGTTTTACTGCCTCTTCAAAAGTATATTTCTTACTCCTATCTATTTTGGCAAGAACTGCTCTATACTTCTTCCCCCTGGTAGGCATAGCTCCTCTCCTTAGTCAACAATTTCAATACCCATGCTTTTGGCAGTTCCCTCAATAGTTCTCATGGCTGCCTCTAAGGTAGCTGCCGTCATATCAGCCATTTTCATTTTGGCTATCTCTTCAAGTTGCTTTCTTGTTATCTGCCCAACCTTTTCCTTCTTTGGGTTATGAGCACCTGTTTCAATTCCAGCTGCCTTCTTTAATAATACCGAAGCAGGAGGTGTCTTCAATTCAAAGGTAAAAGATCTGTCAGCATAAACAGTAATTACCACAGGAATTATATAACCCTCTTGTCCCCTCGTCTTTTCGTTAAAGGCCTTGACAAATTCCATAATATTTACACCATGCTGTCCAAGAGCAGGACCAACAGGTGGTGCAGGAGTCGCCTGCCCAGCAGGAAGTTGTAATTTTATCTGAGCAATAACCTTCTTAGCCATCTTCTTTCATCCTCCCAGTAACCTATATCTTCTGTAAATTAGTAAAATCAATATCTACTGGAGTTTCTCTGCCAAATATACTTACCAATACCCTAACTTTGCCCTTGTCAGGTTTAACCTCCTCCACAACACCTATAAAATTAGCAAAAGGCCCATCAATAATCTTCACCTTGTCACCAACCGTAAATTGATAGCGAGGTTTTAACTTTATTTCTTCTACCATCAATGAAGATTGAAGCTTCTCTACCTCCTCTGTGCGGAAGAGATAAAGCTTATCTCCCCCAACAATATCTATCACACCCTCAATGGATTTTATAACCTCCTTTAAGGTCTCATCAAGCTCACCATAAATCAAAAAATAACCTGAATAAAAGCGCCTCTTTTCCTGCTTTTCTGGAGAAAAATGCACTTCAATCTCCTTTGGAGGAGGCACAAAAATCTTTTCAATTTTATCACTAAAACCTTGCTCAGCAACTACTTTTTCTAATTTCTCTTTAATTTCTTCTTCCTTACCTACCCAAACCTGCACTGAATACCAGTTTTTAGCCACCTTCAACTCACCAATAAAGTAATAACAAAATTATAAATCATATCCAAAAGACCTAAATAAGCACCTATAAAAAGACTTAATAAAATTACCATGAGACTGCTCATCAATACCTGCTTTCTACCTGCCCAGGTAATTTTTTTGGCCTCTGATTTAACCTCTTTTAAAAATTTTACACTACGATCTATGGGATTTATTTTACCTTCCGTCAAGCCTTTTTTAATAACTTCGCTCATCTATTCTTCCCCATACTATATTTAAAATGCAGGGCAGGAGGGACTTGAACCC
>Ga0209080_1001090_pt1 | contig 14568 bp, 11 predicted proteins | sample JNZ110809AmetaG_FD_184123 | JGI IMG/M metagenome (GOLD analysis project Ga0209080, IMG submission 184123) | Hot spring microbial communities from Jinze hot spring, China to study Microbial Dark Matter (Phase II) - JNZ 110809A (SPAdes) (version 3) ...
AGGTAATGGACTCGTTCGGCTATGTTGGTTGCGTGGTCTGCAGTGCGCTCAAGTCTTCGCGCAAGCAATATCGTGTAAACGCCAATTTCGGCATCCTGCGGATTGGACTGGATGTGCGCTATCGTGGATGACAGAATTTGGCGAAAGAGTATGTCAACAGGCACATCATCCCTACACACCTGATGCGCAAGTCCCACATCCACATTTGTGAAAGCCTCAACAGCATTTCGTATCATGCCCATCGCCATCTGACCGAGTCGCGGTATGTCTTTAAGCAGCTCGCCCACATCCTTTCCGACCATGACGGGCGTTATCTTCGCTATATCCTCGGCATAGTCTCCGATGCGCTCAATGTCGCTGATCACCTTCAGCGTTGCTGCTATTAGGCGCAAGTCGCTACCCAACGGCTGTTGTCTTGCGAGCATCTGCAGGCACATGTTCTCAATCTCCAAGTCCATTTCATCAACCCTGTCATCCATAGCGATGACCCGCTGTGCGAGCTCCAAATCCTTGTTGAGGACGGCATTAAGCGCCTCAGTGAGCATGTTCACGACGAAGTAACCCATCGTTGAGACCTTCTCATGCATTTCCTTCAGCTGCATGTCAAATGACTTCCTCGTCACAGCCATGCTTCTCTCCCCCTTTGAATGCGCCTTCTTGCTTAACGCTGCTCATTGAGTGAGCTGAAGCGCATATTTAATCTCCTCCCTTACACGCTCATCCCCTTCACCCCTCCACGCATGTTCAAGGACCATACGAGCTGATTTGCTCCCGATCCTTCCAAGTGCCCATGCTACATGGGAGCGCACAAGCGAGTCCTCATCGCTGTGAAGCAACTTTGCAAGCTGCTCCACAGCGCATTCACTCCTCGCATTTCCAAGCGCGACAGCGACATTGCGCAAAAAGCGCGCCCTGCCAATGCGCAAAATCGGTGTGCACGCAAAACGCCGATTAAACTCTCTGTCTGAGAGCAGCTCAATCAAGTTCGGTCTCAACAACTCGTAGGACGGCTTTAACTCGTTGTCCACCATTGCTCCACCCTTTGCCTTGCCATTCCACGGGCAAACTTGTTGGCAGATATCGCACCCAAAAATCCATCTGCCAATTCGCTCCCGCAATTCAAACTGAATGGCACTGCGATGCTCAATCGTCAAATAGGAAATGCAGCGGCGCGCATCAAGCACCCTCGGTGAAACGAGCGCGCCAGCTGGGCAGGCATCAATGCACATGGTGCATTTCCCGCACCTATCTCGCTCAAGCGCTTCAGTTGGCTCAAGTTCAACATCAGTGAGCAGCTCGCCGATGAAAAAGTAAGAGCCAAAGCGCCTGTTAATCACATTCGTGTTTTTCCCAAACCATCCAAAGCCAGCCCTCACAGCGAGCTCACGCTCAAGTATCGGTGAGCTGTCAACGCAAATCTTCACCTTAGCCAAACGCACATTTGCCCTTAGCCAGTCACGCAGCTCCCTCAATTTGGCTTTGATTACATCGTGGTAGTCTTGCCTGCACGCATACAGCGATATTCTGCCAGTCACCTCGGACTCATCATGAGAAGGCTCTTCATTAGCAGCATAGCCGACGCCAACGACGACCACTGACTTGCACTCTTCCATTAGTGCCTTTGGGTTCTTGCGTAGATGTTTTGTGCGCACCATGTATTCCATCTCGCCCGCATAACCGAGCTCAATCCACCTCTCAAAATGCTCATATGTCTGCGCATCTATTGGGCGCACGATGCCGACCATATCAAACCCGAGTTCCTCAGCCCTTGCCAGCAAGCGCTGTGTGAGCAATTCCGTATTCATGCTACCTCACTTTGAATGCTCCTTCGCGAATTCAATGAAGTTGCGCAGTATAGCCAATCCAATGCGCCCGCTCTTCTCTGGATGGAACTGCGTCCCGCACAAGTTCATCCACCGTATAGCTGAGACGAACTCAATCCCATGCCATGCCGTGGCAGTGATCAAGGATGGGTCGTCAACAACAATGTGAAACGAATGGACAAAGTAAACCATGGGACGCCTCGGCAAACCAACAAACAGGGGGTAGCTCTCCAATATGTTCAACTCATTCCATCCCATGTGTGGTATCTTCAACCCGCATGACCTCGGCAATGGAGTGACGCGCCCGCTTATTAATCCCAGCCCTTCGTGTATTCCGTGCTCCTCACCTACACTCACCATCAGCTGCATCCCGAGGCATACACCCAACATTGGCACACCCATCATGAACGCCTCTTTGATAGCCTCCTCCAATCCCTTCTCACGAAGTTTCACCATGCCCGAACCAAATGCTCCAACTCCTGGGAGGACGAGGCATCTTGAGCTTGCAACCTCGTTGCGGTCTCCCGTGAGAATGACCTTGCAACCGAGCGCCTCAAAAGCCTTCACAATGCTCATCAGGTTACCTGCACCATAATCAATCACCGTGACTTCAAACGAACCCATATAACGCTACCCCCGAGTTGGAAATGCAGTGTCAACAGCGTTATGCAAACCTATGAAAGAGCAACCCGCAGAATCGCTGCGCACACTTTTGACCCCCACACTGAAGGGACAAAAACTCGCCAATGGGGCTTGATGGCAGTTTGTGCCATCGGACTTGCTCACGGCATCTCATCCGCCTGAAAAATCCCCCCTCATCGCCCACCGAATCACCCTCACTCCTTTATGCCCATGCTCTCCTTCAACCGCTCAATCAACTTGCCCAAGTTCTCAAGGCGTTGCCCGAATTCGCCCCACCTTCCCTCCTTGACGCTCCTCGAGAGGGAATTAAACTCATCGGAAAGCTGTCTCACTAATTCCGCTGCATCTGCTTTTGCTTGATGGCGTAACTGTTCCACCACTTGCTCACCCGATAATGACGCTGTGACACCTCCCCCACCCAACAACTTCTCAACGGCGTTGTCTAAAGTTATCCCCATAGCAAGCCTGCTTTGCGATGCCACGATGACCCTCGCAAGCTGCGGTATTTCAGACTGCTCCGCGCGAAGGTATATCGGCTCAACATAGAGCAGTGAATTGTCCATCGGGATCACGAGCAAGTTGCCCCTGATGACATCTGAGCCTCGCTGCTGCCATAGCGAAAGGTATGGGCTTATCTCAGGGTGCTGGTCTATGCGCGCCTCAATTTGCATCGGACCTTGAATGAGCTGCGTTGTGGGGAAGCGAAACACGATTATATTGCCATAGCGCGGCATGTCGCAGAATGCAGCCATCCACGCAATCATGTTGTCCTTCTTCGTGGGCGTGAATGGGAGCATTAACACGAATTCAATCCTTTCAGACCCAGGCGGGCGCATGACGACATAATATGGCTCCACGCGCTGCTTGTTCTTCGTAATTGATGCTGCACCACCAGACGAGCCGAAAAGTTCGTAAGCTATCTCCCACTCATCCTCACGGTTGTAAAACTGCTCTGGCGCTGTCATGTGGTATTTGCAATAGATGTTAGCTTGCACCCAGAACAAGTCAACCGGGTAGCGGATATGTTCCCTGAGCTTTTTCGGCATCTCGTCCAATGGCTTGAAGAGCTTCGGGAAGATGGATGCGTAAGTGCGCACGAGTGGGTCGCTTGGGTCAACGATGTAAAAGCGCACATCACCATTGTATGCGTCAACAACCACTTTAACCGAATTGCGGATGTAGTTGATGTGGCTGTTACCCCACTTGACGGGCTCGGAATACGGAAACAGGTGACTGTGAGTGTATGCATCAACGATCCAAAACAGCCTTCCATCGGCAATGACGATGTATGGGTCGTTATCGTAAGAGAGAAACGGCGCTACGCGCTTTATGCGCTGCACTATCTGCCTGTAGTAGAGTATGCGGCTCTCTTTCGTTATGAGCCGCGAGAGGAGAATGTTTGGGTCGTTAAATCTTAGAGCGAATAGGATTCGCCTCAATATGGAGCCAATGCGGATGCCATCCCTTCCGTGATATTTGCACATCTTGAATGCCCTTGTCCCTCTCGGATAGTCAATTTCCGGCTGCTTCGTCCTGACGATGATGTATGGCAGATCCAGCTCGCCGAAGTAAATTTCGGGGCGCTCTATCTTCAAATCCTTCGGCTGCTCCCCCGGCCCGAACCACTTTGGTGGTATATCCTTCAGATAAAACTTTGGCATGCCGTTTGGCTCGCTCTCGCTCACTGGACTCATGCAAACTCCGTATCCGTGCGTGTATTGAAGGCGCAAGCTTATCCATCTCTTTGCTCCGGAGGGCAGAAGGTTGTAGTTTAGTTCACGAGCTGCAATCATCACTTGCTGGTATCTCCCGTTGATGCAATAGCGGTCAATGTCAACATCATTGAAGTCGTAGTAGAACCTGATTTCCTGAAGCTGGTCGTAAACTTGCTTAAGCGGTCTGTAATCCCACAAGCGCACATTCTGGATCGTGTCAATGTTGGCTTCAATCAACTTATCCGTGACTTCCTCCCTTATCGGGTAGTCCGTTATAGCCACGCCATTGAGACCATACGCGGTTAGCGTGAACTTGATGTTGTGCGATATAAACTTTCGCTCCATCACAAGCTCGTTTGGCTTGACGATGAAATTCTGGACCATACCGGGGAGCACAACGCCGGCAATGAATGAAGCCCCGAATATGAGCACAGCTGTGTAAACGATGAGCCTGATCGCCTTCCAGTAGGCATTAAGCAGAAGCAGCACGGCGCCGAGCACTGCTAATGCCATCATCACATAAAGCACAGGTAGGCGCACATAGACATCGGTATAGCCAGCCCCCCAAACAGCAGAAGGGATTGCGCCAGCAGCACCGTAGTCAAAAAGCAACTTGAACATGTCCAACCTGTAACCGAAAGCCTTGACTATGAGCAAACCTGAAAGGAGGCAACTTATGTGGCTTCTCACATATGGTGCGATGTAACGGCGATGGGAAATCAGCTCAATTGCCGATGAGGCGAGATACATGGAGAGTGTTGCGATGAGCGCCACGAGCAGGGTCATGAGAAGGAACCTGTAGAGCAGGTTGTAAAACGGCAACCCGAATACATATGTTGAGACATCCTGCCTCAGTATTGGATCTCTGAGCTTGAAAGGGACGGCGTAGATGAACTTCAGGACCGTCTCCCACTCTCGTCCGGCGAGCGCTGCAACGCTCAACCCTATGACGCAAACTGCCACAAGCAATAACGCCACCATTGCCCTCTCAATCCAACTAACAACAGCTGGATGAAGCGCTTGCCTCAGCAGCATCCTCATCCTGTGTATGCCGGCTAACCTGTATGCGATGAGCACATTTGAGAAGACGATGGCGGTAAACAGCAGCCATGTGACAGCCCCAACGGAGAATTGCGCCACAAGCCGCCTGATGAAGACCGAGCTGTAACCCAAGCTCGCAAACCAGAGATACTCCGTCCAGAAGTAGGCAATGTGCTTTGCCGAGATGAAGAGCAGCGCCAAAATGGCAACCAGAATGAATATGCGCCATCTTGCCATCGCAATTACTCCCCCTCAGGGTGAAAGCATAACGCCGCTGCGTTGAGCTTTTGCCACTTGATAAGGCAAGCCATTGACTGCCAATGAATCTTATCAGCGAGTCAGCCAGTTCGGGTTAGCGCCTTTGAAGTCCAGAACTAAAGTATGCGACGCAAGTTGCCCTCCTCACTCCAACCAGCGAGGTAAGCACCATATGCATCCTCTTGCTCGCGAATTCCCAAGGCGTGCCCAATGCCGTTGATGGACCAACTATTGCTCACCCATTTCTATCCGCCTAATGTGTTCGCGGAGGACATCGTTTGGGCAGAGCTTGAAGAAAAGGCTCACCGCAGCTATGCCGATGAGCGCACTGATGAAGACATCGTCAAGCAAGCCGATGGTGGGGATAAAAACCTCGGGAAGAACATCAAAGGGTGTGGCAAGGTATGCCATGATGCAAAGGAGCGCAAACGGCAAAATAAGTTTCGCTTGCGCGGGCACTCGCCTATCCGACATCAAGCCAATGCACAGCCGAATGAAATTTGGGAAGTGCCATATCAGCCTTATCATGCTCATACGATGCTCCTCCGCGCGTAATGGCACTCTTATTATGCCCGTGCAAAGGCACGCTGTCAACCGCAATTTGATCCCGCGTGGGCAAAGCCTTGCCAAGCCGACGAGCTTAAAGTTGGGCTGCTGCACCGCCTTCCAAACGAGGCTTTGAAAAATTGGCTTAGCACACATCATCGCCGTTAAAGAGTGTCATGCTGCCATTGCGCAGTTATAATGCCTCATGGTTGCAACTCAGCTGCGGCAAATAGGGGCGATGTAGCGTGAGCAAATTGGTTGACCGTTACGGGAGGCACATTTCGTATTTGCGCATCTCTGTCACCAGCGATTGCAACCTGCGTTGCGTTTACTGTGCCAATGGAATTGCTGCACGCCACCGAATGGATTACGAGAATCGCCTCAGCGTTGATGAATTGATTCAAGTCGCAATGTGCGCTGCGAAGCTCGGGATAAGGAATGTGCGATTAACCGGTGGCGAGCCGCTGATGAGGGGCGAAATCATTGAGTTGATCGGTGGGTTGGCAACCATTGACGGCATTGGCGATATCTCAATGACAACCAATGGCGTGCTCCTCTCACGCTATGCCGATGTGCTCCGCAAGGTCGGGCTCAGGCGAGTCAACATAAGCCTTGATTCGCTCAATGAAGAAAAGCTCAGCGCATTGAGCGGCGCAAACCCTCGCATGATACTTGATGGCATTGATGCAGCGCTGGGCTGCGGATTTGAATGCGTCAAATTAAACTGCGTCATCATGCGCGGCTTCAACTTGGATGAGATAGCCCAACTTGCCTCACTCAGCATTGATAGACCGCTACATGTTCGCTTCATTGAACTTCAGCCCATTGGGTTTGAGCGGCGCTTCTTCACGCAACAGTTTGTCAGCGCATCAGAAATGCGTGAACACTTGAAAAGGATGCTTGAGCTTGAGCCGGTTGAGAAGGGCGATGAGCCCGTTGGATTTGGACCGGCAAGGTATTGGCGCATTAAGGGCGCCCATGGAACTGTGGGATTTATCGCCCCAGTGAGCGAGCCGTTTTGCAGCGATTGCAATCGGCTCAGGTTGACTTCAAGCGGCGTCTTGCGACCGTGCTTAGCTCACAATATCGGCATTGACATAAAGCGAGCTCTCATGGATGGCGATGAGGCAATTGAGATGGCATTCCAAAGGGCAGTGATGCTCAAACCGCTCGGACACAGCTATATGTGCGTTGCTGAGAGCGCTCACGAATGTTGCCCAGTTGATGCACCGATGAGGGAGATCGGAGGATGATTAAATGTGTCATTTGCGCGGGAAAAGCGTCACAGCCTTTGCGGCAACTCCAAAGGGCACCCAAAACATGGTGAACATGGGGATGGGAATTTGGATGATGAAGCAGTTATCATGCAGTGGAGTGTGCACTTGGCTCGCCAAAGACCATTTGGGGCGGCGCTTGCCATCATTTCCATCTCAATAACGATTGTGATTGGCAATGCATTGCTCGGCTCATGGTTTTACGGCGCCATTGGTGGGCTCGTGATAGCGTGTGCGCTATCGGACTTCTTGCTGCCGGTGCGCTATCGTCTGACGAAGCGCGGTGCAGAAGTTGTCTCTGCGCTTTATCAGCGCTCAATTGAATGGGAGCGCGTCAAAGCGTGTTACCTTGATAAGGATGGGATTGTGCTATCACCGTTTGAAAGGTGGACGCCGCTTGCTTCATTCAGGAGTGTGCGCTTGCGCTTCAATTGCGACCGTGAGAGGGTGATCAAGCTCGTCAGCGAACTCGCAAAATGGCGCACGAAGGCAAGACAGCATTTAAGGGATGATGAACATGTGTGATTGGCACTGCCATGCGCATCATCACGGATGGCATCGGTTTACATGCTGTGTGGGCGCATCACTCGGATGGTTGCTTGAGGAGATCTGCGGGACATTCAGGTTTGTGTGCTGCCATCCATGCCCAAGTTGCGGTAAGACAGTCAGAAGCGATTACAATGTATGCCCGCACTGTGGTGCGCAACTGAGGCGGCGTTGTGAAGGTTGTGGGAAGGAACTTCATCCATCATGGCGCTATTGCCCAAGCTGTGGGAAAGCCACAGAGGCGCAGCAGGCACAGTAAGCGGGCAATTCAAAGCCAAAGCCTTTTTCCTCAGTCGGCTGAGCAAGCGGGTGTGAGCAAAGTGGATGACAGAAAATCGGTGAGCGCGTGATGTGGGAGAGTGCTTTAACTTTTGTCAGCTTGGTCATAAGTTCATTCGCCGTTGCGCTATCTGGTGCACTCATGCCCGGACCGCTGACTATATCGGCGATTGAGCGCGCCATGCGTTATGGTGCCTTTGCGGCATTCCTCGTCGCGTTGGGACACTCGGCACTTGAGCTTCCAACGACAGTTGTGCTCGCTTTTGGGTTGCACATCGCCGATGTTAAGCCGTTGAAGGTGCTCATCGGAATTGTCGGGGGAGCTACAATCATCCTCATGGGTCTCGGCATGCTGCGCGCTGGCAAAAGCACGGGCAATCTGGAAGTCGGCATGAGGCTTGATAGGCACGCACAACTTGGCTCAATTTCGTCCGGCATTGTGAGCAGCATCTCCAACCCTTATTGGTCTGTTTGGTGGCTAACTGTCGGGACAAGCATGATCAGCAATTCGCTCAACGCTGGCGTTATCGGCGTCGGCGCATTCTACATCGGGCACATACTTGGAGACATACTTTGGTTAGTCACAATCGGGATTGCCGTTGTAAGAGGGATAGCGCTGTTTGGCGGCACAGCCTACAAAGCGCTAATTAAGGGGTGCGGAATATTCATGGTTGGGTTTGGATGCACTTTCATTTTTATGGCGCTCAAGAGCGCAACCTCATTCCTCCCGTGAAGCACTGTTGGCGATCTGCCGCATTCGCGCTACCATGACATTGTGACTTTAGCCATAATTGAACCTTACCTTCCCCATCGCCACTGCGGTGGAAGGAGGCTCACCCCACTCAGCGATGCCTGTCACACCATTTCCTTCAGGCACCTTCCAATGGACGGCGATATGCGTTAGCCTTTGCATTTGACACCTTATGACACTGTCGTGAGGTGAAAGTGATGCCCGACAGAAGAGGGTCTCGGAATCATAAGCAGGATGAGGATAGCAAGGAGAGGAGTTCAAGCTCACCGTTTGGTAAGGGAGCATTCAACCTCGGATTTGAGACGCGCTTTAAAGCGACAGCGCTACTTGACGAGATACTCATGCAGACATCGGAGAATGATAGGCGCTATAGGCTGCTGCTTTTGCTGCGCCATCAACTTGAGGTGGATGAAAGGCAGCTTGAAGAGGCAAGGCGCGTTATTGAGCAATTCCAAGAGGTCTACGAGAAACTCACATCGCCAGCGAACCGCATCGGCACATTTCTCGGGTCGCCAGAAAAGGGCATAGCACACATAGCCGTTGGCGATGCCGAATACTATGCCAACATTGACCCCAACTTGGATGCATCCTCATTGAAGGTCGGCACGAGGGTGAAGATAAACGATGCGTTTGCTGTCATAGGTGATTTGGGTTATGCGCCAGATGGACCAACTGCAAAGGTGGCTGAACTTTTGCCCGATGGCAGGGTGAGGGTGTCGCTTGATGGGCATGGATTATCGGCGAGGATAGTGAGGCGCTCAAGTGACCTATCCGAATGCGAGATGGAAGTTGGAGATGAAGTGCGCCTTGAACCGACACTCAGGGTAGCAGTTGAGCTGTTCCGAAGGAAACAGGTGAGGGATTACTTCCTTGAGAGGGTTCCCGAAATACCTTGGAGCAAGATAGGCGGGCAGGATGAGGCAATTAAAGTCATAAGGGAATTGATTGAAGTCCCGCTTCTGTATCCCGAGCTTTATCGCAAGTTTGGAAAGCAGCGTGTGAAAGGCATCTTGCTATACGGACCACCCGGATGCGGGAAAACGCTCATAGGCAAAGCCACAGCTTACAATGTGACAAAAGCATATAGGGAGAAGGTTGGCGGCGATGTGCGAGAATACTTTATGCTCATCAACGGACCGCAGATACTGAGCATGTGGGTTGGCGAGACGGAGAGGGCGATAAGGGAAATATTCGCCACAGCACGCCAGCGCGCAAAGGAAGGGTATCTTGTGTTCATTTTCGTTGATGAGGCTGATGCCATACTTCGGACGAGGAGCTCGGGCAAATGGCTTGATATGGCGAACACCGTTGTCCCACAATTCGCAGCTGAGATGGATGGCTTAGTTGACACCGAGAATGTTGTTGTCATGCTCACATCAAACCGCCCGGATTACATTGACCCGGCAATACTTCGCCCGGGGAGGGTTGACCGAAAGCTGAAGATAGCCCGCCCGAACAAAGAGGCGTCAAAGGAAATACTCGCAATCTATTTGAACGAGTCCATCCCAATACATTCAAGCCTGATAGCGGAACATGGTAGCCACGAAGCTGCAAGGCAATTTCTGATAGAGCGCACAATTGACTTCCTCTTCCAAAGGGATCACGAGAAGGCATTCGTTGACATATACCTGCGAAACGGCAGGCGGCAAACACTTTACTGGTGCGACCTCGTTAGCGGCGCCCTCATCATGTCGGTGGTTGAGCGTGCGAAGGACTTTGCGCTGAGAAGGGCGATAGAGAAAGGAGATGAGGGCGAGGGAATAACACAGCAAGACCTGTTTGAGGCTGTGTCGCTTGAGTATCGTGAAAACGAGATATTCCCAAAGAGCGACAACCTTGAGGACTGGCTCAAGCTCATTGACTACGATCCCGAGAATGTTGTTGAGGTTCGTCCGATATGGCGCCGCGAGCGAGATGTCAGCATAGGCACAGTGGTTTAGGGTTTGCGTTAGTTTATGCGTGGCGCTTTCAATAAGGGGCTTGGTGGTAACCGTGGATTTGCTTTTTGGGCTTGAAAATGAATACGGTGTTTTGATTGACGGATGCTCGCTCATTGATTTGCCGTGTGCGGTGAAAGAGCTGATTGAGAGCTACCCGCATAAGGCATGTTCAAACTGGGACTACTCATACGAATCCCCAAGGCTTGACATGAGGGGATTTGTAGCCAAGCGCTTGGAAGTTGACCCAAAGGAGGAGAAGCTGGATAGGGAGACGCTTTCAAGGTCACCGGATGCATTTGAGCCGTGTGATAGAGTGCTCCAAAACGGCGCGAGGTTGTATCATGACCACGCTCATCCGGAGTATTCAACGCCTGAGTGCCGTCGGCTTAAGGACTTGGTGGCTCACGATAAAGCCGGTGAACGCATCATCCTGATGTGCGCACACAACCTTTCAAAGCGCCTTGGCACCACTGTGAAGGTCTTCAAAAACAACACCGACTTTCATGGCTCAAGTTATGGAACGCACGAAAACTATTTGATGCTTCGCCTCGTCCCATTTGATGCCGTGGTGGATGCATTCATACCGTTCCTTTGCACACGAATCATTTACACAGGCGCCGGTAAAGTCGGAAGCGAGGCTGACGCTGGTAAAGGCGTGCGGTATCAACTCTCGCAGCGTGCCGAGCATTTCAGTTCGCTCATTGGAACGGACACCCAGTCCCGCCGCCCAATATTTAACACGAGGGATGAGCCTCACGCCGATAGGAGCAAATATAGGCGCTTGCACATCATCACCGGGGATGCAAACATGTCGGAATATGCCACCGCACTTAAGGTTGGGACGACTGCCATCATTGTGAAGTTGCTTGAGCACGGTTGGCGTGCGCCGGATTGGTTGAGGATTGCGCACCCAATCAAAACGCTGCACGAGCTCTCAATGGATGAAAGCATGCGATGGCTTGTTGAGCTCGCCGATGGGCGAAAGATAAGCGCGGTTGAATTGCACAGGCTTTATCTGTCGGCTGCACAAACGCTTCTACATGATGAGGACGAGGATGTCCAATGGGTGCTGCGTGAGTGGTGTGAAGTCCTTGATTGGCTTGAAAGGGAGCCGATGGCACTCAGCGATAGACTTGATTGGGTCGCTAAGAGGCGCTTGATGGAGATGTTCATTGAGGCTGAAGGGACGGATTGGAGCGACGAAAGGCTGAGGGCAATTGACTTGGCATATCACAATGTGGACTTGAACGACGGGCTCTACTACACGCTTGAAGCCAATGGCTCAATGAGGCGATTGGTCACCGATGAGGACATTGAAAAGGCAATTTATAACCCACCAAACAACACGCGCGCATTGATACGGGGATGGTTGATTGAGCGCTTTTGCTCGTCGGTGATGAAGGTCTCATGGGGTATGGCGAAGGTTTGTGTCAACGGTGTGGAACGAACCATTGACCTTCGCAACATGGTTGGGGAAGATGCACAAGATGTGTTGAGCAAGTTGGTGGATGAAGACATCCCAATTGATGAACTGATTGAGCTTTGCAATTCGGCGAACGCAAATTCAAGCGAGAACTCCTGAGCTGCGATGGTTAAAATTTTAACCGAGGAGGTGTGACAAATGCCAGAGCAAGTGCGCCGCCAAATGCCCAATGAGCTGATGCCGAAGCATCACGATAATGAGGATGCCCCGAGGACGCCGGATGTTCAACCTCCGGACACAAAGGAATTGCTTGAGCGCATGCGCCGAATAGACCCTCGTGAGGCTCGCCGCTACAGACAGCGCAGCGGGGAGTGAGGAACTTGTGAATGCGCACGGCGACTTCTTGGAGCTGCTGAGAGAGCATGGCTATGAGCCGTTTCAACATGCCGCAATTATGCAATCTCATCATCACAGTGAGGCACAAGTTGCAGGGGCGACAATCGCTCATGGCACTACGGTCATTGCAGTCAAGTTTAAGGATGGCGTCCTGAACATAGCGGATAGGAGGGCGATGGCAAGCAACACAATCCTTTACGAGGAAGCCGAGAAGATAATGGAGCTTGATGATTACACACTCATTGCGATTGCCGGCTCTTACGCAAGGGCAGTTGAAGCAGTCCGCTTACTCAGACACTCGTTCAAATACTACGCAAGGAGTCAGCTTCAGGAACTCAGCTTGGAAGGGAAGCTTAACGAAGTTTCAAGGGTGCTAATGAGAACCATTCCAGAGTTGATGCAAGGCATAGGTGGTTTCCTCCCGATCGTGAGCACATACGATTTAAAGAGGGATGAAGGACGCATCTTCTTCTACGATGCATTGGGGGCAAGGTTTGAAAGCCGAGAGTATGGTGCTGTTGGCTCCGGCGCAGAGCGCATTCGTGGTGCACTTGATTACATTGTCCGAAGGAGACACCCATTCCATGAGATGGAACTTGAAGAGGCATTGCAGGAAACCATGTTGCTCCTTGACATCGCCTCAGGAATAGACCCTGCAACTGGCGGAGTTGATAGAGCGTTACCTTTGGCGAAGACGATCACGAGGGAGGGCATCACAACCATACCCGATGAAATGCTTAAGGAGTTGCGCAAGACCTTGCGCCCGTAAGCTTTGAGATGGGGCACTCAGCAGCGTCTAAGTTAATGGTGATGGGAATGCATCCCTATCGGACAAAGCTTAAGATGGCACTGATGATGCTTATGTGCATAGCAGCATTGCTTCATGTCTCTCTTGCAGCCCATTCGCAAGCGCGTGCCACAAAGGGCAGCCAACAGCCCCCGCCAGAAGCGACACCCGAAGAGATTGAACTTGGAAAGCAAGCCGCAAAGGCATTTGAGGCGAAGGAAAAACTCGTCACCGATAAGGGACTGCTAAACAGGCTTGACGAGATCGCCAAAAAGATTTCCTCGGTTACAGAGCGCCCGAAGATCAACTATGTCGTCAAAGTGATTGACAGTGCAACTCCAAACGCTTTCACTTTCCCGGGCGGATTTGTGTATGTGACGAAGGGGCTAATTGACATGACAGAAAGTGAGCACGAAATTGCGGCAGTGCTTGCTCATGAGATTGCGCACAATGTCTTGAGGCACGCGCTGAAGGCACTGGAAGAGGAGCGCAAGTGGGCTCCAGTTGTTATAGCAGCTATCATCGGAGCGACAACCTCAAGCAGTGAGCTTGCAAGGCAACTACCGCTGATTGTCGCCAGCTTGATTGATGCAGTCACGCTCGGCTATAGCCGCAAGTTTGAGATGGAGGCTGACATTCACGGCTTTGACTACTTGCTCAAAGCGGGCTTTAACCCCGTCGGGATGCTTACTGTGCTTGAAAAGCTTGAGAGAATTGAGGCATTCAACTATGGCGGGCAAACATTGTGGCAGGCTTATAATGCCACTCACCCCGGATTGAGGGACAGAATTAGCTGGGTCAAGCAAAAACTGGAAAAGCTTGGCATCCCAATTGTCAGAAGAGGTGTTGTTTCTGGAGGGAAAGCAACCGTAGAAGTGGAAAAAAACGGGAAAGAAGTCGTGGGAGTTGTTAAGGTGCGCTCAATAACATTTTGCAAGCTCGCCAGCTTGAGCGAGGAGTGCGATGGCGTGAAAAGGGCAAAAATTGCCGCAGAAAAGCTGAATCGTTTGCTTGATTCGGGTTTGAAAAGGCATGAAGTCCACCTCTGGACGGATGGCTCAAAAGTGGCAATCAGAGCCCGTGATGAAATACTCGTTGAAGTGACCGAAGAGGACGCAAAATTGTGTGGGCTAACAAAGCAACAATT
>Ga0209080_1001096_pt1 | contig 14513 bp, 17 predicted proteins | sample JNZ110809AmetaG_FD_184123 | JGI IMG/M metagenome (GOLD analysis project Ga0209080, IMG submission 184123) | Hot spring microbial communities from Jinze hot spring, China to study Microbial Dark Matter (Phase II) - JNZ 110809A (SPAdes) (version 3) ...
CGAGCAAATAGGAATGAAATTGCGAGGGAGTAATGTCTCACTAAGTGACATCGTTCTGCAAAACCGTGCTGAGTGGTGAGTTTAAATGGCAAAAGTGGTGGTCAATGCCAGCGTTTCTGTCAAGTGGTTTAACACAAGTGAGCCATACTCGCAGCAAGCAAGTGCTATGTTACGCGACTTCCTTGACGGTCATATTGAAATGCATGTCCCCGAACTTTGGTTTTACGAGATGGCACAAGCCATCAGTAAAGCCATTAACAGGGGGCTCTTGACTGAGTCCGAAGGCGCATCGGCTGTAACGCTTATTAGTCGTTTGGGGCTGATAGTTCATCTCAACCCTTCTTGGCAACTTGCCTTTGCTTTCGCCAGGCAAAATCGCATTCAGGTTTACGATGCGGTTTATGTTTTGCTTGCTGGGGAACTTGGCTGCGATTTGTGGACAGCGGATGAACGGCTCGTGCGAAGCATAGGAGGCGCTTATCCCTTCGTTCGGTTCATTGCTGATTATGGCTTGAGGAGTTGAATGTGAGATGGACAAAGTTGAAATCTTGATCATTGAAGCGCTTGAACCTTGCGAACAATGTCGGCGCGCAAAGGAAATCGCCAACGATTTGGCTCAGAAGTATGAAGGCGTGAGTGTTCGGGTCATAAAAGTGCTTGACCCTGAAGCGGACAAGTTTGGTGTCGTGATGACGCCGACAGTTGTGGTCAATGGCGTCATAATTTCGGTTCGGAGAGCGCCCGACCCCGAAAGGTTGGAGCGCCTCATCAAAAACCAATTGGGAGGTGTCGCGCAATGAAGCGCTCGTCAATAGGATTCATCGTCTTTCTGGTCGTTGCCGTTGGTGTCATCTATGGGTTGTCAAGGTTGACATCAAGGGCAAGCCAGACCGAGTCTTCTTCGCCACCGACTCGCGAGGAATCAGCCGAAGTTCAAAAGACGAGTGCGGAAGGACAGGGGCTTATGCCGACGCCTGCAGGCAACATCAAAGGTTCACCTGAGGCGAAAGTGAAAGTTGTTGCCGTCCTTCCACCATCAAGTTGTCAATTCCCGACCTTACGCATTCTTGACGAAATCGCAAAAGCCGAACCAAAGCGTGTCCGTGTGGAAATTTACGGGATGGGTTCGCCACAAGGGCAGAAGATTCTACAGCAGTATGGTGCAACATGCGCTTCTGTTTTCATCAACGGCAAGACGGAATTCACGCTGACTTCTGGAGGTCAAACTCGCCATGTCATCTGCCAAAAGTCACCGGGCATGTCCTATCAGTCAACCGACCTGATAGAAATCGTCCACATGGAACTGCAGCGCCTTTATGGTAAGGGCTTTGATGATAAGACCCTAAAACAACTTCGTGAGAAAGGGATGCAGATCGTTGGAGGTGGGCATGGCGTTGCTGGTATGGAAAGCACAAAAGCGAAAGTGGTCGTGGAGGTCATTTCACCCGCTCAGTTGGGAACACTTTACCCGCTCTTCTCTGAAACGATCAAGATGCTTGAAGGGCTGAAAGAGAAGTATGGCAATGACCTTTCCGTAAGCGTTTATCCTGTTGTGACGGCTGAAGGTCAGAAGCGGATGCGGGAATTGAAACTGAACGGTCCAGCAGTCATCATCAACGGGAAAATCGTCCACGAAATCCCGGGTCCGAACAAAGCGAAGCGAAAAATCGTCACCGCAATTGAAACGGGTTCAGGACTTTTCTCGCCTAAAGACATAGCCGAAATCGTGTCAGCATACATGCAACAAGCGACGAAAAAGTGAAAAAGCCTTGCGATTTGGCGGTGGGGAGATGGCAACTTTAGTCCTTTCCGGCATAAGTAAAAGTTTCGGCGGGATTCAAGCGCTCAAGGGCGTTGATTTGGAACTGAGAAGCGGAGAAATCCATGCTTTGGTTGGAGAGAATGGGGCGGGCAAGTCCACGCTGATTAAAATTGCAGGTGGTGTATTCCCGCCTGATGAAGGCTCTATCCTAATTGACGGCAAGCAAGTCCGCTTCTCCGACCCAAGAGATGCTCAACTTCACGGCATTGTCGTCATACACCAAACCCCAAACCTTTGTCAACACCTTTCCGTCGCCGAAAACATTTTGCTCGGGCACTTGCCAACTCAATGCGGCATCGTTCAATGGAAGAAAGCGTTTCAAATGGCTTCCGAGTTAGTGGCGCAGTTAGGTGTTTCATTGCCGCTAAACGAACCTGTCAGAAATTTGTCCGCATCGCAGCAACAACTTGTCGCACTCGCTCGTGCCCTGTCCCTACAAGCGAAATGGCTCATTTTGGATGAGCCTACCGCTTCTTTATCTCACTCCGAGGTTGAGAGGCTCTTCTCAATCCTTCGCCAACTTAAGGCTCAAGGTGTCGGGATTCTTTTCGTCAGCCACCGCTTGGAAGAGGTTTTGGAAATCAGTAACCGCATCACGGTTTTGAGAGATGGCGAGAAAGTTGCAACAATTCCAACTGACAAGGCGACCCGTGAGAGGCTCATTGAGTTGATGGTCGGAAAAACACCTGTGCCAGTCGCACAAGAGAAGGGCTCTTTGGAAAGACTCGGGTTGGGAGAGGTCGTCCCGCTCCTTCAACTGCAAAATGTGTCTGTTGACGGTTTCGTAAAAGGAGTGAACTTGACAATTCACAAGGGCGAGGTTGTCGGTTTGTTTGGTTTGGTCGGTGCAGGCAGGAGTGAATTGGCACAAGCGATCGTCGGGTTAAGGAGAATTGATGGCGGGCGAGTGTTTTGGAAGGGAAAGCAAGTTCGTTTTCGCACGCTGAAAGAAGCGTTGCGTGCAGGCATCGCTTACTTGCCCGAAGACCGACTACAGCAAAGTTTGCTCCAATCAAGAAGCATACGCGAAAACATTGGGTTGCCGAATCTGGCTCAATTCAGTCGTTGCGGTGTCATTGACGAACAGGTTGAAAGGGAAGTGGCGCAAAAGCAAGCAGAAAACTTGAGGGTCAAAATGGCGACTGTGGAGCAACCGGCGCGCGAACTTTCTGGCGGCAACCAACAGAAAGTGGCGCTGGCAAAGTGGCTATTGACAAATCCTGAGTTGTTGATTTTGGATGAACCAACTCACGGGATTGATGTCGCAACGAAAGCCGAAATTCACAGGCTAATCCTTGAGTGGAAACAAAGGGGCAAAACCATTTTGCTCATTTCAAGCGAACTTGAAGAGTTGCAGCGACTTTGTGACCGAATTGTCGTGATGAGGCAGGGCGAAATTGTCGGTGAGTTTAAACCCAGTGCACCACAGGCTCAAATCTTGGAAGCAGCGTTCAAGCAATTTGACCGAAAAGCCGAGAGGTTGATAGAAAGAAAGCCAAAATGGTGGGCAAGTTTGGGGCGAATTTTCTCGCGTGAACTCAGTTTGCTTTTGTTCATTGGGTTGGTCGCAATTTCGGTCGGTTTGAAGAACCCTGCTTTCATCACCGCCGAACACTGGCTCACTCTCGTTCAAGAAAGCGCTCCGATGCTTATCGGGGCAGTCGCAATTGCTATGGTCATTCTGTCCGGAAACTTGGATTTGTCCGTCGGCTCGGTTCTCGGCGCGTGCGCTATGGCTGCAGGTCACGCTGCAAAGGCGGAAGTTCCCTTGCCATTCGTTGTTTTGATCGCTTTGGGCTTGGGCGCAGCAATAGGAATTGTCAATGGTTCGCTCGTCACGAAATTTGCGATCCCGTCCATCATCGTCACTTTGGGGATGATGGGCATAGTTCGTGGGACGATGATTGTTTTGACGAAAGGTTACTGGGTCATCGGATTGCCTGAAAGTTTCCGCTGGATTGGGACAGGCAAAATTCTTGGTGCCCCGGTCCCGATTTGGATTGCGATGGCAACTTTGATGCTGGGTTGGTTCCTGCTTAGTCGGACGAGATGGGGACGAGACCTTTACGCAATAGGGAACAATCCAGAAGCAGCAAGGCTCGCCGGCATCCCTGTGAGGAGGCGAATTTTCAGCGTCTTCTTAGTTTGCGGGACACTTATCGGTTTGGCGTCGCTTGTCTACGCAGCCCGCTTCCCAGTAGTTCAATCCGAAACGGGTAAAGGCTTTGAATTGGATGTCATCACCGCAGCGGTTTTCGGGGGCGTGAACATTTTCGGCGGCTCAGGTTCAGTCATCGGCGCTGCTCTGGGAGCATTTGCAGTCACAGTTCTCCACTCAGCGCTAACATTCATGCAACTGGCGGGAGAATGGGACAAGTTTGCACTTGGCGGATTAATCTTGCTGAGCATCGTCATAGATTCAATCCGGCAGAGGCGACAGTAGGTGAGAGACTATGCCTGAGAAACTGACACCGGAACAATGCAAGCGTGAGGTTTTGAGATACTTGCCGCAACGGGTTGGAATTCCAGTTGAAGTCCTTGACAGATACAACTACATTTGGAGCGGCGGTGCAATTTGGATGACAAGTGTGCCCTTAGAACTTTTGCCAACTCACAGGGCTGTTCAGCGTGTCGGGTTGCGAGCGCTCAGGAAAGTCCCGCAAGGTTGGAAACCGACAACACCGCTCTTGCAATTCTTTGACCGCTACATTACTCGGAACAGGGTTTCTTTGACGCAAGAGCAATGGAAGCAACTTTTGAGCGGACAGGCGATTGACTGTTTGAAGGAAGGAATCTTGACTGACCAACTTTCACCGGGCTACATTGCCCTTGAACTTGACGGAGTTATAGTCGGCTGTGGGTTCTTCAACGGTCGCTTTCTCAACCACCAATTGTCAAAAGTAAGGGCTGCGGAACTTGCGGAAATTTTTGGCTTGACAGTTTCCGTTACTGAAGGCAGCGACGAGGATTGATAGTTGGCAAACGCTGGGGTGAAAATTGCTGTGCTTCGCTTCGTAGAACTTCCGTTCATCAACCCGCTTGAAGCCTACGGGCGACTGCCACTTGAAAATTTCGGGGCAATCGTTTTGCACAGCGGTCACGACCCTTTGCCAGACCATCAATATCCCTTGGCGCGATATTGCTTCTTTGTCGCTGAACCTTTCGCCCAAATCAAATTCGCCGTCGGCGACCAATTCGTTCTCGTGTTGTGTAATGGTGAGCGGAAGGTTTGCACTCATCCGTTTTCGGTGATTCGTGAGTTTTGGATGGCTATGAGGGAGAAATTGGGACATCTGCCGGATTTGCCCACGCCGTTCCCTTGCGGACTCGTCGGCTATTTGAGTTACGACTTGCGGGTCACTTTGGAAAAACTCCCGTTTAAGGCAAAGAGGGACTTAAAGATGCCAGACCTTTGGATGGGCGCTTACAGTTTTGCTCTGACATGGGATTTGCGGGAACGAAAACTTTACGCGACGGCGACGGGTTTACCAGAAGTTGGCAAAGATGCAGACAGACTTGCGTCTCAAAGGTTGGAGCGAGTTATCGCTTGGCTGGAAAGTGAGCCAAGACATGAGCCACTTCAGAACTTGGTCGCTCAGACGCCATTGTTAACCGACATGACGAAAGACGAGTATTTTGCCGCAGTTGAACGCATCAAAGCCTACATTGCTGCGGGTGACATTTACCAAGTCAACTTTGCCCACAGGTTCAGAGCCCCAATTCATGCCGATGCACCTTCACTTTTCTTAAGGCTCTGTCAAGTTAACCCTGCTCCTTTCGCTGCCTTTTTGAACTTGGGCAGCGTTTTCGTTCTCTGCAGTTCGCCGGAGAGGTTTTTGCACTTTGACCCAATAACCCGAATTGCCCACACCAGACCCATCAAGGGGACAAGACCGCGCGGAGGAACCGAAAGCGAGGACGAAAATTTAGCGAAGGATTTGCTTGAAAGTGAAAAGGACAAAGCCGAGCACATCATGATTGTTGACTTGGAGCGAAACGACTTGGGGAAAGTTGCTGAAACTGGCAGCGTTAGAGTCAGCAGACTTTACGCTCTTGAACCCCACCCGACAGTTTGGCATTTGGTTTCAACGGTTGAGGCGAGAATACCACCGCAAAAAGATGTTGCCGATTTGCTATTTGCTATGTTCCCCGGCGGCTCAATAACGGGAGCGCCGAAAATTCGCGCGATGGAGATCATTGACGAAGTTGAGCCTGTGGCTCGTGGGATTTACACGGGCAGCATTGGCTATTGGAGTTTTTCGGGGCACTGCGATTTCAACATTGTCATCAGGACCGCTGTCTTGACAAATGGGATGGCTTACTTCCACGCAGGCGGTGGCATTGTCGCTGACTCCGACCCTGAGGCTGAATATGAGGAGACGCTCGCAAAAGCAAAAGGTTTGCTAAAGATGTTGGGATGCGTCACCCACGACTATTGACAAAGATGCAAAGTTGGCTTTTGCCCAGCACACGAAAAAGTGGACCATATGCCGTTTTTAAGGGTCGGTGTGTTAGCATAAAGTTGGGCGAGTTGGAATTCTCGCCCCAATTCGGGTTTTGAGAGGTGCTCTGAACATGAGGAACTTATGGTTCGTTGCGTTGCTTTGTGTTGGGCTCATTTTGGCGGCATTCGCGCAGACCCAGCAAAGTTCGCCCCCGCAGCAGACTTTCATTTTGCGTTACAAAGGCAAGCCGGGAGATGTCAACCGATACAAGTCATGGTTTGTCATGAGGATGGTCGGCACCCTTGTCACCCCCGCAGGTCCACGAGAGAGGAGAATGGAGTATCAGTCGGAAGCAACTTACCTGCATAAGATTGTGAGCGTCTCTGAAGAGGGCACGCTTGAAATTGAGACTACGAAGGAGAGCGGGAAAGCCAAAATCGGCGATGGCGAGCAAATGGAAGATTTGCCCGATAGACCTTACAGGCGTGTCGTCAAGATGACCAATCGGGGCAAAGTGCTTGAGTCAAAGGAGTACGAGAACGGTGAGGTGAAAGAGGAAGAAGACGAGGGGACAGAAGAGTCACCAATTGCAAGCCGTCGTTACGACCCAACTCGCTGGCTTGACAAAATTTACGAAACTGCCGTCCACAACATCGCCTTCCCAGAGCAAGCCGTTAAAGTCGGCGATGTCTGGCAAGAAAAAGTGAGCGAACAGATGACCCCAAATTGCAAAGTCCCAATCGCTATCACTTCCCGATTCAAAGAGTTGGTCAAACTGAATGGAAGGCTTTGCGCGGTGATCCAGAGCGATGTGGACGCACCCTTTGAGGGACAGGACAACATCGGCGAAGTGACGGTAGGTGTGAAAGGACGATTTACAGCAACTATGACGATTTACTTTGACCCTGAACTTGGGGACGAAGTTCAAGCAATGGACGAAGCGAGGCTCGTTCTTGAAATGACTTTGAGCGCGCCGGGTCGCCCTACCTTGACAATCACCAACAAGATTATCAGCAGGGGCAAAACTGTCAGGTTGGACTGAGCAACTCACATTTGGATTCATGCACCATAGAAAGGAGCGGAGGCGCTGTGTGGTTTATAGCGACACCTGAAGACCTAAAGTCTGGTCGTCTGACCGATGTCTACTTTGAGCGGACAGTTCAAGTTTTAAAAGCGGCAGGCATAAGCAAGCGCGTGGTTATGGAGGTTAGGGCGACACATTTGCCCCGCAATTACGAGTGGGGGATTTTCGTCGGCGTTGAAGAAGCACTCCACTTACTTGAGGGTTTGCCCGTTGATGTTGATGGGCTTGAGGAAGGAAGTGTTTTTAGAGCGGGTGAGCCTGTTCTAAGGGTGAGCGGCGAATATACTCAGTTCGGAATTTACGAAACACCCTTGCTCGGCATTTTGTGTCAAGCATCGGGAGTGGCAACTAAGGCTGCAAGGTGCAAAAAGGCTGCAGGGCATCGTCTCGTGCTGAGTTTCGGTGCGAGGAGAATGCACCCAGCAATTGCACCGATGATTGACCGAGCCGCTTACATCGGTGGCTGCGATGGTGTTGCGGTGACGATGAGCGCTGAACTTTTGGGCATAAAACCTTCGGGCACAATGCCCCATGCCCTCATCATTCTGGTCGGAGACACCGTTGAGGCGTTGAAGTGGTTTGACAAAGTTATTGACCCATCAGTGCCGAGGGTCGCTTTGATTGACACTTTCAACGACGAAAAGTTTGAAGCCATCCGCTGCGCTGAAGCGCTGGGTGAGAAACTCGCCGCAGTCAGGTTTGATACACCCGGCTCGCGGAGAGGCGACATGTTGGAGTTGCTCCGAGAAGTTCGCTGGGAGTTGGACATTCGGGGTTTCAAACATGTCAAGTTGTTCGTCAGCGGAGGACTTGACGAATATGAGATTTTGCAACTGAACGAAGTCGCTGACGCATACGGGGTCGGAACAGCAATCAGCAACGCACCGACGATAAACTTCGCCATGGACATTGTTGAGGTTGAGGGCAAACCGATTGCCAAACGAGGTAAAATGGCTGGAGCAAAAGACATTTGGCGTTGTGAGAGTTGCTTGCATGGGGTTGTGACTTTGGCTGACCGTGAGCCAGAAGGTCCTTGCCCCAAATGCGGTGGCAATTTGGTCAAAGCAACGAGACCGCTTATGCGAAACGGGAAAATCGTCGCACCGTTCCCGTCACCGCAGGAACTCCGCGAACGAGTTTTAAGCGTGTTACCGAAACTTGAACCAATTCGTTGACAGGTTGACAATTTTGTCTTCGGCGGTGACCTTCATGAAGAAGGAAGACAAAAGCCCAATGCGCCGCCTTGATTGGGCTGTTGCTGCCACTTCAGGAACCTTTATGGTCGGATCGGTAATTGCTGGGCTAATCATAGGTTGGTGGCTTGACAAGAAGTTTGGCATTGACCCAATCGGCAAAGCCATCGGCGTGATTTTGGGCGGGACAGCGGGCACAATTGAGTTGGTGCGGATGCTTTTAAAAGTTTCGCGCAGGTGACGATATTTGAGTTGAGGTGCGGGCTTGATGGCTAAGCGCCCAAGCGTTGATTTGGGTTTCTTGCAGCGCACCTACCGAACGACTTTGCTCGTCGGTGGATTGATCACTTTGCTTTTGTGCGCGACGGCGAATGCAAGATGGGTTCTCAACTACGCTTTCGGCGTGCTGACGATGTTGGCTTTTGTGAAAACAACCGAGGTTTTCGTCACACAAACTTACCGAGCACCGAACGAGCCGAAGCCTAAACGCCGTTGGATTAGTGCCCTGATGCTTGGTAAGTGGGTAATCCTGACAGCCTGTCTTTACTTTCTGAACAGGCTGCGTTATTTTGATGGCGTGCTTCTGCTGGCAGGTCTCGCAACTATGCACGCTGTCATGGTCTTCAAAATCTTCGGTTTAGCATTGCAAAGCATAATCCAAGAACGCTCAGAACGAATTGTGAAATCGCAACACAAGGAAAGCGACTGAGACCGAAAGTTTGAAGGAGGGCTTAACGAATGACGGGCAGCGAGTTAGCGGCTGCTGTTCACAGCGCCGCTCATACCGCTGGACATGGAGCAGGTGCTCATGTCTCGGCACCAGAAGAAACATGGCTGCACTTCCTTTACATTTGGTTTGGCATCCCTGATTGGTTGGCAATTTCGCTGCTTATCGGGTTGCTTTTGGTCATCCTGTTTTGGCGGATGTCAAAGCGGCTCAGTTTATACCCGAGAGGTTTTCAAACCCTTTGGGAGATGGCTGTTGAGTTTTTTGAAAGCCTTTGCAAAAGTGCTATCGGTCCCGGCGGCGAAAAGTATGCACCGCTCATCGGCAGTTTCTTCACCTACATCTTGCTGCTGAACTTAGTGGGGCTCATTCCCGGTTTCATGTCACCAACCGCTCATCCCTACATCACCATCGGCTTGGCAATTGCGTCCTTGACAATCGTTCACGCAACCGCCATCAAGGAACTTGGGTTGAAAAACTACCTGCTGCACTATGTTGACCGTCCGTTCCCGAACCCGATTGTGAACGCAGCATTCAACATTGTCACTCTGGCGCCGATCGTTCACTTGGTTGGCGAATTTTCAAAACTCATCTCCCTGTCCATCCGTTTGTTCGGCAACATTTTTGGCGAGGACACGGTGATTTTTCAGTTCGCTTCGCTCGGCATGATAACACTCCACGCTTTCGGTTTATTGCCAAAGCCCATCACTGTGCCTTTGCCCTTCCAACTGCCTGTCGTGCTTTTGCATGTTTTGGTGGCTTTCATCCAAGCCTTTGTCTTCAGTTCGCTGACAGCCGTTTACATCGCTTTGTTCGTGTCAGGTCACGAAGAGGCACATGGAAGAGAACATGCTGCTCATGAGGCAGCGCATTGATGCATAAAACTTGCAAGGAGGGATGTCCAAGATGGGTGCCATTGGTGCTTACCTTGCAGCGTTAGCGATCGCCGTTGGATTAGGGCTGCCGCTTGCCGTTATGTTCGCATCACATGCTCAAGCGAGGGCAGCGGCAGCGGCAGTTGAAAGCATCGCCCGACAACCCGAGGCTGCCGGTGACATCCGCTTCTCGCTCATTCTTGGTTTGGCGTTGATTGAGTCTTTGGTCATTTATGTTTTGGTTGCTTTCTTCGTCGTTCAGGGTAAACTCCCCGGCGTTGAACAAGTCCTTGAACTTGCCAAAGCCGCCATCAAATAAGGCGGTGATGAAAAATGGTCAGTCCGCTTGAAGTCCTGTCGCAAATGAAGTTGCAATGGCAGTGGATACTGTCGCAGACCGTTGCCTTTCTCATCCTTTACTGGCTTTTGCGCAAATTCGCTTTCGCTCCCATCCAGCAAATTCTAAGGGAGCGGGAGGAACGAGTGCGCAAAGCCATTGAGGATGCAGAACAGCAAAGGGTTGAGATGGAAAAGTTGCGGGCAGAATACGAGCAGCGACTTGCTCATATTGAAGAAGAAGCCCGTGCCCGCTTGCAAGAAGCGATGCAACAAGCATATCAAGCAAGAGACGCTTTGCTCGCGGATGCTCGTGAGCAAGCGGAGCGAATTTTACAGCGGGCACAAGAACAAATTGCATTGGAGCGGGAAAAACTCATGGTTGAATTGCGCGATTATGTGGTGGAGATGGCGGTGCTAATTGCGGAGAAACTGATTGAGCGCAGCCTTGACCGCACCGCTCACCACGAACTCATTAACAGCATTTTGGAGAAAGAACTGAACAAGCGAACTGCCCACTGAACAAATAGGGAGGGCGAGTCTCCTGACGAACCCAAGAGGGTTTGGCGGGAGCCTCACCCTCCCACCTTTCAAGGAGGGTGACAACTTGCCGAAAGCCCTTAGTGGTTGGAAAGCGCGGCGTTACGCTGTAGCCCTTTTGAATGCTGCTGTCAAAGTGAACGAGTTGGAACGGGTTGAAGCAGAAGTCAGTGCTTTGGCGGAAATGCTTAACCGTTCGCCACAACTGGTCAAGTTTCTCGCGCAACCGTTGGTTCCTTTTAGCGAAAAGGCTCAAAGGTTAAAGCAGCGTTTGGAAGGGCAACTCTCTCCTGTCACGCTCAACTTTTTGCTCACCGTCGTCAAACACAAACGCATTGAAGCATTTGACCATATCGTCCGTGTTTTCACAGAATTGGTGCGAGAGTATCGCAGCGAGGTGGTTGCCGAAGTCGTAAGCGCTGTCCCGCTGACCGATGAGGAGCGGGAAATGACCGTTCAACGCTTGCAAGAGATAACGGGCAAAAAAGTTTTGCTTAGCGAAAAAGTTGACCCGTCCATCATTGGTGGGATGCGCATCGTTGTCGGCGACAAACTTTTGGATTTGAGTTTGAAGGGACATTTGGAACGAATTCGCGAGAGGCTGCGACAAGTTTTCATTGCCACTGAAGTTTCCTTACCGGAAAATGATGAAGGAACTGGACAAACTCTGGAGGTGACTGAAAGTGATTCGCGCTGAGGAAATCACCAGCGTGCTGATGCAGGAACTTGAGGGGATTGAAAAAGTCGTTGAGATGACCGACATAGGCTATGTCATTGAGGTCGGGGACGGCGTAGCGCGCGCTTACGGCTTACAAGGTGCGATGGCGAGCGAATTGCTCTACTTCCCGCAAGCAAGCGAAAGGTTGGGGCGTGAATTTTACGGCATCGCCTTGAACTTGGAGATGGACAGCGTTGGAATTATTTTGCTCGGTCCAGATCAATTTGTTCGCGAAGGTGATGAAGTCCGATGCACAGGGCGAGTCGTGGAAGTTCCCGTCGGCAAGGAATTGCTTGGTCGCGTCGTTAACCCTGTTGGTCAACCTTTGGATGGGAAAGGTCCTATCACGGCAAAGGAATTTCGCCGCATTGAAGTCAAAGCGCCCGGCGTCGTTAAGAGACGCCCTGTCAACCAGCCCGTCATGACCGGTCTAAAAGCGATTGATTCCATGATCCCAATCGGCAGAGGACAGCGCGAGTTAATCTTGGGCGACCGGCAAACGGGCAAAACAGCCATAATCGTTGACACCATCATCAACCAGAAGCGATTCCATGAAGCGGGCGACCCAGTTTACTGCATCTATGTAGCCATCGGGCAAAAGCAAAGCACTGTCAAGAGCGTTGTGGAAACTTTAGAGCGCTACGGAGCAATGGAATACACAATCGTCGTTTCCGCACCAGCAAGCGAACCCGCATCACTGCAATACATTGCCCCTTACGCCGGTTGCGCGATGGGTGAGTGGTTCCGCGATAACGGGATGCACGCTGTCATCTTCTACGATGACTTGAGCAAGCACGCACAGGCGTATCGTCAAGTTTCGCTCCTTCTGCGCCGACCGCCGGGGCGAGAGGCATATCCCGGCGATGTTTTCAACTTGCACTCACGACTTTTAGAGCGTGCTGCAAAGTTGAGTGACGAATTGGGAGGCGGTTCGCTCACAGCAATTCCCGTCATTGAAACCCAACTTGGCGACTACAGCGCTTATATCCCGACCAATGTCATCAGCATCACCGACGGACAGATTTACCTTGAGCCCGATTTGTTCTACGCAGGAATTCGCCCAGCCATCAATGTCGGTATTAGTGTCTCGCGCGTTGGCAGCGCCGCTCAATACCCTGCGATGAAAAAAGTCGCACGAAGGCTCAAGTTGGATATGGCGCGATACTTTGAGTTAGCGGCGTTCGCACAATTTGCTGCCGAGTTAGATGAAGTGACGAGGCGCGAATTGATCCGAGGCGAACGGCTCGTTGAAGTGCTCAAGCAGGACCAGTATCAGCCAATGGCACTTTGGGAGCAAGTTCTCATCATCTTCGCGGGCATCAACGGCTACTTGGACGACATGCCTGCCGAATGGGTGCGACCATTTGAGAAAGAGTTCTTGCCTTGGGTTAAAGAGCGCTACCCAGAAATTGTCCACGAGATTGAAACGACCAAAGACTTCTCCGCCGAAACTGAGCAGAAGATGCACAAGGCTGTTCAGGAGTTCAAAGAGCGCTTCGTCGCCGCCCGCAAGGAAGTAGAAGCACAGCAGCCTGCCGAACTCGCAGTCGCATCGTAAAGAGTAGAGCGATTGTCAATTTGCTCGGCGGTGAAGCGAATGGATAGTGAAATCCAGCAAGCGTTAGCGAAGTCGGAAAAACTTTTGCGAGTGGCTGAGTGGGCGGTTGAGCAAGAACTTTACGATGGCGCTGCCTTATGCTGCTATGCAGCGCTCTTTTGGGCAACCATAGCCGCATTGGCACATCAAGGGTTCAAGCAAGAGGAATGGGCACATGGCGGTTTAAGAAAAGTCTTCAGGGACGAACTTGTCCGTAAGCGAAGACTATATCCGCCAATTTTCGTTGAGTGGTTGGAAAGAGCATATGCTCTGAGAGACAAGGCTCACTACGAGTTAGAGCCACCGGGCGCAAAAGAAACACGCCGCATAATTTACCATGCCCGTGAGTTCGTCGCAAAGGTCCAAGAGGTGACAAAGCAATGAGGAAACCTATGTCGCCTGCTAAGCGCTACTCAAAACGGCGTTTGGAACGGTTCGTGTGGGAACTGGCATCGTTAGCAAAAGACCTTTGCCCCGAGGCAGAGATAAAGGTCAGAATTCCCGGCTACGAGGAATTAGACGCTTGGATTGAAGTCATTGTCCCTGACGAAATGGTTGAAGAGGTCAGTGACCGCTTGTATGCGCGGGCATCGCAAATTTTTGACGAGGAAAACTACTGGATTGGCATCCATGTCGTTGAACGCTCTTTGAGGCAGAAGGAGAAGCAGCAAGCGGAGTGATTGAAGATGGCGGTACAAAGTTTGAGGGCAATTAGGCGCAAAATTCGGGCTGTGCGAAACTTGCAAAAAATCATGACGGCGATGAAGATGGTGGCGGCGGCAAGATTGCGCCGCGTTCAAGACAGAGTGGTCGCCGGCAAACCTTATACCGAAAAGATGCGCTGGCTCGTTGAAACCCTTGCACCACATTTGCCCGCTATTGAACACCCGCTTTTGCAAGTTCGTCCCGTCCAAAAGCGAGGTTTGGTCGTAATCACAGGGGACAAAGGTTTGTGTGGGGCTTACAACAACAACATCATTCGCGCCGCTCAAAATTTCATGAGCCAAGATAGTGCGGCACCGTTTTTGCTTTACTGCATTGGACGAAAAGGTTACGACTTCTTCTCCCGTCGCGGCTATCAAGTCGCTCGCCATCGCCCTCAATTACCGGTCACCGCTTCCTTTGCACAGTTTAAAGCCGTCGCTGAAGATATTGTTCAATGGTTCACGAGCGGCG
>Ga0209080_1001098_pt1 | contig 14499 bp, 12 predicted proteins | sample JNZ110809AmetaG_FD_184123 | JGI IMG/M metagenome (GOLD analysis project Ga0209080, IMG submission 184123) | Hot spring microbial communities from Jinze hot spring, China to study Microbial Dark Matter (Phase II) - JNZ 110809A (SPAdes) (version 3) ...
CTGATAGAGTTTACCCCTACGCTCCCGAGGTCGGCATCAACGTGGTCATGGCCCTCCCAGCCCCCTACGCCCAGAGCGTCGACGATGCAGCTGGCGTCGCGGGTAGGATCGTAAAGTGCGGGGGTGGGCTGAAGGCCGTCGGGCCCGTGAGGTTCGGTGCATCCTCACACCTAGCTCGACTCGTGCTCGAGCTGTTGAAGCGAGACCCGAGCGCCAGGGCAGCCGTGAACATCCGATTCCACGAGGAGCTGGTGAAGAGGGCGGTCGAGCTGGGCTACAGGGTGGCCTTCATCGACCGCTTAAGGGAGCCGCTCGAAGTGAAGGCTGTTGAAGGGGCGACGATGGGTTGGATCGCCGCCGAAGCGGTGAAGTACGGTGGCGGAGCGGCTCCAGACATCATCTACGATAAGGGCGATGTGGGGAAGGAGCCGATGATCAGGGTTGTGGGGCGAGACGCTGTCGAGGCTGTGAGCAAGCTACTCAAGCTGCTGAACCAGCAGTAAAGCGTCAGATAGGTCGATGCATCTCACGGGTCGAGTGCGGGTCTCACTCATCATCCGCTACCCGTACACACGCGCGGGTATTTTATCCCTCACGCTCTAAGAAGACCCTACCTACACGACTGCCGATTGCGCGCGCCTCGACTCAAGCTCGTTAAGAGTCGGGCTACACAGCGTGCTGCTCAACGCTGGCAGCGTGGGAAAGATTCAAGTGTTCCACGTGTGGCGGGGCCGCGTGAACGCGAGAAACATCGCGCTGGCCGGTTTCGTGGCTGCAGCTTACGCAGTGCTCGTGATAACTCTGCCCATGATATCCTTCCTGCTCTTCCAAGTCAGGGTTGCAGACGCTCTCCTCATGCTGAGCACCGCTATGGGTTGGCCCGCCATAGTCGGCGTCACGCTGGGCTGCTTCATTGGCAACGTGCTGGCAGCCCCCTGGGGTTCGGCACTGCTAGCTGCAATCGATGCTGTGCTGGGGAGTGCTGCAAACTTCGTGGCCAGCTACCTGGCGTACAGGATCGCCTGGCGCAAAGGGGTTCGGCACATGGTGGCTGCAGCAGCTGCTGAAACACTCGTGGTTTCAGTCATCGTGGGAGCGTACTTGAAGTACCTCTTGGAGTGGGCGTTCAACCTGGAGGTACCGGTCTGGCTGAGCATCGCCGGGGTTATACCGGGATCCGTAATCTCCATAGTGCTCCTAGGCCTCCCCCTCTCAATGCTTGTGTCAAAGCACTTAAGCTCGGAGCGCGGAAAGAACAGAAACGTTTAAAAGGGGGAGCTAGAGCAGCACTACAACCATGACGCTGATCAAAGTTAAGGATCCCGAATCTTTAGCGAAGGCTTACGTTGAGCTGACGATGCAATCTGAACCCGCAAAGAACGTTGAGCGCGGTGGCGCTGATCTCAGGAAGCTCGACGAGGCGGGCACGAAGTTCGAGCTCGTCATCACCTACACCGTAAAGGCTGGGAGGTTCTCTAAGGAGAAGACGGTGATAGCCGTCATCCCCGTGAGTAGGGTAGCCAACGGAGTCCTTCAAATGGATGTTGACAACGTTACTTTCAGGTCTCTCGCCTTCAAGAAGGGTAACTTCGAGGAGGAGTGGAGCGGCAGCCTAAGCGAGGCTCAATCCCAGTTCCCAGATTTGGTGAAAGTTTTCGAAACCGATATAAAGAATTTAGTAGCTAAGTTCCCGTCAAACTAGCTTAAACTGGAGGGACAACAACCTTTTTTAGCCTGAAGCACGGAAGTTATGACGCATGGAAAAGTTTGATGTCATAGTGGTGGGTGGTGGCGCGGGAGGTCTTGCGACAGCTCTCACCCTGAGGAGCCTGAAACCCGACCTGAAAGTCCTCGTATTGAGAAGGACGAAGGCTCAACCGATCCCCTGCTCAGTCCCCTACATTATCGAGACGATTGGCGCTGTTGAGGGCTGCCTCATCCCGGATGCTCTACTCACGGGCTCGGGTGCTGAGCTGGTCGTAGACGAGGTGGTAGAGATAGATAGGAAGCGGAAGGTGGTGAAGACGGCTAGCGGGAGAGAGTACGGTTACGGGAAGCTCGTTCTCGCTACAGGCACGAGGCCGGCGAAGCTGGGGATTCCCGGAGAGGATCTGGAAGGCGTGGTTCACGTCCAGAAGGAGTACGAGCAGCTCGTGAAGGCGTACAACATCCTGAAGAACGCGAAGAGGATCGTTATCGTCGGTGCTGGCTTCGTCGGTATAGAGTTCGTGGACGACTTGGCGACGGGTAGGGAGGTGCACGTGGTTGAAGTTCTCGACGAGGCACTACCCCTCGCCTTCGACAGGGAGTTCGGCGAGATAGCGAGGAGGAAGCTGGAGGAAAAGGGGGTGAAGTTCCACCTAAAGGCTAGGGTGAAGGAGATCAATGGGCGAGAAAGAGTTGAGAAAGTCGTGCTCGACACTGGTGAGGAGATAGCTGCGGACGCGGTTCTCATCTCTATCGGCGTCACCCCTAACACGGAAGTGGCGAGGAAGGCTGGGCTGGCGGTGGATGAGGCGGGGCACTTGATCGTCGACTCCTTCATGAGGACGAGCGACCCCGACATCTACGCTGTGGGTGATATAGCACAGAAGAGGGACTTTTTCGCGGGTCGACCAACGCGGGCCTACTTCTCGACGCTGGCTGTCGCTGAGGGGAGGATAGCCGCGATGCACATCGCTGGGCTCGCCCCCTCGAAAGGGGTGGAGGGGGTGCTGCCCGCGTACTCAACCGTCGTGTCGGGCACTGTGCTGGCTGCGGCTGGGTTGACGGAGTCGCAGGCGAAGGAGCGCGGCTTGAGCACCGTGTCAGCCACTGTAGAATCTGTGAACCGACACCCCGGTAACCTGCCCGGTGCAGCCCGCGTCAAGCTGAAGGCAATGTTCACGAGCAGCGACTTGAGGCTCATCGGCGTCCAGATCGCGGGCCCCGAATCGGTTGGCGAAATGATCAACTACGCTGCAGCCGCCATACAGAGCGGGCTCACAGCCTACGATATCGTGAAGCTGCAGCTGGCCACCCAACCCCTAATCACGGCTTCACCGCTAACGTACCCACTACAGCTGGCCGCTCTCAGAGTCATTAGATCTCAGTAATAAAAAAGAAGGATTTTTAGAAGAATTTTCTCTATTTTGGTTTTCAAATGTTTATAGCGGCAAAGAAGGCTTCGTGCACCGCGTCGATTATTTTTCTCGCGGCCTTGGCGTCGCCGATGACGTAAACCTCTTTCGCCACCTTGCGCGCTGCTTCGAGGAGCTGCGGGTCAAGGTTCGGCTGCCTACCGACGGCTAGCACGACGCTGTCGGCCTCGATGAACCTCCTTTCGAGCGGCGGTATGACTACTTCGACACCATTCTTCTTCACCTCGATCACCGTCGCGTTGCAGATCACGCAGATGCCGTGCCTCGCGAGCAAGCCGCCGGGCTTGAGCAGCGCGATCTGAGATATGGGCTCGAGGTCTCTGGCTATCTGCGGGAGAGCTTCAACGATCGTAACTTTACGGCCCTGCGCCGCCAAGTGCATCGCCGTTTCAACGCCGACGAGTCCTCCGCCGACCACAACCACGCGGTCGCCAACCTGGGCCTTGCCGAGCAGGACGTCGTCCGATAGCACCGCGTTCTCCACGCCCGGGATCTTCGGAACGATCGGCTTCGAACCCGTAGCTAGTATGACAACGTCGGGTTTCACTTCCTCGATGAGCGACGGGGTGGCCCTCGTCTCCAGTAAGACCTTTACGCCGAGCCTCTCGATCTGACCCTTGTACCAGTCGATGAGTTTAGCAACTCTGGTCTTATCGCCTGTGAGAAACTTTGGCTTGCTCGAGATCCTCGTTGTCCCCCCGAGCTCATCGCAGTCGTCGACAAGCAAGACCTCGTGGCCCCTCAGCGCGGCAACCCTGGCCGCCTCGAGGCCGGCGGGCCCGCCTCCAACCACGAGCACCTTCCGCCTCCTAGCGGCCTTCGGCAGATGTTCCTCGCTCGGCCACCTGCTCTCAAAGCCGGCCAGCGGGTTGACTGCGCACCAGACCGGTTTCCCGGCGAACAACCTAGTGCCGACACACTCGTTGCACGCGATGCACGGCCTCACCTCGTCCAACCTCCCCTCCCTCAGTTTCCTGGGCCAATCGGGATCCGCGATGAGCTGCCTCCCGACGAAGACCGCGTCAACTAATCCTTTCTCAACCGCCTCAAGGGCCACCGTCGGGGAGATTATCAGGCCTCCGCTGATGACGGGTACGTCCACCACCCTCTTGATCTCCATAGCGTGCTTGAGGAACTTACCCTCCTCCGCGGCTGTGTAGATCGGGGGTAGGATGTGCTCGATGCTATCGTAGTTACCACCCGTTATGTCCAGGGCGTCAGCACCCCCCTCGTCGACCAAGCGCTTCGCCACCACTTTAGCGTACTCCAGGTTGATTCCACCCTCGATGAACTCGTCCGCGCAGAGCCTGACAATGACTGGGAAGCTTGAACCGCAAAGCTGCTTAATCCTCTGGACGATCTCGATCGCGAAGAGGGCTCTATCGGCGCCGTACTTGTCCGCCCGTCGGTTCGTCAGCGGCGAGAGGAACTGAGTGACGAGGTAGCCGTGTGTCCCGTGAACCTCCACCATGTCGAAACCCACTTGCTTCGCTCTGGCAGCCGCTCTCGCGAAGCACTCGACTAGGTTCTCGACCTCCTCTGTCGTGAGCTCGCGGGGCGTCCTAGCGGGCGGGATCATCCTCCTCCCGATTGGTGAGGGTCCCACCGGCTGAGGGACGTTGGCTTGAATCCCACCGTGGATCAGCTGGATCGCAGCTCGAGCCCTGTGCAGCTTGATGGCGTCGGCTAACTTCGCCAGCCCGGGTATCAGCTCGTCGCGGTGAACCCCCAGCTCTCCGAAGGTTATCCTCCCGGATTCTTCCACGTAGCTGGCTTCAACGATGATCAGCCCAACGCCTCCCCGAGCCCTAGCCTCGTAGTACGCGATGTGCTGGTCGGTAACCTCGCCGTGTGGGCCGGCGTAGCAGGTGTCCATCGGCGGCATGACTAGCCTATTGGGGACCTCGACGGGGCCTATGCAGAAGGGTTCGAAAAGCCTGCTAAAGTCAATTTTCTGCATCGGATTTAGGACCACTTAGAGGTATAAATGGCTTAGCATGGCTATATTGAATTAATAGCATAATTGGGAGTTCATTTATGTTAAGAGAGCTAGTTGAAGTGATAATGGGGTACATAGCATTCGATTAATGACACCGTCATATTTAAAAGCAGTTGCCCAATTGTGTTAACGGTGGTGGTATGAAGATTGTGTTTTTCGAGCTTGAGGGTTGGGAAGAACCCCGCCTCCGGAGGGAGTTCGTAGGGCAAGACCTATTTCTGACGCGTGAAGCGCTCACGGCGGAGAACGCGCGCGGTGTGCGCGACGTCGAGGTTGCTAGCGTCTTCATAGGGTCTAGGGTTGATCGAGCGGTTTTGGACGAGATGCCGAACTTGAAAGCCATTGTGACGAGGTCGGCGGGTGTAGACCACATCGATGTTGAGGCGTGCCGCGAACGTGGCGTTTCCGTCTACAACGTCCCCGACTACGGGCCGGACACGATAGCTGAGCACACGCTGATGCTCATCCTAATGCTGGCGAGGCGGGTGAAGGAGCTGGAGCTGGCGTTGCGGAAGCCCGAGTTCAAGCCAGTCGAGGTGAGGGGATGGGAGCTGAGGGGGAAGACGATAGGCGTGGTGGGAACCGGTAGGATCGGCAGTCGGGTGGCTAAGCTGGCCCTCGCGCTGGGGATGAGGGTCCTAGCCTACGATGTCGTTAGGAACGAGGAGCTCGAGCGCACCCACGGAGTGCGGTACGTGGATCTCGATACGCTCCTCTCGTCATCCGACGTGATTACACTCCACGTACCGCTCACCCCTCAAACCAGGTACCTAATCAATAGGGGAAACATCAGGAAGGTGAAGAGAGGTGCCCTCCTGGTCAACACAGCTAGGGGGGAGCTCGTGGAGGTGGAGGCGCTCATCGAGGCCCTCGACGAGGGGTTACTTGCCGGTGTCGCCCTAGACGTGGTTGAGGGGGAGTGGGTGTTCAGCGACTCTTGGAGGAGAGCGGTGAAAAGGGCGTTGGATCAGGATCAGCACAGGAAAGCGGTTCTAGCCTTGAAGCTCGCCAGCTACCCGAACGTCATACTGACTCCCCACGTGGCCTACAACACGTGGGAGGCGGTCGAAAGGATCTGGGACGCGGTGATCGCCACAGTGAAGAAGATAACCGAAAAGCCGCAAGCGATCGCGGCGTCCAAGAACGCCGCAGCTGTAGCTTCAGGATAGAGCCTTAAAGCGTCGTTCAAAGGCCGGATAGCGGCAGCCGATCACGAGAGCGCCAAATCCGCCGGTGCAACCGGTGCGTAGGACATATACGTGTTTTCTTTTTACCCCTCCAGCTGGCATTCTCATTACATTCCCTCGAGGACTTCTCTGAGCGCTTCGATGAAAGCTTCGGCCACGGGCTTGGGCGGAACCGTGACCCTGATGCAGTTTGCGAGTAATGGTGCGTGCCCGACGTCCTTCACTGAAAACCCTTTTTCTAGCAGCGCTTCCCTCACTCGGGCTGAGTCGGCGGGTAGCCTTACCAGCAGGAAGTTCGTGTCAGACGGGTAAACCTTCACCGGGAGTTCTGACAGCTTCTCCCGCATCCACTCCCTAACGGATTTCAGCTCCTCGACAGCCCTCCTTACTTCATCCCAGTGGTCCAGCATGAGCTCAGCGGTTTTCAGCGAGAGGCTGGAGCAGGCGTAAACCGGCCCTCTCTCCCGAAGCTGCGACGCCAGGCTCCGATTGGCGACGGCGTAGCCGACTCTCAAGCCAGCGAGACCCCAAGCCTTGCTGAAGGTTCTCACCACGATCAAGTTGTCGCGGGAGGGCGCCTCCCTGATCATCGTGTAGCGGGCGTACTCCGCGTAAGCCTCGTCGAGAACCACTACCCTGAACCTCCTAGCCGCCTCGAGTACCGCCTCCCTATCAAACTGGTTCGCAGTCGGGTTGTTGGGGGAAGCCAGGTAGAGGAGCCCTGCTTCCACCCTCTGCAGCTCGTCCAAGTCGAGCTGGAAATCCTCGCTCAAGCGGACTCCAACGTAGGGCGCGCCTGAGAGCTTTAACGCCCTAGCGTACTCCTCGAAGGTGGGCTCCACGATCGCTGCGCCACGCTCGCGCCCGTAGTGCGCTGTCAAGTAGATCAGGTGGTCGGCTCCCGCCCCCACGACGATCTCGCTCGGTTCAACGCCGTGGAACTCCGCGAGGCGCTCAGCAAGCTCCTCCCCCAGGGGTTGGCTGTAGAAGCGCGGATCGACGAGGTCGGCAGCCTTCTTCACAACCCCGCTGACGAGCTCGCGGGGGAGGAAGAGGTTCTCGTTCAGGGACAGCCTGTACACCTCTCTAGCGGATCGGCTTGACACGAGCGCCCCTGGCCCTCTCGAGCTAAAGCTTTTTCTAACAATGGTTGAAGGCGTACCTGCTTCTATGAGGTTGGCTGTACTCGGCTGCGGGGCTGTTGGGTCGGCTGTCATCCGCTTAGCGCTGGCGAAGAAGGTGGCTGGGGAGGTGGTGGGCTTCGACAGGGATCCGGAGCGTGCGAAACTGTACCTTCCGGCTGAGGAGGGCTTGGACGTGCCCGTGGAGCAGGCTGACGCGCTGAAGGTCGAGGAGTTGGCCGGCAAGCTCAAGGGGTTCGACTACGTCGTAAACGCGCTTCCAACCTTCGCGATCGCCGGCTCGAGGGAGGTGCCGCTGAACCCAATCGTGATGAGTGCGGCGCTGAAAGCTGGTTCCAGCTACGTCGACATGGCCTGCTATGGGGGCCGGAGGACGAGAGCCGAGCAGCTCGCCTTCTCCAGGCAGTTTAGGGACGCGGGCCTCCTGGCAGTCATCAACTTCGGGGCTTCGCCTGGCCTCTCAAACGTTCTCGCTAGGGAGGTCTGGGAGGATCTCGATAGGGTGGAGAGGATCCGCATCGTCTCGGTGGAGGATCAGAGGGGTAGCACATTCGTCATCCCCTGGTCCCGGGAGGAGATGCTGATGAGCGCTTCTCCCGTGCTCGCGTACAGGGGTGGGAGGTACGTCTGGCTGGAGCCCTTCGAGGAGACCACGGTCGTCGAGCTGCCCGAGCCGATCGGCGCCCTCCGCTGCTACACGGTGCTGAACGACGAGTGCTACACCATACCAAGGTTCCTCCGAACCCGGAACTTCGATTACTACGCGGGGGGCAGCGATGTAGAGGTGCTAAGGGCCCTCTACAGGCTGGGCATTTTAAGCTCCGAGCCCGTGAGAATCGGCAAGGCTTTCGTAAGACCGAAGGATCTGCTCTACCGCGTGCTCCCCCCGTCCCCGAGGCCCAGCGAGGTTCTAAGGGTCTGCAGGGAGGGCGAGCTCGAGGACGCCTACTTCGGCATCGAAGTGACTGCTGAGGGCGAAGCCGGCGGTGAGCCTGCGGGATCCAGGCGCTTCGTCTTCTTCCCCAGCCAGACGAGAGTCAATGAAATTCTACCCGGTACGACGTACATCACCTACCCGACAGCCCTCTGCGTAGTAGCCCTGCTCTACTCGGTTAAGGGTAGAAGGCTACAGGGGGTTATGCCGGGCGAGGCGCTGCCAAGGTACATCAGAAGAAGCCTCATCAGCTTCCTAGAGGAGAACAGGATCATGGTGGGCGAGGAGTTCAAACCGCTAGGGAGGTAGAGGATCTTGATGGAGAAAGCGTGATAGCGCAAGATGCTGGGCCGCGAGGTACACGCGCTACCCCTGTAACTGTAGGACACTCTTTTCCTCTAACTAAAAGTCAACTCGATCTTCAGTACGAAGCTTGATGGGGCCCGGTTTCCGAGCGTAAGGAGGCACATAATCTCGAAGCTTAAAGTCTCTTATCCTTCCACGCCACTCTCTATCGAACTCCTCCTCAACCCTCTTCTGCTCCTCGATCAGCTTCAAGTTCCACTCCCACGTTTCCTCGTCCCTCACCAGCATGACTACGCGGCTCTTCTCATCAGCCAGCTTCACCCTGTAACCGGTCAGCTCTGCGATCTTTTGAGCGAACTCCTCTAGCTCCTTCAGGGTGGGCATCGCCGTGATCGGGAGCCTCTTCTGGCTCTCACCGACCCACGTGTAGCCCTTCAACTCGACGAAGCGGGGTTGCGATCGTTCGATCAGCTTCGCGTAGCCCTCCGGCTCAACCATGTTCAACCCCCTGACCATGGTGAGCCGCATGATCGTCCTGCAGGCGAACTTGGGGAGGAGGTCCAGGCTCTCCAGCACCAGCTCCCACGCTCTAGGCGTCAGCGGTTTCGCGGCCTTCGCGAAGACCTCCGGGTTCGGGCCGTAGACGCTGAGGTACAGGTTGGTTGGTTCAGCACCCTTCCTGAGGAGCTCATCGAGCCTCGAGGGGAGGGAGCCGTTAGTGACGAGGAAAGCGGTCATGCCTCGCGCTTTCACCTCCTTGATCAGCTCCGCCAGCTTGGGGTAGAGGAGCGGTTCACCGTCCAGGCTGATCGCCATGTGCCTCGGGAACATCGCCTCGAGGAACCGCTCCATCGTAGTCTGCGGGTTGCCCTTGTAGCCGGCGAGCAGCTTTCTCTGGGCGTGGATCGCCCCCTCAACGATGTCGGCCGGTTCATCCCACTCCCACCCGGCCGGTATCTCGAACCTCCCCTCCAAGTGCGGCCTCCAGCAGAAGACGCACGCGAAGTTGCAGAAGTTGAGGACGGGCGTCATCTGGACGCACCTGTGGCTGCTCACACCGTACCAGCGCTTGTAGCACACGTACCCACCTTTCAGCGCGCTCTTCGTCCACCTGCACACCTCCACGGCGGAGTGCCTACCCACGAGTACGTACCCAGCTCTCAAGTACCTCTTCACTGCCTGCACACTAAGCCTCTCTTCCTTCGACACTCGAACCCGTTCAAAGACAGCGCCTCTGCTTAAATCCTCTTTGATGCGTGCGGCAAGTTTAAGAGTGAAATCCTTCCAAGTTGCGTGACAGTTATGCTAAAAATAACCGGGAAAGTATTTTCGGGCATCTACGAGGTTGTAAACGGCGTTTACCGGTTCAAGGCTTACGCTGCGGGAGAATGGGTTGAGGGCAAGGAGTATACACGAGTGAAAACCCCTATCAACTCGACAATCATCGCGGAGGTCCCGAAACTCTCCTGGGAGCAGATCGATAGGGCCCTCAGTAGAATGCATCAATTGGGTAAGTGGCAGATCAGGGATACCCCCGGTTGGAGGAGGCTAGAGCTCTTCGAGAAGCTGGCCGACTTGATGGAGCGCTACCGGGAGGATCTGGAGTGGGCTCTCATCGTGAACAGCGGGAAGACGAGGGGCCAGGCAGCAGGGGAAGTGGACGCCAGCATCGATAGGTTGAGGAGAGCCGACCTCGACGCGAGGAAGATCTTCGGCGAGTACGCGCCGGGCGACTGGGATCCCACGACGGTGGAGACGGAGGCGGTTGTTAGGAGGGAGCCCTACGGCATCGTGCTCGCCATCGTACCCTTCAACTACCCGCTCTTCGACACCGTGTCGAAGTTCACTTACAGCGTAATCGCGGGTAACGCGGTGATCGTGAAGCCCCCATCAGCCGATCCCGTGCCCGTCATCCTCTTCGCTAAGCTCGTTGAAGAAGCCGGGTTCCCCCGCGAATCCTTCGCTGTGCTCACCGTGCCGGGCGCGGAGAGCGATAAGCTGGTATCGGACGAGCGGATCGACGTCATCAGTTTCACCGGCAGCAGTGCGACGGGTAAGAGAGTGCTGGCCGTAGCGGGGATCAAGCAGTACATCATGGAGCTCGGAGGCGGTGATCCGGCCATCGTGCTCGCGGACGTCGACCTTGACTACGCTGCTGACAGGGTAGCGGCGGGGATCCACAGCTACGCCGGCCAGAGGTGCGACGCCATAAAACTCGTCCTCGTGGAGAGGCCGGTGTATGAGGAGTTCGCCAGGAGGCTTGTGGAAAAGCTCTCCAAGGTGACGGTCGGCGACCCCAGAGACCCCGAGACGGTCATGGGCCCGCTCATCGAAGCGAGCGCAGCTGACGAGATGATGGCGGCCGTTGAGGACGCTGTGAGCAAGGGAGGCCGGATCCTCTACGGGGGTAGGAGGTTGGGTCCAACTCTTGTGGAACCGACGCTGATCGAGGTAAAGGACAAGGCGGCTCTAAGGCAGATGGCGCTCTACAGGGAGGAAGTCTTCGCCCCGGTCGCTCTCATCACGGACTTCGAGAGCGAGGATGAAGCGATCGAGCTCGCCAACGGCAGGAGGTACGGGCTCGACGTCGCGATCTTCGGCTGGGACATGGACAGGATCAGGAGGCTTATCAGGTTCCTCGAGTTCGGGGCAGTCTACGTGAACGACATGCCGAGGCACGGCATAGGCTACTACCCCTTCGGAGGCCGCAAGGAATCGGGTATCGGGCGTGAGGGGATCGCCTACTCAGTAGAGTACGTCAGCGCCTACAAAACCATAGTCTACAACTTCAGGGGTAGAGGAGTCTGGAAGTACGGTAAGTGAGGAGAAAAAATAAAGAAAAATAAAATATTTTTCCTCTTTTTTCAGCCTCCGGGAGTTCCGTGCCAGGGGCTGTCCTTCCACACCTGCTCCCAGAACTCTTCGTCCGTGAGAACGCGGAACCTGGCAATCTTATCCTTTATGTCAGTCAACACCTTGTGGTGCTTCACCTCGTCCTCGTATATCGCCGCTAAAAGGAGCTGCATTCTAGCGTCTCGAGCCTCGCTCAACAGCTTCTTCGATTCCTCGATCATCTTGAGCTCGGTCTGTATGTGCCTATCTATCACGCTGGCTATCAGCTCGAGCTCCTCCCCCGCGAGCCTCGGCTGCGAGGCTCCCGTGGCTATCTTTAGGAGGGCCTCGTAGATGCTCGCGTGCTTGTCGGAATCGCTGGCAACAGCCTCAATGATCGCTGAGAGGGGGGCAACCCTTTCAACCGATTTGGCCAGCTCGCGTAGCTCGTTGGCGTAGCTTTTCTCCGCCTCAGCGAGCCTCCTTAAAGTTCGAACAAGCTCCTCCATGTCCTACACCTGCTTGAGGATTGCAACCCCATGATCGTACCTTACCCTAACCGCTACCGTCTCCCACACTCTGAAGGTGTGGCTCCCATCCTCAGGACCCAGATACTCGACCTCAGTATCGGCCCCTACCACCAGGTCGATTGTCCTAGCCGTTGCTGAAGCCAGGATGGCCGTGTCATCCGGCACAGCAGGGGTTGCAACAACATCGGTCAGAGCCTTCAGCCTAGTCAGCTCCATCACCCCCGTTCTTTCGTGGACAGCTAGCAGCTTCGCGTAGCGGGTTGGGCTTACGAAGAGGACGAAGGGCGGGGTAACGTTGCTCTCCAGGAGCTTCGCAACGGCTGCGGAAACCTCTTCGACAGCTGCACCCGACTTCGACCAATCGCTCATAGCGAGCTTGTGCGCGCCCTTCAACTCTTCTAGCGTTTGCAGCACAAGGTGATCCTCACCGAGCCCAAGCTCAACGGCTGCCCTGAGAGCGTCCCCCAGCTCCAAGGGCTGCCTCGAGGCTCTAGCGTAATCGATGGCGCTCTGGGAAATACGGAACTTCTGCGAGATTTCAGCCAGCTTCAGGAGGGAGACGCCTTCACCGGGCTTTTCGACGGGGACGTAGAGGGGCCCCCTTCCTACCCTAGTCAGAGGGAGGTGCTTCCTAAACACTCTAACCGAGTCGGCTGCGGAGAGAACCTGGCTTCTAAGATACCTCCACTCCTCCTCGGATAGGGGCTCCTGGTTCGCCGGAGGATCCTGTACGGTAACGCCGGTGAGCTCAGCCACCTCCCGTGCACCAGCTTTCAGCTCTTCAACCTGCTCAGGATCCAGGGTCTTCAAGACCGCTAGAAACTCGCCGACGTGCGTCTTCTCCTCCCTCGCGATATCCTCGAAAACCCGCCTAACGTTCTCGTCGTCGATCGACCTGGCCAGCTGGAGGTAGAGGCTGATCGCGTCGAGCTCAGCGATGATCGATAGGCGGAGAGCATCAGCCAACTCCTCCTTCGAGAGTTTCCTCCCAACCGGTAGTTCGAGGGGGTGTTTCGAAAGCATATCCCGCTCACCCAAGTGATTGGTGTCGTGGTATTTAATGCTTGCTGTAAAAATTCGGAAAATGCATTTGATGTTCTCTAATCTATCTTCCAGGAGCTTAAGCTTCTCAACCTTTTGACAGCGTCAGGGATAACTCTAAGGGCGTACTCAACATCTTCGGGCTTGTGGTAGTGCGAGAGCTTGAATAGGATGCTGCCGTGAGCCTCCTCGTGCCTACGCCCAATCGCTAGTAGCACGTGGCTCGGCTCCAGCACCCTACTGCTGCAAGCACTGCCGCTTGAAACGTAGATGCCACGCATGCTCAACTCGACGGTGAGAGCCTCGCCCTCGACGTAGAGGAAGCTGAGGTTCGCGTTGTTCGGCGCCCTCCTATCCCCCAGAGGCCCGTTCACGAGCACCTGCGGCGTCCTCTCCAGAACTCCGCTGATCAGCTTATCCCTCAAGCTTCTCACGTAGGAGATCCTTTCCTCGAAGCTGCTGAACGCGGTCTCAACAGCTCTCTTGAAGCCGGCGATCGCGGGGACGTTTTCAACGCCAGGCCACAGCTTCTCCGCGCTCAACTGGCCCCGAAGAGGGGGCTCCAGCTTCACCCCCTCCCTCACGTACAGCACGCCTACGCCGCGGGGACCGTGAATCTTGTGTCCGCTCAGGGTGGCCATGTCCACTCCCAACCCCTCCACGTCGAACGGGATCCAGCCGTAAGCGTCGGCCGCGTCCGTGTGGAAAACAGCTTCGGGGTTAGCGCTCTTCACCACGTCCACCAGCTCCTTGATGGGCTGAATCGTGCCAATCTCGTGGTTCACCGCTTGCACGCTCACGAGGACCGTATCTCTGTCGACGTACAGCTTCAGCAACTCGGGATCCACGAAGCCCTCCTTATCGACGGGGACCTGTACCACCTTGTAGCCGAAAAGCTTCGCCGCGTGCTCAGCCGGGAAGATCACGCTCAAGTGCTCAACGGCTGAGACAATGACTTTACCCCCCTTTTCTCTGTTCGCCAGCAGGTAGCCTAGGATCGCGAGGTTGTTCGCCTCCGTCCCGCTGTGGGTGAAGGAGACTGCCTCCAAATCCCTAACACCCAGGGTTTGGGCGATCAGCTCCTTAGCCTCGTAAACCACTTCCAGCGCTTCCCAGCCCGGCTTGTGGGTGATCGAGGGGTGACCGTAGCCCCTCGCGTTGAAGTAGGGTAGCATCGCCTCTACAACCTCCGGCGGGACCCAGCCGCTGTTCTCCAAGTCGAAGTAGACCTCCCTCTCTGGCTGCCCGTGCGCCTTCAGCAGCTCCCGAACCTTCACTGAGAGGCTCAATCTAACCACCCCTCCTCGCTACAAGTATGAGCATGCCGCCCTCAGCCTCGCGGAGCTCTGATAGGGCGTACCCGTGCCTGGCGAGGATTAGCTTAACCG
>Ga0209080_1001099_pt1 | contig 14498 bp, 11 predicted proteins | sample JNZ110809AmetaG_FD_184123 | JGI IMG/M metagenome (GOLD analysis project Ga0209080, IMG submission 184123) | Hot spring microbial communities from Jinze hot spring, China to study Microbial Dark Matter (Phase II) - JNZ 110809A (SPAdes) (version 3) ...
GAGTAGATTTAAATATAAAGTTGATAGATAAGGATTTTGAAATTGGTGATATTCCTACAGGTGCTTTTGTTCAAGATAACCGCTTCAACCCTCCATTAGTCTATCGTCAAGGTTACAGGCAATTCACCGATGAGGAACTTTTCCAGATGGCGAAAAACCGCGAATTGTTGCATGACCCTAAGTGGATGGGTTATGAAATGCCTACAGGTAGAGCAACGCTTCTGGGTTACCTAATTGCTGGCATCGGGTTGCTCTTGACCGTTATCTCTATCTACATGGCTCGCAGAGTTTACCGTAAACAAATGTCATGATTGCGAGATGCCTCTTCTGGAGGCGAAAGGTAATGAAGGGTTCAGCGTTCAAAGTCTTATGGGGCATGATCGTGGTCATTCCCATCGTTGCATTTTACCGTTTTAGCACCTCTCCATACAAATACAAGTTACCCCAGAATGCGCCTTTGCGATTTAATAAGACTACCCATGACTTTGGGGAAGTTAAGTGGGGCACTTCTGTTGATGCGAATTTTTACTTTGTTAACGCAACCCCTTATGAACTCATGATAGAGCGCATCACTAACAGTTGTGGTTGCACTGTTGTTTCCTTATCTGCATCTCATTTCCGTCCTAGCGAGCAAGGTGTATTAACTCTGCGTTTTCTGCCAACAGGCTTTATCGGGCAAGTTACCCAGATGGTGCAAGTTTGGATTAAGGATCACAAATCACCCATCACTCTTTACCTCAAAGCAAATGTCAATCCCTTACTACAACCGATCCCAGAGAAAATTAATTTCGGTCAAATCTCATCCTGTCAACCTGTCGCAACTACCCTCGTTTTGAGGAACACCTCAGGCAAGCAAGTTTGTGTTACCCGCCTAGAAACCTTCAAAGAATACATAAAAGCCTCAGTGCTTAAAGATGGAGACGAACCGACTATCCGCGTAGAATTAGTTAACCCGCCGGTTGGCAAATTATATGACCGCTTATACATTTATACCTCTCTCCCAGAGCGTTCCCAGATTGATGTTCCCATCCAAGCAAATATTGCCTGCAAATGGGATTTGTCTGACACTGAATTCTTTTTTGGCTTCGTTAATTTAGGCGATCGGATAAGCCGTAAAGTAAGGGTTAGAGGTCTGCCCTCTGCAGCAGTTAAAAGGGTGTGGACAACAACATCCGTAGCCACTGTAAATGTTGTTCCTTTTTCCGATGGCATAGAGTTAGCCGTTAATTTGGACCTAAGGAAAGTGAAGGTAGAAGCCTCCGAGGAGATCAAAGGCGATGTTTTTATCGAAACTAAAGACCAAGAGCAGCCGCTCATCAGGTTACCTATCGTTGGGGTAATTCAAAATCCCGATCACATTGGGGGTTGCTGTCAAGGACAGCGATGAAGACAAAGATTAAGCGATGTGGGGTCTTGATAGTTATAGCGACAATTGTTAGTTGGGGTATTTGTCTTTTAACACTTCAAATCTTACGCTTTAATCGTTTAGGTGCATTCGCCTTTGATTTAGGCATCTTCCAACAAGCCGTCTGGTTGATGTCTCAAGGTAAAACACCATTTATAACCGTCCGAGGAATGCATATTCTTGGCGACCATTTCACGCCCATTCTTTATTTGCTTGCCATCCCTTACCGCTTTTGGGCTCACCCATTTTGGCTTTTCCTCACCCAAACAATTGCTTTGGCGGCAGGGGCTTTCCCACTTTATCGGTTGACCATACGAAAAACACAACACGAGTGGGTGGCTGTTTTTGTCGCTACCGGCTACCTTTTGCACCCCGCTTTGTTCACAATGTTGCTATTTGACTTCCATCCAGTTTTGCTTTCAGTCCCTTTTGTCCTTTGGGCGATGGACGCTGTTGATTCAGGACGAGTTGTTCACTTCATCGTTGGTGCTTGTTGTGCGGCCTTATGCAGGCAGGATGTTGCTATCCCACTGGCAGGGATTAGCATGTATGGCATTTTTGTCCGGAAACGCCATTGGGCTTGGGGTGCTTTGATTTTCAGTTTCGCTTGGTTTTTGGTAACGATGAAAATTATGGCTTATCTGAGTAATACTGAGCAATCTGCTTATTTATCGCTATATGATCGATGGGGTAAAACGCTCACAGGTATTATTTGGGGCATTATCACTCATCCCATTGAAGTAATTAAATCGCTAACTTTATGTCATGGATATGCCCAGACTCCCGGCATTTACCCTTTGCTCTTGGTGATGCCCTATGCTCTTTTCCCCTTATTAGCTCCAGAGGTGTTAATTTGGGGATTACCCAGTTATGCTCTCATAGCGTTAAGTGAGCGCCCTGTCATGAGGGAAATAGGTTATCAATATGGGGCATTGATTTTGCCCTGGCTGACTTTTGCCAGTGCTTTAGCATGGGAACGGCTTTTGAGATGGGGCAAAAACCTCACAGTTTCATTAAGACGGCGCTGGGAGGTTATACTCGCTCTAACTTGGATTAGTTGTGTGACCCTGGGCGCTTGTCATTACGGATTGCCCGTTATTCAACGGTTTATGCGTGACACCTTGCCACCAGAGGAGGCAAGAGCCATAGCGACCTTTCTTTATAAGCATATCCCACCTAATGCCAGTGTTTCAGTCCCTACCAATCTGGTGCCGCTTTTAGCCCACCGTGAGCATGTCTATTTGTTCCCTAATCCTTTCTATCAGGTTGTTTTTGGACCGTCAGTGAATGCTGTGAAGCAACAGATGAAGCCTCAATTTCTTCACATCACTGCTCAACAATTTTACCAAAGAATCAAATCTGCTCCTGTAGACTTTATCGTTTTAAGAAAGCAAACAAACACTCAGCCATTAAGATTAGAAACATATGAAACTATTGCTATCTATCTTTTATCATGTCCTGAGTATGGAGTTATTGCTCGTAAGGGAAACACTATCATTCTGAAGCATAAGGCGGATTTCGCACGCGGACTGTATATCTTAGGCGTTAACTCAAGGCAAATTCATGGAGATACGAGAAAAATCGCCACCACTGTCAGAGCCATATGGAGGCAGTTGCAGGAGTAAGGAGTGGGGAAGCATATGGACGATGAAAGGAGTAAAACAGGAGATGAAGCAGGGGAGATGAAAGGAAAGCGGGAGAAAAATCAATTTGTTGCCATAGGTTTCGTGCTTTGTGCTTGTCTTGTTTTCATCGTCTACTTCCTTTGGTTGCAAATGAGTCGTTACGCTCAGTTGGGCGCATATGCCTTTGACTTGGGTATTTTTCAGCAATCCGTATGGTTGATGGCACATGGTAAAACGCCGTTTGTGACCGTTCGTGGCATGAACATACTTGGTGACCATTTTACGCCAATCCTTTACCTCATCGCCGTTCCTTATCGTTTCTGGTCTCATCCTTTCTGGCTCTTCCTTGCTCAAACTGTCGCTTTGGCAGCGGGAGCAATTCCACTTTATCGGTTGACCTTGCGGCGAACGCAAAAGGAGTGGGTTGCTGCAATAATTGCTATCGGTTACCTCTTACATCCCGCCTTGTTCACGATGTTGCTGTTTGACTTCCATCCTGTTTTGCTTTCCGTTCCCTTTGTGCTTTGGGCAATGGATGCAGCGGATGAAGGGCGACCCAAAATTTTCGCAATCGCTTCAGTTTTCGCTTTAGCGTGTAAGGAAGAAATTGCACTTTCCGTCGCTTCCCTAAGCGCTTACGCTGCTATCGTTCTAAAGCGCCGTTGGGCATGGTGGGGAGTGGTTGGGAGTGTTGCATGGGCATTTGCAGTTTTGAAAATCATGCCTTCATTGACAGGTGTTGAACATTCTGCTTACCTTGCCCTTTACTCCCGTTGGGGCACTACACCTTTGGGTATCCTTTGGGGCATCTTGAGCCGTCCGCTGGAAGCATTGAAGGAGTTAGTGCTTTGTCAAGGTCACGCAACTGCGCCGGGAGTTTACCCGCTGTTGCTGCTTGCCCCATTCGCTTTCTTCCCGCTTTTAGCGCCAGAAGTTTTGCTCTTCGGTTTGCCCAATTATGCTGTCATTGCTCTAAACGAGCGAGTTATTCTTCGTGAGTTGGGATACCAATATGCCTCAACGCTCATCCCTTGGCTTGCATTTGCAAGTTCAATAGCGTGGGGTAAGTTGTTGAAAGTTGGCAACGATTTACCGCAAAGATCGCGTCGTCGTTGGTTAATTTTCGTTTCGCTAACTTGGCTCGTTTGCGTTTCCTTTGGCGCTTACCGTTATGGACCACCTGTCATACAAAAGTTCATGGGAGACATGCTTCCATCAGAGGAAGCGAAAGAGATTGTCAACTTCCTGCACCGTCACATTCCACCTAATGCCAGCGTCACGGCGCCGACGAGTTTAGTCCCACCTTTGGCGCACCGAGAACGCATTTACTTGTTTCCCAACCCATTCCAACAAGTTGCTTTTGGTCCATCGGTTGAAGCCCTTAGGCATCAAATTGAGATGAGGGCGAAGCCTTTGCCCGAAAACGAATTCCACCGAAGGATGAAAGAGCAACTTGTTGATTTTGTCATTTTGAAAGCGGCGACAAACTTTTGGCCGTTGGGAGCAGACGGTTACGACACTTTAGCGGTTAATGCGCTGACCTGTCCTCATTATGGAATCATTGCTGTTCGCAAAGATTTGCTCATACTCAAGCGAGGGGCAAATTTCGTCAAGGGACTTCAACTCATTGGCATTAACCCCAATGTCCCGAAGGAGCGCTTAAGAAGCGAAGTTCAATTCGCTTGGGAACGGTTAAGGAACTTGGCTCTATAGAAATCCTATGCAAAAAGTGGGGGGCAAGACTCGCGCCGAGCCCAAAATTCGGCACGCCGGAGGCGCGCCTTCCGAAAAAGTGAAAAATTTAACTTCTCGGAGGATCGGGCTCCTGCACGACCGAGATGAAAATCGGTTTAATGTAGGGCGCGGTTTTACACCGCGCCGAAAAAATTTCTTCGGCAGGGTATAAAACCCTGCCCTACAAGGGAAAATTGGCACACAAGAGGCGTGCCTTCCGAAAAAGTGAAAAATTTACCTCTCGGAGGGTCGGGCTCCTGCACGACCGAAATTTGGCTTGAATCGGTGATGAAAATGATGCGATGGCAAAGTTTCCGCTCAGATGCAACAGTTTTGTTCGTTGGTAGTGTCCTTGCCGGTGTTTTGATTGCAGCCATTAGAGCACTATTGCCACAATGGACGAAATTAGCCTTGTTGCCTTATAGTCCGCCGATGTTGGTTTTGGAAGCGCTTATTGTCCTCCATGTTGCCTTTTGGCTTCGTCCCTTGACAGTTAGTCATTGGGCTTTGAACGGTTTGCTTTTGGGCTTAATGGCTCAAATTGCCTCACTTTTTCCCTACGACATCCACACTTTGCTGCCTTATCATTGGAGCGCCTTAGTAACTATCCCCGCTGCTTTGATTGGAACATGGTTAGGCAGAGAATAAGACGAACCTTCGGGTGAGCCGAAAGATTAGGAACACCCAGATGGGGTTACCGCGCACTTTCCTTTGACAAAATTGAAAATGCAGAGGCGACACTTATTTGAATGGAGGGTCTTAGACATGCGTTGGTTCTGGATCGTGCTTCTGTTTGGAGTTGCTGTCGGAGTTTTAATAGGCTATCAAGTTGCCCGTTGGCAAAAAACCCCTTCGCTGGTGGAGTTCAACTTGCCAGTGGTCGCAGCACCAGCGAAAAGTGCCACTTCCTTGTCAGAGGCTTTTGTCAAGGTCGCAAAAATGGCGGAAGCATCCGTCGTCCACATCGCAACAACTGCTCCTGTGCCTGAAGAGTATCGTTTGTTCCGAGAGTTCTTTTTCGGCGAGAAAGTTCCAGAAAGAGTTCCGGCAAACTATGGCTCGGGTTTTTTGTTCCGGAGCGACGGTTATGTCTTGACAAACTTCCATGTCGTTCAAGGTGCTGACACTATACGAGTTGGGGTGGGCGAGAAAACGGAATTGCCGGCAAGACTCATTGGCTATGACCCACTTTTGGATGTCGCTGTGCTTAAAGTTGAGGCGGGTGACCGGAAGTTCAAAGCGCTTCCGTTGGGCGATTCCGACAAACTTGAGAAAGGCGAATGGGTGATTGCTGTCGGCAACCCATTTGGGCTTGACAAAACCGTAACTGTCGGCGTGGTCAGCGCGAAAGGGCGCGAGTTTGAGGAAATTGACGGTCGCCCCGCCGTAACTTCTTACATCCAAACGGACGCAGCAATTAACCCCGGCAACAGTGGCGGACCTTTGTTGAATTTGAACGGCGAGGTCGTCGGCATAAACACTTTCATCCTCGGTCAAGGGGGAAATATCGGCATAGGTTTCGCTCTGCCCATTAACGAGGTCAAACGCATACTTGACAGATTGATGAAAGGTGGACGCATCACTCGTGGTGTGTTGGGAGTCTCGTTAATTGATGCAAATTCGCGGGAAGCGAGGGAGGCAGGAATTCAGGCGAGAGAGGGAGCAGTCATAGTCCGCATGGCTATTAATTCGCCCGCTTACCTTGCAGGCTTAAGACCCGGCGATGTCATTGTCAAGTTCAATGGTGTGCCTGTTAAGGATGCATCGCACTTGCGCAGGCTCGTCCTTCAACAGCCGGGTGGAGCCGTCGTTGAGGTTGAAGTTTTGCGGAACGACAAAAGGCTCAAGTTCAAGGTCACTTTAGGTAGCAGATGAAACTCAAGGCGCTTCAAAGATCACTTGCCAGTCGGACGAGTAAAGTTTGATGGTTGGATCCCCGGTCCCGCTTAGCGATAAAGTTAGCCTACCGCGACCTTCTGCATCGTAGAAAGTCACGCCGGGCAAGTCAGTTGCAGTGAAGCCGATTCGGACCTTCCCTTGACGATCACAAACATTCACTTCCGCTGAATGGTCTGAGTTCGCCCGCAGCATGATTCGCGGTTTTCCTGTCGGGTCGTAGACATAGACCACAGCGCTCTCAATGTAATGGACAGGAAAAGTCTCGCCTTTGCGTTGAAGTTCAACGACATGCCCCGGCTCCATGACCAAGGCAATTCGCGGTTTGCCCTTGTCATCCACAACCACAACCCGCCTTGCTCTAATTTCGTTAGCGGAAATGACTCCTGTGATGACAAAGACCCCCAATAGGAAAAGCAGGCTGAAACTAATGCTCCAAGCAATCCAAAGCCAACCAATTTGCTTTGACAATCGTTTGAATTCGCTTTGTTCCATGCGCAGATTCCACCTCCGCCAGCATGTAAAGCAGACCGAAGGTTTGTATTACGGTTTCGGCTCGGCAGTAGCCTCGCCCTCCAATCAAGGATTGAGAAATTTCATCACGACCTCAACATCTTTGTCGCCGCGACCCGAAAGGTTGACCAAAACGATGGCATCTTTAGGTAAGTTTTTGGCAAGTTGACAAGCGTAAGCAAGCGCATGGGCTGGTTCAAGGGCTGGCAAAATTCCCTCAAGTTTCGCCAGTAACTCAAAGGCTGCTAACGCTTCCTCATCGGTCACAGCGACATATTGAGCGCGACCCGTTGCCTTCAAGAAAGCGTGTTCGGGACCAACGCCAGGGTAGTCAAGCCCTGCACTTATGCTGTGAGTGTCTCGGATTTGACCGTCCTCGTCCTGCAAGACGAAAGTTTTCGCTCCGTGCAAAACCCCGACAGTTCCAGCGCACAAACTTGCAGCATGCTCGCCCGTTTGTAGACCTTTCCCTGCTGCTTCAACACCGACTAACTTAACCTCCTCATGAGGCAAAAACTCCCAGAAAATCCCGATAGCGTTGCTTCCGCCACCGACACAAGCAACGACATAGTCAGGCAACCTGCCCTCATGTTCAAGGATTTGCTGCTTCGCCTCTCGCCCGATGACCGATTGGAAGTGACGAACCATTTTGGGAAAAGGATGTGGACCGGTAACGCTTCCGAGGATGTAATGGGTCGTCCTGACATTTGTGACCCAATCCCGCAATGCTTCGTTGATTGCGTCCTTCAAAGTTTTACTGCCTGACCGAACAGGCACGACTTCAGCGCCAAGCAATTTCATGCGAAAGACATTTAGCCTTTGCCGCTCCATGTCCAATTCGCCCATGTAGATGGTGCATTCAAGCCCCAAAAGCGCAGCAGCAGTTGCAGTGGCGACGCCGTGCTGACCTGCACCCGTCTCTGCGATAACGCGAGGTTTGCCCATTCGCTTCGTTAACAACGCTTGCCCAATCGTGTTGTTGATTTTGTGCGCACCAGTATGAGCCAAATCTTCCCGCTTGAGGTAAATCTTCGCTCCGCCGATGTGTTCAGTAAGCCTTCGGGCGAAATACAGTGGTGTCGGACGACCGACATAATTGCGCAAAAGATCGTCAAGTTCAGCCTGAAACTGAGGGTCACGAACGGCTTGCTCAAACGCTTCCGTCAACTCCTCAAGCGGATGCATTAAAGTTTCAGGCACAAACCGACCGCCAAATTCGCCAAACCAGCCGCGTTCGTTCGGATAAGCATCCCAAGCAATTGCGCTCATCAGTCATCACCTTCAAGTTCGTTTGCGATTTCAAGGACAATCCAAAATTGTGGCACTTGTTTCCGAACACAGTGCCGTGAAACTGATACAGGAAATGAGTTCGTAGTAAGGCACGAAATGAAGTGGAGTGCCGTCAAAATTGGTGCAGATTGCAAAACCGCAGGGACGAAGTGAATCGTTCATTGCGTTTTAAACCAATTTTATCGCCGTTCCGCTTTCGCTCAATAGTTAACTGTGAACTTGAACCATTCAGGATACTTGCACTATCCACAGAACTTCTGTCGCAAATTCTGCGTTGCTTGTTTATGGCGCTATGACTTAGCGACTCAAACTAAGGGGAGAGAGTTAGCAATGCAAGGTCGCCACTATCATTTGACGAGGCAAGAACATGTCGCTTTTCAAGTTTTTAACCTATTCACGCCGCATCGTGGAGCCTTTACCTTGATTGAGTTGCTGGTCGTAATTGCGATTATTGCCATCATGGCAGCGATGCTGTTTCCCGTTTTTGATAGGGTGCGAGAGAAAGCGAGGATGACTGCGTGTTTGAGCAACTTGCGGCAATTAGGCTTAGCCTGCAAGTGTTACATCAACGATTATGACGAAGCCTACCCTGTTGACCGCTTCCATTGCAACTCCCACCGCACTTCGGGCACTTACGGACCAGTCATTGCCCCAGGCTTTCCTGGCTGCCCAACGACCGACCGCTTGCAAAAGTTTGTGAACCCTGTGCAAGTTTATGTTCGCAACAGCGGGATTTGGTTTTGCCCCAGTGCTGCCCTGTGCGCTCAATGGGACCCAACGATTTTGTCCACAGAGCAAAATTGGCAAGTTGGCAACATTAGTTACCACTTTTGGTCATGGTCAGAGCGCTATCCTGGTTTCTACCCACCCTATGCTCCACCTATCGCCTTGAAGGTTTTTGTGCCCCGCACCCTAAATGAAGCAACTGCGCAACCCGATAGTTGAGTGCTGACCGATTGGTTCTGGCCTCGTGCGCCTTACTTCCCCCACGGTTACGAACACTCCCTCACGCTCCTTTGCGCCCGCATGGACGGGCGAGTCGCTATCTTTCACGGACGCCCCGTTGATAACTTCAAATGAACCGCCCCGTCAGGTCCAATTGCTGTCTTCTGGAACTTTGAGAGCGGAGTTAGCGTTCCAAATTTTTGAAACGCAAGTAACAACATTGTTATTTGCGGCAGGGCTAAATTGGTGGGCAAGGAGGATGAAAAAATGGCCCCTTCACTCTTTTCCTTAGCAACGGTGGCATTTTTGAACGGGGCAAACGATATCAGCCGAAGTATCGCCGTTTTAGTTGGGGCAGGAATAAGAGACTACAAAAAAGCATGCCAAATAGGGACGATTGGGACAATGCTTGGTTCAATTTTATCCCTTTGGCTTGCAAATCGGATGGTTGAAACCTTCACAAAAAGTTGGACTGCTCAGCCTTTGCAGTCATCCCCCTTTCTGATACTTGGGGTTTCATTCACTATAACCCTCTGGCTCACCGTCATGACTTGTTTTGGACTTCCAACTTCAACCACTCATGCAATTGTCGGGGCGATAATTGGCTTAGGTTTAGTCACTCAGGGCTGGGAGCAAGTTCTTTGGGACAAAGTCGCTACGAAAATTTTCCTGCCATTGCTCCTCAGCCCCTCCCTCGCTTTTTCATTTTCGTGGCTACTTTACCGAACGCTTGTTTTCCTTGACAAAGTTAATCCATGTTTGTGTGTGGGTGAAGTTTCGCCACAATTGGACTCAGATGCACAAGGTGAAGTTATAGCCCTTGTCCCAAAGAGAAGAATGTCTTTTGTTTTTGCCTCCGCTAAAGTCTGTCGTCAATTCTTTCACCACCAAGTAGGCATTACGGCTGACCATTTTCACCTTTTGAGCGCAATGCTGATTGCTGTTTCAAGGGCACTTAACGACACTCCTAAAATTGTTGCCCTTGGTTTGTTGGTCCAAAATTCAATCTCACAGCCCTTCCTTTTTGCAGTAGTGACTTTGGCAATGGGATTGGGCAGTATTGTCGGCGGTTGGAGAGTGACTCAAACTTTGGCGAAGAGGATCACGCAACTTGACAACCGAACAGGTTTGTCAGCTAACTTGACGATAGTCTCCCTTGTCGCTGTGTGCGCTAATCTTGGTTTGCCAGTTTCAACGACTCATGTCACTGGCGGTGCTATCCTCGGCGTGGGAGTTGCCAAGGGGTCAAAAAGTGTTTTTTGGGATGTAGTGCGAAATATCGCTTTGGCTTGGCTTGTCACTTTGCCGATATGTGCAACTTTGTCAGCAGCAATCTCTTTTGCCCTAACAAGGCTTTCAACTTAGGGAGGTGCAAAGGATGGTTGAACTCATCAAGCCAAAGGATTTGAAGTCGCAAAAGCCTGTCCGCGTCATCTTTACAGGTGGCTTTTTGGGAGCGGGCAAAACGACAGCCCTTGGCGCTATCGCCCGTAGGTTGCTGCAAAAGGGCTTGACCGTTGGCTTGGTCACTAACGACCAAGCAGCGAATTTGGTTGATACAGCAATTGTCAAGGAGTTGGGAGTTCCCGTTGCGGAAGTTGCTGGTGGTTGTTTCTGCTGTAGGTTCAGCGACTTGGTTGACGCTACCGAACAAATTTTGGCGAAAAACCCCGATGTCCTGTTAGGTGAACCTGTGGGAAGTTGCACCGACTTGGCTGCAACAGTCGTTAACCCGCTCAAACTCTTTTACGGCGACATCTTCCGCATCGCTCCTTTCTCTGTGCTCGTTGACCCTCAAAGGGTGCGGGAGTTGGTTTTGAAGGAAATGCCTACTCGCTTTCCCGAAGAGGTCGCTTACATCTTTCGCAAGCAACTTGAAGAAGCCGATATAATCGTGCTCAACAAGATTGACACCTTGACACAAAGCGAAGCCGAACGAATGGTCAGTGCGCTGAAGGAGTTGCAGCCTGCCAAACCCGTTTTGAAAGTTTCGGCTCTCAGGGGCGACGGAGTTGATGAGTGGCTTCAAATGCTAATGAGGGATGCACCTTCAGGCTCGCATATATTGCGCGATATTGACTATGACACCTACGCGAAGGGCGAAGCCGTTTTGGGCTGGCTCAACGCGACAGTGCGCCTCGTTGGCTCACCACAATTTGATGCTTTACAATTCGCAAAGGCGTTGATGAGTGAACTTCAAACAGCCATTAATGCCCGTAACGCTGAAGTGGCGCACTTGAAGTTTTTGCTGACCAGTGGAACTCAAATGCTTCGTGGGCATTTGACCAAAGCCGATGCTGAGCCAAATTTCATCGGCGAGTTGGACGAGGTCAATGAGGCGACTTTGGTGCTCAATGCCCGCGTGGCGCTTTCACCTGAAGCACTTGGCGGCATAGCAACGCAGGCTATTTTAATGGCGGCAAAAACTGTCAATGCCGATGCGGAAATTTTGAGCCTTCAATCCTTTAGCCCGCCCTACCCAAGACCGCCATATCGCGTAAGCGAACCTGTTTGAAAGTTTGCAGTGACAAAAACTGACGACCTAAAACGCCACTTTGCTAACGCTTCGTAGCCAACTATAGACTTGTCAGAACTTGCGAAACCGCTCTTTTGATGCGTTGCAGATGGGACATCGGTCGGGAGGCTCGCCTTCAGTTGTGTAACCGCAAACTTCACAGATGTAAATGTCGCCGATTTCCACATCCTTGCCAGCGTCAACTGCTTCTTTAGCCTTGCGATACATCTCAGCGTGAATTCTCTCCGCTTCCAAAGCCCATGTCGCGCTCCGCTCAGCCGCCTTTTCGTTCTGCAACTTAGCGACTTCAACATAGGCAGGATACATTTCGTCAACTTCAAAGGTCTCGCCTTCAATTGCCTTTGCAAGGTTATCGCTCGTCTTGCCAATTCCACCAAGTGCCCGCAAATGGTTCGTCGCATGGACTAACTCGGCGTAGGCTATCGCGGTGAACAACCTTGCGACATTTTCAAGCCCGTGTCTTTTCGCCTCTTCGGCGTAAATGAGGTAGCGGGTATGAGCCTGACTCTCACCAGCAAATGCTGCCTTCAAGTTCTCCTCGGTCATCCTCCGCACCTTGAATCACCTCCGTGCAAATCACTCCCGCAACGAATTTTAGGATTAGGGTAGCCGAAATTGATGTCAGGACAAAACCTAATGCTTTAAAATCACTGCAACCCAGCATAAATTTATTGCACCATAGCGTGTTTGCTTTGACATTGCCATCATTTTGCAATTCCAGCTGTATGACCGTGCAAAAGGGCGAGAATGACTATGGTTAAATTCTAAGAGCCAAAAACATCTTGCCCTTCTTCCATTTGATGGGATTTCTCTTGAAGCCCTTGAGGAAATTATGATCCTCCTAAAAGAATCCTATCCTAAGTTTCTGTCAAGCCCCGTCACCCTTTGTAAGCCACTTTAACGACCTTCTTTTCCTTCGGAGGAAGAGTGAGACAGTAAAAGGTTCTTCCCTCCCATACAAGGTTTACGACTGATTAATTTTTGTCTTCGCTTATCGGAATAATCACCGTATCTCTCTCCCTCCAAGGAGGCATAGGTGGCTTGGGAACATTTTTAACCTCTTCTTGGGCAAAGATGACAAAAATGACGGGGATTTTGTAGCGGTGCTCTGGGAAAGGGGTATATCCATCCGTTAGAACTATCACCACATTGGGAACTGGTTTTAACTTTAAAGCTGCTTCTATCCCTGCTACCATGTTTGTGCCACCACCTCCTTTCAACCTGAGCCGAAAAACTTGCGATGATGTGAAGACTTTAATAGGTTCGTAAGGGACAGCATCACAAGGGATAACCAAAATAGGAACTCTCAATTCCTCCAAAACTTCCCTCACTTCCGTTAAAGCCTGTGCCAATTCCCTATCGCTTATTGAACCAGAAGTGTCAATAACACACGCTACTCTCGGAGTGAAATCGCCTTGCAAAGAAGGTGGCAAAATAGGCTTATAAGTTTCAGAACGGCGATGAGGCTTTAAAAGGGAGTAATCAAGTCTTTGACTTGTGCCGATAGTAATCGCACCTCTCACTTTCCTCTTGAGCAATTCCTTCCAATTTACCTTTGGCTTTAAAATCTCTTCAGCCCACCTAAGCCAACCTGAGGGAATTTCACCTCTCCCTTTATGTCGTCTAATCTCTTCTGCGACATTCCTCCTAATCACTTCTTTTTCCAAATCTGTCAAGGAAGGTGCTTCAGGATCATCTTGGGATATTTCCCATTCCCTTTTCTGGCCGTGAACTCCGCTACCTTCATCCCAAATTTCTACGGTTAAGGTCAACTTGCTTAATTCGTCGTAATAAAACTCAGCCAATCTGCCATCGGGCAAACGGAAATTCTTCGGTAATAAAGCATTAGAGGGTTTGGATAAACCTTGCCATTGAGCATCATTGATTTCCAGATCAGCAGCGATGTTCCAAAGGTCATGTTTTGCTTGTTTCTCTTTTGCCCTTTCAGAGTGTTTGCGAAGGACATGGCAAATTTCGTGAACCCAAATCCAAGCCAATTGATGGATGAAACTTTGTTCAGAACCTCGCCTCCAAATTAAAGCAACCTCTTTTGGGTTGAAGTAAACCCTCATTCCTTCATCAACTCCAGCGATAAAAGGACATGCCTCCGTTATGACTAACCGAGCAGAGTAAAGAGCGGGAGCGAACCAGGGCAATTTTTCTGAAGCATAGACTCGAGCCATTCGTAAAGCCTGCTCCACTTCGCTTAGCGTCAATTCTCTCACCCCCTACGCCAACGCTTTCACGAAATCTCTTAATGGTGTCTCTTCAAAAGTCCTGTTTATTGCAACTTGAACTTCCTTCAGCCTACCTTCCATTTTAGCCTTCGAAATAGCCTGATGAAGCAACATTCCCCTTGCCACTTGCTTGATTGGAACGAAGATAGTGTCCGTCCTGCCAATCTTGCAAACTTGCTCCCCTAATGAGAGAAAAATTAGCATCGCATCCAAAAATCCGTCTTTTTGTTGCCACTTGATTAAAGTTGAAGCTAATGTTGAAAAGAGAACAAATAACTCATCGTCCCTCATTTTTTCAATATCTACTTCTGCTTCTC
>Ga0209080_1001100_pt1 | contig 14467 bp, 12 predicted proteins | sample JNZ110809AmetaG_FD_184123 | JGI IMG/M metagenome (GOLD analysis project Ga0209080, IMG submission 184123) | Hot spring microbial communities from Jinze hot spring, China to study Microbial Dark Matter (Phase II) - JNZ 110809A (SPAdes) (version 3) ...
GTGAATGAGGATCCATACGGCGAAGGCTGGATAGTGGAAATTAAACCCAAGAACTCTTTAACGCTTGAGGAGGAGCTTAAAAGCCTTCTAAGCTCTAGGGAATACAACAAATGGGTCAGCAAGCTTGAGGGTAGACTTCGCGAATAACCCTTACCCCCCTTTTTCTTTGGTTTTTGATGGGAATTTTGAGTTATAATTGTGTTAAACTTAATTTGGATGACTTAATATATTGGGTTAAACATCCAAATATGCTTCTAAGAAGGCTGATCAACTTGACGGAAAAACCTTTAAAAGAGGTTAGAAAGTTACCGCCTTGTCGAGCAGCTTGTCCAGCACATGTCAACGTTCAAGCTTATGTCGCCCTTATTCAGAGGGGTAAATTCAATGAGGCTGTCGAAGTTATAAGGCGAGACTTACCGTTTCCAGCCATTTGTGGACGTGTCTGCTTCAGTCCATGCGAAGATGCCTGTGCAAGGGTCAACCTTGACCAAGCAGTTGCCATACGCGCCCTAAAAAGGCTTGTAGCAGACATTGAACGGGAACAGGGAAGAGTTGTCGCTCAACCCGTTCCCAAGAAGTACAGCGAAAAAGTCGCCATTATAGGAGCCGGACCAGCGGGCCTAACAGCAGCCTACGAACTTGCAAAGCTGGGTTATCCAGTCACAGTTTTTGAGCGGATGGCTGAGCCCGGCGGCATGATGCGCTACTGCATACCAGACTTTCGCCTTGAAAAGTTTGTTGTGGCAAACGAAATTGCCTACATAAAGGATCTTGGCGTTGAAATTAAAACGGGCGTGGAGTTTGGCAAAGACATAACCATTGAGAGCTTGAAGAAGGACGGTTATAAGGCGATTTTTATTGCGATTGGCACGCAGACTGGCATGAAATTAAACGTGCCCGGCGAAGACTTGGAAGGCGTCATAAACGCTGTGGACTTTTTGAGGGCCATAGCCCTTGGAAAGAAAATAACAGTCGGCGAAAGAGTGGCGGTTATAGGTGGGGGTAACACGGCTATCGACGCTGCGAGAACCGCCAAAAAGCTTGGCGCAAAGGAGGTCATGATTCTTTATAGGCGGTCCCGTGAGGAGATGCCGGCGCTTCCCCACGAGGTGGAGCTTGCCGAAAAAGATGGCATAAAGTTCTACTTCTTGGTGGCTCCAAAGCAGATTATAGGCGAAAATGGAAGGGTTAAGGCTGTTGAATGTTTGAGAATGCGTCTCGGCGAACCAGACGAGAGTGGGAGAAGACGCCCGATACCAATAGCCTTCTCAGAACATCAGTATGAGGTTGATATGGTTATCCCCGCTCTTGGGCAAGTGGTTGAAGAGTCCGTTTTGCCGCCTGAGCTTTTAAGCAAGGATAAGCGCGGTCCACCATTACAAGTTGATCCATTAACGTTGGAAACTAACATTCCTGGAGTTTTTGCAGGGGGAGATGTTGCCACTGGTCCTGCAAGCATTATTGAGGCTGTTGGTGCTGGGAAACGTGCGGCTATATCCATACACCGCTACTTGAGGGACGAGGACTTGCGGAAAGATAGGGATGAAGAGAAAATTGAGGAGACCACTTGGGTTAAGGACTGGCGGCTGCTTGAGAAGAAAGAGCGCAGATACGAGCCACCCATTGAGAAGCCCCACTTAAGCTTTGAGGAGGCAAAGGCTTACCTTGAAAAACTGAAGCGTCAAGCAAGGTTCGAAGCGTTCCGATGTTTAGGCTGCGGTCCGTGTGCCGAATGCCTCGCAAGCATGGAACTTTGCGAGGGCGACAAGGCTGTTGTTGACGAAAGCAAGTGTGTGGGCTGCAATGTTTGCGCTGTCATCTGTCCAGTGGGCGCCGTCAAAAAGAACGAGAAAGGTGTAGCCCAAGTGAATGAGGAGCTGTGCAAGGGCTGCGGCTTGTGTGCGGCACGTTGCCCAGAACGGGCTATATCCATGCAGAAGCTTTCCAACGAGCAAATTCTAACCATGATTCTGACAGCCTTGGAGAGGTGATAGAAATGAGCCAGGACTCTCATCCTCCAAGAATCGTTTGTTTCATGTGTAATTGGGCTTTCTGTGAAGAGGAGATGCGCATACCATACAACGTTGACGTTATAAGGGTTATGTGCATTGGAAGAATGGATCCAGCGCTTGTTTTAGAAACTTTCATTAAAGGCTTTGAGGGCGTGATGCTTGTTGGCTGTAAGCCTCCTGACTGCCACTTTGTTGATGGAAACCTGCACGCAGAGCGAGCGGTTAAAATGTTGAAGAAGCTTTTGGCGCTGGCTGGGCTAGAGCCCGAAAGATTGAAGCTTCTGCTGGTCGCGCCATTAGAGGAGAGGGCTTTCAGCCATTACGCTAAGGAGTTCTCGGAAGAAATTTGGAGGCTTGGAAATTCTCCACTAAAGAAGGATGAGTTTATAGCCAACCTCACAGCGGCGAAGGAGGCAGCTTCAGCCTTTAGACTTCGCGTCTTGCTTGGAAGGGAGGAGGAGTTGACGGAGTTCATGAATGCCTATGGCGAGAAAATTCCAGAAGAAGAGTTTGATGCGTTGTTGGATGACGTTGTAAAGGCGGAATATATCCGCTACAAAATCCACTACTTGACTAGGATTAAGCCCCGCTCCGTTAAGGAGCTTGCTCAAATCCTTGGATTAAAGCCCTCCGCGGTTTTGAGGCATATAACGAACATGCGGCGGAAGGGTATGATAGCCCTTGACAGGGTTGAAGGTTACACTCCATTGTACAAGGCTTTGGAGGTGCGATAGAATGGCGAATGGAAAAGTTGGCGCAGTTCTCGTGGTTGGCGGTGGCGTAGCTGGAATACAGGCTGCTTTGGACTTGGCTGATTCGGGCTTTAAGGTGTACATGGTTGACGAGTCGCCCAGCATCGGCGGAGTCATGGCTCAGCTTGACAAGACTTTTCCGACAAACGATTGTTCCATGTGTATTTTGGCGCCTAAGCTTGTGGCTGCTGGAAGGCATCCTAACATTTCGCTTATTACGAACAGCGAAGTATTGGGCTTGAGCGGCGAGGCTGGAAACTTCGAAGTGAAAATTCGAAAGAGAAGCCGCTACATAAACGAGGAGAAATGCAACGGCTGCGGGCTTTGTGCACAAAAATGTCCCGTTGAAGCCATAGACACCTACAACAAGGGTTTAACGGATAGAAGCGCCGTCTACGTCGAATTCCCACAAGCGGTTCCGTTGCGCTACAAAATTGACCGCGAAAAATGTATCGGCTGCAAAACGTGCCAGGAAGTTTGCAAGGCTAACGCCGTCGAATATGACCAGAAGGACAGCGAAATAACCCTAAAAGTTGGCGCGGTTATTCTGGCGCCCGGCTTCGAGCCCTTCGATGCAAGGCTCAAAAGCGAATACGGTTATGGACGATATGCAAACGTTGTCACAAGCATAGAGTTTGAACGCATTTTAAGCGCTTCTGGACCCTATGGCGGAATTGTTTTGCGACCTTCAGACGGCGAGATTCCACGCAAAATCGCCTTTGTCCAGTGTGTTGGTTCTCGTGATGCTCAACTTGGAAACCTTTATTGTTCGGCTGCCTGTTGCATGTACAGCATTAAGGAGGCAATAATCGCCAAGGAGCATGTTCCCACAAAGCTGGACTGCACAATCTTCTACATGGATATAAGGGCTTATGGAAAGGAGTTTGACGCCTACTACAAGCGTGCTCAGGAAGAGTATGGTATACGCTTTGTGCGTTCAAGGGTTGCAAGCATAACCGAGGACCCGGCAACCGGCAACCTCTTCGTCCATTACGTGGGCGAGGATGAAACTCCACGGGTTGAAGAATTCGACATGGTTGTGCTTTCCACTGGGATGCAGCCTCCGAAAAACGTGGAGAAACTGGCTAAAGCCTTGGGAATAAAACTCAACAAGTACAAGTTCTGCGAAACAGGCGCTTTCACACCGCTGGAAACATCGAAGCCCGGCGTTTTTGTCTGCGGTGCCTTCAGTTCGCCTAAAGATATTCCGGAAAGCGTTGCCCAAGCAAGTGGTGCAGCGGCAAAAGCCATGGCGATAATTGCTCCTGAACGGGGCAAGCTTGTCGCCATTAAAGAGTATCCGCCCGAACGTGATGTAAGCCAAGAAGAGCCCCGCATAGGTGTTTTCATTTGCCACTGCGGCATAAATATCGGCGGCATCGTGCGGGTTCCAGAAGTCGTGGAGTACGCCAAAACTCTTCCAAACGTTGTCTACGCTGAAGACAACCTCTACACTTGTTCAGATGATACCCAGAAGCGGATAAGAGAGAAAATCAAGGAGTACAATTTGAACCGTGTTGTGGTAGCTTCATGTACGCCTAGAACCCACGAGCCGCTTTTCCGTGAAACCGTCCGAGAGGCTGGCTTAAACCCGTACTTGTTTGAAATGGCAAACATCCGCGACCAATGCAGCTGGGTGCACATGCATGAGCCAGACGCGGCGACTGAAAAGGCAAAAGACTTGGTTCGCTCCGTCGTCGCCAAGGCTAGACTGCTGAAACCGCTGAAAAACCCAACAGTAAACGTTACGCCAGCAGCCCTTGTAATAGGTGGAGGCGTAGCCGGCATGACAGCCGCACTGGAGCTGGCGAATCAAGGATTTGAAGTCCACCTTGTTGAACGTGAAAAAGAGCTCGGTGGACACCTGAGGAAAATTTACTACCTGCTGGAAGGTGAAGACCCGCAGGATCACTTGCAAAAACTTGTTAAAGCGGTTATGGAGAACAGGCTTATCCACGTTTATCTCGGTGCGGAGGTTGTCGAAGTTAGCGGTTTCGTTGGCAACTTCAAATCCAAGATAAGGCTAAACAACGGTGAGGAAAAACAAGTCGAACACGGCGTGGTCATAGTTGCTACGGGTGCAGTCGAATACAAGCCCAAAGAATACTTGTATGGTGTGGACCCGCGTGTCTTAACTCAGCACGAGTTGGAGGAGAAAATAGCAAAGGGCAGATTTAACGCCAGAAAAGTGGTTATGATTCAGTGTGTAGGCGCAAGGAACGAGGAGCGCCCCAACTGTGCGCGGATATGCTGTGGACAAGCCATAAAAAATGCCTTGAAAATCAAGGAGCTGGATCCAGACGCTGAGGTTTACATTCTCTACAAGGATGTTAGAAGCTACGGTTTCAAAGAGGAGTATTACCGCGAGGCAGCCAATAAAGGCGTAATTTTCATAAACTATTCGGACGACAGAAAACCCAAAGTTTCAAATGAAGGAGGCAAACTGAAAGTATCCTTCTACGAGCCCGTGCTGAAGCAGGAAATCCAAATCCAGCCGGACATTGTTGTTTTAAGCGCTGCAACAATTCCAAACCCAGATAACAAGCGCATAGCTGAAATGCTTAAGGTGCCACTGACGAAAGATGGCTTCTTCCTAGAAGCCCACATGAAGCTTCGCCCAGTGGACTTCCAAACGGACGGCGTTTTCCTCTGCGGCATGGCACACTCGCCAAAATACATTGATGAAAGCATAGCTCAAGCATGTGCAGCCGCGGCGCGAGCCGCCACAATACTCTCCAAGAAAGTGCTTGAAATGGAAGGAATAGTGGCAAAAGTAGATGAAGATTTATGTAGTGGATGTAAGATTTGTGAATCTCTATGTCCCTACGGCGCGATTGAAATGTTAGAAAAAGAGGGCAAAACAGTCGCACACGTGATTGAAGCCCTTTGTAAGGGCTGCGGCGTCTGCGGAACAGCATGCCCCACAAAAGCCATAGTTCTAGGGCACTTCACAACCGAGGAGATTCTCGCCCAAGTTAGGGCAATCATGCGGGAGATGGAGGTGGCAGCCAAATGAGCGAAACCCAGAAAGATTTTGAACCAAAAATCGTCGGCTTCCTTTGCAACTGGTGTGCCTACGCTGGTGCAGACTTGGCTGGCGTAAGCCGAATCCAATACCCGCCAAACATCCGTGTCATTCGCGTCATGTGCAGCGGTAGAATCGATCCCGCTTTTATTCTTGAAGCCCTCAAAAACGGCGCAGACGGCGTTTTAGTGGCGGGCTGCCACCTGCCATCCGACTGCCACTATCTCAGTGGTAATTTCAAGGCTTTGCGAAGGGTAATGTTATTAAAGAAGGTGCTCAAAGATTTTGGGATTGAACCCGAACGTGTGCGGCTGGAATGGGTCTCCGCCAGTGAGGGAGACAAATTTGCCGCCGTAGTTCGGGACATGGTTGAACAGATTAAGAAGCTTGGTCCAAACCCGTTAAAAATGGAGGCGAAAAAATGAGCGAGGCAAAAAGCGAAGTTCACGAGTATGCTCCACCCGTGATTAAAGCCGAGGAGCTTGACCCCAAGTTCAAGTATAAAATGAGCAAGATGCATGGCGCAGAAAAGATAATGGCGTGTTTCCAGTGTGGCACATGCACGGCTGACTGTCCAATCGCTAGGTTCAGCGAGTTCTACCGTCCACGCCGCATAGCCCGCATGGTTCAGCTAGGCTTGAAAGAGAGGCTTCTGTCGGACAAGGCTTTGTGGCTTTGCTCTTCATGCTTCACATGCGTGGACCACTGTCCCCAAGGCGTGGAAATAGCCGGCATAGTTCGCGTTTTACGAAACATGGCAGTTGCAGACAAAAACATTCTGCCGCTGGTTTACAAGGAACTAGCCACAAACCTAATGAAAAGCGGCTTCGTATACGAGATTCCAGAGTCGAGGCTTCAAAAACGGGTTGAGCAAGGACTACCACCGTTGCCCAAACCCGACGTGAGCCAAGTCGTGAAAATTTTTGAGGTTACTGGTTCTGCACGCTTGCTTGAAAAAGTTCAAACCATTGCGAAGGTGGAGAGTAAATGAGCAACCCTAAATATCTGCTGTTTCCGGGCTGCGTGATCCCCTATAGGCTTTCGAGCTATGAGATTTCAGCCCGAAAAGTGCTTGCCAAACTCGGCGTAGAAGTTGTGGAAATGCCAGAATACAACTGCTGCGGCTACCCAATGGACGTTATAAACCACGATTTAATGTTGACGCTGGCGGCGAGAAACCTCTGCATAGCCGAAAAAGCAGGCTTGCCGATAATGACGCTTTGCAACGGATGCTTCTGTAGCTTAAACGAAACCAACAAAATCCTAAAAGAGGACAAGAAGCTTCGGGAAAAAATTAATGGCTATCTCAAGGAAATTGGCATGGAGTTTAAAGGCACAACAGAAGTTAAACATTTAATCTACGTGCTTTCAGAGGACGTTGGCTTCGAGAAAATAAAGAATGCTGTCACAAAGCCTTTAGTTGGCGTTCATGTAGCCCAGCACAGCGGATGCCACGTTTTAAGACCCCGCAAATACGTGGGACGAGACGACCCTGAAAACCCGACAACTCTTAAGCAACTGATCAGGCTGACTGGCGCTGAATGCTTGGACTATATGGATGAGTCAGCGTGCTGCGGCAACCCAATCATAGGCGTCAACGAGGATGTCCCATTCCAAATGGCTAAAGAAAAGCTTGAACACGTGCGAGCGGTGGGTGCCCAAGCGCTTATAACCGTTTGTCCCTTCTGCCACATCATGTTCGACTTGAATCAGCCCCGCATTGAAAGAGCCTTTAACGAAAAATTCAATTTGCCAGTCCTACACTACCCGCAGCTTCTAGGATTAGCCATGGGCTTCTCGCCAGACGAACTAGCCATAAACGAGCTTAGAGTCAAACCCACCGAACTGTTAAACCTGATCAAGTAGGGTGGCGATATGGCAAAACAAAAGTTGAAATTCGCCTTTTACTGGGCGGCAAGCTGTGGCGGCTGCGAAATCGCCGTCTTAGATATTAACGAGAAAATCTTGGATGTGGTGCAAGTTGCCGACATAGTGTTCTGGCCTGTCGCTATGGACATTAAATACAAAGATGTGGAAAACATGCCTGACAAATACATTGACGTTTGCTTCTTTAATGGTGGAATCCGAAACAGCGAGCAGGAGCATATGGCGAAACTTTTGAGGCAAAAGTCAAAGATTCTGGTTGCATATGGTGCTTGTGCCCATCTTGGCGGCGTCCCCGGACTGGCAAACCTCCACAACAAGAAGGAAATATTCGAAAAAGTTTATGTGCAAACATTTTCAACGCATAATCCAAACGGTGTTTTCCCTCAGCCCAAGGTGCAGGTTAAGGAAGGTGTGCTGGAAATTCCGGAGTTCTATGACACTGTGCGAACCCTCGACCAGACGGTGGAAGTTGACTATTACGTGCCCGGATGCCCGCCAGCCGTTGAACGCACAGTATTCGCTTTGGAAGCCATAGCTAAAGGTGAACTTCCGCCAAAAGGCTCAGTGTTGGCGCCCTTGAAATCCGTCTGCGACGAATGCGCCAAAAAGAAGGAGAACAAGAAAATCTCGCGAATATACCGCGTCTACGAGAAGACTCCGGACCCGGAAAGATGCCTACTGGAACAGGGAATAATCTGCATGGGTCCTGCCACAAGAGGCGGATGTGGTGCCAGATGCCTGAAAGCAGATATGCCCTGCACTGGGTGCGGTGGACCCTGTCCCAATGCGCCTGAACAAGGCGCAGCCATGATCAGCGCTTTAGCCTCCATTCTTGGCTTAGAGGAGGAAAAGGAAAAATACACCGAAGAGGAGGTTGAAAAGCTGATTGACCAGATAAAGGATCCCGTTGGAACCTTTTACATGTACGGTTTACCAGCGTCGATTTTGAGGAGGAAGGTGATGCGCTCATGAAAGAAATAATAATAGACCCCATCACACGACTTGAAGGCCACGGCAAAATAGCCATATTCCTAAACGATGCCGGTGAAGTGGAAAACGCCTACTTACAGGTTCCGGAACTGCGGGGCTTTGAAAAATTCTGTATTGGACGAAAAGCTGAAGACATGCCGCTTTTAACCAGCCGAATCTGCGGCGTCTGCCCTGTCGCCCACCACATGGCTGGAACAAAAGCTTTAGATGCAGCTTTCAACGTGGAGCCGCCGTCAGCCGCCAAGAAACTTCGAGAACTCATGTACTGTGGCTACTACATTTACGACCACACATTGCACTTCTACTATCTTGGCGGGCCGGACTTCGTTGTTGGGCCAGACGCTCCTCCAGAGAAACGCAACATTTTGGGCGTTATTGAAAAGGCGGGGTTGGACGTTGCCAAAGAGGTTATTAAGCATAGGGCTTACGGGCAAAGGATTGTCGAGTTGATAGGTGGAAAAGCAACCCACCCAGTCTGCGGGCTGCCCGGCGGTGTGTCTAAACCTTTAAGCGAAGAGAATAGGCAGGAAATTGAGAAAATGGTTACCTCATCCGTCAATTTTGCAAAGTTTTCCTTGAAGCTTTTCCACGACGTTGTGTTGGCAAACACAAAATATGTTGAATTGATCAAAAGCGACGCTTATACGTTGCGCACTTACTACATGGGCTTGGTGGATGAACATAACAAGGTGAACTTTTACGACGGCAAAATCCGCGTTGTAGACCCCTATGGCAAAGAGTTTGCAAAATTTGAGGCTAAAGACTATTTGGAGCACATTGCGGAGCACGTGGAGCCATGGACCTATGTGAAGCTTCCTTACCTAAAGAAGGTTGGATGGAAAGGCTTCATAGATGGACCAGAAAGCGGTGCCTACCGCGTCGGCCCCCTCGGAAGGCTCAACGCGGCAGACGGCATGGCAACTCCTCTTGCACAGGAAGAGTATGAGCTTATGTATAAGACCTTGGGCGGGAAGCCAGTGCATTCCACGCTGGCTTATCATTGGGCTAGGCTGATTGAGCTTTTGTATGCTGCTGAACGCGCCTTGGAGCTTGTTAAAGACCCTGAAATCACAAGCACGAACGTGCGGAACAAGCCTGGTGAGCCGGGTGAGGGTGTCGGTGTTGTTGAGGCTGCGAGGGGTACTTTGATCCACCATTACGTTTTGGACGAGAATGCTTTGGTTAAGGATGTCAACCTTATTGTGGCTACTGTGAATAATGCGCCTTCGATTAATATGTCTGTGCGGAACGCGGCTAAGGGTTTGATTCACGGTGGCAGGGTCGATCAGGGCTTGCTTAACATGGTGGAGATGGCTTTTCGGGCTTATGACCCGTGCTTTGGATGTGCCACCCACTTTGCTTTTGGACAGATGCCGTTGACCGTGGAAATTTATGATAGTGAGGGCAGGCTCATAAGGACTGTGCAGAGATAACTCCTTTTATCCCATGTTTTCTGTTTCTTTTGGAGACCAGTTTAATGGCGGAGGCTTCTTCTGCTGAGAAAAAGTTGAGGGATTGGCTTTCGGGCGCTGAACGGGTTGTGGTTGCTGGTGTTGGGAACCCTATTCGTATGGATGATTTTGTTGGTGTAAAAGTTGTGAGGGACTTGCAGGGGAGGGTTTCAAAAAATGTTTTGCTTGTTGAGTGTGAGACTGTTCCGGAGAGTTTTCTTCAGCAGATTTTGGATTTTGGGCCTTCTCATGTTTTGATTGTTGATGCGGCGGTTATGGGCTTGGAGCCTGGCGATTTCCGTTTTGTCCGTTCTGAGCATTTGCGGGTTTTTCCGGCTATTTCGACGCATATGTTGCCTTTGCGGGTTTTCTGTGATTATTTGGCTGAGGCTGTTGGGGCTAGAGTTGGGCTTCTTTTGGTTGAGCCTAAAAACGTGGATTTTGGGGAGGGTTTGTCTGGGGAGGTTGAGGCTGCAAGCCGCAGGATTGTGGATTTTTTGGCTAAGATTCTTCCGTGAGGGCTGTTTAAAGGTCAATTTTGTTGTTGGTGGCTAGCTGCAAAATTGGTAGCCCCTTCTAGGTTTTGTATTGGTATTTTATGTTGTTGTCTATTATGTAGAAGGTGTGCTGTTCGGCTTCGATTGTGTGGAGGATGGGTTTTGCGAGGATTTCGGCTATTTTCGCCAGGTCTTCTAGGGTTTTAACTTCTATTGTTGTTTGGGTTGTGGGTGGTTTTTGGGTGGTTTCGGCTATTAGGTCTTTGTGGGGTGCCATTAGCTTTTCTATTGGTTTCTTGGGGGTTTTTGGTTTTGTTTTGTTGTGGAAGTATGTGGAGAAGGCTAGCCCTGATAGGGCTAGGGCTGTTAGGCTGTATGCCATGTAGCGTTGGTTTACTGCTTCTGGGTGGGTTATGGTTTGGGTTTGGGTTATGCGGCCTGTTTTTGTTTGTTGGAGGGGTTCGAGGCTTGTTGTTTCGCCTTTTTCTGTGCGTTGGAATGTGACGGTTAGGGTTGGTGTGAAGGTTTGGTGTATTTGGCCTGCCGACGTGTTGGCTTTTACTGTGAAGGTTGGGGTTATTTCGAGGGTGTAGGTGGTGGTTGTGGTTCCTGTTTCAGCGTCTATCTTGTTTTTGATTTGGTCTAATGTTGTCTTGGTTATTGGTGGTAGTGTTATTTGGATTTGGGTTTGGCTTGTGGTGGTTGGGGGTTCTGTGTAGATTTGGTAGGTCCAGGCGGTGGTTTTTAGGGTTTGGGTTATGGTGTAGGTTATTTGGGTTTCCGTTGGTAGGCTTGCTTCGAAGTTGTAGGTTAGGGTTAGGTTGATTTGGCGGGTTAGCCTAGTGTAGATTGGGGTTTGGTCTTCTGGTTTTAGGATGGTTTTGTTGTTGTAGATTATGTTTGGTGTTTGGAGTATAGCCGTATAGTCGTAGGTGGCGGTGCTTGTGTATGTGCATAGTGTCTGTGTTACAGTTTCTTCTGTTGGGGTTTGGTGGACTGCATAAACGGTTAGGAATGCGATTACTGTGAGGGCTGTGAAAGTGGCTAGTAGGATTGTGGTGGTTTTTGGTTTTTTCATGTTTTTGGGCGTCCTTTTTAATGTTTATGCTATGGTTTGGTTTCTTTCCTAAAATGTTTTGCTTCTTGTTGGGAAAATGGGTGCGTTAAGCTGTTATCCTAGGTTGTTGAAGCCTTCGCACATGTTTTTCCAGTATTCGTATTGGTTTGTTAGTCCGTTGAGGATGGCGTTTTCTGAGCCTTGGATTATTTCTGGGGCTGTCATGCCTTTGTATGTGTAGCCTTCAGCGTAGCCTGCCACTTGGTTTAGCCATAAGGCTAGCAGTTGGGCTTTGAGTTTGTCTAGCATTGTTGGGCGTTTTGGCATTTCGAGGATGTTGTAGGCTTGTTGGAATTTTTGTTTCCATGTGCCTGTGAACTCGAAGACTTGGGATTGGCTGCTTATTTGGTTTAGGTAGTTTTCAAGGGTTTCTCTGTCTATTTGGGGGTTGCCTGGTTTGCCTAGGTATGGGGCGAATTGGTTTTTCCAGAATCCTATGGTGCGTGGGTAGGCTTTTGGTTTGCATTTGGCGCATATTCTTATTTCAAATTGGTATTGCCAGTTTTGTTTGGCTGGTTGGAGGATGTGGACTGTTGTTTTGCCTGTTGTGGTTTGGCATGGTCCAAGCACTGTGCCTGTGTGGTTTGTGGTTGTGATTTCTAGGGCTTCTGGGTTGGGGTTTATTATGGTTAGGCTTGTGAATTGGACTGGGCGGTTGCCGATGTTTTTTATTGTGTAGTTTATGTATGCCGTGTAGCATGGGTAGGCGTTTGTTATCTTGACTATTATGGTGTCTTTGTCGCATGTTATTTGGGTGGTTGTTGTGGCTACGTCTTTTTCTATTTCGTTGTCCCATGGTGTGGCTTTTGTGAAGATTAGGTCGCATTTGCAGTAGCAGTCTATGTGGATTCCGTTCCAGCATGAGTAGCTATAGCCTATTAGGCTTAGGGCTGTTATGGCGAGGATGATTGGGGCTAAAATTTTTGTTTTCATGGTTTTCCTCCCCTTAGCCGGGTGTGCGGGTTATTGTGTATTTGATGGTGATGGTGTCTGTCCAAGCCTGGAATGTGGCTGTGTAGGACACTGTTATTTCGATGGTGGTGCCGGCTGGTATTAGTTCGGTTAGCATGGTTATGTTGAGCCAAACTATTAGGGTTTGCTGGGTTGGGAGTTCTGGGGGTGTTTGGGCTCCGTCTTGTGGGGGTAGGGTTGGCGAGTTATCCCATTTATTGGTTGGGATTGTGGTGTATGGTCCGTAGTAGAAGGTTTGGTTTTGGATGCGGTTTTGTGTGTCGTTGGTTTGGATTGTTTGTTGTATGGTGACGGGGGTTGTGCCTGTGTTGTTTATTATTATTCCTGTCCAGATGGTTTTGTTGGAGGAGTTTACTGTGCCTTTTAGGTGTAGTGTGTGGCTTGTTTGTTCTGTGGTTGTTAGGGTTGTGTTGTGGGCTTGTAGGGTGATTTGGACTTTTGCTAGGTTTAGGGTTCCTTGGATTTGGAGGGTTTCCTGCCATCTTGTGTAGGCGTATCCTGTTATTGCCATTGTGAAGAGTAGGAGTGTGAAGGTTGTTAGGATTTTTTTATGCATTTTTACCCTCCTTTTTTGTTGTTTTGTGGTAAGCGAGTAAGAGGGATGTGTATGCGGTTAGGGTTAGAGCCGCCGTTATGGGTGTGGCGTTTGCCAGTGTTGCTGGGGCGTTTTGGGTTATGGCTGTTGGCAGTGTTTGGGTTAGGGTTGTGTAGGCTGTGTGGGCGGCTTCTTTTAGGGTTATGCTTATCCAGCCCAGTTTTGGTATGGTGAATATTACTTTGCCGGCGACTTGGCGTTCGTTTATTGGGTTGTCTGGGGCGTTGTTGGCGTCGCCTTTTGTTATGAACCATGTTAGTCCGCCGGATTCGTATTTGTCTATGACTCGGTGGATGGTTGGGGGTTCGCCGCTTGCCGTGTAGTATTGGATTATGTCGCCTATTCGGATGGCTTTTGCTGGTGTTGCGGCTACTATGGCTATGTCTCCTACATTAAGGGTTGGCGTCATGCTTCCGCTGGCTATTATGGTTGGCGTGAAACCCAATAAGCCTGTTGTTGACCATACGGCGATTACGGCTGTTAATGCTATGGCTGTCCAGTAGATGGTTTGTTTTTCGGCTTTTTTGGTTTGGCGGATGCGGATTTGGCGGCGTTGTTTGGCTGTTGGCAGTGGTTTTATGGCTGCGTCTAGGACTAGGAAGCCTATTGTTGTGGCGGTTACTGTTAGTATTGAGGTTGTTTGCCATGGTATGTTTGGTAGGATGGGGCTGAACCATGTGAAGAGGGCTGGAACCGCCATGTAGGCTAGGTTTGCTGGGAAGCCGCCTAGGTAGGCGAGGTAGGTGGCTAGGAGGCTTGTGGCTAGGGTTGGTATGAATGTTCGGATTAGGAATTCAGCTATGGCGAGGGCGGATGTTAGGTTTTGGTATTGGGGGATTGTTGGCGTTAGAAGCGCATAGAACAAGCCTATTAGGAGGATGGCGGCTGTTGGTTTGTTTTTGCCTACCGTTTGGGCTAGGTAAGCCCTTGAGATTTCGTTTGCCAAGAGAGGCGCTAACAGGAATGGGAAGTATAGGGCTAGTGCTCTTGGCGTCCAAACTAGGGCGTTTCTGCCGAAGCCCATGAAAAACGCCATAAAAACGGAAAGGAAAACTTGGAAAACAGCGATTATTGCGGCTATTTGGATTAGGGTTTTGTCTGTTTTCAGAATGTTGATTTGGGAATGTTTAGCGGTGAAAAGTGTTAGCGGGATTATAGATGCCCATAGA
>Ga0209080_1001101_pt1 | contig 14453 bp, 14 predicted proteins | sample JNZ110809AmetaG_FD_184123 | JGI IMG/M metagenome (GOLD analysis project Ga0209080, IMG submission 184123) | Hot spring microbial communities from Jinze hot spring, China to study Microbial Dark Matter (Phase II) - JNZ 110809A (SPAdes) (version 3) ...
CGAGCATTGGGCTTAATGGTTTTAACTTCCCATAAGGGGAGTATTCTTGTCGGTGATGTGGAGTGTGCCCGGCCTTCAAGACCCTAGATGACGTGGATGTTCGCGGCAAGGTGGTGATCGTGAGAGCTGATCTGAATTCTCCGATAGACCCACAGACTGGGATGATACAGGATAATGAGAGGATACAGGCGCATGCCGAGACTCTTAAGGAGCTTGCTGAGAAGGGTGCCAGGGTCGTGGTTCTCGCTCATCAGGGGAGAAAGGGCGATCCAGACTTCCTCCCACTCGAGCAGCATGCTAAGCTCCTCTCGAAGCATGTTGGCAAGCCGGTGAAGTATGTCCCAGATCTCATCGGGGAAAAGGCTGTGGAGGCGGTTAAGAGCCTTAGAAGCGGCGAGATACTGCTCCTAGAGAATGTTAGGATTCTTGATGAGGAGACCGCGGAGAAGAGCCCGGAGGAGCATGCAAGGGGCGCATTAGTTTCGAAGCTATCTGGACTGGCGGATCTATTCGTCTTGGATGCATTCTCGGCGGCTCATAGGGCTCATGCATCAATAGTCGGGTTCGCCGCGGTTCTCCCCGCCGTGGCCGGCAGGGTCATGGAGAGGGAGCTCAAGGCGCTCAGCGAGATACTCGAGAAGCGAAGCAGCATAATACTCTTCATGGGCGGAAACAAGCCCGACGACTGCATAAAGGTCATCGAAGCACTTCTCAGCAGACGCAAGCCCGAGATCAAGATTCTGCTCTCCGCCGGGATTCTAGGCCAGCTCTTCCTCGCATCCGAAGGTAGGAATCTCGGAGAGCCCAGCATGGCATATATCAGGAAGAAGGGCTTTGAGCCCCTCATAGGCAAGGTGAGAGATCTGGCGGCAAAGCTCGGAGATCGGCTGAGGAAGCCCATCGACGTGGCCTACGAGATCGATGGAAGGCGCGAGGAGATTAGGGTCGAGAATCTCCCGGCTCCAGGCCCCATCATGGATATAGGGAGCGAGACCGCCTCGACATATGCGGACATAATAAGATCCGCGAGCGAGGATGATGCGATAATAGTTAAGGGGCCCGCGGGAGCATACGAGCATGAGAACTTCAGGAAGGGGACTGCGGAGATCTACAGAGCTTTGGCGAGGTCAAAGGCCTTCACCTTGATCGGCGGAGGCGACTCATCAACGGCCATAAGCCTAGTCGGACTCAGGGTTGAGGACTTCTCATACGTCAGCCTAGCGGGCGGAGCCCTAATCCACTATCTATCCGGCGGCAAGATGCCCGGCGTCGAGATCCTGATGCGAGGCTAAAAAGCCGCAAACAATACGAGCTTCTCCTCAACCCCTTTTTTCCTCAATTCGTAAATAATGTTTTTTACTTCTTTGGGCTATAGCCGCCAGAAGGCATGGTTTCAAGGAAGATTCCTCGAACGATGTCGACCCAGCATCCGGATAATGTCTCGCTGCCGAGCTGGGTTAGCGGCGAGGTCATTCAGGGAGAGGATGAGGTTCATGAGGCCTACTTCGCCTATAGCCAGCTTGGATGCATGGAGGTAATGTGGGATGCTGAGGGAAAGGACGTGGATACGCGCGTTATCAGGAAGCTGCTGAGCAAGTACGGCGGCTTCTTCAGGGAGCACGTAATAGGCGAGGACATATTCTTGACATACCGCGTCCCAAACCCGAACATAGAGCTCGTTGAGCGAAAGATACTGCTTGAGTCCCTGATGAATATACCGATTGCCCGCGACATCGCATCCACCTTCTATGGAAGGGAGGTGACGCCGTTCTTCGAGGTCATCCTCCCCCTGACAACCTGCAGCGAGGACATGCTGAAGCTTAAGGGATTCTACGAGAAGGCCATAGCGGGCATTGGGGATATCAGGATACACGGAGAGACGAGTGTCTCGGATTGGGTCGGCGAGTTCAAGCCCAAGGCGATCGACGTGATCCCGCTCATAGAAGATATGGAGAGCATGCTAAGCATCGACCGCATAATTAAGCCCTATGTATCAGCGGTTAAGCCGGAATCTCTCCGAGTATTCCTAGCGCGCTCCGATCCAGCTCTGAACTACGGCCTCGCATGCGCCGTGATCCTATGCAAGCTCGCGCTCTCGAAGCTGAAGAGAGTAGAGGAGGATACGGGAGTCGAGATCTACCCGATAATCGGCGCCGGAACCATGCCATTTCGCGGCCACCTGAATCCGGAGAATCTGCAGAACTTCCTAGATGAGTATAGGGGAGTTCATACGGTCACGATACAGTCCGCCATGAAGTATGATTATCCCGTTGAGGCCGTGAAGGAGGCTATTCGCGTGCTGAATAATTGGCTCCCCGGCGGCGAGCCCGAGCTCATCGAGCCTCACGAAGAGGAATTGCTGAGAAAGGTTCTCATCAAGTTTGCCAGAAGCTATCAGAGGACAATCGAGGCTCTAGCGCCCCTGATAAACTACGTGGCCCGATATGTTCCGCCGAGAAGGGCCAGGAAGCTTCACATAGGGCTTTTCGGCTACAGCCGCAGCGTCGGAAAAGTATCTCTTCCGAGAGCGATACCATTCGCCGCCGCGCTCTACACCCTCGGGATACCGCCAGAGTTCATCGGATTCAAAGCGCTCATAGACCTGAGCGAGGAGGAGTGGAACGCTCTAAGAAGATGCTACCGCAAGCTGGAGCACGACCTGTCCGTCGCCGCCGGATTGCTATCTTGGAATAACCTGAATATGCTGGCCGAGGCATGTCAGCAGTTAGCCGAGCTGGTCAGCATGAGCACGGATGAGCTGCGCAGCGCCATTAGCGACATCATAACAGACCTGAGCGCCGTCGAGGAGCAGCTCGGCCTGAGGGCTGGCCCGAAAACATTAACTCAAAGGCGCTACGAGAATGCTGTAAACGACTTTTTAGCCGCCATTCTAGAGGGGGAGCAGGAGGAAGCGAGTAGGAGGCTCATAGATGCTGCCAGGCTGAGGCGCTGCTTGGGGTAGCGCTCGAACAGAGTCCGCGCGCAGAAATATATCATGGCTCACTGCTCTATTCCGCGGATGGACAAGCTATGGTACTTCGCATATGGATGGTCCATGGACAAGTCTCTTATGAGAAAGTGCATCGGTGATTGGCTCGATGCGAGGCGCGCGGTTTTAAAGGGCTTCGAGATAGCTTTTAACGCCTATTCCCCGGCTTGGAGGGGCGGCATCGCGAACCTCAGGGAGAAGGAGGGAGCGAGGGTCATCGGCGTCGCCTACATGATAACGCCCGATCAGCTCGTGAAGCTGGACGCATTCGAGGGCGTCCCATCGAGGGCGAGCAGGAGGATGATCTCGATCGAGGTTGAGGGGGTTGGCGAGGTTAGAGCTGTGACGCACGTTGCCTCAAGCCCGAGAAACGGCTTCATCCAGCCATCAAAAGAGTATCTCTCGGCAATGTATAGGGGCGTCAAGCAGCACAGCATTCCAGACGAGATTATAAAGGCTCTTCAGAGGATTATAGGGAGATAACCCAGAAAGGGAAGAATAAAATTGTCCCGAGGACATCCCTTCATGAGCTGGCGATGCGGTGATGAGCGACCTCATCAACATATTCGAGATCTTCCGCGCATTGCGGGCTCACGGGTACCTAGGCGCGCTGCTCATAGCAGTTCTAGGCAGCCTAGTCCCATTCCTGCCGGTCCCATACCTGATACCGATAGTTCTCATGTCTAGGACTTTGGATCCGTTTCTTCTCGGAATCGCCGCAGGTGTTGGAGGCGCTTTAGGAAAGCTGACATCCTACTTCCTAGGCAGGTTCGGCAGGAGGCTTCTCAGCGAGGAGAGGAGGAAGAAGACCGCCGTCCTCGGAAAAGCTATCGAGAAATATGGAATGCTCGCGGTGTTCTTGTTCGCGCTCACGCCCCTTCCGGATGACGTCGTCTACATCCCGGTCGGGCTCACGGGGCTCAGCATAGCGAAATTCATGATAGCGAATATGCTGGGGAAAATAGTTCTCTCATGGATAGTCGCCTACGCTGGGAGGTTCTACTTCGACCTCGCCACGCTCTTCTTGGGAGAGGGCAACGGGCCCATAGTAACAATACTAGCTGTTGCCGCGATGGCGGCGATAACGGTGGTAATGCTGAGAGTGGACTGGGAAGAGGTGATTGAGGCCGGAAGGAAAAATGGATTCTGGGCAGCATTCAAAGCTATGCTAGTGCCTGCGAATAGGAGGCGCGGGCTCCAAAGCTGAAAAGCATATATGCCGCACATTGGCTCAATTGTGCATGGCGAGAACCTACAAGTGGCTTGGCGGAATAGGGTACATCCTAGGATTAGTTCCCTACGTGAGTTTCATTTCATCGATTATCGTCGCGATAGCCTGGATCCTCATGGGCAAGGATACGCGGGAGAAGATATTCACGGTTCTGGGAGTGCTGATGCTCGTGATGTTCGCCTCCGCGATCGCGCTCATCGCCTGGCTTTTCTTCTCGCTCATGATGACGGCGTACACTGTGGTGCCCGGCGCGCTGGAGCCGTGGAGAATGGGGGCGGCCATCTCCCAGGTCCTCAGCCAACTATGGGTTTTGATAATCGCCGCCCTCGTGATTGTTGGCCTCGCGATCGCGGTCTTCATACTCGATATAATCGCTCATTTCAGGGCTGGAAAGATCTTTGACAGCAGGTGGTTTAAGGCCGCTGGATGGATGAGAATCATACTGATAATAGCTTTAGTCGTGTCAATTCCGCTCACCATCTTCATGATAATCTCGGCCGGCCCCGGCATGTTCTCGACGATTCCGGCCTTACCGGACTATGGCGCAATCGTACCCCTTCTGCTCACGATCCTCTGGCCCATGATAATAGTGCTGATCGTCAGCCTGCTCGCGACGATCTTCTCCGTAATAGCGTTCTTCACGATACCAGAGGAGGCTTCGCCAGCATAGCCATCAGGCCGGATGCTATGAGGCAATAAACTTTAGATTAGGACTTGACGGTGTTCCCATGGTGCCGCGGCGTTGAGCAGCTGGGGCGGGATAACCTCGTCCGAGATGGCCGCTATCGACGAGAACGCTGAGTGGCTTGGGGTTCCGAGAGCCCTGCTGATGGAGAATGCCGGCGCCTGGGTCGCCAGGATAATCTATCAATGGCTCGGGGGGGTGGCGGGCGCGAGGATCGCTGTCATCTGCGGGACCGGGAATAATGGTGGAGATGGCTTCGCGGCTGCTAGGCATCTCGCCGGCCTGGGGGCGGAGGTCGCGGTGATCCTCGTGGGAGATCCCGAGAAGATTAGAACCGCGGAGGCTAGGGCAAATTTCGAGGCGGCTAGGGCCATGCGCGAGTCGATAAAGCTCTTCATCGTCAGAAGCATAGAGGATCTTGAGAGGGTTAAGCGTGAGGTCGAGGAATCCGAGGTGGTTGTCGACGCGATATTCGGGACCGGGGTTAGGGGGCCGATCGCCGAGCCCTGGAGATCCGCGATACAGCTCATAAACTCCTCCAGAGCATTGAAGGTGGCCGTGGATATACCATCGGGCTTAAACCCCGATACCGGCGAGGCTGAAGACGTGTGCGTTCACGCAGATGTGACCGTGACATTTCATAGGCCGAAGCGGGGCATGCCCGCCGCCGCGGATTACTGTGGCGAGGTGGTGATCGCGCCTATCGGGATACCGCCGGAGGCGGAGATAATCATGGGGCCCGGGAACCTCAGGCAGGCTCTGAGGGCCATGAGGAGCCGCGTGGAGAATGTGATCCTGCTCGAGCCCCTGCCGGACGAGTCAAGAGCCCTGATGAGCGCACTCGAAGTCGAGCTCAAGCCCGCCGGCGCTCTTGAGGGAGGCGTAATCTACGCGGGCAGAAGAATCAATCTGCTCAAGAATCTCAAGGAGTACTCTTGGGCTCTGGGATTCGGGATATCCTCGAGCCCGAGGCTCATCTCGATAATTGGAGAGGATGAGGCGCTCCAGCTCGGGATAAACATGAAGATAGGGCTGCGCGCGAAATACGAGATATACTCTAGGAAGGCCTCGGAGCTCGAGAACATGATATACATCGTCGGGAGAGAGTTCGATCTACTGATCGGGAACTCTAGGTGGAAGTTGAGCTGGATGAATAGACCACTCGGCGAACGCGGTCTAAACACCCTGATCGCGGTGACGCTGGCGCTTCTTGCGAGAGGAGTCGATTGTTTCGACGCCGTTTCGGCGGCCGGATACTTGGCGGGAATAGCGGCGGGCTCCGGATACGATGCTGCGCTAAATGAGCTGAAAAGATTCCTCGAAGATTAGTCGGGTTCTCCTTTTCGCGGAAAATCATTCCTCATATAACGTGAAAGAAAAACGTGTTTTATGCTCTTTCGCTTATCGTGCTCTTGATCTGCGAATCATTAGAATCGCGGCGATGACCACCACAATTATTATCGCGATGATTATGATCGGTATCATTGAGGCCATTTCGGGGCCCGCGGCTGTGGTGGCCGGCGCCTGAGTTGTCGCAGGGGTCGTCTTGCTGGGAGCTCCTGTGGTCTGCGTTGAAGCTTCCGTCTTGGTCGGCGGGCCGCTTACCGTTGATTCTATCGTTATCGTCTTGGTTACGGTGCTACCGGGAATGGTTATCGTCTTGGTCGCGGTCGTGCCGGGCGCGGTTATTGTCGTGACTATAGTTCGGCCCCTTTCCTCATATGTCGTGGTGTAGGTTGTGCCGGGTATCGTAGTGGTCTTTGTGACCGTGACAGGCTCTGTGATGAAGAGCTCCGGGACCGTTATGACCGTTCCGCTCATCGTGTATCCGGGCATGGCTATGGAGATCGTCAGGGGCTCTCTTGCCTCGAACCTGTTTATGATCGTGAGCGTTATCGCCCTGCAGTATTTCATTATCTCTCCATAGACTGGGACCGCGATGCTGAAGACCGTGCTTATTGGCCCCATGGATATCGTGGTCAGGGCCTCGACGTAATCCATGCCCGTCGTTTTCAGGGTCGTTCCGCCCTCAATACTCGTGATTGTCGTCTCATATGTTGCCGCCGGGATCGCGTATGCCGTTGTTATCCCGGGGAAAGTCATGCCCGGAATCGTGATCTCCGTGACCGGCTCGCCCCTAACAACCATGACGCACTCCTGATCGGGCCTCATCTCGATGTAGATGAGCCTGTAGCTGCCGTGGATTATCGTCGCGGCGCCGGTTGTCCCAGGCATCTCCACGATCTCGGTCGTCGTGCTCGGCGGATAAGTTATCACGGTCGTCGTTGTCATGGTGATAACCTGCTGAGCAAAACCTATGGATAAGACACACAATATCAGGATTATCGCGATTTGGGGTAAGAGCTTACTATGCACGCTTCAGCCTCCTTTAGTCACCGTTATCGGGGGATTATGCTATTTAAGCCTTTAAAGATGGCTCATTGCTGGCCAAAGACCCCGGCGGCGCCCAGCGCTTTTAGCGGTTACCTCAGCTCCGAGTGAACAGCTTATCTCGGGGCGGGGGTTAATGGTGTGGGGTTGGCGTCCGAGGTGAATAGGCTCAAGACCGGGGTTAAGGGGATTGACGACCTCATCGAGGGCGGGGTGCCCGAGGGCTTCTTGGTCGCAGTCACGGGCGAGCCTGGATGCGGCAAGACGATCTTCTCAATACACTTCATCAATCAGGGGATACTGGATGGCGATAAGTGCATCTACATAACGACTGAGGAGAGCAGGGAGTCCATCATGAAGCAGGCCTCGCAGTTCGGGATGAATTTCGAGGAGGCCATGGATGGGGGCAAGCTGATAATAGTTGACGCGCTGATGGGCAGGGAGGATAGGTGGAGCCTCAAGTCGCTGGACATGGAGGCGCTCGTAGAGAAGATAATCGAGGCGAAGAAGGAGCTTGGATACGGCAGGGCCAGGGTCGCGATAGACTCGCTCTCGGCCTTCTGGCTTGATAGGCCCGCGATGGCGAGAAGATACAGCTACTATCTCAAGAAGGTTTTATCGAAGTGGGACTTCACGATACTCGCCGTGAGCCAGTACGCGATAACGACCGCTGAGAGCTTCGGGTGGGGAATAGAGCACATAGCGGATGGCATAATCAGGTTCAGGAGGGCTCTCAGGGGCGGAGAGCTGAAGAGATTCGTGATAATCGAGAAGATGAGGCAGACGAATCATAGCAGATACCTGCATGAGGTCGATATAAGGCCCGGAGTCGGCCTCGTCGTGCTGGGAAGGGTTGAGAGGAGAGCCGAGGACTACAAGCTCCCGCCGAACGTCATGAGGAAAATTCTCGAGGCAAAGCGGAGGGCTGAGGAGATACTATGATCTGGGAGGATGTCAGGAAGCATTACCTCAGGCCGGAGGTGAGCAGGGAGATCGCCGAGTACTGCGCGAATAGATGGGTTGCTATTCACTGCGAGGAGACGCCGAATGGAGTTAGGCCCATGATCAGGTATTGGGGCCGAGGCAAGCCCCTGACGATTGAGCGCGAGAACGATATCGTCGAGATCCTAGAGAGGTTTTCCTCGATGAGGCCGAGAGCATTCTACGCTACAGCGCACATTTACAGGAGGCTGCAGTCAGCCGACGATCTAGCTGACCACGAAAATATCGCGCGATCCTCGCCCACATGGGATATAGACTCGAGGGATGGTGATTGGAGGAAGGTCGTGAGGAAGGCCTTAGAGATAGTGGATGAGCTGGAGAGGCATGGCGTCGCGAAGTCCATCTTCTTCAAGTGGAGTGGGAGGGGCGCCCACGTCCACGTGCACCCAAGAGCCTTCAGCGATGATGTCCTGCGCAGGATTAGCCCTCTCGATATAGCATACTCTGTTACACAGTATATCGCTTGCAGGATAGAGCCCGAGGAGGGCGTCGTCGTCGAGAACAAGATCGATGTTCAGAGGGTCTTCACCGCGCCCCTCAGCCTTCATAGATCCGTTGATAGGGTGGCCGTCTGCATACCCCCAGATGAGCTGGAGAGCTTCCACGTGGACTGGACCAGCCCCACAGGATACAGGCATTTCCCGCATGCCTGGCGCGAGTATGAGGAGGGCGAGGGAGATGAGCTTGCGGAGAAAGCCTATGCCGCCATCGGGCCATATATCGCCGGGCGAGCTAGGAGGAGGCGTAAGCATAAGCCGCTTGATCAGGAGATTCTGGAAGCTTTCAGGAAGCTCCGGCTATAGCATCAGATCGAGTATCAGCGCTAAAACGTCGCCAACTAGGATGTAGAAGATGAAGCCCGCGGTTATCGGGATGAGCAGCGGCAGGCCCGGCGTAATCCAGCAGTCATCTCGCGGAATCTCCTCGAGCTCGAGGCCGAAGATGTTGAAGTTGAAGTATCTTCTTCCCTCGCGCTCGGTCTCAAGGGGGAACCAGAATCGCCTCCTCCTAGCATTTCTAGATCTTATCCCGAAGAGCATCGCCGCGATCTTCCTAATCCTCTTCTCGTGCTCGAACCCCTCGAAGATCCTCTCCCCCCTGGCCAGGGCTATCAGATTCCATGCGAGAAGCGCAAGTAGTATGAGGAGAGAGAAGATTAGGCCGTTCGAGAGGGATGAGAGGCCCGTGAAGGGATGGATTCTTGCGGGCGGGCTGTATATCGGGAGGGCGATTGAGATGACTATTATGGCCTTGGCATCAGCGCCCCCATAAAAGCCAAAGAAGTAGAATGCGAGGGCCAGTCCCGCCGAGAGCGCTATCGAGATCGAGATCAGGAGAAGCCTATTGAGGCTCCACCACGAGATCAGATCCGCTCCGGTCAGGATCGCGCCGGCCGCTCCGCAGATGACCCAGACCCAATCATCAACCTCTCGAGCGATCCAGTCCCTGTAGGAGGCGTAGGAGAGGCCCGCGGCCACGATCCCTATCCTTATCGGCGTCAAAACCTCCTCCAACAAGCCCTTCAGCCCTCCACCCTGTCAAAGGGCTTCATCACCTGCGGTATCGTATCAAGTAGGTCGGTCGCTATTATGTGGAGGCCGAGCTTCTCGGCTGCCAGCTCCCCGGCCTTCCCGTTAATCCACGCTGCTGAGGCCGCGGCCCTGAAGGGGTCAACTCCCCATGCGAGAAATGCCGCCACTATCCCCGATAATACATCGCCCGTTCCGCCCGTTGTCATTGCTGGCGTTCCGGTCTCATTCACGGCTACATCCACGCCATCCGAGATCACGTCAATCCTTCCCTTGAGCAGGATCGTAACCCCGTTCTTCTCAGCCTGCTCCCTGACCACCTTGACTCGATCCTGGAGATAGCTCGGAGCCTCTACTCCGAAAACCCGCTTGAACTCGCCCGCATGAGGTGTCAAGACAACTTTACTGCCGCCGACGTACTTCAATATCCCCGGATAGAGCGCTCCGGCATCTAGGACCAGGCCCTTTCCAGCCGCGACAGCCTCCCTGGCCACGAGCTCCATTCCCGGCTCGCTCCCAGCCTCAAGCCCAGGGCCCATGACTATGGAATCAACTCTCGGAAGAACTTTCAAGGCCCTTCTGGCCGCACCCCTAGTGAGCTTCATGTCGGTCAGAGGTATCACTATCACCGCGGGCGAGAGGGCTCGAATGGAAGCCGCGATCTTCTCGGGAACCGCGATGTAGACGAGATCGACGCCGCACCTCATGGCAGCCATAGCCGCGAGGAACGGCGCGCCATGATACATCCAGCTCCCGCCAATGACCAGTACAGCTCCATTCTCGCCCTTATGGGAGTCAGCCCTCCTCGGCTTAATGCTCCTCCTAACGAAATCCTCATCCACGACCCTATACATGCCTCGCTCCAGCAGTGAGATGCTCGACCAATATATTAGGCCGCCCACTAAGATGAGATAAAATTTGGAGTAGAGGGAGGGCCCTCTACTTCTTCTTCGCGGCGCCTTTCTTCGGCGCGATCTTTATCTCGATGGTGCTGACGCTTCTCGGCCTGCCGTCTTGGCCAACTCTGCCCTCCTCGGTCCCGATGCTGACGCTCTGGATCTCAGCGTCCTGCACGAACCTCCTCGTAACAACCTGGGCCACGTCCACAGCCTTGCTTATCGCCCTTCCACGAGCTTTCAGAACGACGGTCTTGCCCTCGGAGAGCGGCATCGTCGTCGCCAAGACATAATTCATCGTCGGCTTTCTCCCGATGAGGACAACAGCCTCAAATGCCTCGCTCATTCAATCACCTCACGCGAGGCTAGAAGTATTACAGGAATGTTAAAAACATTTCCCTCCCGGAATGAGAGCCGTTCTAGCTCGCCGATAGGCTAAATGGCTTGCCCTTTCTTAGGATCTCCTCCGGTATGCGGGATCTCCAGGCCGCTAGGAACCTCAGATCATCATTCTGATCCCTCAGGTCGTCTGGAAGCATTCTCGGAATCTCATCCTCTATGGGATACCAGCGGCGGCAGCTCTCGCAAAACAGCAGTCCATCAATTATCTCCGTCCGCCAGCACTCGGAGCAGGCCGGCTCGCCCTCGAGCTCATCGAGGCGCTTCGAGGCATAGCCGCAGTAAACCTCGCACTTCGCTGGATTCAGCTCGACCTCGATCCTTCGAGTCCTGAATACGTGAAGCTCCAGCGGGAAGCTCCTGCAGATCGGGCATGCAAGCAGATCCATCAGCCGATACTTCATCCTGAGACAATTAATCAGGTAGCGGGTTTAAGAAAATTATCCCCTGGCGGAAGGCATTATGCCGCATTTCTCAGCTAAGGTTTTTATCAAGGGAGGGGGTTTAAGCATGATACTTGTCTGAAGAGGCTGATCATGAGATTAGGGTGACGGCGAGGGCGTTTCTCCCGGTCGGGCTATCCCTCGCGTTAAGCTGGCTGCTCACGCTGCTCTCCAAGGGCGCTGAGCTGAGCCTTCCCACGCCGATAATAACGCCCATCGAGGAGCCCGAGCCAACAGCTCCTCCTGTCGGGGCGCTCTTAAGTCCAGCGCCGTACCTCAACATGATGATAGTTCTTGGCGTGATAACGCTCTCAAGCCTGGTAATGCTATACCTCGCTAGAAAGAGGAGAAACGTGTTCAGGATACTCGCCGGGATTCTCATCTGGCTAATTTCCTTCGGCGTGACCGTGATCTACCTGATTAATGTCGCTATGACGGTGGATTGGACCCTCCTCAGATTCTGGCTTCCAGCCGGCGCTCTCACGGCCTCCCTCATCACGTATCTCATGCTCAGGGGAGAGGGGCTGATCGCATCCATACCAGCCGCCTACATCGCCTCGGGAGCCGGGGCAACGATAGGCATGAGCATACCATATTGGACATTCCTGGTACTCGTGCTGGGGATCTCGGCCTATGACGCGCTCGCCGTCTACAGGGGCCACTTATCCACCCTGACCAAGGAGGAGGCGATCACGCTGAAGGGGCTGACGATCGAGGTAGATGACCTGGTGATAGGCTTGGGCGACCTCTTCTTCTACTCCCTAACAGCCTCAGCGATACTCCAGTATATGGGTGTGGTTCCGGCGGCCGCGGCGACTATCTCCATCCTCGCGGGATACGCGGCAACCCTGCTACTTCTCAGGAAGAGGCGGATGCTTCCGGGGCTCCCGATACCGCTTCTATCGGCCATCGGCTCAGCGATAGCCGTCAGACTGCTCCTAGAGCTTCTCTAATTCGAGCTCACGAGTATGCAATCTCGAGCTTAATGCCGGGTCTGAGAGAGGCGCGATGGCCTTTTTCCGTCAAATTAACGGGATTTTCGCTAAAGAATTATATGTTCGCCCATTTTTTGAGCCGTAGTCTGGCATGCGGCTGGAGGCGGAGATTTCCACGCTAATCCCGAGCATTGAGGAGATTACGATAGAGGGCTTTAAGGAGTCATTCAGGAGGATCCTGGAGCTTAAGCGGAGATGCGGAATAGAGCCGATACTCGATAATCCGCCGGATCTGCTGGAGCGCGCCAAGCTTTATGCGACGAGATTCAGAAATGGATCCCTCGGCTGGGCCTCGAATATCTGGCATAGATCCGAGGCCGGGACAGCGGTCATCGAGAAAGATGAGGATCTCAGGATGGAGCATAAGCTGCTGATGCGGAGAGTTCTCGAGCACATTCTCGCCCAGGGACCTCTAATCAAGGTGGATGGAATACTTGGGAAGCCCGGTAGCAGGGTTGAACTGAGATGCAGGCTCTACTGTGACCCCCAGTTCCCGGACATAGCGTACAGGTGGAGCCAGCTTGCATTCCCAGGAGACCCGTCAAGAGACCCGGATGTCGAGCTGATAGACATACCCCATTATCTCGGGAACCCCGTGAACCCGGAGACCGGGAGAATGCTCATGGTCCTCAGATTCCCGAACCACGACTTCACGATAGTCACCTGCTCATCATATCAGGGCGAGGTGAAGAAGGGGTTCCTAAGCCACTGGATACTTCACGTCTATAAGAGGGGCGGGACAGGCGAGCACGCCGCCCTCAGAGAGTTCACAGTGAAGAAAAAAGACGGAAGCGAGAAAAGGATGATCCTGTGCATCTGGGGCCTTACGGGCTCAGGAAAATCGACTCATGGGCTCTACGTCTGGGATAAGGCGAACATCGACATCTACATCAGGGAGTTCGGGATAAACCCGCTCGACTACGTCAAGGATCAGGAGATCAAGAATGATGACATAATAGCCATCTTCGAGGATAGGGTCATCGGATCCGAGCGAGGATCTTGGACGAAGACCGAGGACGTTGATCCGAGGCAGGTGGCGATCTGGAGAGCCGCCATGTCGCCCAGAGCACTCCACGAGGATACGGAGTTCGACGAGAATGGCAACCCATCGCTCGCCGGAAATCTCTACCAATACTACGGCATGTTCAATAAGAATGCTAGATCCGTCTTCTTCCTCGATGATACGGGCTACTTCAATGGCGATGTCGAGTCTAGCGGGCCGATGAACATGGCGATCTTCCTCTCCCCCGGCTACTTCACCGACTACGCGTGGGTCAAGATAACGGATCCAGCCTTCGCCGCGAAAGTCCTAGCCGATGGGAGAACCATAGGGCACCCAGCACAATCGAGGGAAGCCTATGGAGTAATCTTCTCGACGAGATACTGCAAGCCGTTCACGATGGGAGTTCCATCAACAAGCCACGTCATCAGGTTTTACGAGATGCTGAAGAAGAGAATTGAGCTGGGAGACCCGATAGACATCTACCAGTTCAATACCACCGGGAGGATAATCGCTGAGTACCGGTGGACGAGGATCAAGATTAACGACGAGGAGCTTGATGTGCCTCAGCCAATATTCAAGCTAGCTCCAGATGGCATGATGAAGCCCGTTGGAGGAACCTCTCCAACAATAGAGGAGACGGAGCTCTTCATACTCCAAGCGGCCCGCGGCGCAGTCGAATACGAGCCCCACCCAATCTGGGGCGAGAAGGTCCTGATACCGGTTGAAGTCGAAGGATTATCCGAGAAGAGGCTCAAGGAGCTCCAGCCGACGACATATCTCCCGATGAGCGAGTTCAAGAGGTTACTGGAGGCGCAAGTGAAGCTCAGCAAGCATTATCTAGATAAAGACTGCCCAGGCCTCCCACCAGAAATATACAACGCGATGGACTT
>Ga0209080_1001103_pt1 | contig 14445 bp, 12 predicted proteins | sample JNZ110809AmetaG_FD_184123 | JGI IMG/M metagenome (GOLD analysis project Ga0209080, IMG submission 184123) | Hot spring microbial communities from Jinze hot spring, China to study Microbial Dark Matter (Phase II) - JNZ 110809A (SPAdes) (version 3) ...
GCGCTCACAAGAGACATGGAAGAAAAAGGTGACAAAATTGAGACAGGCGAACTTGACTACCAGTCCGTCCTTTGGGAATTAAGACGAAGCCGCTTGTTCAGCCGTCAATAGGCGCTCTATCAACGCTGGTGGGCAATGCATTTAGGGGTGTGGCTGTTTAGTTTCCTTGACACACTTTTGGCTTATAATTGTTGCAGGTTTTTCAGCCAAAGACTCTGAGACTGGAGGTGTTTTCTCGGACGATGGGCAAGCGATATCGGTGGTCTCACGAGCGAATTGTGGAAGAAATTCGGAAACTGCACGAGCAAGGCATCCCATTGCACATGGCATCGGTTAGGAGAGTGTTCCCGTCATTAGTGGCGACCGCTTGCTCGCGAAAGTATTTCGGAAGTTGGAGGGCTGCCGTTGAGGCTGCTGGGTTCAATTACGACGAGATCCTGCAAGTCAAGCGATGGAGCAAAGAGCGGGTTCTTGAAGAAATTCGCCAACTTTACGAGAAAGGCGAGGATTTGAGACCTTCTGCGGTCGCAAGGCTGTGCCAAACCTTGCTCATGGCTGCGCGTAAGTTTTTCGGCGGCTGGCGTGAAGCAGTGATAGCAGCGGGGATTGACTACGATTCCTATATCAGTCAAAAGCGAACAAGTCGCGTGGAACAGGACAAACAGCAAATCATCAACGAGATCAGGCGGTTGTATCAAGAGGGACGAATTGATGAACTTAGTGGCGCTTGGCGTTACCACTTGTCCCTTTTCCGCAAGGCTCGCCATAGGTTTGGGAGTTGGAGGAAAGCAATAGAGGCAGCAGGTCTTGACTATCACGAAGTCGTCCAAAGGCAAAAATGGACTCCAGAAAGAATCATCGCTGAAATCCGAAGGCTTTACGCTGAAGGGAAAGATTTGAGCATCACGGCAATGCAACGAACCTATCCCAATTTGGTCGCAATCGCTCAATCGCCGAGATATTTTGGGAGTTGGCGAGCAGCCGTTGAAGCGGCAGGTCTTGACTACGAGTTAATCAAGCGGCAACGAGGTCGCCGCCGCCGAGAACCAATTCAAGTTCGGGTCTGAAAACCCGTAAATATGCCAAAACTTGACAGGAGTGAGGCGAGAGGGCGTGGCTGTCTCTATGACCGAGACATTGAGGTCATTCCTTCGCGAAGTCCTTGATACACCGCTTAAGCAGGAGTTGTTGGCTTTCCTTGCAACCAACCAAGCAATGGACACCGCTCAAGGTCTTTCCGTTTGGCTGGGACGACCGAGGGAAGAAATTCAAGCGGCAGCGGAAGAGTTGGTGCGAGCGGGACTGCTGAATCGTCAAGGCGAAGGCGACAACGCCATTTACAGTTACTCTCCCAACGAAGAAGTCGCTGGCTTGGTTGACGCTTTCTTGCAACTGTATCAAACCGCAAGATCTCAGTTGATGGAAGAGTTGGCAAAAGCGCGACAGCAAGTTGAACAAGCGTGGGAGCAATTGAGGGCATTGCAATGGGAGCAAAGTAGGTTCAGGCTCATCCTGTCAAGCATGACTGATGGGGTCATTGTCCTGCTGCCTGACGGAACGATATCCTACCTGAACGAATCCGGAGCGCAATTGCTTGGTGCTTCACCTGCCGAATTGACTGGCAAATCACTGAAGGATTTGGATAAACCAATCGCTGGTCTTCTCATACAGGCTGCGAACGAAGTTGCCCAACCACCGTATCCAGCGATAACCCGTGAATGGACTTTGCCGAACGGTTCTATCGTGAGGGCAAACCTTCTTCCCGTCTTTGACCCGCAGAAGCGCTTTGTCGGTGTGGTTTGCGTTCTCAGCGACATAACCAGAACGAGGCAAAGGGAAAAGGAACAAAGGGAAATGCTCTCCGTTCTGGCTCACGACATCAAGTCTCCAATCACCGCAATCCGAGGTTTCGCTTTGTCCGGCTTGAGAGGTTACTTGGGTGAACTTTCCCAACCTGCAAGTCGCGCGTTCCAAATTATCGCTGAGCAAACTGACCGCATTTACGAAATGGTGCAGCAAATTGTCCAACTGGTTGCCGGCGGTCAAGGTCTGCCACCGTTGCACCCAATCCGTTTTGATTTGAGGGAAGCAGTGCAAAATATCGCTCAGGCTTACGAAGGCGAATGCGCTGAGAAAAATTTGAGCCTTTCGGTTCAATTGGATGAGCAACCTGTTTGGGTCTACGCCGACCAAGGTTTGATTGAGCGGATGATTGACAATTTGATGAGCAACGCGGTCAAGTATAACCGAGAAGGCGGGAAAATTTGGGTGCGGGTTTTGAGGCGAAACGGTGAGGCGGTGCTTGAAGTTGAAGACACGGGCGTTGGTATCCCACCTTCGGAATTGCCGTTCATCTTCCACCGCTTCTATCGTGCATCAACGGCGAAGGGTGAAGGTTCAGGACTTGGCTTGTCGTTCGTCCAGCAGGTCGTTGAGGCTCACGGCGGTCGCATTGAAGTCAACAGTTCAGTGGGACAGGGGAGCCTGTTCAGAGTCATATTGCCACTAACTTCTGAGCCAGCAATTGTTCGCGGGAAACTTAATTTGAGGCGGAGAGAATGAATTGCGGTCAGAAGGTGTAAGGCATGGTTTTAAACCGTGCCCAACAAAATTTCCTTGAAGGCGAAAAAGTCGGCGGGGTCTAAAACCCCGCCTACATGTCTCATCCCCAATCTTTGAGGTTTTTGCAAAGCCAGAAAACTCCCTTTCCCTTTTGCCTTTGTGACCTATAATTTTCGCAGGCAAAAAGAAAGCGCTTCATTTCGCAAAAACCGTTTCTGCAGAAATCCTACACGGTAGCGTCGCCCCTTGTGGGCGACGGTCGTTAAACTGCCGTCGGGGTCAAACCCCGACGCTACCGAGTTTGTTTGTATCTTTGCCTTCCGTTGGCAACAGTTATAAAGGCTGAGGTTGAGTGCAAGCAGTGGATTTCCACAAGACCACAAAATCCAAATTGCAACTGAAACTTACGGAGGGAGCATTCATGACGACGAAAGAACTGCGCCAAGCCTTTCTTGACTACTTTTGGAAGCAAGACCATCTCGTCTTGCCGAGTTTTTCTTTGATCCCGAGCGACCAAAGCACCTTGTTCACTTCTGCAGGGATGCAACCGCTCATCCCTTACTTTTTGGGCGTTGCCAAACCGCCACAGCCGCGAATAGCAACATGTCAAAAATGCTTCCGAGCCGATGACATAGACAAAGTTGGGTTCACATGGAGACACCTGAGTTTCTTTGAGATGCTGGGCAACTTCAGTTTCGGCGATTACTTCAAGCGGGAGGCAATTAGGTTTGCTTGGGAGTTCATGACTGAGGTCGTTCGTTTGCCTAAAGAGCGACTTTGGGTCTCGGTCTACGAAGAGGACGATGAAGCATACGAAATTTGGCACAAAGACATAGGTTTGCCCGAAGAGCGAATTGTTCGGCTCGGAAAGAAAGACAACTGGTGGGGTCCGGTTGGCGATACTGGTCCCTGCGGTCCAGACACGGAAATCCATTACGACCGAGGCGAGGAGTTTGGATGCGGTAAGCCAGATTGCAAGCCCGGCTGCGATTGCGACCGATGGGGCGAACTTTGGAACTTGGTGTTTCAGCAATATGACCAGCAAAAAGACGGAACGCTTATTCCGTTGCCTAAACCGGGCATTGACACTGGCATGGGCTTGGAACGATTGGCTGCAGCCGTGCAGGGCAAAGTCACCGTCTTTGAAACCGACATCTTCTTCCCACTCGTCCAGCACATTTGTCAACTGACAGGCTACGAATATGGTCTTGAGCAGCAAAAAGATGTCGCAGTCCGCATCATTGCCGACCACACTCGTGCAGTTTGTTTCATGGCTGCTGAGGGAGTTGTCCCGTCCAACGAAGGGCGAGGTTATGTCATGCGCAGGTTCATTCGGCGTGCTATGAGGCTTGGTCGGTTATTTGGTGTGGATGAACCTTTCGTCCACAAACTCGTCCCAACCGTCGTGAAACTCATGGGTGACCCATACGAAGAACTTGTCAAGTCTCAAAACATCATCGCCGAAGCCATCTTGAGAGAGGAAGAGCGATTTGAGCAAACCCTTGAAATCGGTATGGCTCGCCTTGAGGAAATGATCGCCGAAACCAAGGCGCGGGGCGAAACGGTTTTGCGCGGGCGCGACGCTTTCACGCTCTACGACACCTATGGCTTTCCGCTGGAACTCACGATGGAAATTTGTGCCGAACATGGTTTGACAGTTGACGAAGAAGGCTTCCGCGAAGAACTTGAACTGCAAAGGCAGCGTGCTCGTGAGAGGATGAAATTCGTTTCGCCTTTTGAAGTCGGCGAATTTGAAGGTTTGCCGCCAACGAAATTTGTCGGACGAATGCCTGAACCTGATGGTGTGCTGGCGTGTGAGGCAACCGTGCTCGCAATCAAGGAACGAAACGATGAAGTCTGGATTGTCCTTGACAAAACTCCTTTCTACCCCGAAGGCGGAGGGCAAATTGGCGATACAGGAGTCATTGTTTGGGACGGGGAACGAGGGACGCGGGATGAGGAAACGGCAAAAGCAATTGCACGCGTGTTGGACACTCAAAAGTTCGGCGATGTTATTGCCCATAAGGTCGTGATGGAAAAGGGCTTTTTGACTGAAGGCGCAATCGTTTGGGCACAAGTGGACGCTGAACGCCGTCAAGCCATCCGGCGCGCCCACACTGCTACCCACTTGCTCCATGCAGCCTTGAGGAAGGTTTTGGGCGAACATGTCTTCCAAGCAGGTTCCGTCGTTGAACCTGATCGGTTGCGGTTTGACTTCACGCACCCTAAACCTTTGACCCCCGAAGAGTTGCAAGCGATTGAAGAGGAAATCAACCGCCAGATTCTCGCCGCCCACAATGTTGAAGCCATAGAAACGACTTTGCAGGAAGCGAAGGCGATGGGGGCAATGGCTCTCTTTGGTGAGAAATATGGCGAAGTCGTCAGGGTCATCAAAGTTGAAGGCGTGTCAATGGAATTGTGTGGCGGAACGCATCTGAGCAACACGGCAGAAATTGGGTTGCTCAAAATCATTTCGGAAACGAGCGTCGGTGCGAATATCCGCAGAATTGATGCATACACGGGTGAGCGAGCGCGCAAATGGTATGAAGAACGATGGCAATTACTGCAGAAGGCTGCAGATGCCCTTGAAACCCAACCGGAAAGAGTGATTGAAGCAATTGAAGAGTTGCAAGAACAAATTCGTGAGTTGGAGCGCAAGTTGCAAGAGGCGGAGGAGCAAAGGGCGCTTCAACAAATCAATGAGTTGCTTCAGCAAGTCCAAGAAGTTGAAGGCGTCAAGGTGGTCACCGGCGTGGTCTCTGGGGTTTCTCCAGCGGTTTTGAGGAAACTCGCTGACGAACTTGAAGTTAGGTTGCGCTCCGGCGTGATAGTGCTCGGAACAGTTGACGACGGTAAAGTCGTTTTGGTCAGCAAAATGACGAAGGATGTCATTGCAAAAGGTGGTCATGCTGGCAGGTTAGTTGGAGAAGTCGCCAAGATGACAGAAGGCGGTGGTGGCGGTCGCCCCGATTTTGCTCAAGCAGGCGGACGCAATCCAGCAAAATTACAAGACGCCTTGCGCAAAGTCCCTGAACTCTTAGCCCAACAAATTCGCCGATCTTGACAAAACAAAAAATCCTTCGTGGTAGCGTCGCCCCTTGTGGGTGACAGTCGTTAAACTGCTCGGCAGGAGCCGAGCCATCCGAATTTAGGCGAATTTTTTAGGGCGGGGTTTTACACCCCGCCGACAAGTTTTCAGTCGGCATGGTCTAAAACCGTGCCCTACTTGTGGCATGGATAATGTTGGTTAAGCGTTGGCAAGCAAGTCATGCTCAATCAATTCACGCTACGGGATTTAGGCTGTAGTCGTTGACAAACATGGAACTCGCCGAATTCTTCGGTTGGACAGTAGCCCGAGCCTCCGAAACAACACAGTCTTCGGCTCGGCAGAAACTTTACCCTCTGCTCTTTTTGCATTGGCTAAAAGCCGACGCCACATTTCTTGTTATCAACCATTGGCTAAAGCCATGGGACAGGTTTTCCCGTCTTGCCCCCAACAGTAATTTGCCTGCTAAACTTTTCTTCAGGTGACCTACTATGCCCGATTTCCAACTCGTCACCGACCTCAAGCCCAAAGGCGACCAGCCGAAAGCGATAAAGCAGTTAGGAGTTAGAAAGTCAAAAACGAATGAGGTGAAAAACTATGTTGCGCAAAGTTTACGTGCGCAATTATAAGAGCATAGCAGAAGTTGAAGTTGAGTTAGAACAATTCACCGTTTTCGTTGGTCCGAACGGTTCAGGCAAAAGTAATTTTGTGGATGCGATAAGATTCGTAAGAGATGCAATGACCATAGGGCTTGATTCGGCTATAAGCCAACGCAGAGGGATAAAAGCAATCCGCCGTTGGTCGTCGCGAAAACCTGTAGATATTGCCATGAGACTTGAGTTCACTTTCCAAGACGGGGCGCAGACAATTTACAGTTTTGAGTTAGGTAGCGAACGAGGCGGGGAATATCGCATTAAGGTAGAATCGTGTAAGACGGTTTATCCTAATGGCACGACCGACGGCTTTGAGGTTCGTGAGGGGCGAATTATTCATTTGCCAAGAATATTTTCACCCTTTTCTCAAGAACCTCAGCTTGTTAAGGTGTTAGCCTTTCCACTTTGGGGAATTGCTGTTGCACCCCAAGCATTGAACTTCCTAAGAGCAGTTGGATTTTATCATCCTTTACCTCATGCTATTAGATCTGCTGCCTACATGCCATCAATAGTTCCATCACCATTGCTTGAACATGGAGAAAATTTGCCTACTGCTTTGTGGACTTTACAAAAGGAACATCCTAATGCCTTTAATAAGATTCTACAAAACTTGCAATTGCTTGTGCCAGGGCTTAAGTCTCTGAAACCTTCAAGGGAAACAATCAAAGTCGAGCATGGTGACGAAAATATGACGGTTGCCGAATTAGAATTTTGGCAAGAGTCAGACGGCACTTTGCGCTTATTGGCTCTTTTGACGGCAATGTATCAACAACCACCCTTGTCAATGTTGGTTATAGAAGAGCCAGAATTGACTGTTCATCCCGAGGCGCTTAGTATTCTTGTTGACTTGCTAATTGAGCAGTCCGCTTATCAACAAGTGTTAATCACAACTCACAGTCCTGATTTACTTAATCGGCTTCCCGCAGAAACCCTTCGCATTGTGGAATTGGAGGGAGGTTTAACGAAAATCGGACCTTTGTCTGAAGAGCAAAAGGAAGTTATTGCACAAAAGTATTTCAAAATGGGAGATTTGCTGCGACTTGAAGGGTTAAGAAGGGAATTGCCTGAAACTGCACAACCATCTTTGCCTTTATAAGGAGCGATTGAGGCATGGGCGTTTGGGTCTGCATCGTGGAAGGTGATGGAGAAGCAGGTATACCAAAAAGACAAGAAGGTGCAATACCATTGTTGCTGCGACGGCTCGTGCACGGAAAGTTCAAAAGATACACAGTGACCTTCAAGGCTTATAATGCTCATGGGCATGGTAACCTAACTGACCCTAAACGGTTTCAATACTTCATAGATCGCGCACTAATGGAACGAGACCTTGAAGCCATCGTTGTTGTTTTGGATGCCGAAAACGATTGTCCTAAACGTTTGGCACTGAAATTGGCAAATTGGGTGAGACAGCGAAATCCTCATGTTCCAGTCGCCATCGTTGTCGCTAATCGTTGTTATGAGGCTTGGCTACTGGCAGGCCACTGTTGGGATAGGCAGCCAGAAGTTAAAGCGCCAGGGACGGTGAAGAAAGAAATTACCCAAAAGATAGGGCAAGCGTCCTACAGGGAAACGAGAGATCAACCCTATTTAACGGCTCAAATGAAAATTTGGAAAGCATATCGCCGTTGCCGTTCTTTTCGGCGTCTTATTAACGCCGTTAGACAAATAATTGATGCAATAGACAATCAACGAACTGTTGTCACACCTTAAAGAAGGCGATGCGTATGCCTGTCTTTCAACTCACAACCGACCTCAAGCCCAAAGGCGACCAACCGAAAGCGATAAAGCAGTTGGTGGAGGGGCTTCGCAAAGGCTATCGTTTCCAAACACTGATCGGGGTTACGGGAAGTGGAAAGACATTCACCATAGCCAATGTCATCGCTCAATGGAACAAGCCGACCTTGATCATCTGCCACAACAAGACTTTGGCTGCCCAACTTTGCGCTGAACTTCGGCAACTGTTTCCCCATAACGCCGTTGAATACTTCGTCAGTTTCTATGACTACTACCAGCCTGAAGCCTACATCCCTCAGACCGACACCTACATTGAAAAGGACTGTGACATCAACGACGAAATTGACCGACTGCGCCACGCCGCAACGCAAGCGGTTTCAACCCGACGCGATGTCATCGTCGTCGCAACGGTTTCGTGCATTTACGGTCTCGGTTCGCCCGAACTTTACCAAGAGATGACGCTGACCTTGGAACGGGGCAAATCTTACGATTTGCGCTGGGTTTTGCACAAACTCGTTGACCTCTACTTCGCTCGCAACGATTACGAACTTGAACGAGGAACTTTTAGACTTAGAGGCGATGTCCTTGAAATCCGCCCTGCTTACGAGGAAATGGTTTACCGCATTGAGTTCTTCGGCGACGAGGTTGACAGCATCACTGTCATTGACCCTTTGACGGGCGAAGTGATGGAACGAAAAGACGCAGTCGTCATTTACCCAGCGAGCCACTATGTCTGCACCCGAGAGCGATTGGAGAGAGCCCTCAAGTCCATTGAGCAAGAGTTACAAGAGCAACTGGAAAAGTTTCGGCGCGAAGGCAAATTGTTGGAAGCACAAAGATTGGAACAGCGGGTTCGTTACGACCTTGAATTGCTTCGCGAAACGGGATATTGCAAAGGCATTGAAAACTACTCGCGCCACTTTGATGGTCGCAAGCCGGGCGAACCACCATACACGCTCATTGACTACTTCCCGAAGGACTTTTTGCTCATCATTGACGAGAGCCACCAAACCGTCCCTCAGTTGCGTGCGATGTATGAAGGCGAGATGAGCCGAAAGCGAAACCTCGTTGAGTTCGGCTGGCGTTTGCCCAGCGCTTACGACCATCGCCCACTCAAGTTTGAGGAATTTTTGGAACGCGTTAACCAGTGCATTTTCATGTCGGCAACTCCAAGCGAGTGGGAACTTTCTGTGAGCGAGCAAGTTGTTGAGCAAATTGTCCGACCGACAGGTCTGCTTGACCCCGAAGTTGAGGTCAGACCGACAAAGGGGCAAATTGAAGATTTGGTCAGCGAAATCAAAAAGCGGGTTGAAAAGGGACAGCGGGTTCTGGTCACGACACTGACCAAGCGAACTGCTGAGGACTTGACAGCGTTTCTGACAGAACTTGGTATCAAAGCCCACTACTTGCACCACGACATTGAAGCCATTGAACGCACCGAAATTTTGCGAGACTTGAGGTTGGGAAACTACGATGTTCTCGTCGGTATCAATTTGCTGCGGGAGGGTTTGGACTTGCCTGAGGTGAGTTTGGTGGCAATTTTGGATGCCGACAAGGAGGGCTTTTTGCGCTCTTACACATCGCTCATCCAAATCATGGGTCGGGCTGCGAGGCATGTTGAAGGCAAGGTCATCATGTATGCCGACACGATTACCGAAAGCATGAAAAAAGCCATTGACGAAACGAACCGAAGAAGGCGAATTCAGGAAGAGTTTAACCGCAAGCACGGAATTAAGCCTCAAAGCATTCAAAAGCCGGTTTACGATGCCTACTTGCCTGTCCCGTCCATCATGGAGCGGCGAGCAGCGTATCAGGTCGGGACTGTGGACGCGGGACAAGGAACGAGCGAAATTCCACCCCTTGACGAAATTCCGTTCGTCATCAAGCGATTGGAGAAAGAGATGCACGAAGCGGCAAAAAGGTTGGAGTTTGAGAGAGCCGCTGAACTTCGTGACCGAATCCGTTACTTGCGAAGCATTTTGTATGGCGAAGTGCCGACGAATGGGCAAAAAGTAGTAGGTTCGGTCAAGGCAACTCGTTCAGGAAGGTCAAAAGGGAAGCGATAAAGGCGAACGAGAACCCGCTGCACTGCTAAAATCAAGTTGTCAACTTCCTTGCGAGGTCTTTAGCGAAGTAGGTGATGATTAGGTCTGCCCCCGCACGCTTAATTGCTGTCAAGATTTCCCAAACAATTCGGTCTTCGTCAAGCCAACCCATCTTTGCCGCTGCCTTGACCATTGCGTATTCGCCACTGACATTGTAGGCAGCGATGGGGACATCAAAGCGTTCACGAGCAGCGGCAATGATGTCAAGGTAAGCGAGTGCGGGTTTGACCATCACGATGTCAGCGCCTTCCTCTATGTCAAGGGCAATTTCCCTCAACGCTTCCCGTTTGTTGGAAAAGTCCATTTGATAGCCTCTTCGGTCACCGAATTGAGGTGCGCTTTCCGCTGCCTCTCGGAATGGACCGTAGAATGCGGATGCCATTTTAGCAGCGTAACTCATAATGGGCACATGGGCAAATCCATTTTCGTCAAGGGCTTTACGGATTGCCTTAACACGACCGTCCATCATGTCGGAAGGGGCTACAATGTCAGCACCAGCAGCAGCGTGAGATACCGCTGTTTTAGCCAAAATTTCAAGGGTCGCATCGTTGTCAACCTCAAAGCCACCTGAAAACTCGCGAACGATTCCACAATGACCGTGCGAAGTGTATTCGCAAAGGCAGACATCGGTTATGACCACAAGTTCTGGAACTTCTCGCTTTATCGCCCTGACGGCTCGCTGGACTATCCCGTTCTCATCGTATGCTTCGCTGCCAACCTCGTCTTTGTGTTCAGGGATGCCGAACAGCAAAACCGCAGGGATACCCAATCTGGCAACTTCATCCGATTCCCTCACCAACTCGTCAATACTTAGCCTGAAAACCCCGGGCATTGAAGGAACTTCTTGCCGTTGCTTTTCCCCCGGCACTACGAACATCGGATAAACGAGGTCATTGACCGTGACAACCGTTTCGCGAACCATTCGCCTTAGAGTTTCACTTCGCCTCAACCTTCGCATCCTAACGGTAGGGAAAATTGCCATGTTCCCTCACCTCACAACTTTCGTTGAGCGTTCAAAGCCATGGTTTCAACATCCTATCGGAAATTTCGCACCAAATAAGTTTGCCCTCTATCAACCGATGTCACGCCAATCAAACACGACCCCGATGTATTCTGCAGGTTTATCGCGCAGACCAAAGTAAACTTCGGCGCACTGCTCGGGCTCGACGATGTGGGTCAATAAAGGTTCAACCTTCAACTTGCCTTCAGCGATCAAACGCAAGTTGATTTTTGCGTTTCGTTCGTAACTGTGCTTGTAAAAGTGAGCATTCCGTTCAATCGGCATGATGTCCTCACGAACTTCCTTGACAGGGTAGCGCCACTCGTGAGCGCCTTTGAAGGTTATGCAGCCGTAGCCTGAAAGGTGAATTCGCTCAAGCAAGTCAGTCACATTCGTTTCCAAAACGCGACCGAAGTAAGAGCCGAGCAAAATCACTTCGCCATACTTTGCTGCCAACTTAGGTGCGAGGAGCGTCGCTGCCGGATTTCCAGTTGCATCAACCACGACCTCGCAACCTTTGCCTTCTGTCAAATCCATGACTGCCTGAACCGGGTCAACTTCGTCGGAATTGACAACTTTTTCAATTCCGCAAATCTTAGCCACATCAAGCCGTTTCGCAACTTTGTCAATCCCTATGACTTCGCAGCCTGCAAGTTGGAACAATTGAGCAGCCAAATTCCCGACAAGCCCCAATCCAATGACTGCCACTCGGTCACCCAATTCCGCGCTGCTTACCCGCAACGCTGTGATGGAAACATTTGCCATCCTCGCGAAAACCGCTTTAAGAGGGTCAAGCCCTTCAGGGACTTTTACGGCAGCGACACGCGCTTTTGCGTGGCTTGCGTGGTTGCTGTTTGTCAAGATAATGTCCCCAACTTTGATGTCTTTGACTTTCTCGCCAACGGCAATGACTTCGCCAATAGCCCCATAGCCCGGGCGAAACGGGAACGGTGCCCAGTCCGCCAAACCAGCAAGGCACGCAAGTTCTGTGCCCGCACTGATGATAGAGGTCAGTGTCCGGATGACGATTTCGCTTTCGGTTGGCGTCAAGTCAACTTCAACTTCTTCTAACTCAACTTCGTTTGCCTGCCGAAAGACTACCTGCCTCACCAACATCCTCAACTTCACCCCCAATATGCGCTGAAATTTTCACTTTTGCCCTTTCTCCAAAATTTGCCGCCATTCACTTACTCCCGAACCGCTTCAACCTTTACGCCACCATCAAAAGTGAACCTGAGTTTTGTTGGACCTCCGTGACTCGCCAACTCCTTCCTCACCCGTTTCGCCGCCTCAACGATAGCGGACATTTTCGCTTTCGCTTCATCCCAAGTCCGGGTTTTCAAACCGCAATCTGGGTCAGGGAAAATTTGCTCCGGACGCAAGTATCTCAAAGCCAACTTAATCCTTTGCTCAACTTCGTCAACGCTCTCAATTCTCCGGCTATGGACATCCACAACCCCCAAGCCAACAAACTTATCAGCAGGGTATCCGAATTGCTCAATGAGCGGGTAAAGTTTATCGGCGTTATTGGTGAACTCCCAATCAAATTGGTGAACTGGGAACTGAAGGAGCCGTTGGTAAATTGGGCGCAGGTCACCATAGCACATGTGCGTGATTATGAAAGCGTCAAGCCCTTTCGTCATGACCTCCATTGCCTCATGTGCGATCTCAATGTCTTCTGGGTGCGTTGGGACTGCTGGTTCGTCAATTTGGATGAACAGCGCGCCCGCTTTGCGCAAGTCGTGAGCCTCTTCGTTGATAGCATGCGCTAACGCCAATACTGCTTCCCGCCGACCCTTTCGGTCTTTGTCGTAAGGGTCATAGTGCTCGTCAAAACTCCAATCGTAAATCGTGTATGCTCCGGTCAACATCCCCTTGACAGGTTTTTTAGTCAGCGATTGTGCAAACTGCCACATTTCAACGGTCATCGGTTTTGTCCGCTTGATTTCGCCCGTGATAACTGGTTTGAAGTAGTAGCGGTTGCCGTAACTTCGCACCAACCCTTTGCGCCCGAAGCCTTCAAGTAAGTCGGCGAAAAATTCAACCATGTCTCCTCTTTCCATCTCACCGTGCACGAGCAAATCGGCACCGACTTCTTCTTGCATTGCGATGACTTCCTTTGTGGCTTGAAGTTCCAGTTGGTGCAACTCGTCGTAATTGATTTCGCCCCGCCGATATTTAATGCGGGCTTGCTGCAGGTAGTTGGGTTTTGGAAAACTACCAACGCTCGTGACTGGCAAGATGGGCAGTTCAACGACCGTCGCCATGCTTTTGACCTCCTCTCTTCGGCTTAGTGAGTGTTTTCTTTTCTTCATCCTTTGCCGCGCCTTTTGTATCCCGTCCTTCTTTCAACTTCCAACGATCCCAGATTTCCCAATCAGGCCAGTTTGGGTCAATTGGGGGCTCGGATATAGGGGCGAACATGATGTCGCAACGATACTTGCGTATCGCCTCAATTTTCCTATCGGCATATTCATGCATGATGAGCATAAGCACATCTTCGGGACCACGCAATTTAATGGCGACTCCTCCTTCTTCAGGAACTCGTTCAACACCCTCATACTTCACCTGTGGATACTTGCGCAAAATTTCGTCAACCCACTGACTGATAAGTTGCTGATAGCGCTTGCCGAGCCTCATGGTTGTAGCCTCCTTTCAACAGCGCTCAAAAAGTCCCTTGCAATTTTAAGTGCTTGTTTAGCCTTGCGCTCTGTCATCATTTCTTCTGTGTATTCAGCGCGCGCTCTTAAATCTCTCAAATCGGCCAACCATCGTGCGCTTTCTAAAGGCATCAATTTCCTGCGATGAATGCACTCATTAGCAAAATGGGCCTGCACCCAATAGCCAATCCGAATTGTGTCCTTCGGCTGCAATCCCAGCGAAGCCATCAAAGCCAGTGCAGCCTTTAGGACAGCAAAGTAACTTCTGCAGACGGCTTCATTGTAGCAGCCGTTTTGATAAGCCAAGTCGGCGACCATTAACGCCTCCTTTGCCTTTCGCCAAAAGTTTGTTACTACCTCAGACATCTCCTCTGCCCTCACTATTTGCCTCAACAGTTAAACCTTTTTCGGCGGCGCGGCGCAAGTCAGAGATTGCCTCAGCGATGCTTTTCCCGCTGTGAAAAATCCCCGTTGCGCTCACGATGACGCTTACCCCTGCAGCCACGACTTTCGCTGCGTTCTCCTCGGTAACTCCCCCATCAATTTCCAGTTCAGTGTCAAGCCCTAACTCATCAATCCACGCCCGTATCGTCCTAACTTTGTCAAGCACGAAAGGGAGAAATTTTTGCCCAGAAAAACCGGGATCAACACTCATGACCAAGACTAAGTCAAGCAAGTGCAATAT
>Ga0209080_1001107_pt1 | contig 14400 bp, 10 predicted proteins | sample JNZ110809AmetaG_FD_184123 | JGI IMG/M metagenome (GOLD analysis project Ga0209080, IMG submission 184123) | Hot spring microbial communities from Jinze hot spring, China to study Microbial Dark Matter (Phase II) - JNZ 110809A (SPAdes) (version 3) ...
TCACCAGAGAGGGCTGATAGAATTGATGAGGATTTCAATTCTTTTTTAATCAAGATTTTGGTCATCATGAGAAAGCAGTGATTTTAACGAAATACAGTCCAAGAAGTAAATTTCAATTCTTTTTTAATCAAGATTTTGGTCATCAAGGGGTATCCCGAACTCATCGTTAAGCTCCCGATCGTCACATTTCAATTCTTTTTTAATCAAGATTTTGGTCATCAGAGCCAAGGCTTGAGAAGTACGTCTACATCAAGGGAGACATTTCAATTCTTTTTTAATCAAGATTTTGGTCATCTGTTCCATAATTGTCTTGAACTTTTCCTGTTTTTATGGCTTTCTATGTTAGGGTTGCGATGTGGGGCTATCAACGATTAAAGTCGTACTGGGAACCTTTTTAAAAGGGGTTCGTGTTTTAATTCAGCTGTTATATATAAATTTATCGGCAAACAACATCAGTAGCCCATGTTAATGGACTCGTGTTTTTCAAGATAAAGTTTAAATCTTTGATGCAAAAATGCTATGATTGGTTATATTTAAACTTTGTGTAGAAGCGCTTTGATAACTGTGGCGCCATCTTCGTTAAACAGGTCTTGGCTAGACGACCTCAAGATAGCCAAGGTGGTTATGCTAACTCTATAGCATTTTGGGACCTCAAATTGTCTTTAAGTCGTGTCTCGCCACCAAAAAATAGTGTGGAGTGACTTTCTAGCAGATGCTGCCCTCCAACATCAGTTGCCAGAGAAAGTGAGAAAAGGGGCTGAGGATTATCTCTCTATAGGGGGAGTCTTTTTGTCTCAATTACTAACTGAGAGCGAAATGCTCGACTTAGCTGCTAAGATTGCTGTGCAAGCTAGGATTGATAAGGTAGAGAGGTCTCAGATTGAGAACCTCTTGGCAATGGTTGAGACAGCTCTGGACCCTAAGAACAGTCCTCAGATCGTCGCGCTATACGCTTATAGGCAAGTTGATCGAAGAAGAATAGGTAAAAGGACGGCCGACCTGATACATGAAGCAATGAACAAGTTAAGCGAGAAAGGTGGCAGGAGAGAGGACGTTAGAAGGCTTCTAGGTCTCGTAAAATGGATCTATGAGGCTCTTGGCATCCTTGGAGAGGGGCCGGACCTTGAAAGGAGACTGAAAGTTGAAGTCAAGAACCTCGACTTTCAAGGAGTCTTGAAGATGCTTAGAGGTGGCTGACATGCCAGATTACAGGGACTTTGACTCACTCAATGTGCTAACCATAATCGAAGGTACGCTGGTCAACGAGAGCCCCCTTAGGATTGGCGTTGGAGGAGAGCCACCCCTCGGCTCTTCAGTAGACATGGTTATGTACAGGGTTAACGGTAGCCCCTGCATACCAGGTTCGAGTCTCAAAGGGGCGCTTAGGTCCCTCGCCGAGTCTTTGGCCAAGTCTAAGGGCATTGCAGTTCATGATCCATGGGATGATGATGCCGCTAAGAAAGAGGAGGAAGGAGGGGATTTCTGCGCGATATGTGGGATCTTTGGGAACACTAGGCTCTCAAGCCACGTTAGAATTTACGACTCAACTCCGAAGGACCCAAGAGAGGCCAAGACGTTCTACAAGTATGGGATAGCGATCGATAGGGACTTTGGAAGCGTGAGGAGCGGGTTGGGGCCATTCGTTGAGGAGTTTGTAGAGCCTGGAGTCAAGTGGCACTTTAGGATGGACATATTGAACATAGAGGTCCTCCCGGAGCCTAAGGAAGGTGACTTGCGTGCCTCAATTATAAAAGAGCTTTTAAAAATGATGCGTGAACCTGGCCTTCAAGTCGGAGCTAGGAAGAGCGTAGGTGCAGGCTTGATTAAGCTTAAGGAGGCCAAGTGGAGGACCTACCGTCTAGAGAATGGTAGGCTAAAGCTATCATGCGAAGGGGCTTTGTATGAATAAGTGGGATTGGCTTTCCCACTCGATAATGCTGAGAGAGACGATGATCGATGGGTATATAGTTAACGTCGAGCCGCTTAGGGTAGGAGCTGGTAGAGAGCCGCCCCTAGAGGCTCTAGCGGATCTCGCCGTCCTAAGAATTAGGTACGGTGACGTAGACCTGCCATACATACCCGGATCGAGCCTTAAGGGAGTATTTAGGAGCTACGCGACGTTGCTTGTGAGACACAGCGGCTTGAAGGCTTGCACAGGCCTTTCAAAGGAGGCGTGTGGCGATGTCGAGAAAGTTGATGGTAATAAGAAGTTAAACGATTACATAGATTACTTGATGAGGAGTGGGAGGGGCAAGGATGCTTTGAAAACCTTCTACGAAAAAGCTTGCTTAATGTGCAAGATCTTTGGAAGCGCACACTACATGAGCAAGGTCTCCTTTAGCGATGCCTACCCAATCGATGAGAATGGGGGCGTCATCGACGTCAAGACCGGCGTTAGGACTGGAATAGCCATAGATAGGAGGACTGGGGCAGTACAGCCAGGCGCTCTCTATAAGGTTGAGTTCGTCGAGCCTGGAGCTAGGTTCAAGTTTAGTATACATTGCAAGAACTTACCGAACTATGCTCTCGGAATGCTTTCCCTCGTACTAAGAAGGATGAATGAAGGGTTAGTAAAGGTTGGGGGCTTTAAGTCTAGAGGCTTTGGGGCAGTCAAGGTCGAGGGCTTGAGGTTTAGAAGCAGGGACTTCGTGAAGGAGCAGAGCTTAGTGATGGTCGCCCTAGAGCCAGAGAGCGACTTCGAAGTCGATCTTAGCGATCTCGCTGAGATCAAGGATGGATGGATAGTAGCTAAAGGAGATAGAGCTTGGAAAGTCTTGGATAAGTTGATAGGGACGTGGGATAGGTTTGTCAAGTCGGCAAAGAAGAGTTAACATCTTAAGGAGAGAGCCTAGAGATAGGGGCAAGCTTACAGGCCTTTGCGGAGTCATTCACGCAGCCGTAGTCTCTGAATCGCACTTACACGTCGGCTCTTCTTCAATGATATTCACTGTAAACGAAGAGTTGCTGACTAAGCTATTTAAGAGCGGTAGGAGGGACATCAAGAGCTTACTTCAGGCAGCCAAGTTCATGGAGGTGATGCAGTTCAACATCATCGGTGGCCGGCCAATCATACCGGGATCGTCAATCAAAGGCAACATTAGGTCGAGACTTGAACTGAGCTTTATACCGAAGGATGGCTACGTGAAGTCGTGTTTCATAAGAGCAAGAGCCCCTCTAGCACGCGAGCCCCTCAAGGGCACGAGTGGCTGGAGACACTTTAAGATATGGGGCGAAGTTCTTTTTGAGAATAGAGGACCTCCATGCGATCTGACGAGGACCGACAAGGTATGTTTGGTATGCGACCTATTCGGGACAGCTGGCTTGAAGAGTCTGCTAGACTTCAGCGACTTCGTCTGCAAGGGCTCTGCAGAGGAGGTCCTAGAAGATCTCAGCTTAGAGTATGGGATGAGGCTCATGGCAGTCAAGCCGGGTACCAGATTCAGCGGTACGATAACATTCCAAAACTTAACTCCAAGCGAGCTCGGTCTCTTATTCATTGGCATGAAGATTGGCAAGAGCGTGCTTCTTGGCAGGCTTAAGTATAGGCACAAGGTCTCGGGGAGGGTTTTCGGTAAAGCGAGGTACGAGGTCGAGAAAATAAAGTTCTTGAGGGAGAGTCAAGACTTCGAGTTCTACGGACTAAGGGTTAAAGGCGGTGACGAATTTGAGGGCACAAGCCTCAAAGAGCTCGTTGAGAGGCTCAAGTCCCTTGCGAGTGAGGAGTTCAAGGGCGAGATAGTTGATGTAGATGAGGTGGCGATCATTGAGCGACTTCAGTGAGATAAGATTCGAGCCGCCCGGGTACCCAGTATACAGAGCCTTTATAGTACCTCTAAGGCGAGGTGAGGAACCATGCAACGTGGTCGAGGTTGGTGCTCAAGAGGTGGAGCTGTGGAGGAAGATGCTTCAGAAACTAAAGAGCTTTCTCTCAAAAGCTGTGGAGTCATCGTTCAGGGGTGGTAGGAAGCTTGAGGACTACGAGAGGCTAGAGCTCGTGGGGGACTTGATATCCCTCTTCCTAAGAGCCCCCCTTAACAGGGAGGTGCTTTCAGGCGTAGCGCCAAGCCCCCTTAAGGCCTATGCGTTCATGAGGCTCACGGGCTTTGGAGAGCTCTTCGACGAGAAGAAGAGACTAGAGTTCGATCTTCTAAAGTTCACCAAAACGTTCTACATCTTCTATAGCAAGTGCTTAAAGGAGCCCTCGGAAAGTAAGTGGTACTCTGAGCTCGCCGAACTATTAAACGAGCTCGAGACAATCGAGGTCGCCGACCTGTTAGAATCATGCTGGCTCCTAATACCAGCCGATACTAGGCCGGTCCTCAATACGGCAAGCCTCATATCGCACTTACTACTAACGTCTGCGATAGCTTGGTCCACGGCAATCAATGAGGGGATTAAGGATAGGAGGACATTAGCCCTTTTAAGGCTTGCAGCCCTGCTCCACGATATCGGCAAGCCATTTAAGTACAGAAAACACGTAGAAACCTCCGTTGAGGTCGCCAAGGAGCTTTTGAGGGGGCTCATACCCGACGAAGACGTCGCATTAATCATCAAGCTCATCGAAGAACATCATTCAGAGACTCGTAGGAGCGAGTTGAGCGAGATAGTTAATAAAGCTGATCACTTAGCTTCAGCGATAGATAGGCTCAGAAGGCTTTTGGACACTGAAAACTTTAGAGACATAAAGGATCGACTTGAGGAAGCAGCCAAGGCCCTCAACTACGATAGTCTCAACAAAGCATTCGATGACTGGGACTTCTGGCGAAGAGCTCACGAGGAGTACGATAAGGAGCTCTTAAGGGACCTGTCTGAGAGGTTCGTTGAGAAGGTTCGCAAGCTGACGAAGAACTTCACGGTGCTGCTTCCCAAGGACGATAAGGCAAAGGAGGAAGAGGCAAAAGAAGAATGCAGGAACCTTAAGATCGTATTGATAGATGTTGGAGGAATCCAGAGCTTCATATACAGGTCGCATAGCTTGAGGTTAGTCGCGGCTGCAAGCCTAGTGATAGACTCATTAGTCATGGCCTTCATACCTTCATACCTTCAATGGGCTTTAAGTAAGAGGTGCTGGCTTCCCTACGAGTCCTTCCTGTACACTGCCGGGGGGAACGTCGAGCTGCTCGTGCCAGCAACCCTCTTGGCAGATATTGAGGGCGAGGTCTCGAGACTAAACGAGTCCCCGGCGATGAAGTGTAAAACTTCATTGCGCTTGCATATTGCAAACGCCAACCTCTACGAGGATTACGCTAAGACCATAGAGGAGCTAATGGCGGCGATGTCGATAAAGAAGGTATGCGTTGCGCACCAATCATATTCAACTAGCACTCCTAAGGAGGCTCAAAAGGGTGCTAGGAGCATTTGCCAATTGTGCTTCACGAAGCCCCCGACAGGGAAGGTTTCAGTCCCTGAAGGAGAGTTAGAGGCTTGTGAATTATGCGAGGAGCTCAACGAAATAGGACTGACAATTCACTTCAAGGAGAAGTACGAGTCTAAGATAAGTATAAGAGTTGGTCAGGGGACTAGGACCTATATTCCGGGTGACATCTTTGAAGTGCCATGGAGCGAAGAGGGGGCTCGTGTTAGAGCTCTCGAGAGGATCATGGAGCTAATAGCTGGACACGATCGCGAGGAGCTACAGGAGCTAGGTAGATTGGCTAGGATTAGGAACGTTGCGCTGATAAAAGTTGACGGCTCTTCCATAGGTTCACTGATGACCACGTCTCTTTCAATATCTGATGCGTATGAAAGGAGCGCTAGGATAGACCTAGCTCTGAAGAAGGCAATCGAGGTCGCAGTAAGCGAGGTCTACAATGGGATCTCGAAGGACTTTAGCGATAAGGAAGCAACTAGAGCTGCATTATCAATCAAGATTGGGCTGTTGTATGCTGGTGGCGACGACGCCCTGATGCTTGCCCCATCATGGGTCTCTCCACTAATCGCTCTAGTACTGGGCAAGGAGTTCCTATACAATCTCGGACGCGTACGTGGACTATCGATAGGCGTGGCTGTTGCGAGCTCCAAAGCCAACGTGTGGGCCCTCATAGACGCCTCCTCGGAGTTAATGAATAAGGCTAAGAAGAAGATTAGGGAGAAGATCGGGGAAGGGCTTGTGGATAGCGCCGTATGCTTTGACGTTATCGAGACCGGAGACCTATCAAGCAGCACGATCAATGAAAGGTTCGAGACTTTGAGACATGAGAGGCTCACGAGTCAGCCCTTCAGCGTTAGTGAGTTCGAGGAGATTCTAAGCAAGTTGCTGGCCCAAGGGCGAGGAAGCGGTGAGGGCAAGTTCTCGTACGCCGATATCGTGCGCTTGAGTTACTTAGCCTCAAGGAATCTCGCTTTATTCAAAGCCTCATCAAAACCTGAGTTAGTCAAGGAAGCGAGGAGGATTCAGGAAGTGCTTAAGAAGGTCAGGAGTGCCATTGGCGAGGTGCTGCAAGCAGCGAGGTCCATGATCTCTAGAGCTGGAGGGGTCCATCAATACTCGAAGTACATTTTCTCGATAGCTTACATCTATGCCTATCGGCAAGCTGCTAGGCTTAAGCCCGAGAGGGGTCTCTACGAGTTCGTTGGATCCCTCATACCCGACGACCTAGACTCTTCATCGAGCTTGTCAGATGTAGATAGGCTCATTAAGATTATAGGAGGCGGGATCATATGAGACTCGACATCAAGTTAAAGACCGTCGGCTTATTTTGTGTTGGGTGGAGCCACCCAGCAGTGACGGGTCCCGACATTCAGTTCGTTAGAAGGGTTAACTACGACGGCAGCTCTCAGGTCTACATTCCAGCATCGAGCTTCAAGGGAGCCTTAAGGTCCTCAGCGAGCAGGATCGCAGAGAGCTACGGCTTCAAGTCGTGTGGAGGAGTAAGACCGGAGCACATTCGAGAGAAGCACACGAAGATGGGGAGGACGTGCGACGTCTGCGAGATCTTCGGTCATCCGTGGAGTGCATCAGCAAGCCCGTTGATGTTCTCGGACCTGTTACCAACTGGTCCTATAGAGACCACGTCCTTGACGAGGATTAGGATAGACGATAAGTCCATGAGAGCCGCCGAGGGAGCCTTGTTCTCGATGGAGTACGTGCCGCCAGGGTGCGAGTTCGCTGGAACCATAGAGCTTATGAACGTCCCAAAGGATAAGATAGCCCTCCTCCTTCTCTCAATGGCCGAGCTCAGGCTTGGTAGAATTGGCCGCGGGGGCCCTCTCGACTTGAAGATTGAGAGAGCTGACGACTTGAAGCAGGTTCTTAGAGGTACTGAATGGTTGGCCCTCTTTCACGAGCTTGAGGAGTGGCTTTGGCATGAAGTTCCTTGAAGTAGAGCTTGAGATACTTTCACCAACAATAGTTACCGAGAGGAGGTCTCTGAGGGGCTTCTTAAAGGCTCTAGACTACATTCCAGCCTCGACGCTTAGGGGGGCAATACTCTCAGAGCTTTATAGGAGAGGGATAGTCAAGGAGAGCTTCTTAGAAAGCGAGAGAGCAAGGCCATCAGTTATAACCTCGTACGCCTACCCAGTAGTCGACGGTAGGAAGACGTATCCAGCTCATCCATTCATGTACGAGTGCAAGATATGCAAAGTGGTCAAAAACTACTTGAGTGAGGTGATCGAAGATCTCGAAAGCCATGGTCATCTATCAAAGCTAGCTCACCTCACATGCGAAAGTGGACACGTAGCTCTCGAGAGTCTTTACTCGAAGCCCTACCCCAAGGAGGGGAAGAACAGGGTTCCAACTAGCAGGTTCCTGTGCACTGGGGTTAGCAAGGAGAGGGGAACGTCGGAGATCGGAATGCTGTATGAGTACGAAGCAATAGCGCCCGGTAGGAAGTTCTGGGCAACGATGGCGATCCCCGACGAGCTCGAGGAACACGTAGATGGATTGGAGGTACGTATTGGTAGGGGGATTTCTAGGGGCTTTGGGAGGTCTAGGATAATTAAGTCGAGCGTAATCGGATTGAGGGGGTTAGCTGCAAAAATCGAGGAAGTCATAGTGCAAGGGAAGTACATCGTCTTCTACGCATCGTCTCCGCTCGTCTCTTGCCACCAAGACTCCTATGAGCCCTACCCCCTAGAGGTAGACCTGTCAAGTCTCACAGCAAAGTTAGCGATGAGTGAAGGTGGCAAGCTTGAAGTTAAGGCTGTCTACGGGAGAGCCGACTTCCGCATAGGTGGTTGGGACATGTACGAGAACGTTGAGAAGGCACCTGTCGAACACGCGACCAGGCCTGGAGCCATAGTTGTAGCGAAGTACTCCGGCAGCCCCCTAGCTCTAGTAGCCCTCTCCCTCTTAGGCACGATAGAGCGCTTAGGAAGCACAGTCATAACCGGGGTCAACATGCTCCACCCTGCTAGAACACATCCAATATTCAAGTTGGGGGAGTGAGCAATGGGCTTGATCCGCCACCTAAACCCTCTTGAATACAAGGCAATTGGTCTCTTAGAGTTTAAGATAGAGACCCCATTGCATATAGGCGCTGGGGTGATCGAAGCTCGGAGGACCTTAGTGAGGATACCCGGAGACAGCGGCTTCCTCATATCATCATCCACGTGGAAGGGCGCCTTTAGGTCAATTAGTGAGAAGCTAGCTAGGAGTATGGAGTTAAGGGACGAGCTTGCAAAGCTAGCGGTCAAGTCGTTTAGAGAGGAGCCGAGGGTTGGCTACGAGGTCGATGAGCAGTTCTGCAAGGAGGTCCTCAATGTGCTTCAAGGGGGGACTTCGAGCATATTGCCGTACGACATGAAAAGCTTAATCGAGCTAGCCGGTGAAGTCGGCTTCACAGCTGAGGAGCTAGCTGAAATCAAGAAGAGAGGCTTCGCCGCGCGCGAAAACCTGCTCTATAAGCTCGCCGAGTCCATACTGGCAATCCACTGCCCAATAGGAAAGCTCTATGGGAATCACGTCATAGCAGGTAAGCTAAGGTTCCTCGACACAATCCTGAGGCCCGGGCGTGACGGAATCATCCTCCACGAGAGGCCCGGAATCGCGATTGACAGGTGCACTGGGAGAGCTAAAGAGAAGAACCTCTTCTTCCTAGAAAGCATCATAGGCGATGGATTAAAACTGAGAATTATAGCCGATAACTTAGCGCCTGGCGAAGAGGACTCTAAGCTCTTAGCTTCAACCGTGGAAGCGATCATGGAGCTCGGCTTAAGCTTAGGCGCTAGGAAGAGTGCTGGAATGGGTAAGCTAAAGCTGAATAGCGAAGCATCATACTGGTACGTGGTCAACTTAAAGAATGATAAAGGTGGAGTCATGATGGGCAATCCATTCAAGCACGCTGAGAGAAAGAGTCTGGAGGACTTCGTGAAGTGGCTACAAGGTTAAAGGAGCTGTGCCAAGTCTTCACATCATCCATTAAAGAGAGGATGAAGGACGAATTCGAGCGGTATTTCCTCGGCGATAAACTTGCTCAAGAAGTAAGTAGTCAGTTCGAAGGGTCCATTAGGAGACTTCGTGAAGGAGTAATCAGGTGTGTGATCGAAGATCACGACGATATCATTGAAGAGTACATCAATAGAGTCTCTGAAATAAAGAGGAATCATCAAGGAAATTTCGCAGTGATGTTAGCCGTAAGGAAAATGTTCGAAGAAGGGGTGCTGTTCCCATCACTAGAGGGTGGAGGTGTAGAGATAAAGCTTGAAGAGGAGGAAATCATGAAAGAGTTCTTAGCGATCTCTAACAACTTAATGAGAAGAGGGGTTAATGAAGGCGACTTAGCGATTTTGTATAAGATGGATCTTGATTTTAGCAGGGCTGATGAAATACTACTATCAGATTTAACATTAAGACTAAGTGACATCTTTAACTGCATTGAGAGTGCTGAAAAGAGCGAGGATGGAAGAAGAGCCGTCAAGCTGAGGGAGGAGGCGAAGAGAAAGATTGAAGATTTTGTGAACACCCTCGCAAATAAGACCCTCATAAGGTTTAACGAGCCAGCAAATGTCTTAAAGGAGAGATTTCAGGAGCTCATCTACAACATCAGTCAACCCCCTTACGGAACATCTTATAGTAAACATGCAGAGTTGGTGGTGAGACAAGTCTTATGTCAGAACATGTTATTCGAAATCCTCGCCTTCACGAAGTTCGTCAAGCTCGCCTTCCCAGTCATTCCAAGGTGCAAAATAGTGAAGCTAAGTCTTCAAGGGAATAGACGCTATGAAGAGCTTGTTACAGAGTTTGATTCTATAGTTTTGGTTGAAGAGTTAGAGGATGAGCCAATCTTATTAGTTGAAGCTACGACTAGGAGCACTGTTGAGGATTTAGAGGAGAAGACGGAGAAGATTCGAGAGGCATGCAAGCTGCTCACTGAAGAATTTTGGTGGAAGACCTTCGTGCCACTACTCATAGCTCCTCAAGAGACGATGGAGTTGATGAGGGACATGAGTGGAGTGGACTTCCCATGCGTGAAATTCGAATTAAAAGACTTCTTCAATATAAGTAGCAAGGAGCGATTCCTAGAGGAGCTAAGTAGGGATACGAAGAGGGGTTGACGAACCCGCCCTCAAGTTCTTGAGTTCACGAAGTTAAGCGCCATAGTGTGAAGGAGGGCCTCGATCATCTCGCCTAGTAGTTTCGAAGCATTGACAATAAGATCCCCACGACGACAGCTTAACCAAGATGGTCCATTCGAAGCACAGGAACACTTCGAAGGCTCGTTAAGCAAGGATCGTGAACCGATGACCATGAAGTAAGTTCTTAGACAAGAAGCGTTCGGACCTAAAAACCATTAGGCCAAAACGATGACTCCAAGCGATAAAGCCCCAAAGGGAAAGAATGGATTCGCATGAAAATTTAAATATAACCAACCTTAGCATTTTTACATCAATCATTTAAATTTATACGCGAATTTATGTATTCCATCAAGATGGGCCTCCAGCATCAAGCAGCGATAGATTTATATATACCAAGCCTCTCAGACCATGAGCCCTATTTAAAAGGCTCTCCGGAGCGAGCAGCTTCACGAGCGATCCTACGTCGCAGCCCTAACATAGAAAGCCATAAAAACAGGAAAAATTCAAAACAATTATGGAACACATGACCAAAATCTTGATTAAAAAAGAATTGAAAGCTGATCCCTGAACGAGGCGGTCGACATTGACGAGAATATCCCCATGACCAAAATCTTGATTAAAAAAGAATTGAAAGTTTAGAACATCACCTCCCTCGTTACCGGTGGAACTTCTCTGTCATGACCAAAATCTTGATTAAAAAAGAATTGAAAGTTGTATAACCTAACGACTAGCCTAATGAATGCACCACTGGTGTGCATGACCAAAATCTTGATTAAAAAAGAATTGAAAGTTTGGCTTACGCTTGTACACCACTTCACGGCTTTGCAGACATGACCAAAATCTTGATTAAAAAAGAATTGAAAGTCGGGTACTCGGCTTCTAGGACGGGTCGTGGGTAGCTTATGACCTCATGACCAAAATCTTGATTAAAAAAGAATTGAAAGTTGCAAGCTCTTCTATCGAAGTCGCATATCCAACATCTACCATGACCAAAATCTTGATTAAAAAAGAATTGAAAGTCCAGAGCTTCTCGTATAGGTCCCTCCTGAGCTTCACGTGTACCATGACCAAAATCTTGATTAAAAAAGAATTGAAAGTTCGATCCGAGTTCGAAGAGCTGGTCGAAGAGCTGGTGAACATGACCAAAATCTTGATTAAAAAAGAATTGAAAGCCTTATCCCTTAGCTCATCATTAGCTATCTCCCGAATATTTCATGACCAAAATCTTGATTAAAAAAGAATTGAAAGCTGTAGACCCTCTTCAAATTTCTGACAATCCTTTGAACAACATGACCAAAATCTTGATTAAAAAAGAATTGAAAGGCAGGAAGCCGTTAGAGGGAGGTTAGGGATTGTACTACCAAACATGACCAAAATCTTGATTAAAAAAGAATTGAAAGACGTTGTTAATGACTTTCTCTATCTCCTCCTTCGTTCTGACATGACCAAAATCTTGATTAAAAAAGAATTGAAAGTGCTTGAAACCTTTTCAGCGTCAATGATAACGATGTTAACATGACCAAAATCTTGATTAAAAAAGAATTGAAAGATAGATATGGGTAGCATCCTCAGGCAATGACAAGTTCTCTCGACATGACCAAAATCTTGATTAAAAAAGAATTGAAAGTTACCCCGTTCCAACGTTGTTCTGCCGGATAAACGTCCACTGCATGACCAAAATCTTGATTAAAAAAGAATTGAAAGGATCTCCAGCCTGCATTTCCAGCACTTTAACAAATGTTCTACCATGACCAAAATCTTGATTAAAAAAGAATTGAAAGCTTAACTGAAGCCAAAGACCAGCCCTAAACTCCCGAAATACCATGACCAAAATCTTGATTAAAAAAGAATTGAAAGCATGTGTCGTGTCCTCAGGCAATGATAAATCCCTTTTCATGCATGACATGACCAAAATCTTGATTAAAAAAGAATTGAAAGTTCTTCTAATCGGAGAAGGAAAAAGTACTTCTTTTCACCCCATGACCAAAATCTTGATTAAAAAAGAATTGAAAGATAACCGTGGAGTTCCATCAAAGGGTCTGTCTCGAGCTCCATGACCAAAATCTTGATTAAAAAAGAATTGAAAGTCAATGACGTCCCCGACCTTCGCGTCTAGGACGTGAGACATGACCAAAATCTTGATTAAAAAAGAATTGAAAGCCTAGCTCCGTAAGAACGTCGCTGAGAGGTACCCCGATCCATGACCAAAATCTTGATTAAAAAAGAATTGAAAGGAAAGTCGTACTGTAGCAACGTCGTATCCATCGCTTTGAACACATGACCAAAATCTTGATTAAAAAAGAATTGAAAGAGAGACAACCGTTTGTCACTATTATGTTCCTTATCTTTTTTGCATGACCAAAATCTTGATTAAAAAAGAATTGAAAGAAAAGAGAAACTTCAACACGTTTACCACCACGAAAGAAACATGACCAAAATCTTGATTAAAAAAGAATTGAAAGTTTGAAATCGAGAGAATTAAGCAATTCTCTTAACTCTTCTTGCCATGACCAAAATCTTGATTAAAAAAGAATTGAAAGTTGAATCTCTGTGTAAACCTCCGAGAGCGGGATCCCTGCATGACCAAAATCTTGATTAAAAAAGAATTGAAAGACGAAAGATATCCTGTCATTGGAAATACTGACGACGAAACCACATGACCAAAATCTTGATTAAAAAAGAATTGAAAGAGGTGCTGTAAGACCTGCAACCAAAGTCCAACCCTGAACTCTCCATGACCAAAATCTTGATTAAAAAAGAATTGAAAGCTTGCCGATCAACAGGCCTAAATCGTTCCTGTACTCCTGTCATGACCAAAATCTTGATTAAAAAAGAATTGAAAGCTGTATCACTCGGTAGACCTAGGCTTTCCCTCAAGCACTCCATGACCAAAATCTTGATTAAAAAAGAATTGAAAGATGTAAGCTTTTGAGCCTATGAACTTTAAGTTCAATTGCTCCATGACCAAAATCTTGATTAAAAAAGAATTGAAAGTATATCGGGTAGTCGCTCTCGTCTGTGTTCGTGTAGAAGACATGACCAAAATCTTGATTAAAAAAGAATTGAAAGACGGTGAGACTGCGGTGCGGTCTGAGACAAATATCCCGTCATGACCAAAATCTTGATTAAAAAAGAATTGAAAGTCAACGAATGGGCTGTTTTCAATGTAGTATGCTGTAGGCATGACCAAAATCTTGATTAAAAAAGAATTGAAAGACCAGTTTCGAGGCGACACCTCCAGCACTCTGAAAGATGCCATGACCAAAATCTTGATTAAAAAAGAATTGAAAGTCTAGCTTTGTCCTCAGACTCTCTAGTGAACTCTTGTGCATGACCAAAATCTTGATTAAAAAAGAATTGAAAGCTGGGAGGAGGCTTGTACACGGCCGTAACTCTGGTCCTGACATGACCAAAATCTTGATTAAAAAAGAATTGAAAGATGCGGCGGAATTTCACTTTTCTTCCGTAAACTGAAAATACGCATGACCAAAATCTTGATTAAAAAAGAATTGAAAGCGGAGCTCCAATACCATACAACTGCTCCATGTCCAGCTCGATTCATGACCAAAATCTTGATTAAAAAAGAATTGAAAGCTGGTACACCAAGGTGTACGTGGACGCCTAGACTACGTCCTTCACCATGACCAAAATCTTGATTAAAAAAGAATTGAAAGTTGCCCTCTGGAAACACGGCTGGTACCTTGAACGTGTTGCCCATGACCAAAATCTTGATTAAAAAAGAATTGAAAGCTCCTTTCATCAAAGAAACAATGAAGTCAGCAAGATTCTCTACATGACCAAAATCTTGATTAAAAAAGAATTGAAAGGCCTGTACAGCGGGTCAGAAGGGTTCATCTGCCTTAGCCTGCATGACCAAAATCT
>Ga0209080_1001109_pt1 | contig 14390 bp, 12 predicted proteins | sample JNZ110809AmetaG_FD_184123 | JGI IMG/M metagenome (GOLD analysis project Ga0209080, IMG submission 184123) | Hot spring microbial communities from Jinze hot spring, China to study Microbial Dark Matter (Phase II) - JNZ 110809A (SPAdes) (version 3) ...
CATACTGCAGCATTGCTGAGGCGAGCTGTTTCAAGTTGTTTGCGCATGAGGCTTTTCTTGCCGACTCACGAGCCTTCGCAAACACCGGAAACAGTATCGCCGCCAGAATGGCTATGATCGCGATCACGACCAGAAGCTCAATCAAAGTGAAGCCGTGACCGCAAGCAATGGATGACAACAGCCTGTGCATCACGCTGCTTTTGCGTTTCACTTTGCATCACCCCTCGTGGATGGATTTGAGCTGAGCATGATACAGTTACTCGGCGCATAATCGTAGCGCGCTTCTTGCGGTTGTAAAATTCACTTTGCATGCTCTGTTCTTTTGGCGGAGGAGGTGAGTTCACGCAAGGAGCATCCTCTCAGCAATGTCGCACAGCTCTTTCGCCTTGTGCTCATCTTCGGCTTCGGCTATGATGCGCATCAAGTCCTCGGTCGCAGAGCGTCTCAGGTGCACCCAACAACGCGGTGAGTGCCAGATCAGTTTGACGCCGTCTGCATCCTCAACCTGATCGGCAGTTTGGATTAGCTGCCCCATGCGGTGCTTGAGCTCATCTGCTCCCATAACATGAGCGCATTTCAACTTACGCTTGATCATGCAATACTGTGGGAGCTTCGCCACGAGTTGACTTAGTGGTTCTCCCCTCAGCGCCATGAATTCAAGGACGAGCGCCATTCCGCACAGCCCATCCCTCGCATATTGCAGTTGCGGATGGATGACGCCTCCATTGCCTTCGCCGCCGATCACGCCATTGACTTCCATCAATTTGGCACTCACATTCAAATCGCCCACTGGCGTGCGCACCACTTCACACCCGTGAGCTCTCGCTATGTCATCAACTGCCATGGTCGTTGAAATGTTGGTGACTACAATTCCCTTGCGCATGCTCAGCACATGTTCAGTCGCTATGCAGAGTGTCATTTCCTCACTCAATGGCATGCCGCCATCGGCAACGATGACGACCCTATCAGCATCGGCGTCAAATCCAAAGCCCACATCGGCGCCGCTATCACGGACAACCGCTGCGAGTTCCTTCAGGCTTTCTCGTGTTGGCTCAGGCTGACGGGTGAACTTCCCATCAAGGTTGCAGTTCAAGGGAACAATGTCACATCCAAGGCACTTAAGCAACGGTATGGCGACGGTTGATGCCGCGCCATTCACGCAATCAATTGCCACTTTAAACTTGCGCCTGCGTATCTCATCGGCATCAACGAGGCTCACAATCCTTTCAACATGCATTCTTGTTGCCTCATCCATCCAATGCTTTCCAACCCCGCTCCAATCGGCTTGTATGAATGAGCCAGATTCAACAAGCCGCACAAGCTCGTTGATACAATCTTGGTCAACATACATTCCGTTCGCCCCAAAAAACTTGAGCGCATTCCATTCCTCCGGATTGTGAGATGCCGTAATCCCGATGCCACCGTCGGTATGTTCACGGATGTAAAGTTGCAGTGTGGGCGTTGGGACGATGCCAAGGTCAACTGCGTTGCATCCAGCCGACAACAGTCCAGCAAGCACAGCGTGTTTGAACATTGTCCCAGATGGGCGAGTGTCTGTGCCTATGGCGACCGTGATGCTCTCCTTTTTGGATTTGAGCATCACTCCATATGCCGTTGCCCACCTTAGTGCTACATCCGAAGTGAGCGTTTCCCCAACGATGCCGCGCACCCCGGATATGCTCACAATCAACCTCCCCGCCATTTTCCCACTCCCTCCTATGTGCAGCTTTTGGTGTTTTGATGTAAAGCTGAGGATGCAATCGCATCGCCGATTGATTCAGGCGCTCACTCGTCAGAATGCCAGATGTAATATGGCACGGTAACTGCGTCTCAAACTCTTAGACAAACTTTTGTGGGCGAAGTCCCATCGGAGTTGACTTGTGGTGCGCTGTGTCGTAGCCGCGCTGCCATCAATTGCGCTTGTGGGCATTTCTTGGTTCCATGAAGATGCGCAGCTCGCGCTCGTAGTCCTCCTTCGTGTCTATGTCGCGCAGTATCGCATCCGTATCAACCGGAAGCTCAAACACATCGCTTGAATGCTCCGAGATAAACGAGCGCAATCCGTGCCTGCCGTGATATGAAATGAGCTCGTCAATGTATCTTCCGCTCAAAAGGACTGGATGACCACGCCTGCCAGCAAATGTCGGTATGACAATTCCAGAGCCAGTTTGCCTATGCGCTGCGATTAGTGCGTCAACTATTTCATGCCCGATTGCGGGTTGGTCGGCGAGCATGACTATGAAGGATTCAATGTCGCTGGCGCACTCGCGGAGCTTTGTCAGAGCTATGCGAAGCGAATCAATCATCTGCGATTGCTGCATTTCATTTACAGCTACGATTGAGCCCATTTTGATGAGCCGCTCAACCAGTTCCTTTGGCAACCCGGGCGCGATGACAACTATGACGCTATCGGCAAGTGATGAGATGGCATTCTTCACGACCGTCTCAAGGATAGTCAGCTCGCCGAATGGGAGAAGGAGTTTGCAGCTGCCCATCCTCGTGGATTGTCCGGCGGCGAGAACGATGGCGGCAATCATTTGTCGCAGCAACCCCTCGCCCTTTGCATCATCGCCTTAGCCTCTTAGGGAGCTGTAGAGCAAGCCGACGCAGTCCATCTTCAGCGAGATGCTTGTTCCATGTGTTGAACGGCATTTTCAATTTGCTTGGCTGTAAGCGCTTCACCGCTGCTCAACGAGTCCAACGGCAAAGTTAACAGCAGTTGCCGATGTTAATTTGACCTCCCCTCCGGGCAGCTCAAGCGGCATCGTCATCACATCATCATACCGTCCCTCTTGGTAGATGGTGCGACCCAATTCAACTGAGAACCATGTTTTTACCCTGAGCTTTGCCGTCCCGCTTGCGCCCTCAAGCCCCATCTGCGAAAACATCAATGCTGTCATGCTCGGGCTTGATTGCTCAAGCTCAATCACAGCGCATTTGAACTTGCCCTTCTCCTCATACCCGACAAACTTACCCGTGCCGCTCAGCGTGATGCTCTTTGTCTCGCTCACTTTCACATCCGTCTTAAACTCCCATGTGTCGCCAACATTCACATCGCCATCCGGGAAGCCGACGGCAGCACCGGCAAATGCGCTTACATCAATTGGGAGCTTCCCTTCATAGGTGGCTCCCGGCAGATTCTCCGGCTTGAGCACCTTATAGCTCAATGTCTTACCAGTCGGAGTTACAACCATCTCAACTTCGCTTTCCGGCAGCTTCACTGTTTCGGCGGTCCCTTGAGGCGTTGTCACCTGAGCTTGCCCGACGATGTTCATTCGCACGATGTAGTTGCCAGCCTTGTCAACTTTTAGAACGCGCTGCGTCGCTGTGAAGTCCATTTGCATTGGCATCTTCATTTCCGGTGCAAGCCCGCCGGTCTGCATTTGAACTACACCGCTCGCTTTGATGACATATTTGAGCGTCTCGCCCGGCTGATACTTCAACCTGAAGACTTCGGCGAATGGCGTCTTAGGTGTGGCTATAACAAGCAGCATGCATAATGCATACAGCGACCGCTTAACCGCAAACTGCATGCCCGCCATCTTCATCACCCTCCTTTTTGCTCCTTCTGCAGAAGGTGGCGCTTAAAGAACACCACCATGCGCTCTTCATACTCCCGTTGGTGAGCCGCGAACATTTTGACATGCCCAACGCCATCTCCTATCCACAGCTCCTTTGGCTGCTTTGCATGCCGATAAAGTAGCAATGCATCTTCAATGCCGACTTTGTTGTCGGCAGTCCCATGGATGATGAACACAGCCCTTGGCGATATTCGGTCAATGACACGATATGGTGCCACATCCTTTGGATTCACCTTGAGCATGATTCGGAATGTCACCCATGCCGGAATCCCGAGAACTGGCGCCAGCGGTCCGAATGCACGCTTTAAAGTTAACCTCGCCGGTCTATCAAGGGAAGCATATGCGCTATCCGATATGACGGCTTTTAATGCCTCATTCTTTGCCGCTGCCATTACAGCCACTGCACCGCCCATTGAGAAACCAATGATGCCAATCCCAAGGCATGCCTTTGGCTTATTCTCATGCAGCCATTTTATTGCGCCCTCAACATCATTAACCTCAGCCCATCCAATGGTTGGCTTGCCGTCGCTTTCACCGTTGCCCCTGAAGTCAAACATGAGCACGGAAAAGCCGCCACGATGAAGTGCCGGAACAACATCAATGAACCTTGATCGTGTCCCGGGGTAGCCGTGGCATACAAGCACAGTGCAGTGTGTGTCGTTCGTTTTGCTCGCCGGAATGAACCAACCGGCTATGCGCACGCCATCTGCGGCAGCGAATTCAATATCCTCATACTGAAGACCGAAGTCGGATGGGAACCGCGTCAGCGCGAATCTTGGCGGACGGAAGGAGAGCACCACCCATAGGACATCGCTGATGATCCAAAGCAGCACAGTTGCAATGAGCAGCCGCAAAAGGAGCCATCGGATGCGTATCCTGATGATGGAGCCTTCCCTCATCTTTGCCGCTCAAATTTCAACTTCCTCTCCGGGCTTGAGTATTCGGCAGTCTATGGTCTCATTGAGCTCTCTGAGCTTACGCGCAAACTCGTTTGGGTTCGCCTTGATGACGGGGAATGTGTCATAGTGCATCGGAACTACAATCTTGGGGTTAAGCATTATCGCTGCTTCAACTGCGTCATCAATGCCCATGGTGAAGTTATCTCCGATTGGCAGCATTGCGCAGTCAATGCTGTTTCGCTCACCGATTAGCTTCATGTCGCCAAAGAGCGCCGTGTCACCCGCATGGTAAATCGTTGAGCCGTCAATGGTTATGATGAACCCGCAAGCCTCGCCAGTGTAAATGATGTTCGGATGCGTGATGGCAGAGCCGTGCAGCGCAGGTGTTAGTTTGACAGCACCAAATGGGAACTTCGCCGCACCACCGATGTGCATCGGGTAAACTTTTTGGACGCCCATCGTTTGACAGTAGACGCAAAGTTCATATGTGGAGATGAGCAGCGCATCGTGCCCCTCGCATAGCTCAATTGCGTCTCCGAGATGGTCTCCATGCCCATGCGTCACCAAGATGGCGGAAAGCCTCGGAAGCTGCTCAATGCTTATCGGGCATTGTGGATTGCCCTTGATGAATGGGTCAATGATGATGTTGCCATTGTATGAGGTTATGAGGAAGCACGCATGCCCAAGCCATTTCACCTTAGCCATTCAACTATGCCCACTCCTGCGCGGTTGAGTTACGCTTTCGCTCACCGGATCCAAATTGCCATAGGGTTGCGGCGTTGAGCGATCGGCTCACTGTTGCTCAATCAATTCCCTTAGCCCGGCTGGTATCCAATCCCTGCGGTTGCGGGCACTATCAAATGTGGTGTCAATGCGCACCGTGTAAGTCAATTGAACTGGGACTGGCTTTTGCTGTGCCTGTGTCCCGAGCATTGATGCAATCCCACCAGTCATGCTCATAGGCTGCAATGCGCCAAATGGCTCACCGCCCTCCATCGCTGCACCGAGCATGCCAGCATACGCTTGCCCAATGGCGCTCACCATTCCGAGGATTCCGCCGCCGATGCCAGCTTGCGTTGCAGTCTGCATCTGCGGCACAAGCATAGACAGCACCACTGTGTCAGTGTTGAATATCAACTCAACCTCCTCTCGTGAGCTTATGATGCGCCCGTCTCTCACATCAAAGTAGATTACACGCGTCCCCTTTCCTGACCCTTTGAGCTCCTCGGGGAGTTTCTGGGCGCCCATAATCCCCATTGTGCCGAATGCGCCAGCCATCGTTCCACCTGCGAGCCCTCCAAAGCCACCAGCTGCCCCACCAAGCCCAAACAGTGGTGCTGATGGCATTGCACCACCAAGTCCGGGCATGCCACCCATCGGAGTTCCCATTGGCATTCCGGTCGCTCCGATCCCACCATATGCTCCTGCCTCACCACCAACCCCGCTTGCGGCACTAACTGATGAGTAACGAGCCTGCAGATATGCAAGCTTGAAGCGGATGTCAAGCTCATAACTTGTCACTATCTTTGCGCACGGCTTTCCCATCTGCCACTCAAATGCAGCAAGCGAGTGCTTGACATCGCCCCGTATTGTCCCAATGACGGCTTCCGTCTGGGGGGAGCGTTTCTCCGGCCTGTGTATGACGCTGAGGAAGAACAGCTCTGGGCGGATGGCTATTGGCGCTTCCCATGTGGCGCCGATTCTGAGTGGGTCATCTGGAAACTCAATGTCAACTCCGGCTGTGGCGAACGCGAGCAGCGGGTCTATGTCATCGTTCGTAAAGATGTGCCCGTTTGATTTCATTGAGGCGAGCATCATCCTGCGCATCGGTTGGAGTGGCAGTGAAACAACTTGGAACATCTGAGTGCCTGAAGTTGCCGGACCACCTTCGCCACCCATTGCACCACCCATCATTCCGACGCCTGCAGTGCCAGCTGGCGCAAGAAACCAAATCCGCCCATCCTCAACTTCACGGCTAACTTGGTAATATCTGTCCGGCGATATGCCTTGCACCATTTGATTCCAACGCAGCGTTAGGCGGTGCTCAAGGAATGGCAAATCCTCAGTGCGTGCCCTCTTTGGTATTTTTCCCTTAGCCTTTGAGCCAGCCTTAACGGTGTAGAACCAAACTTCTCCGGGGCGGAACTTGAATGAAAGTATCAAGCCTTCAGGGGGCACTTCCAATTGTGCTTGGCGGATTAACCTGAACCTAACAGTGGCTGAGCCGGCATAGTTGCCGTCACCATCCCTCGCCTCAGCGCGAAGTTCATGTTCTCCATCCTTGAGTTTCATCGCATCGGGATCAATTTCGTGCTCAAATGGCGCCCCAATGGCTGTGAGGAATTGCCCGTCAAGCCAAAGGGCGACATATCCAGTCGGATTGGCTTTGCGCAACACAATCTTGAACTTCTCATGCACAGTTGTGCCGTCTTGCGGGAAGACGAACTCAACGCCGCCTTGAGCGAAGAGCAGCCCGTGAAGCAACAGCAGTGCGGCAGCTGAGATGAAATACTTCATCAGCTTGCCGTGTAGCTCCTTCATGGTTTTTTCACCCCTTAAACTTCACACTATGAGGGGACTCACTCAAACGCCATTTGCAATTTTAGCGCCTGAGGAAAATGCCAGCCACATATTTTGACGGTGTGAAGGGCATACCCGTTTCCAATCGTGACGGTGCACTTAAGCTCAGTTGGGACGAAAGCTTTTGCTGACTCGGTTTACATCCCTCTGGCTTCAAACCATGGGCGCAGCTTTGCATATGTTTGCTCAAGCAGCTCTGGTATCACTTTAGTGTTTGCGATGACCGGCATAAAGTTTGTGTCACCGCTCCATCTTGGCACGATGTGTATGTGCAAGTGCTGGTCAATGCCCGCGCCTGCAACCCGCCCCAAGTTCAGACCTATGTTGAAGCCATCCGGACGCAGCACTTCACTTAACGCTTCTTCGCAAAGGCGCACAGCATACATTAGCTCGTGAAGCTCATCATGGCTCAACTGCGACAGCCATCCAACATGCCTATACGGCACAACCATAAGATGCCCGTTGTTGTATGGGTAAATGTTGAGCATGATGAATGAGTGCTTGAGCCTCGCTATGATGTAGTTTTCGGCATCCCTTCCCTCAATGGGCTTGTCGCAGAAGATGCACACGCTCTTTGTTTCCGATGTTGCCGTCATGATATACTGCATCCTCCATGGCGCCCAGATGATGTCATGCACCTTGTTCACATCAATCACCCAGCATTGTGCGCTTTTACACTCAAACCTTGCCCTCAATTATGCGCCTTATGTGATGCGCTGTGTCTATGACGAATTGGTCGGCGGCAGTCCGATACGGTGGGAGCTCAGCCGTCAGGTAGCCATCGTAGCCGATTTCAACGAGCGCCTCATGGACAGCGCGCCAGTTGACATCGCCCTCAAACAGCCAAACGAACTCACGCCTCCTCAGGTCAAAGTCTTTGATGTGAACCCTCTTTATCCTTTTGCCGAGCATCCGTATCCATTGCTCCGGGTAGCCGATTATGAGTATGTTGCCCACATCAAAGTATGCGCCAACATAGCCATTGCCCTCATTCAGCTCATCAACAAACCGGCAAAATTCAATCGGCGACAGAAGGAAGCGATTCCACACATTCTCAATGAGCATGAGCACACCCTCTCTTCTCGCCACCTCGCGCAAATGCTTGAGCGACTTCATTGATATCTCCCAAGCTGTTTTGTAATCGGTGTGCTCGTTCACGACGCCGGGAACAACGAGCACGGCTCCTGCGCCAACAATTGAAGCCAAGTGTAGTGCCCTCTCAATGCCCTCAATTCCTTTTCTCCTCGTTTCCTCATTCGGCGATGATAGCGGGAACTGCCAATGCACGCCACCCATGATGCTGTGGATTTCAATCCCGCATTCATCCGCCACCTCCTTAATTTGCCTTGCTTCATCCTCGCTGTTCGGCTGCGGTATTTCAATCCCATCGTAGCCGGCTCTCTTAACAAGTTCCATGCGCTCGTTCAGGCTTGCATCCGGGAGCACAGTGCCAAAGTAAATTCCGGCTTTCATCCACACCACCTCGTCAGTGCGTTTTATTTCCCGTCGGTTTGCATGTCACCAACCTAACGCATACTGTAGCATTAAGCAGCTCAGAATGCTAAACTGACGGCACTGACTCAGTGCCTTGCCGGAAGCTTAAATTCTCCCGCAGGTGGATTTGTGGGGTGAAGGTGATGCGGTCTTTTGCTGAGACCATCTTGCAGCTCATTGAGGCATGCACATCAACGCTTCCACAGGATGTCTTCAAAGCGATTGAGGATGCATACCATTCTGAGTGTTCAAACGCTCTTTCGCAGCTTGCGTTGAGCATGATGCGTGCCAATGCAATTGCAGCGGCTATTCACCGTGCCCCAATTTGCGAGGACACAGGCATACCGACCTTCTATGTCCGTTGTCCGAATGGGACGAAGCGCAGTGAACTGATTGCCCGGATAAAATACGCAGTTGAAGAAGCCACATCAATTGGGCTGCTCCGCCAAAACTGCATTGACAGCATAACTGGTGAAAGCTCACCAAACAACATCGGCTTAGGTGTGCCACTCATTCACTTTGATGATGGTGAAATTGAGGCTGATGAAATTGAGGTGCGCTTGTTGCTCAAGGGTGCCGGGAGCGAAAACCAAAGCAGGCAATATTCACTCCCGTGCGAACTTGATGGCTTTGGGCTTGCGGAGCGGAATGCCAGTGGCATACTCAAATGCATTCTTCATGCGCTTTACATGGCGCAGGGATTTGGGTGTAGCCCTGCCTTCATCGGCGTTTGCGTTGGCGGTGATAGGGCATCCGGGTATGAGTGCGCAAAGCGCCAGTTATTAAGGTCACTGGACGATGAGAATGAGGATGCGCGGCTTCGCCGAATTGAGCTTGATGTTGTGCGCCTCGGGAACAAGCTTGGCATAGGCGCGCTTGGCTTTGGTGGCTCGCGCACTTTGCTCTCGTGCAAGGTCGGCAAGTTGCACAGGCACCCGGCATCATTCTTCGTCTCGGTTGCATACATGTGTTGGGCATACAGGCGGTTGGGAGTGGTCGTGGATGCGAATACGGGGGAGTTGCTCCGCTGGCTTTACGAACCGGCTCGCGTTGGAGAGGGCGTTGGGTTTGCGCTCCCATGCGATGTAAAGGAGCTTTCAACACCGCTCACCGAGGGCGATGTGAGGGGGTTAAAAGTTGGGGATGTGGTCAAGCTCAACGGGGTCATTTACACGGGCAGGGATATGGTGCACATGCGCCTTCACCAATCTAAAGCCCCGGTTGACTTGCGCGGCTGTGCGATTTACCACTGTGGTCCAATGGCGGTGAGGAAGGGTGATAAATGGGTTGTGCTTGCAGCCGGTCCTACGACGAGCATTCGTCACGAGCCATATCAGGCGAGCGTGATTGAGAGACACGGTCTAAGGGCTGTGATCGGAAAAGGTGGGATGGGGGCGAGGACTAAGGAAGCGTTAAAGCGCTTTGGCGCCGTTTACCTTCACGCCATAGGTGGTGCTGCGAAGCTTTATGCGGACTGCGTTGAAGATGTTGAAGGTGTTTGGTGGCTTGATGAGTTTGGTCTCGTTGAAGCCATGTGGAAGTTGAGGGTGAAGGACTTCATTGCAGTGGTGACAATGGATGCGCATGGAAATAGCCTGCACGATGCCGTTAGGGAGAATTCAGCTCGTGAGCTTGAGCGCATCATGCACTCAATCAATCATCCAGGCGCTTACGGCGAGGTATGAGATAAACCCGAGAGCCATTGCGACCACTCCCGGGATAAGGAGCACGATGACGGCTTTGGCTGAGCTGAGTTTGTATGTCTGGCGAACCGAGAGGTAGAGGAGCAAGCATGTGTAGCCAACTGTGAACAGGACAAACAGAACCCAAAAGTATGCGGCACCCGGCGTCAACTCCGGAGATGTGAAGCGAAGTATGAGCGCCATCGGCAGGTAAAGTATGAAGGGCGAGAATGCACATGCAGAACTGCACATGAAGCTGAGCCCGCGCGGTGGCGCACCGACAAGCTCAGCTGCCAAGTTGACGATTGCGGAGCGAACAAACCAATAGGCTGGGTAAAAGACGACGGCATACAGCAGGATGGAGGGCAAGTTAGGCAAACGCCTTATGATTGGTGATGGCACCCAACCACCGGCTTCACCTATGATGTGCAGTGCTACACAAAAGCTTATGCCTTGAAGGCAAGTCATCGCTGCTGATGCGAGCAGCGGCTTCTCATCGGCTGCGTGGAGAAGCGTCTCAGCGCACTGCCATGGGTTAAGTGTGAATGCGGATAACTTGAGTGCGTCCCTGAAGGCGCTAAGTAGCCATCTCCACGCGAGTTGTGATGCGCTCTTTAATCCGAGAGCGCTCTCAATCGTCTCCACATTATCACGCAATGGCTCACTCAAGCGAGCTCACCTCACTCGCGCTGGCTCAATTGCTAACTCGCTCACCAACTTGCGCAACAGCCAAGTCGGGCATAAGTGTAAGTCAAGCAAGAGCATACTCCTGAAGTCGGACGGGTATGATGTGGTTGTCAAAATGTCCCATAGCCCTTTCCTGTAACGCAGTTCCTTGACCCTCGGCTTGCCCTTTATTCCGGCTCTTTCGGCTGCATAAGAGATGGCGTCTTGCAATCCGCCGAGCTTATCAACGAACTTGAGCTTACATGCCTGTCTTCCGGTGAGCACGCGTCCATCAGCAAATGGCTTTATTTTGCTCACAGGTAAGTTGCGCCCAGCAGCTACATCCTCCAAGAATTGGTTATACACATCGTCAATCAGTTGCTTGAGCAGCTGGCGTTCCTCTGGGCGCAGCTCCCGGAAAAGGGAACCGGTGTCCTTAAACGGACCGCTCACGATTGTCTCGGCATCCACGCCGAGCTTATGCATCAGCTGGCGCAAGTTGACGATGGCAATCAAAGCGCCTATGCTTCCGGTTAGAGTTGACGGCGATGCAAATATCGCATCCGCAGCGCTGGCGATGTAGAACCCGCCGGAGGCTGCCACTTCACCCATGGAGACGACAATTGGCTTTCCGGAGCGCTTGAACTCCTTGATGGCTTGATAGATTTCTTGTGAAGCTGATGCGCTGCCACCGGGGCTGTTAATGCGGATGACAACGGCTTTTATGAATGGGTCTTCGCGCGCCCTCTCAAGCAACTTTACAATTGACTCAGAACCGACAGTGCCGTAACCGCTAATTCCGTCAACGATTACACCCTCGGCTTTGATTAGCCCAACTGTGCCGCCAATGATACCGACGCCACTTACACCTTCAACGCCGGCAGTCACAAGCAGCGCAAGTGCAAGCATCGCCCCGAATAATGCCACAACAGTTCCGAGACAGCCGAGGCAACCGATGAATATCGGCAAACCATACTTGCTGATGCGGCGCTCGCGCTTCACCTCGCTCACGGTTCGCTTCACCTCCTGCGAAAGACCTTATCGTAAGACAATTCAATTGCGCTCTCAATCGCCCATGATTCAGTTACTGAGCTCGCCATTAAGTGCCATTGTCATTTGGTTGTTGCTTCGTTACTATCATAGCATGAATGCGGTTCACTCGCAATGTGACTTGCGCCGTCTTGAGCCATCAAGACCAAAGCAACCGGTGGTGATATGGAAAATGCGCCATCTGAGCAAGCCTAAATGGTGCAGTGAAGGTTGGCGTGCGTTGTGGTTGTTGGCTTTCCCACTCGCAGTTGCTTTGCATAATGCCCGTGCCCAATCGTCACTCCAAAACTACCAAGTCATCATGTGGAGCACTGACCCAGTTGCTGAAAATCTTTCGCTTTGGTTTCAGCGGCTCCGTGAGTTGGAGTTCACGGCGGAGCAATGTTATCGCGGGCGAGACCCAAAACCTTTTGTGCAACACGGCTTTGGCTTCTATGTTGAAAACCTTGTTCCACAACTTGCGTTCCACCATGGTCGGCGCAAACTTTACGACGAGGATTTTCGCGGCTACACGCAAACGCGCGACAAAAGATTTTTGATCCGAAAACCGTGCTTTAACGACCCCGCATTTTGGGACGAAATCACGAAGTATCTGACCGAAATGGCGCAACGCTACGCACCTTATCGCCCGCTGTTTTACAACCTGCAGGATGAGCCATCAATTGGCGCTTTCGCATCGCCAATGGACTATTGCTTTTGCGAACACACCCTGAAAGCATTTCGCGAGTGGCTCAAAGTCCGGTATGGCTCGCTTGAAGCGTTGAACCGAGAGTGGGAAACAAATTTCAGTTCGTGGGACGAAGTTGTCCCGATGACAACTTACGAAATCAAGGAGCGAGAAAGAGAAGCGTTAAGGACAGGACGGCTTGAAAATTACGCACCTTGGGCTGACCACCGTGAGTTCATGGACATCTCTTTCGCCCAAGCCATCGCGAGGATGCGCCAAATCATCCGTCAAGTTGACAAAAATGCACTGGTCGGTTTGGAAGGGACACAGATGCCGAGTGCTTGGGGCGGTTACGATTTATGGCGACTGTCACAAGTGATTGACTGGGTTGAGCCTTACGACATTTGCAACAGCCGAGAAATCTTCCGCTCTTTCATTCCGAAAGGTTCGCCAATTTTGGCGACGGTTTTTGGAATGGATTACGACCGAATTAGGCTGAGGCTCTGGTGGTTGCTCCTTCATGGCGACAAGGGCTGTATCGTTTGGGATGACGAAAAGAGCCGATGCGTTGACAAAAGCAAACCTGATTTGCCGCCAACTGAGCGTGGGAAGCGATTGGCTGCAATCTTTAAGGAGATCAAAACTGTTGCGCCGTTGATTTTCAGACTTGAGCCGGTTATTGACCCAATCGCAATTCACTACTCACAAGCAAGCATTCGCGCCCACTGGATGTTTGACTCGCGGGAAGACGGCGATACTTGGCCGAGGCGTTTTTCGTCTTACGAAGCCGTTCACTCCCGCTTTGCCAAAGCGCGAGACGCTTTTGTCCGGCTCACAGAAGACTTAGGCTTCCAATTCTCGTTCGTTTCATACGAGCAGATTGAACGAGGTGAATTGATGCGGCGCAACTTCAAAGTTTTGTTGCTCCCGCAACCCGTCGCCATGTCAGCGAAAGAGTGCGAACAAATTAAGGCGTTTGTGCAAAGGGGCGGAGTTGTGATTGCCGACAATATGACCGCAACGATGGACGAACATTGCAAGAGGTTGCCGAAAGGGCAATTGGATGATTTGTTCGGCATCGTCAGAAAAAGTGTTAGTTGGTCACCTATGCCAAGTGGCGGTGAGGCTTGGGTGACAAAAGATGAGCCATTAGCGGTTTATGAACCAGACATTTCCGCCACGACTGGCAAACCAATGTTTCAAGCGAAAGCACCAGCGGCTATCGTCAACCGTTACGGCAAAGGGTTTGCGATTTACCTCAACTTGGACATGCGCGATTACGGCAAACTACGGCTTTCGCCACCTAAAGGAAGGTCGCACCGTGAATTGATGCGAAGGTTGTTCAAGATGGCTGGCTTGGAAGCACCGGTCAAAGTTGTCAATGCTGATACGGGACAAGAGGTCGCTTGCGTTGAAATTTGGCGATACAAGGGTGTTAACGCCGAGTATGTCGCGCTAATTCGCAACCCAGAATTTCGCGCCGATGAAATGCGTTCCGTTGGTTACCCAACGAACGAGGCGATAGAAAAGCCTGAACGAATTCGTATTGCCTTCCCGAAAAAAGCCCACATCCGCAATGTCATCACTGGTCAAGACTATGGCGTAGCAGCACAAGTGACTGCTACACTTGACCCTTGGATGCCATTGATTTTTGAGTTGCGCTGAGTCGGTTCATCGTTCGCAGCAAGCAGCGAGACCAAATGGTTTGGCGTCTCACTAATTTTTTGGTGGCAATGCCTTCGCATTTCAATGGTTAAGTTGAATTAGCAAG
>Ga0209080_1001110_pt1 | contig 14385 bp, 14 predicted proteins | sample JNZ110809AmetaG_FD_184123 | JGI IMG/M metagenome (GOLD analysis project Ga0209080, IMG submission 184123) | Hot spring microbial communities from Jinze hot spring, China to study Microbial Dark Matter (Phase II) - JNZ 110809A (SPAdes) (version 3) ...
CTATAAATCATTGTATTATTTTACAACATAATTCTGATACTACACATAATGAACATTTAGGATTTCTCGATGTGCATACCCGTCTTCCATGCATAATTAACAACATATGTAATTTTGATAAACTATCAACATCACCTTCTAGGAACTTAACTACCTTTAATCTGATATCCTCGTATCCATCTCCAGGATTCGCTATACCTAGTCTTCTCACGATTCTATTTATATGTGTGTCTATTGGAAATGTAGGCTTCTTTAATACCAAGAGCAGAAACACGTCTGCTGTTTTAAAGCCTATGCCAGGTAATTCCAGAAGCATCTTTCTCGCCTCCTCAACATCAAGGGGAGCAATCTCTCTAAAAAATTCAGGTTTAGAACTTATGACATAAGCTAACTTTTTTAGGATATCGCTTTTCCTATTAGCTAAACCTGCTACCCTTATAGCGTTTTTTAGACTCCCATCATCTATTGCAAGTATATTTTTAGGTGTTACTTCTTTAACCATATTCTTTAAAGCATTAAATGCTCTTATAGCATTTCTATCACTCGTGTTTTGACTTAGTACTATTGTCACTAATATTTCAAAGTAGTTCAATTCTGTATTTTGATTAGACTTTATAGCAATATTTACAACAAATTCATTAAGATCCATAGCATAGATGTTAGATAGATTGAATATGAGTTTTTTCACCATATCTTTATTCCATAGACATTCTCTAGCCACATGCTTCACCTAAAACATGCTAGATAAAACATATCTCAAAGTCCATAGGATATACTGTCTAGTGTTTTTATGCAGATACACATAAATATTCTTAATAATTAATATCGCTCTAGAAATATCTAATATACAATAACTTAATTTTAGAAAAACATATACATATTTCTAGTGGTTAGCTAGATATTGATGTAAATAACTCATGCTAGATGGTGAACTAGGCAATGTCGTTATCAATAGTCATACCAACATTCAATGAAAGAGAAAACATAGATATACTTGTGAGAGAGATAAGGGAAAAAGTAGTATTGACACACTACGATATGGTTATGGTTGATGACAATAGTCCTGATGGTACTTGGGCTATAGCGCTAGAAAATCTAAAGAATAATGATGTAGTCATTAGAAGAATTAATATGAAAGGCTTATCTTCTGCTGTTATTGACGGTATTATTTTCTCGCTGACAGAGTATGTAGTTGTTATGGATGCAGATCTACAGCATCCTCCCGAAGTTATAAATGATATCATCAGAAAGTTGAAGGAGGGACACTATGATCTTATTGCAGCATCTAGATATATACCTGGAGGAGGTGTTAAAGGATGGTCTAAGTCAAGGTTAGTGATATCGAAAGGCGCGACCTTAATAGCTAAACTACTGCTTCCAAATGTTCGAACCTTATCAGATCCTATGTCGGGGTTCTTCATGGTTAAAAGAGATATTGTTGATAGAAACAGAGATAAGCTAAACCCCATGGGCTTCAAGATACTTCTGGAAATTGTTGAGAGATGCTATCCTAAAAAGGTTGCTGAAGTACCTTATACCTTTAGGGCTCGTGTCTATGGAAAAAGTAAATTGGGTATGAAGACTATAGCTAATTTTCTTATACATGTGCTAAGGTTATCTAACTGGAGACCAGTTAAATTTGGTCTTGTTGGTCTTAGTGGTACCTTTATAAACCTAGTTACCCTATGGCTCTTGGGTTTGGTTTCTCATGTAGTTGTTGAACAACTATTTGTATTAGGAAGTATTATAGCTATAGAGGTGAGTACTTTATGGAATTTCTTTCTACATGAGATATGGACGTTTAGGGATAGAAGAACAGGCTCAATGATGAAAAGGATTTCATTGTTTCACGTAGCAGTATTGCCTGGAGTAGCTGCACAATATATATCAGCTATATCGATTAAATACGGACTTGCTCTAAACCCCATAATTTCTCAAACAATAGGTATCGTTATAGGATTTCCAGTTAACTACATATTTAGCGAGTTAGGTATATGGAAAAGCTATAGATAGTTCTATAATCTACATATCTTCTTCACTTATTTAGACAAAAGTTCTACATACGCTTTCAATCTACTTAAAATATCCGTTTTTTGATTCTCATCTAATGTAGATAGGTATGTTGTTGCTATAACATCGAACCAGTCTAGTGCTGCCAGCATAGCATCATAAGGACATAGGTGGCTTTCTTCTGAATCTAACAGAGATTCATCTCTTGCACATGATTTATGCATAGAGGCTCCACATACAGAACATTTAATGGCTTCTTCATCTGAAACATGTTTACCACAAATGACACACACGCTCTTTGACTCCATTACTGGTCACCTGGTCCGTGAATTCATCATTTATCAGTTAACCCAGCGTTAGCTCATCTATGAATATTTAAATAGTTGCCATATAATAGGCTTATATGGTGAGTTTAATGAAAGCGGTAATTCTTGCTGGTGGTTTCGGCAAGAGATTGAGACCTTTAACTGACGATAGACCCAAATCCATGGTGGAAATATGTGGAAGACCGTTGGCTGAGTGGCAGATTCTGTGGCTAAAGAGATATGGTATTACTGAGTATGTGTTTCTCCTAGGATATGCAAAAGAGAAGGTGATAGAGTATTTTGGGAGTGGTAAAAAATTCGATGTTAGTATAAGTTATGTAGTTGAGGACGAACCCTTGGGTACTGGTGGTGCTATTAAGAATGCTGAACCAATTCTCAAAAACGAAGAGGTTTTCATCATAATTAATGGTGATGTAATAACAGATCTAAATCCTCTTGAAATGTCTAAAAAACTTGAAGATAATTCTTTAGCCGTTATTGCATTAGTTTATATGAGGAGTCCTTATGGTATAGTTAAGGTTGAGGAAGATTATGTAGTAGAATTCGTAGAAAAACCTGTAATAGAACACACGATAAATGCTGGTATATACATCATGAAATCACAAATACTAGATTATTTACCGGTAAAAGGAGATATCGAAAGAACTACATTTCCATTACTTGCAAGTAAGAAACTTCTAAAAGGCTACATATATAGAGATGCGTTTTGGAAATCCATAGATACTGTTAAGGATCTAGAGGAAGTCACACAGATTCTCAAGAATATGTACCCGGATATCTGTCTAGATGATAGATCTAATAGAGCTCGAGCCATGTAGCAGTCACATTTTATTTAAGTTCACTTAAAATACCATCGTACAGTATGTACTTTCGTGTAGCAAAATCGAGTACTCTTGGATCATGTGATACAATTACTATAGATGTTTCAAAATCTTTGCTTATTCTATTCATTAATTCGAGAACTCTCTTAGCATTATCCCAATCAAGATTAGCAGTAGGTTCGTCAGCCAAAAGGAGAGAAGGAGTAACTGTTAGAGCTCTAGCTATTGCCACTCTTTGTTTTTCCCCGCCACTAAGAAGCTTAACTTTAGTGTTTTCTTTTCCCTTTAAACCCATGTACTCTAGCAAGCTCAATATTCTGGACTGTCTCTCGTATTCGCTCAAGCCCGCTATCGCTAATGGGATCTCCATATTTTCGTACACGTTAAACTCATCTATAAGACCATAGTCTTGAGGAATATAGCTAATTACATTAGATCTAAGGGCCGCTAAACCATCTTCGTCTAACATAGATAGATTATAGCCGTCTACTATTACTTCTCCTTGATCCGGTTTCTCTAAACCGGCAAGAATTTTGAGGAGCGTAGTTTTACCGGCACCACTAGGTCCATGTATACAGACTATTTCCCCTCTATAAACATAGAGGTTGATGTTTCTCAGTACAGCAATATTTTTACCTTCAATTGTATAGTACTTCCATACATTTTTTGCAATAACAACAATACGCTTCATCTTCTAATCACCTTGTATATGACTTCGGCTACCAAGATTGTATTTACTAGATGTACCAAAACCATAACTATATATGTAAGAGTGAAACTGGTTATAAATAGAGAATATGAAACCGAAATAATAATTATACGAACTAATAGATAAACAAATAGACAGAAGATTACAGCAATCCTCTTTGCACCCGATAGAATTAATGTAATTACGAACTGTTTAACAATCTTTTTATCAGCTAGATAAGAGGCTAAAATCATTATTATGGATAATACGACCATTGATGTAAATATCTCAGGAGCTCTGTAAACAAAAAGATACATTAATGATGCAATACTGAAGAACATAGTATAAATGCTTCCCCGCCCCATTAGCGAGAGTTTTATTGATTTAAAAGCTATCTCTCTATACAACTAATAACACCACCCACAGCCTTAGAGAGTGCTAAACGTTGGATTGACGATAAGGTTCTGGTGGTGAGATCCTCAATGCTCCATACATCGACAATAGTTGTATACTTTACTCCGTGGTCTATTCTCTCAACATATATCTCTACTGATGATACTGTAGTTAGAGCTCTTCTATATATAAGCTCTATCCTGATCATGTAGTAGTTCTCTTCAACTACGCTTTCTATTTCATCTATATTAAAGAAATCATCGTCAATCAAGAAAGATTTAAGGCACTCTACCAGTACATCATTTGGCACATATTTATCAACAATATAGCTAAAGGTGCTAGAAATACTTTGTGGTTTGTATTTTCCTATTCTACTAGATAGTTGTGATGTTATAATGTAGGTGGATGCTATAGATGAGATAAGGTAGGTAACTATAGCCAAACTCTTTAGTATTCCTAAAGAAGATACTACTAGTATGGGGAAGATCATCGATGTTACTGTCAACAATATACCTAGAGTTGCTATGGCTATGAAGAGCTCTTTTGTGATTCCCTCAATAAAAAGGGTGTGACCCATATCGATTAATTTCTCTACTAAACCTCCGCTAACAGCATATACCATTATTACTGATATCATGAAAGATATAACTAGGCTTATAATTGACTTAACTGTTGGAACATAAGTTCTACTGTAAACCTTAACTCCAAACTGAGTAGGCTCTTTAAGAACTACATAGTTAAATTCTGTGACAAGGTCATCAAAAATGTCTCTATAGAGGTTGTAGTCATCAAAACCTATTATAATGGTTTTCAAACTACAGTATCTTGGACATATGTTTTCGATAACACTCCTCGTAAAAGGCATTATTATAAGTTTTTCTGGATCTTCAATCTTAAGGCTTAAACCACCTATAGTTCCTATGCTGTGAACTACGTATACACCTGGTATAAGCTCTATGTCGGTCAAAGGAGTCATGCTAGCCTTAGCAATAGTGATATTATATCTACCTAGAAGTTTAATAATAGATTTCTCTGACACTTCAGAGTTTCTATCAATTAATACTGTACCTTCATTTACACAATACTCTAAAAGTATTGTGAGGAGTTCATTATTTGGATAGTAATCAATGTCACATCTAGTTAGAAGTGCATAAAAATCTTTTCCATCAATTTGAAGTGGTGTAAAAACTTGGACTACAGCTACATACTTATGTCCGATTTTGTCGAGAATATCTGAAGGTACTATTGTATCAGATACAGTTAATAGACTAAAATTGGGTTCTATATTTAGTGAATATGAAGAGAAACTGAAGGTTGTAGCATATGATGAATTGAATGCTGAAACATATAGCGTCAAGAATATCAATAGCATCTCGATTGAGATAAAAGACTTTTTAACAATATTTTTAACAAGTTTCAATGTTGGAGAAACTAGTCTTATTTCTCCTAAGTGATCTTCTTCAACAAAACCTTGATACTTCTTTGCAATAATAAATAAAGATATAGCAAAAAGGGTCAAAGGAGGTAAGAGCACTAATAGGCTTTGATTCATATCTTTACCCTACACCGACTACTAGATACAAAATAGTGTTGAAAATTACAGCTATTCCGCATCCTAATAGGAACAGTATAGCGAATATTATCATTTTTTCATGAACCTCTACACCCAGCCTCACCATCAACATCTTTATTGCATAAACAACTAGTGAAAGCACCCCGATATCTGGAGGCATAGTCATACCCACAACAAACCCAAAGGGAGAAAGAACCTTCCTAAGTCCCGCAATAACAATCAGTAAACCTATAAAAGCACCTAGGACAATTACAGATATGGAGGTTGATCCTAGTTTTCCGCTATATATAGATGCCATCCATATTACACAAGGTATCCATCTTGTCAAAGGCATATAATCTGATTCAAATCCATATACATGTGTCATTATATTGCCGTAGATATATGTCGTGAAACTTCCTACAAATATACCTATACCAAAATATAGCAAAGCCTTCACAACACTATACTTAAAGAGTCTAGCAAGTCTTAGAAGATTCAATGAGGCACCACCAATTACTTGAGGCATAGGTATACCTGTATACGGATCTAGAGTAGCGTATATCTTAATATCTCTAAAACCAAAGAAATACATATAGAAAGTTACAAGAGGTAAAAGTGCTTGAGATCCAGTACCTGTTTCACCTACAACCCGAAGATTAGCTAAAGTTAAAAGAATATGGATGAAGATCAGAGGAAGTGTATGTATAAGAATGGTAGAGATACCACCAATTACTAGAGCGAGGTATAACATCAGCAAAATCATTGCGACACCTAGGATGAAGGCTGTTCCTTCCATTCTCATTTTCAAGATCATGTTCAGGCTCATGTAGAGAGTCGTACTGTAAATGATGAGGTAAAATAATGTGACTATTAGCACCACACCTATATTCAATCCTATAGATATTGGTGAATAATTGTAGAGAGCTTCTTCATAGCTTATGGCAGGCGCTGTTTTTACACTAAATAAAGCAATAGATAAAGGAATTAAAAGTAAATACGTAGAAACAGAGCCCATAGAAATACTCTTTAACGGATATAAGGGAATTAAGACTAGAAGACCGATAAGTATGGGCCAAAATGATAATGCTAAAACAGCACCGGGAGCCACTGTTGAGACTATAGGTGTAAGATCCAATACTAGGTTCATCCTCATGGCTATAAACTGTAATGAAAAACCTAGGATAATGAGAGTAACAACAATTTTAATGGATATTGAACTCTTCTGCAGAAGTTTAATCAAGATTGCCGAAGCCAATCCAATCGGGTACTTAAGTCTTTCTTTTTCTATGAAATGATTCCTGAATGCAAAAGCTATTAATGCTCCACCAAATGATATGAGAGCCAAAGCTATATATGTAGGTAGTGCTACGAGATCCGGAAAAGAGCCACTAAATATATATTCTGGTATGGCTATATCCATTCCATAAGCGTTCAATCTATTCGATACATGTCTTAGAAAACCAAACGTTATATACATTCCAGATGATAGTGTGGTTGTCATACAGATACCAAAAGCCAGAGCTATAGCTGTGATAAGATCGTAGCTACTATACCTAACGTCAATAATCTTAAATATAGCCATTACGAGAAAAGGCACAATAATTAAAGATATTTCTGATGTCGTATAGCCCGAAATAGCATATGTATAACTATCAATGAATCCTAGCAAAAGTCCTATAAAGAGTCCAACCAAGATGCCTTTCTTCATATTAATCGCCATAATCTTTCTGAAGACAAACCCAAATTACTAGAATATAAATGTACTTCACGACCTTATTAATTGGTGTTAATGTGACCATAAAATTATGTATTCTATTATCAACTTAATCAAAGTCTGCTACTTAGTATGTAGAATGTATGTTTATTGTTCTTCACGCTTCTCTTCTGTTTCTCTCTTACGTTGTTCTGGTACCTGCTTAAGCATTTGTTTAATTCTTTCAATTCTTTCAATTGCTTCGAGCCACATAACAATATCGCGAGCCTCATCATATGAGGCTTCATCTTCACTAATCTTCTTAACACGATTAATTAATAGATTTGATATTTTCTTCTCTAATTCAGTTAAAACACCTATTACACTAGCTTCTGCTACTTCTTCCTCGGTTTTAACTACCATAACTCTTCCATGTATAGGACACATTATTTCACCACTACGAAGTTTAAACAAAGGCGACCTACATAGGGGACATACTTCAGCTAATAGTATAGCACCACTACGCATTAATTCTACTGAACGTTTCACTACAGTATCTCTATCAATATCGCTCACCATTCTTCATACCCATGGCGAGTGATTCAACAATTTGTACTTCCCGTTAATTAGAATATAAAGACATCTGCTGCATTAACCCTAGAATAATGACACAAAGAAATATATACCGAGAACATAACCTATAGTATATGGGGGTAGACATATGGGTAAAATAGGTATAAGGTTTGGTGAGGCACTAGTAGGTGAAGGTAATGAGGTAGCTCACATCGATTTAATAATTGGTGATAAAGATGGACCTGCAGGTATAGGATTATCATTTGGCTTGGCCCATCAAACCTATGGTCATACGAAACTCTTTGCAGTCTTAACACCAAATCTGCTTGTGAAGCCAGTTACACTACTAGTTCCTAAGGTAACCATAAGAAATATGTTTCAAGCAGAACTAATATTTGGTCCAGCACAATATGCTGTAGCTAAAGCTGTAGCAGATAGTGTGGCTGAAGGAATTATACCTAAAGACATCGTAGATGATGTTGTTATAATCTGTGGGGTCTTCATACATCCTGCGGCTAAAGATAAGGATAAAGTGTATAGATATAATTATGAGGCAACAAAGATAGCTATAAAGAGAGCAATGTTAGGAGAGCCAAAGATAGACGAAATACTTGATAAAAAGGATAAAGTTGAACACCCATTCTATAGACCTAGATAATTACTTCAATAAATAGAACTACATCGTTATATTCATCTTTTTAAGTACTTCCTCAATATCTTTCACAACAATTTCTGCATCACGTGAAGCATCAATTTCTATCAACAAGTTTTTACGACGATAGTAATCTATTACAGGTTCAAAAGTTTGTTTATATACTTGGTATCTAGTTCTAACTACTTCTGGTTCATCATCCTTTCTCTTTATTAATTGGTGTCCACAAACATCACATATTCCAGGAACTTTAGGAGGTTTCCATTTAACGTTATAGATAGCACCACAATTAGGGCATATAAGTCTTCCCGATACCCTTTCTACAATAATCTCTACTGGCGCTTCAAATAGAAATACAGCATCTATTGATACTATTTTATCTAGTTCTTCTGCTTGTTTAATTGTTCTAGGAAATCCATCAAGTATAAATCCATTTCTACATTCAGGACCTTGAAGAACTTTTTTAATAACTTCTATCACAATTTCATCGGGAACCAGTAATCCTTTTTCAACATACTGCTTAATCTTTAAACCTAGATCTGTTGCTTTGGCTATCTCTTCTCGAAAGATATCTCCAGTTGATATATGTGGAATTCCGTATTTCTCTCTTAGCATCTTAGCGTATGTACCTTTACCTATACCTGGAGGACCTATGAAAACTAGCTTCAATACGTTTTCACCTAATCGATATATGGTACCACGCCTGTATATTAAATTCTTATTCACAATCATGTACATGAAGTACAAATATTTTTAAACTTTTTCGAGAAATGACGTTAAGGGTTCAAACAATATGGATAAGAGTTTAGAGTATTTATTTAAGCCTAGATCAGTAACAATAATTGGTGCCTCGAGAGAGCCTGGGAAAGTTGGACATGCTATACTGAAAAATATAATTGAGAGCGGATATAAGGGAGAGATATATCCAGTAAATCCAAAAGCAGACAAAATACTTGGTCTGGATGTATATAAATCTGTCTCAGAAATTCCAGGCGATATAGATCTAGCAGTAGTAGTAGTACCAGCTCATGTGGCATTAAGTACCTTAGAGGAATGTGGCAAGAAGGGTGTTAAGCACGCTGTCATTATTACAGCTGGATTTAAAGAAGTAGGAGGTGAGGGTATTGAAAGAGAGAAAAAGTTAGTAGAAATAGCTAAAAAGTATGGCGTGAGAATTGTCGGCCCTAACTGTCTAGGCATTATGGATCTCTATACCCCCATTAATGCTTCATTTGGACCTACTCCTTTAAGAAGAGGAGGAATAGCATTTATATCGCAAAGCGGTGCACTACTTTCAGCAATACTTGATTGGTCTTTGAAAACCGGTATAGGATTTTCAAAAATAGTTAGCTTAGGCAATAAAGCAGATCTAAACGAATCTGATTTCATAGAGTACTTAGGTGAAGACCCTGAGACCAAGGTCATTCTGCTGTATCTTGAATCCATAACTGATGGCAGGAGATTCGTAAGCATAGGTGCTAGTGTATCTAGAAAGAAACCGGTAATTCTCCTTAAAGGAGGTACAACAGAAGCTGGTGCAAAAGCTGCTTTAAGTCACACAGGCTCTATGGCTGGAGGAATAACAGCATTAAAAGTAGCATTAAAGAAAGCAGGCATAATACATGTTACAACAGTTTCAGAATTATTCGATATGGCTATAGCATTCAGTACCCAACCGATACCCAATGGAGATAGAATAGGTATTGTGACAAATGCTGGTGGTGGTGGGGTAGTTACATCAGATATCCTAACATCGAAAGGATTAAAGTTGGCTTCTTTATCCAAACAAACTATAGACTATCTACGTAACAGTCTACCACCTATGGCATCTGTATACAATCCTGTTGATGTGCTCGGTGATGCACAAGCTGATAGGTATAGACTTGCTATAGAAGCTCTTCTTAAGGATCATAATGTAGATGGATTAATAACAATATTGACGCCACAGGTAGTTACAGAACCTGAGGAAACAGCTAAGGTGATTATAGAGCTAAGTAAGTTGTATCCTTCTAAGCCAGTAGTAGCGGTATTTATTGGTGGTGATAAAGTCGAAAAAGCATCCAAGATGCTTATCGAGAATAACATACCTGTGTATGATATGCCTGAAAAAGGCGTTATAGCAATTTATGGTCTGAGCATGTATAGAGAGTTAAGAGAATATATATTAAAGACATTAGAGCATGTGAACATATATGACGTAGATAGAAAGAAGGTACTTTCAATAATAGAAAGCATTAGAAATCAGAATAGAAAAGTGTTATTAGAGTCAGAAGCAAAAGAAGTAGTTAAATGTTATGGTATGCCTGTTGCTCCAACAATGTTAGCTACCTCCGAAGATGAAGCTGTAGAAATAGCCAACATTATGGGATATCCCGTGGTACTCAAGATAGCTTCCCCGGATATAACCCATAAATCTGATATTGGTGGTGTTGTAATGAATGTAAGATCTGACAATGATGTTAGAGAAGCATTCAGATCTATTATATTCAACGTACGAAGATTTTCACCACAATCATCAATATACGGTGTTGTTGTACAAAAGATGGTTCCAAAAGGCAAAGAGGTTATAATAGGTTCTACAAAAGACCCGGTGTTTGGCCAAATAGTTATGTTTGGTCTCGGTGGAATATATACAGAACTATTCAAGGATGTATCATTTAGATTAGCACCATTATCTCTCTACGAAGCTAAAGAGATGATTATGGAAACCAAGGCTTATACTCTTCTAAAAGGATTTAGAGGAGAACAGGCCGCAGACATAGCATCTGTGATAAATATACTGTTGAGAGTAAGCAAGCTTGTTACAGATGTACCAGAGATAGTAGAAATGGATATTAATCCCCTATTCGTATACGAAGAAGGAGCTGGAAGCATGGCTGTAGATGTTAAGATGGTTATAGAATAGGTGATGGATACGGTTAAATCTATACTAATCTTGGGCGAAAGAGGTAAAACAGTAGTTATATATGGACTTTTAAAGAGATTTTCTCAAGAGGGATTAAAGGTTGGATACTTTAAGCCTATCGCTAGAGCTCGGTATAGACTTCCATCAATGAAATACATTGATCCAGACGTCTTAGCAATTAAAGAAGCTCTCGGTCTTAAAGATCCAGTAGAATGCATGAGCCCTCTAACAATATCGCGTGGTATCATAGAATTAAAAAAGGATATAGATAACTTAAAGAGACTAATCATAGATTGTTTCAATAAGGTAAGTGAAGGAAAGGATGTTGTAGTTATAGAAAGTTATCCTGTAACGGAGACCATGTCTAGTATAGGATTACCTTTACCAGAAATAGCCAAACTGCTGAATGTAAAATCCGTATATGTGGCTGTAGCTAAGGATAGAGATATTATTGATGAAGTTGTAGACAGGGTATATCTCTACAAATGTTTCTTTGAACGATATGGTGTAGCTTTAGATGGCGTTATATTCAATAATGTTCCGGTATACCATGTAGAAAGAGTGAATGATTTATTGGTACCAGTAGTCGAGAATCTAGGTATGAAGGTATACGGAGTTATATCGGAGAAACCTAGACTCTTAGCACCAACAGTTAGAGATGTAGCTGAAGCACTGAATGCCGAAGTGCTTGAAAATGAGGATAGACTTAACAATATCGTTGAAGACATTATTGTTGGAGCCATGGCTCCCACAGCAGCTTTAAGATGGTTCAGAAGAGCCATAAATGCAGCAATAATTACTGGAGGAGATAGAACAGATCTAATTATAGCAGCTTTAGAGACAAGACCTAGTGTTGTAATACTCACAGGTAATTTGTACCCTGATGTCGGGGTATTGATTAAAGCCAAGGAGGCTAATGTACCTTTACTGCTTGTTCCTTATGATACTTATACAACAATTGAAAAATTACGTGAGGTTCAGTCAATAGTTACAGCTGATTCACTAAAAGCTAAAGAGGATGATATAGTATCGACAATAGATAAAGAGGTTGATTGGAAAAAACTTTTAGAGTAACGTATTAGAGTATTAGACCCAGAGTACCGAGTACATAATCTAGTTTGCTTCATTTAACCTCTTTTTCACTTTCTAAGCCTGCTTAGTTGTTTTAGAAGCTCTAAATCGCCTTGATAATCACCTGCACATGTAGCTATTAAACCTTCAACTAGTCCTTCAAGTTTTTCAGCAAAGGTTAAAGCATTTTCGAGAGATGTTGTGGGGGTCCATCCTATTCGTGCAAGAATCTCAGCATTACGTGGAGTCTTTATCAGGAAGTATGTGTATAAAGGTACGTTGAGTTTCTTTATCTCGAGTGAGAGTTGCTCAAGCAATGGTAGTGTAGTGTCGTCTAATCTCATGAAGAATGCGAGATCCCATCCAGTTTTAACTCTATTAATCATGTTATCAACACCAAATTGCTTTACTCCATATCTATCTCTCCAAGGTTTTGGAGATAACAGGCAGCCGAGCTTAGTGCGCTTCAGCTTTACTTCTTTTCTCAAGAAATCTCGACAGTCCTCTGAATTTTTCCAGTATCTAGCTGCTAAAGGTTCTCCGTATTTGGGTTCGTCACCAAATGTGAGTACAAGACCCTCGAGTCCAACTGCATCAGCAGCAAGAGCTAAAGCACCAATTTCGACAGGACCTTTGTAATTTAATATGAAGATAGGTATCACTATTTTCTCTGGGTATTTAACCTTTAACACGCATCCAACAGCTGTTCCACTAGGTGCAGGTATACCGGCAGCACTATCAGTTACATTCCATCCATCAACTAGATCCTTAGTTTCTTCAGCCATTTGTAGAAACTTTCTCGTAGGAACAAACTCGTGTAATATTTTCAACTTTACCACCGTTTACGTATTCAAAAGAATTGCTATATAAATTTTACTAAGCTTTTGTTTAGTGTATGTTAATATTGCATCAGAATATTGCTAGAATTTTGATAATACATTTAATCTATAAGACCTATGTTTTTGGCAATAATTCTTGTAGCCTGAATAGCTTTAGTATTCTGAGGGATTATTAACAGAGATTTCCCCCCTAGGTTATACATGTATATGGTATCATCATTAGGTATTGTTCCTGCATATTCATAACCCAACTGATGTGCATATCTTACTACTTCATTGACCATGTTTTCGGACATCCTATTACCAACAAGAAAGAGTTTTTCAGGCTTTATGTTCACCTCTCTCGCTATCGTTATAATTCTTTCAGCAGTTTTTATACTCATGATTGAAGGATCTACGACAACTATAAGAGTGTTGACATATCTGTCTACTCTTCTACTTAGATGCTCTAAACCGGCTTCCATATCCATTAAGACAACACTATAATTCTTCATCAATTCCACGAGGATTCTTGTAAGAATTGAATTAACATAACAATAGCAGCCTTCTCCTTCACCTCTACCCATAGCTATTAAGTCAAAGTGGGGTGTTTCAGTTAGTGAATCTCTAAGTATCCAATATTGGAGTAGAGATGACTTTTCGAAGCCTAAATCAGATATGTTATTGTTTTTCTTTCTAAATTCTTCAACAATATCACCAATAGTTTTGTTGATATTAACGCCAAGAACCTCGGGCAAGTTTGTAGCAGGATCTGCATCTACTACAAGTATTGTGTCCTCTATAGAGTTATCTATTAACACCTTAAGTAGAAGTGCTGTTAGAGTAGTTTTTCCAGTTCCTCCTTTACCTGAGATTGATG
>Ga0209080_1001111_pt1 | contig 14380 bp, 13 predicted proteins | sample JNZ110809AmetaG_FD_184123 | JGI IMG/M metagenome (GOLD analysis project Ga0209080, IMG submission 184123) | Hot spring microbial communities from Jinze hot spring, China to study Microbial Dark Matter (Phase II) - JNZ 110809A (SPAdes) (version 3) ...
ATTGAGGAGCATATCGAAGCCCTCCCTAAACCTAGAGGTCTCCATATATTTCTCATATCCTCCTTTTACAAAGCCGCCTAAACTCTCACCCAAGAAAACATATTTTATCCCATTATCCCTAAGATTATTTTCTAGGTTCTCTCTGGTAAAGGCTGGATCCTTACTTTTGGGGAAGCGCCTAACATCTACAACTGTGGTGACTCCATGATCCTTTAAGACTTTAATAAATTCTGAGATATTCATTCCAGCATATCCTATCGTGTAAACTTTCATCGCATTAATCGCCTAGACAACTATTCTTTTAGAGGAGCAAAGAATATATCTTTTTCAATGACAGATTCTACATTAATCTCTTGGAGGAGAAAGATTGAAGATTATAGGTGGACCGAGCTCCTTAGATTTAGCCAAAAAAATAAGTGATCTTCTAGGTCTTCCATTAGTAAAGGTGAGAACAAAGCGCTTTCCAGATGGAGAGTTCTACTTTAAGTTTGAGGAGGATATTTCTGGAGAAAACCTGTTGATCGTTCAGAGTCTCTACCCACCGCAAGATGTTCATGCCATGGAACTATTCCTTATTCTCCATACGGCAAGGGATCTGGGCGCGGAAACCATCAGGGTCTTCGCCCCCTATCTAGCCTATAGCAGACAAGATGAGCGATATTTGGAGGGTGAGTGCTTAAGTGCGGCGATGATAGCGGAGGTGATCGAGGGGCTCGGTGCAGACGCACTTTACGCAATTGACGTCCACAATGAGAACGTTCTAAAGATGTATAAGATTCCAGTATATAATCTCACGGCTGCAGGGGAACTTGCAAGATACTTTCTGTCAAGGGATCTTAGGAACCCCATTGTTATCGCACCAGATGATGAGGATTTAGCCAAGAGGAGGGCTAGGTATGCCGCAAAGGTGCTTAATGCTGATTGGGATTCTCTAGAGAAGCGGAGGGATCGATATACTGGTGAAATAACGACATTCGCAAAGGAGCTGGAGGTTAAAGATAGAGATGCCATAATAATTGATGACATAATAAGTACTGGTAAAACAACAGCTAACGCCGCAAAAATACTTAGGGATCAGGGTGCGAGGAGGATATTTGCCGGAGTATCCCACGCGTTGCTTCTTGGAGACTCCGTGAAGCTCATAATGGATAGTGGCGTTAATGAGATTGTTGGAACAGACAGTGTTGCTAATGAGTATGCTAAGGTTTCAGTTGCACCTATACTCGCAAGAGCGCTAAAAGGTGATATAGAGCAGGTTTAAACCCAAACTCTATTAGCCGCATTCGGTAAGTCGACGCTGTCCGGTCCCGGTCAGCTTCCAGAAACGGGTCCTACGCTCTTTCATAGCTATTTTCTCCGCCTCCAAAAGATGCAGATGATAGAGAATTGACGAGTATTTTACGCCAGTTCTCTTGGAGATAGTCTTAGCGTCTAAGGATCCCCTTTCTAGGGCAGCAATAATTTTTGATCTCACATCTAATCCACGTCTAACATTCCTTTTTCTTGTTAGAAAGGCTTTTGGATGATATCCACCCTTAAACATCTTCAAAGAAATATTTGGGGGATCTTTCTCTTAAATCTTCTATTATCTTCAGGCTTTTAAGATTCTTTTATGAATTTTGATAGGCTGGATTGTTTGGCGCCGCTTTCGAAGAGCGAATTTATTTCCTCCTCAATTAATGTTAGGCGCTGAATATAATATTCCGACAAGCCATACTTCTTAACTAGGCGCCACGCATCCTCCAAGTATTTCTCAATAGTTCCCCTATGAACTGTTAGCGTCAATTCACCTCCACACTCTGGACACACGCCCTTAAGTGGAACTCTCCTAAAGCGCCTATTACACCTCTTACATCTAAAGCTCTGTGTTGCGAAGGCCCTCAGGTTTCCATAAATATCGCGGATGAAGTGGGTGTTTAAGACTATCTCAGCAACAACCTGTGCATTAACGGCCTTAATCTTCTCCGCTAAGCTTAATTGTGCGCTGAGCTTATCGGTCATGCGCTTCAGAGTCTTATATACGCTCTCACGGTTCCCAGACTCAATATTTGATGTCGGCGTCGTAAACATGAGGCCTTGTAGGCGGGCTTCGGAATTAAACCTATGCTTGACAATATCTATTAGGCTCATTATTTCCCTAGCGGGCCTACCCTTAAGACTCTCCATGTAGAAGGCTAATGGATATTTATCTGCAACATCGAATTCATGGGCTTGTCTCTGAACTTCCTCGGGCATAACCATGCGTATGATGAAGAGCGGTGAATCCATTATTCCACCTATCTGATCCGGAAGATACTCTTTCGAGAAGTTTAGAACCGCGTCTAGGGCAAGCATTATACTATCCTCGTCACCATCGCAATCCCTACGCTTAGCTGAGTGCCAGAACGGGTGGGCAAAGCACACATTAAGTTTTGTGAAGCCAATTATTCTGCCTAAAACTCCCGCACATGTATGTGGTGCTAAGCCTATTATGAGCTTGCCGACTAGATCGTGGGGCTGACTAACCCTATAATATGGTGGGAGACCATAGACCTTCTGAAGGAGTTCATCCACAAAATTCGCGACTGCCATTAAATACTCAACACTCTTCCAAGGGATTATGACATCTTGAACTTTAAGCTCACATATCTGCTCCGGATCGGTAAGCGGATTACCCAGGTAATCATGCGTATAGCCTAGCTCCCTAAGCCTCTCCACCGGCACATCTATCTCAGAGGGCTTAAAGTGGGTTAAGGGAGCATTTGTTACATCAAACCTCACGGTGCCATCCTTATAAACAGAGAGATTATACTTGGCCCTTAACACGCCCTTCTCAATAGGCTCCGGAGTCCTAGTCTTATTTGTTAGACCCTTAACTCCCTTAATCTGCTCTGGTGTAAAACCAATTTTCTGACAAGCCTCGTCGATTAAATCCTTTATTAATATTGTTTGGGCACAGAAGCTCCTTGCCCTAACATTACATATGGGACATTCTTCCCTATCTAGGTCCCTACCGCATTTAGGACAGATGAATCTAAGATTTGTTTCTGAATTGCATGAGGGACAGATCCTCTTGAAGGTTATTGTCTGGCATCTGGGGCAGATTCTGCTGACAATTTCAACCCTAATAATCCCCTTTTTATAGGCCTTCATTAGATCCCTTTGTGCGCCCCCACTTAACCCAACTGGAAATAGGACGTGAACTGGTGGCTTCATTGCGCGCTCCTTAGCCTTTTCAGGCCGGCCGACCCTAGCACCTATAAATGAAGGGGCCTTATCTCTAATAACTAGGCCGCTCAGCCTAGAGAGGTTCTCTAATACTGGACGATCCCTATCAACTTCTATCTGCGGATTATTTATTCCAAGGGTCATGGCAAATGCGTGAGCATTAAACCCCTCAATGACTATGTTACCACCCCACACCCTATGTGGAATACATATTTCTTCAAGGATTCTCTTTATTGCATCCTCTAGAGTGCCCACGATTCTTGTTATCAGTCCACCCTCAAAACTAATGTCCGACTTAAATAGCCATGTCCGAATCTTCTCCAATTCTTCAACGTTAATGTTTGACCAAAAGTATAGGTAGGATGGATGCAATGGAATCTTAAGCGACATACTCAATAAGATTGCTTCTTGGATGTCGGGCTTATTATTGAATGGATCATTTAAGTATCCCTCTAGGGATGAGGCTGGAACCCCCGCTTTTGAGGCTGCCCTCCCCACATCTCCACCAAAATCCTCAAGGATTACCCTTCTAAGATCCTCGCGCCAGAACTCCTCAGTGTAACCTGATGGTAAAAGGGCCTTATTATTGTAAAGGAAATCGCCGAAGCTTACAAGTATGTCGCCTAGAAAGAGTATCTTTTCAGTCTCCCTTCTAACGACATCAATATTTTCTTGGGAAACTCTAACGACTGATCCATCCCTCAACCTAACAATCGGCGGCTCAATATAATCCACGGGCATCACAATACCCGACTTTCCAGGAGTCTCAATCTTAAGTTGCGTCCCACCGGCTAAGAAATTCTGCAGGGTTATCATAGTTAATGGATGGATTCCAACCGCGGATAATCCAGTATTTCTAGATCTTCCATATCTGAGTCTGAAGCCACCCTTCTCGAAAGGGAAGCATAGTATTGGCCGCCCAGCTGGAACCTCCTCCATAAAGCCCGATGAGGACTTATCATTTTTCCTTTCTATCTCCTTAATCTCTTTAAGCCATTCCCAGCCTTGGATGCCGAGGTCCTCGACAACCGCTAAGACTTTAGCTGCCCTCCCAACTATGCCATCATTTACAACCCTTAGTGCTCCACCTCGAACGCGGTTAGTCTCAATTCGCGGAAGATTACGATAAGATGAAACTTCAACTGGATCGGATGGTGTTCCGGTAACTTCAACTGGGAGACGCTCTAACGCAAACCTCAACTGCTCATCCGAGACGCTATACTGGAAGCGGCCTACCTCACGTTCATAAAGCCTAAGCTCCTCAATGAAGCGTTCTATCTCCTCCCTAGTCGGTTTATACCTATCCAGCTTTAATAAGCGGCGGACAAAATCTGCGATAACCGGTGTCAGGGCAGTTTCAGTCCCACCAGCCGAGCGTATAGGTCCAGCCAAATATACAGCTAGGTATCTCGAGCCATCCATATTTGCCTTTATCGCCACCTTAGCTATACCCTCCGAGTAGACGGCTGCGGTAACACCCTCAGTCAATATGGCTAGGGCTGTTCGAATCGCTAGGTCCGCCGCCTTCTCCTCACTCAGATGGCCGAATCTTCCATAGACAATCTCCTCCGCAATCTTGAAGGCAACCTTCTCCCTAGACATGATCTTGGAGAGCTCCCGTATCCTCTCAGCAATCCCTGGCAGCCCAATGAATCCCTCAACTAAGCCCGCTAGGTCATTTGCAACCTCTATTTCCGGATGAGGTTTTGGATCAAGCCCCCTTGACCTAGCCCTTTTAGCAATTTCATAAATTTCCTCTAGGGACTGGGCTAGGTTAGAGAAATATTCGCGGTATTCCTCGCTTATTCTATTGGCCGTATTCATAGTGATCAGCGTTACTCAATATGGATTCTACATAGGATTATAGCATTCCACTTCTCTATTGGGCGGCCCATAAACTTCTCATATGTTCTTCTCGCTATCTCCTTCCTCCTCTCAACACAAGCTTTACACTTTTTATGCCTCATATCTGATGGCCCATCACATTGCCCACAGTTAAGGAGTAGGGACTCACCTAAACCTCTAAGGGTTGTCCATGCATATTCCCTCTCATCATAATCAGGCTCAAAGTCCGGCCAAATCTCATATAAATCGTCTCGCCCCAGAACCTTCTTTAGGGATTCAAAATATTGTTCAAATGCTGTCAAGATTCATGAATCCCCCTAATTCTATCTTTGGCCCCTTCCCTCACCCCTTCAATTATCTCAATCAATCTCCTTTTAACTTCTTCTATCCCACCAATCTCTGTCACCGTGCCAGTAACCACTATGTTAGCTCCAGCCTTCGCAGCCACCTTAGCATGCTCCCTAGTTCTTATACCCCCACCCACTATCAGAGTTAAATCTACATTCCTCCTAACCATCTCAATCATTTCGGCAGGAACCGGGCGACTCGCTCCTGAACCGGCCTCCAAATAAACAAATCTCATGCCGAAGAATTGAGCGGCCAATGCATGGGCAACGGCAAGCTCAGGCTTATTATATGGGATTGGGCAAGCCTTCCCAATAACTCCTGCCGATCCACCCTCACCGACAATTATATATCCTAGTGGAATGGCCTCTAAACCGAGCTTCTTAATTAATGGTGCTGCAAGCACCTGTGCTCCAGATATAAAGTATGGGTCTGCTGAATTTAAAAGGGACATAAACCATATTGCATCAGCATACTCGCTGATTCCAGTCACATTATTTGGAAATAATATTACTGGAATCTTCACGGATCTCTTAATGGTCCTAGTAATATCGTTTAGGAGGTCTGGGGAGACAAGCGTTGTGCCACCAACCATTATAGCTGAAGACCCGCAAGACTCGCTCTCACTAGATATGGTGGCGACGGATTCGACGGTTACCTTCTCCGGATCAATAAGTGTTATGTGGATTGCTCCCTCATCCTGAATTTTCCTTAGGAGGTACTCTTCAACTTTACCAACCATTTTAAATATCCCTCTAGATATTTTTAGAAGCCATAAAACTCGTCTATAAATTGGCAGTAAACATCAACTTCCTTAAAGTATGGCTTTATATTCATTTCCTTCCTAAAGCCGCAATCTATATTGCCACATTGGATCACAGCCTTCTTCTCAACTCCACCTTCATCCAGTATCTCAACTCTCATAGACTGCTGATTACATTTTGGGCATAGGAAGACCTTCGGCAATTTCTTCTTAGGCACACGAATTACTTTTCTCCGCCTTCTACCCATTTCAGACCAACATTACTAAATAATGACCAATCCTCTTAAAAGGTTTAGTGTATTTTAACCTTTTTATCTTGACCCCGGAGCCTAATGAATCACATGAAAATTACAACGAAATCACATAGTCGTAACATCACAAATCACGGATCAGTCAAGAAAATAACAAGACTTAAAGGCTGAACAGTATACAAAATTGTATTCGATAAAGGGGACTGTTGCCATGATAGATCCAGCACTAAAAAATGAGATACAGAGGTGGCTAGTAAGCCTAAATAAGGATCCAATCTTCAAAATATTGCTTAAAAATAGCAATTTAACGAGGGTTCAGGCAGAAACTTTCCTGATAGATGTTTTGGCCGAAAAAATAAGCGAAAAAAGAATTGTTTATGAGGATAAGGCGAAGCTGAGACTTATAGAGACTGGTGTAAGCAGGGGCTCCTTTAACAGAACACTAGCGCAGGCAAGAAGAAATATTATTAGATCCATCTACACGGTTATTCTCTTGGGCTACTTGGGCATTTTTGATGATCCACGTCTATTTCCATACATTGAAATCTCAAACAAAATAAGAGCATACAGTGAAAGATACAGAGAACTTTTGGAAAGCGGGGAAGTAAATGAGGACCAAATAAGGATACTAAAAACTCTTCAGGAGGAGATAGAGAAGGGATTGTTTACGTTATCTAAACCCAAAGTTCTCTCTGGCAAAACGTGATGTTACATTATTGTGACGTCACAGATCACGTAACACCACCACTTTTTGGCGCCTTGAGAAATTCCCTAAACCCTCCCCATTTTTAGGCAAAAGAGGGAGTAAATGCTTTTAAGTAACATGTGTGATACAATGTGATTAGGGCCTGATATTGTTGCATCACGTGATATGTGATATCATGGTGATCTAAAAATGGAGGACTCCGTCTTAATCGTTATCTACGCAACTTTATTCAGCATTACCTCAATATTCATGCTCATATATTTTAGGCGGATGAGACAGGCGGCAGATGAATATAGAAGGGCAAAGAATGTAATAGATGATGTGATTGTTAGCTTTAATAGAGATCTTCAAAGACAAAATGAGAAGATTCAGGAGATTGCTAGAAGTTATGAGCAGATGGCATCTAAGGAAGATAATAAAATAAATGAAATTAATGCCATGATACTAGAGATTAAGAGTAAATTGGAGGAGTTGATGGGCCATAGGGAGAGACTCTCCACAGACTATGAGGATCTAAAAGTTAAGGTTGATGATATGCGCGCAAAGTATGATGAGATTTTAAGGAGGATAAGTGAGGTTGAAAGGAACTTATCTGAGAGAGTTAGGACTAAGGAGAGAGAGGAAACCTCCCACCTAGCACCCAAGGTGAGGGAAAGTAGGGCTCTAGCCCGGCTGACAGAGACTGAACTTAGAGTTTTGGAGATCCTAGCTGCTGAGGGTGAGAAGACTGTTCCAGAGATAAGGGATAGAATTGGGTTGACAAGGGAGCATACGGCACGCTTAATGAAGAGTCTCTATACGCGCGGCTATGTTGAAAGAGTAAGTGATAGGGTCCCGTATGTTTACCGTTTAAATAGGGAAATGGAGGAGATTCTTAGGAGAGAGGGTGTAAAATCATAGTCTTATAGTGGTTTAACTAGCTCTCGCATCTCCTTTGACATAAGCCTAAACGATGTGCGGCTGCCATTTTTCATTTTAACCAAAATTCCTTTCTCAGCAAGTCTTGAGAGATATGTGGAAACGGCACTAAGGCTTATTGGTTCACCAGTCTCTTTCTCATAAACCCTTTGAACTTCCCTAGCAGAGAACCATATTATAGGAAAGTTCTTCTTAACAATCAGGAGGACTTTTTCCATCTTTGATAGATCCTGCGGATACTCAATAGGCTCTGTCACTGGCATACCGCCAAGCAACTCAACTATATCAAAGATTTTTAGAGCCTTCTCCCGCGTGACTCTACCCTCAAAGCTTATCACGTAACGATTTCCGGACTCGTCGTAAACTTCAACCCTCATCTTCCTTACTGGCAATAAGAAATTCACCCGACACTTAACAATTATCACTTCACAAGTTATAAATTATTCGGTTAATTTAGACAGAGAAAAAGGACTGAAAAATTTATATTTTTGAAAAAATGGAAAAATTTGCATAGATTTTGATTAACAAAGTTAACATTTTGAATATTTCATAATTTGAGTGAAGAGAAAAATTTTGTTTGATTTTTCCAGAGGAAATGTAGGGGTCGCCCTTAACAGAAAAATAATTCTTACAATTAACTACTAATGAAGAAAAGATGAAAATTTTGTTCACAAAGATTAATGTTTAACAGAAATTTCACAAGAAAGTGAAGTGGTTTAGTCCCTTAACTCTTTTATGAGTGATGGAGGATTCCTCCAATAGGCATCACTCCGACCCCAATATTTCCACTGGAAGGGAAAAATTAGTATTTAGGGCCTTATTTTTTGTCGAGAGAAGAATTTCTTTCGTTCTATTCTCCATCAAATTCTAAAAATTTAACTTTGAAGTTAGTATAAAATATTGTATGAATTTCAATAAATATGAATTTCCCTAACCTAAAATGGGAGGCTGTTCTTTTAATTAAAGGGATAAATCTATTTTTCTTTAAGGGGCTGTTCCAATGGAAATATAGGGGTGGGAGCCCTATTTCTTCAACAGTTTGAGTTCTTTAATCTATTTTTTTGTATGAGAGATCTTAATTGCAGATTCCTATTCTTTTTAGAATTAGACTGGTGTCTGTGAATGAAGGAGCAGGAAAATATTTTAGATAATATCTTCGCGCAATTTCTGAAGGGCTCAAGGATATTCAAGAATAGGGAAGTTTTAAGGCATGATTATGTGCCTGAAAATCTTCCACATAGAAGGGAGCAGATTCTTCGTTTGGGTGAGATAACAGCTCCGGCCCTTAGAGGCTCACCATGCTCTAACGTTTTAATTTATGGAAAGACTGGCACCGGAAAAACTGCTGTCGTCAAGTTTGTATTAAATAAGCTCGCTCAGAAATCTAGGGAAATAGGCTCTCCAGTTAAGGTCTGCTTTGTTAACTGCCGGCTTGCTGGAACCGAATATAGAGTTCTCGCCGCACTATGCTCAAGCATCAATATTAAGGTTCCATTTACAGGTCTGGCCGTAGGTGAAATCTTTGATAGGTTCAAAAAGAACCTTGAATCTCAGGGAATAATCTTCATAGCTGCATTGGACGAGATTGACGCGCTCATCAAGATTAGGGGCGATGCCCTCCTTTACGAACTTACAAGGATAAATGAAAGTCTCCATGATAGCAAAGTCTCTCTTATAGGAATATCAAATGATCTAAAGTTTAAGGAGTTTCTTGATCCGAGAGTTTTGAGCACGCTAAGTGAGGAGGAGATAGTTTTTAAGCCGTATAATGCTGATGAACTTCAGGATATATTAATGGAGAGAGCAAAAGTAGCATTCTATGAGGGCGTTCTAACTGAAGGGGCTATCAAGCTTTGTGCCGCTCTAGCCGCTGCTGAACATGGTGACGCTAGAAGAGCTTTAGATCTTCTAAGAGTTGCTGGTGAAATTGCTGAACGTAAGGGTGACAAGAAGATAACCGAGGCTCATGTTCGAGAGGCTCAGGAAAGGATCGAACATGATCAGATCTATGAGAGCATAAAGAGTTTACCGACGCACTCGAAAATAGTTCTTTTAAGCGTATACTTCTTGAATAAGATTGATGCTAACCGCTCAGTTACTGGGGACATATATAATCTTTATTCGGAGCTTTGTGAGCAGCTCGGCATGAGTCCCCTGACGCAGAGGAGGGTGAGTGGACTAATAAATGAGTTGGACGTTATGGGTCTTTTAAACTCTCGTGTGATAAGCTTAGGGCGGTATGGACGAACAAAAAAGATAAGCCTGGGTATTCCCAGAAAGGTTATTGCTGAGGTTCTATCTGAGGATGAGAGGTTTAAGAGTATACTAGACTATAAACCCAAATATATCTCATCTCTATCTAAATAAGAGTTTACCGACGCACTCGAAAATAATTCGCTTCCGCCACTATCATATTGCTGAAGTGAAATCTACTGGGAAAATATCTAGGGTTTGTAGGTTTACTACCGGAATTATGCCCGGATTTGGTATATGACCCATCTCCCTCTGATATTCAGTCTGTCTCTGCCACGCGCCCGAGTTCACCACTAATATGCCGCGATACATACTATACTTCATCATATGCACATGTCCAGCGTGAAATATATCTGGTATATGCTCTATAACTAGGTGATCCACTTTCTCCGAAGCTATTAGGGTTCTCATTCCATAAATTGGGGCTAAATGCCTACATTGAAGTAGGAGCTTCATAGCTTCATCAGGGGCTTGAAAGCTCATTCTTGGAGTCGCTGATATTACATCGTCTAGGCTCCGCCCATGTGATAAAAGAATGCTCACGCCATGAAGACTTATGACCGATGGGTCTCCTAGAAAATGTATTCTCCCGAGCTCATAGAGCGATTCAGCGTATTCCCTTGTTATGGCTGGTTGGGGAAGAGCCCTTCTTGTTGCATCATGGTTCCCTGGTATAATAACTATTTCGATGTAATCTGGGACCTCCTCAAGAATCTTTGCCACATATTCATACTGCTTGTAAATATCTCTTATCTCTAGCTCCTCAAACTGCTGAGGATATATTCCAATACCATCGACGATATCCCCAGCTATTAATAGGTATTTGACGCGGCTTGCTAGCTCTCTGAGATTACTTCCGCCAACATCCCCCCTTAACCACCTTATAAAATACCTGAACTCTCTCTCCATAAACATTTTACTTCCAACATGGAGATCTGATAATAGAACCGCACAGACAGGTATAGGCGACTTATTAGGCTTCTTTAATGGGACATCAGGGAATATAATGTCCTCGGCAACGAGCAGATCATTTTTTCCATGTATAACATTTATACAGACCACTTGATCTAGAGGAACACATTGAGCCTTAGAATATACCTCCATATTCTCAGATGGCACGAGAACGGTTGCCTGACTCTCTAAATCCTCAATCCTGAAGAGTATTCCCCGCTTAGTCTCACGCTTCTCAGATATCATACATATAATTTTAACTCTAGAATTTTCTGGAGCCTTCAGCGCATCGTTTATGCTTCCAGCGTCTTTAGCATCCACCCTACTCCTTATTATTCGACTTATTTTCCTGAAGCGGCTCCTAAAATATTCTATGCAGTCTTCCAGTGATCCTGTAGCACTTATCTCATTGGTTGGATCACTTATCACCCTTAAGTCTGCCTCAACACTCTTCGCATATGGCTCCGAACTTGCTTTCCCAGTTATTCCAGCTGTCTTAGTTGAGAGAGTGGTATTTTTCTCGATTAAGCCGACCTCATTAACCTTCCTCTCTAGAATTACACGAGTTATAAGTAAGGGCTTTTCCGGGAGAGAGCTCAATTCCTCAATAACCCTTTTGATTAGAGAGTTTAGGCTAATCTTATTCGAGACCTCCTTTAGGAACTCAAATGCCTCCCTATCGATTTGGTAGCCAGACTCAATTATTAGGGATAGTATCTCTCGAATTTTCTCCTTATTGTCCTGTTCTAGCATTCCTCCCTGCCACATCCACTTTCAAGACACTTAAAACAGATTGTGTAAGGATGCTAATAGCATTTCTAATTATGCCTAGATATACGTGTAAAATCTACGCAGATCCCTATTCTTTATATCCATGCAACAAAGAGGATAAGACAAATAATATATTTCCTAAGTATTAACTCAAAATTAAATATACTTTTTATATCACCAATACAATGGGTATGCTGAGGAGAAATCATGGAACTTCGGAAGGTGCAAATGACAAAAAGTGGGACCTTCTTCGTCACCTTACCTAAGGAATGGGCCCAAAATTACGGCCTAACCCGAGGTTCGATCGTCGCAAGTTTAATAACGCCCGATGGGAAATTAATAATTGATCCCAAGTATGGAGTGGAGCATGCTCCGCGAACAATAACTATTAGGCCTGGGCCTTATCTTAGCCGTGAGATTATCGGCAAGTATCTTCTGGGTTACGATATAATCTGTGTTGAATCTAAAGATCGTATAACCCCGGATCAGAGAGACACTATTAAGCGAGCATCGGCTCAACTTATAGGACTGGAGATTATTGAGGAGGATTATAATAAAATAGTTATGCAGTGTTTGCTTGAACCGTCAGCCCTATCCCCCGAGAAGATCCTACGCCGTGAGCATCTGATAGCTTCGGGCATGTGTAAAGATGCGATTACGGCGCTCTTGGAGGGGGATAAGCATCTAGCCAGAAACGTCGTTGCTAGGGATAATGAGGTTGATAGACTCTACTTCCTGCTGGTCAGAATTTTAAGGACAATCATTCAGAATCCGAGCTTAGGTGAGAAGATGAAGATACATCCAGTATACTGCCTAGACTATAGATTGACGGCAAGCCTAATTGAGTCAGTTGCGGATCAATCCTCGCAGATTGCCGAATACGCCATGAGATTTAAGGGATCAGAGTTTACCGACGAGTCTTTAAAGGCGGTTTATGATCTTCATAAGGCTGTGCATGAGGCATATAATGATGCCGTCATAGCTTTTCTATCCCATAATGTTTCTATCGCGGAGTCGGTGAGGGAGAGGAAGCAGTCCATTGAGGATCTTAGTCGAAGGGTTGAATCATTGGCGAGCACACTATCTATTGATAGAGCGCAGGATCTTATAACGGTTGTATCTCTGCTAGGGCGAATATACGATCATAGCGTTGACATATCAGACCTAACGACTCCAGAAATGCTTTAATGCACTCCCTAGATCTCGCAGGCTTCTTCGGGACCTCTTTTTTAGCCCTCAACATAATTTTTTACTCTATTGGTTTCTAGGTTTATTTAGTGAGCATACTATTAGTGGAATCCCAAAAAATAGGGTGGATGGGCTAAGTTATACTAAAAGCAGTTATCTTTGAGGGTTAGAAGAGCTCTTTCTCGCCGATCTTTCTGAAGATTTTTCCTCTAACCTTTACTGAGGGCATTATTTCCTCCTCTGGGCTTCTCTCTATAGTCTTTCTCTTCACGGTCTCCCCACATATTCCTCCTGGAAGCAAGCGTCTACCCAAGCACACTGCGTAATTACAGTTTACCGGGCTACATTGTTCATCAGTCCATCGGCACCATGGAGTTCCTCCGCGGAATATTAGATAATTCCTTCCACACTTAAACCTATTGCACTTTGGAAAACATTTCCTTGCCTCAGACAATTTTAACACAACCCGATTAGGGCAGAAAGCCCGCAGACTCCCATATACAATCCTTAAACATTGGATTGGGTAATCTCAGTTATAAATCTTTCTAGATAATGGGTGCTGCTCCGTAACATATTAAAGTCGCCTTTAGAAAAATTTCTTGGGGAAATAGATGCCAGTTTCTCTAATACGAAAGAGGGATGGCCGAATAGTCGAATTTGACCCTACTAAAATCACCAACGCCATCCATAAAGCTATTATGGCAGTTAAGGGCGAGGACGGCGAGTTAGCTGCCAAACTCTCAGCCCAAGTAGTCGCCATAATTGAGGAGGAGTTTAAGGATAAGATTCCAAGCGTTGAGGATGTCCAGAATATTGTTGAGCGGGTCCTAATTAAGAATGGTTATGATGCGGTTGCAAAAGCGTACATACTTTATAGGCAGAAGCGGGCTGAGCTGAGGGAGCAGAAGAGACTTCTGGGAGTGACAGACGACCTAAAACTGTCGCTTAATGCTATAAGTGTTCTAGAGCGGAGATATCTTCTAAAGGATGAGAGCGGGAGGGTTATTGAGACACCATCACAAATGTTTCGGAGGGTTGCTAAAGCCATAGCTAGGATTGACGCCCTATATGATAAGAGCGCTAACATAGAGGCTGTAGAGGAGGAGTTCTATAGGGTTATGGCGAGCTTGGAGTTCCTTCCGAACTCACCGACGCTTATGAATGCTGGGACCGATATTGGGC